>JAAIGF010054939.1_pt1 | contig 110023 bp, 88 predicted proteins | sample 6487441 | NCBI WGS metagenome assembly JAAIGF01 (sample SAMN13974129, study PRJNA590717) | phyllosphere metagenome | biome: pepper field; feature: multiple bacterial spot infested pepper fields; material: pepper leaves; isolation source: leaves from pepper fields | host: Capsicum annuum ... | reverse complement strand
GAAATTGAGCAGCAATGTGACGAAAGCCTCGGCCTCGCTCAAGAAAGGCAGTGATGGCGGATAGCTTGAACTGCGTTGTGTACTTGCTCATGAAAACACCCCAAAGGTTGGATGGGTGTCCAACTTTTGGGGTGCACTTCACTCGTGGGAGGGAGCTTGCTCGCGAAAGCTCAGACTTTCCTGTAAAGCTGGCTGCCTTCCTGCTTGAAGCGTTCGGCCTGCTCGCGCATGCCCTCTTCCACTGACAGGTCAACCGCCTCGATTTTCTGGTTGGCGGCGTATTCGCGTACTTCCTGAGTGATCTTCATCGAACAGAATTTCGGTCCGCACATGGAGCAGAAGTGCGCCACCTTGGCCGAGTCCTTGGGCAGGGTTTCGTCGTGGTACGAACGGGCGGTGTCCGGATCCAGGCCGAGGTTGAACTGGTCTTCCCAGCGGAACTCGAAACGCGCCTTGCTCAAGGCGTTGTCACGAATCTGCGCGCCCGGGTGCCCCTTGGCCAGGTCCGCCGCATGGGCTGCGATCTTGTAGGTGATGATCCCGGTCTTCACGTCATCCTTGTTCGGCAACCCCAAGTGCTCCTTGGGCGTGACGTAGCACAGCATTGCGCAACCGAACCAGCCGATCATGGCCGCACCGATGCCGGAAGTGATGTGGTCATAACCGGGCGCGATATCCGTGGTCAGCGGGCCAAGGGTGTAGAACGGTGCCTCGTCGCAGCATTCGAGCTGCTTGTCCATGTTCTCCTTGATCAACTGCATCGGCACATGGCCGGGGCCTTCGATCATGGTCTGGACATCGTGCTTCCAGGCAATTTTGGTCAGTTCGCCCAGGGTCTCCAGCTCACCGAACTGGGCTTCGTCGTTGGCGTCGGCAATCGAGCCGGGACGCAGGCCATCGCCCAGCGAGAAGCTGACGTCATAGGCCTTCATGATTTCGCAGATTTCCTCGAAGTGCGTATAGAGGAAGTTTTCCTTGTGGTGCGCCAGACACCACTTGGCCATGATCGAACCGCCACGGCTCACGATTCCGGTGACGCGCTTGGCGGTCAAGGGCACGTAGCGCAGCAATACACCGGCATGAATGGTGAAGTAATCGACGCCCTGCTCGGCCTGCTCGATCAGGGTGTCGCGGAACAACTCCCAGGTCAGGTCTTCGGCCACGCCGTTGACCTTTTCCAGCGCCTGATAGATCGGCACGGTGCCGATCGGAACCGGCGAGTTGCGGATGATCCACTCACGGGTTTCATGGATGTGCTTGCCGGTGGACAGGTCCATGACCGTATCCGAGCCCCAGCGAATCCCCCAGGTCAGCTTGGCGACTTCTTCCTCGATGGAAGAGCCCAGCGCACTGTTGCCGATATTGCCGTTGATCTTCACCAGAAAGTTACGACCGATGATCATCGGTTCCAGCTCGACGTGGTTGATGTTGGCCGGAATGATTGCGCGGCCACGGGCGATTTCTTCCCGTACGAACTCGGCGGTGATTTCCTTCGGAATGCTGGCTCCGAAACTGTGACCGGCGTGCTGTTGTTTCAGCAGCCCCGCAGCCCGGGCCTCCTGAAGTTTCATGTTCTCGCGGATGGCGACGTATTCCATCTCGGCGGTGATGATGCCCTGACGCGCATAATGCATCTGGCTGACGTTGGTACCCGCCTTGGCCCGACGCGGGTTGCGCACATGGGCGAAACGCAGGGCTGTGAGCTCGGGATCCTCCAGGCGCTGCTGGCCGAACTGCGAACTCAGCCCGGCCAGACGCTCGGTGTCGTTGCGCGAATCGATCCAGGCCGAACGTACATCGGCCAGGCCCTTGCGCACATCGATGACCACATTGGGGTCGGTGTAGGGGCCGGAAGTGTCGTAGACCGTTACCGGGGCATTGATTTCGCCACCGAAGTCCGTCGGTGTCACATCAAGGGTGATCTCGCGCATCGGCACACGGATATCGGGGCGAGAACCCTGGACATAGACTTTCTGCGAGCGGGTAAAAGGTTGTACCGATCCAGAATCGACCTGGGCGGACTCACTCAAGTGCGGGGCGTTTTTTGCTTTTGTACTCATCACGGCTCTCCAGACAGTTTGTTGTCGGAGTAACCTGATAATACGGACGGACGCACCCTGAGAGGTGCTGAGTATCGGCGGGCGTGCTACTGTTCGTTTTTTGAACAATCGACCCCGGACGACACTCAAGAGGACTCGCCGGGAGACGAGAAATCTTGTTCCCTACGCAGGCGCTAACCTGATCAGGTTCAACGGGATCCGGTTTAACCGATCTCAGCCTCACAGCAAGGCACCCCGACAAGAACGTCGCAAGTCTATGATGGTCGGCCCTGCAAACACCAGCCTATTTATGCCGCCATCGATAAATGGCTAATAGCCGATTGTTGCGCTCAACAACTGGCTCTACACTCGCTAACCCGGTTTTACATCAAACCGGCATCATTACCATGAACAGGGAATGCCTCATGTTGCGCAAACTTTCGTTGGTCATTGCCGTGTCGTGTGCCGGCAGCGTACAGGCCCTGGCTGCGGATGCGCCCCTTCCGACCAAGACAGGACTGGTCAACGTCTATCAACAGGCCGTGGACAACAATGCCGACCTTGCGGCTGCCCGCGCCGATTACGACGCCCGCAAGGAAGTCGTACCCCAGGCTCGCGCCGGCTTGCTGCCCAATCTTTCGGCAGGCGCGCAGAGCAACAACACCCGTACCAGCATCGATCAGCCCAGAGCCATTGCGACCCGCAGCGGCACGGTCTATCAGGCGACCCTGAGTCAGCCGATCTTCCGCGCCGACCGCTGGTTCCAGTTGCAGGCGGCCGAAGCCGTCAACGAACAGGCAGCACTGGAACTCTCGGCCACCGAGCAGAACCTGATCCTGGAGTCGGCCCAGAGTTACTTCGCGGTATTGCGCGCCCAGGACAACCTGGCGTCGACCAAGGCCGAAGAAGCCGCTTTCAAGCGGCAGCTGGATCAGGCCAACGAACGTTTCGATGTCGGCCTTTCCGACAAGACCGATGTGCTGCAGGCCCAGGCCAGTTACGACACTGCACGGGCCAACCGGATCATTGCCAAGCGTCAGGTGGACGATGCCTTTCAGGCACTGGTGACACTGACCAATCGCGAATACAACTCCATCGAAGGCATCGTCCACACCTTGCCGGTACTGGCGCCGATCCCCAACGATGCCAAGGCCTGGGTCGATACCGCTGCGCAACAGAACCTGAACCTGCTGGCCAGCAACTATGCCGTCAGCGCAGCCGAGGAAACCCTGCGCCAGCGCAAGGCCGGTCATGCACCGACCCTTGATGCGGTCGCCACTTACCAGCGCGGCGACAACGACGCACTGGGTTTCAGCAACCCCAACTACACGGGTCGCAATTATGGCGGCGATGTGGAGCAACGCAGCATCGGCGTGCAGTTGAATATCCCGATCTACAGCGGCGGCCTGACCAGCTCGCAGGTTCGCGAAGCCTACTCACGCCTGACCCAGAGCGAGCAGCGCCGTGAAAGCCTGCGCCGCCAGGTGGTGGAAAACACCCGCAACCTGCACCGTGCCGTGAATACCGATGTGGAACAGGTGCAGGCTCGCAAGCAGTCGATCATCTCCAACCAGAGCGCCCTGGAAGCCACGGAAATCGGCTATCAGGTCGGCACCCGCAATATCGTCGACGTACTCGATGCCCAGCGCCAGCTGTATGCCTCGGTGCGTAACTACAACAACACCCGCTATGACTACATCATCGATAACCTGCGTCTGAAACAGGCTGCCGGCACCCTGAGCCCGGGAGACCTGCAGGACCTGTCGCGCTATCTGAAATCCGACTACAACCCGGACAAGGACTTCCTGCCACCGGATCTGGCCGCAGCGGCGCAGAAGAATTTCGAGAAGCCGGCACAGCGCTAAAACCTCTTTAGCTCCCGCCCCGTGGGAGCGAATTTATTCGCGAATGAATTCGCTCCTACACACGCTGGGCAATTCCATCCAGCAGACGCTGCAACGCCCCCTGATTGGCCTTCATCACCCCAAGACCGGCATCCGCCATGCTGCGCGCCAGTTGTGGCTGATCGAACAGCCGTTGCACGGCCACTGCCAGCGCAGCCGAATCGCCCACCTCTTCCAGCGCTCCGGCCTGACGCAGCAACGCGGCAATTTCCAGAAAGTTGAACAGGTGCGGGCCACTGATAACCGGCCTGGCCAGTGCAGCGGGTTCGAGCAGGTTGTGTCCACCATTGGGCACCAGACTGCCGCCGACGAAGGCGCTGTCTGCCAGGGCATACAGAAACAGCAGTTCACCCATGGTGTCGCCCAGCAGCACCGAAGTATCCGGGGTAACTGCCTGCCCGGACGAACGCCTTACCGTGGTGAAGCCTTGCTGCTGACACAACTCATGCACGCTGTCGAAACGCTCGGGATGACGCGGGACCAGAATCAACAAGGCATCGGGATGGCTCGACAGCAACTGACGATGGGCCGCCAGTACGCTTTCGTCTTCGCCAGCATGGGTGCTGGCCGCGATCCACACCGGGCGATGCGTGGCCTGCCATTGCTCGCGCAACTGCGCCGCCCGCTCCAACAACTGTGGGTCGATGCTCAAATCGAACTTGATCGAGCCAGTCACCGCCACGCATTCGGGACGCGCCCCAAGATCACGAAAGCGCCGGGCTTCCGCTTCGGTCTGCACGGCAAACCAGCTCATGGCTGCCAGCATCGGGCGGGTCAGCCCGGCAAAACGCGCATAGCCGCGAGCCGAACGCTCCGACAGCCGCGCATTGGCAAGCACCACAGGAATATTGCGTTTGGAGCACTGGTGAATGTGATTGGGCCACAACTCGGTTTCCATGATGATCCCGAGGCGAGGCTGGACATGATCCAGAAACCGGCCTGCGGCCCATGGCAGGTCATAGGGCAGATAGCAGTGCTGGATGCGTGGCTCGCTGGCGAACAGCGCCTTGATACGCTCCGAACCTGTGGGAGTCATGCAGGTCACAGTAATCGGCAACTCGGGGTATTGGGCCAGCAAGGCACGAATCATGGGGGCAGCAGCAATGCTCTCGCCCACCGACACCGCATGCACCCAGATACCGCCGCGTTGCATCACAGGCAGACCGACAGCGAAACGTTCACCGATTCTTTGGCGGTATGCCGGAGCCTTGCGCGCGCGCAACCAGAGCCGCAGAGCAACCAGCGGCAGGCCAAGATGAAACAGCAGGGTATAAAGAGTTCTATTCATGGGCGCGGAGTTTATCAGCACGCCTCATCAAAGCCACGACCTCATGCAGGCGTGAACACACTTGCCCACGGCGCATGGAGTGCCGTGGCCGCTTGAAGAAATCGCTAAGATACGCAGCCTTGAAAGGAGAGACACCATGCCTGCCTACTATCTGTTGGCCATCGCGATCTGCGCCGAAGTCGTCGCCACCACTTCCATGAAAGCCGTCAAAGGCCTGAGCACGCCATTGCCGTTGCTGCTGGTGATTGTCGGCTACGGCATTGCCTTCTGGATGCTGATCCTGGTGATGCGCACGATCCCGGTGGGCATTACCTATGCCATCTGGTCGGGCATGGGGATCGTCATGGTGAGCGTTGCGGCGTTCTTCATCTACGGACAGAAGCTGGATCTTCCAGCCCTGCTGGGCATGGGCATGATCGTGCTCGGGGTGGTGGTCATCCAGTTGTTCTCGAAAACCGCCGGGCATTGAAATCCCGTTCCTCTATAATGGCCCATTCTTCACGCCACTGAGGTGCCCATGCCATCTGTTATTTCCACTGACGTCCTGATTGTCGGGGGCGGTATTGCCGGCCTCTGGCTCAATGCCCGGTTGCGTCGTCAAGGATTCTCGACAGTGCTGGTAGAAAGCGCGAACCTGGGTGGCGGACAAAGCCTGAAGTCCCAGGGCATCATCCACGGCGGTGCCAAGTACGCGCTGCATGGTGCGCTGTCGGGTGCCTCCGAAGCGATTGCCGACATGCCGCGCCGCTGGCGTGAAGCACTTGATGGCACGGGCGAGCTGGATCTGTCCGGTGTACGCCTGCTGTCCGAGGCCCACTATTTATGGTCGCCCGGCACCCTCGCCGGCAACCTGACCAGCTTTTTCGCCAGCAAGGCAGTGCGCGGACGCGTGGATCAGGTCAAGGGCGATCAACTGCCGCCCGCGCTGCAAAACCCCAGATTCAAAGGCAAGGTATATCGACTGGCAGAACTGGTGGTCGATGTCCCCAGCCTGATCGCACGCCTGGCCGAACTGGCCGGTGACAGTCTGCTTGCCGGTCAGCAGATCGAACCCCTGAGGGAAAACGGCGAGCTGGCAGGTTTGCGTGTGGATGGCCGGGAAATCCGCGCCCGGCGCGTGGTGCTCAGCGCGGGTGCCGGCAATGCCGACCTGCTTGAAGCGCTGGGTGTTTCTCAGCCACAGATGCAGCGCCGTCCGCTGCATATGGTGCTGGTCAAAGGCCCGACCCTGAAACCGCTGTACGCCCATTGCCTCGGCGGCGGCCCCAAGCCGCGCATTACCGTCACCACTCATCCGGCAGCCGATGGCCAGTGGGTCTGGTATCTGGGTGGCGATCTTGCCGAAGCCGATGGCGTGGCACGCGAGCCCGCTGCCCAGATCACAGCGGCCCGCAAGGAGCTTGAATCGCTGCTGCCGTGGATCGATCTGAGCCAGGCGCAATGGGCAACCTTGCGCGTCGACCGCGCAGAACCGGCTCAGTCGGGTCTGGTACGTCCGGACAACGCCTTTGTGGATGTCCAGCAGAACCTCATGATTGGCTGGCCGACCAAACTGGCACTGGCACCGGATTTTGCCGATCGCGTGCTGGCCGCACTGGCGAAGGATGGCATCCAGCCGACGCTACAACCCGCCATCGATGACCTCCCCTTGCCGCCTCTGGCGACACCTGTCTGGGATCAACTGCTGCCATGACTGTGAAAACCCTGCACGACCTGCATCGCCCGCTGGGCAGCACCGGCCTGAGCATTTCCCCGCTGGGCCTGGGCACCGTCAAACTGGGTCGGGATCAAGGCGTGAAGTACCCCAACGGCTTCACGATCCCTGACGATCAGCAAGCGCAGATGCTCTTGAAAATGGCCCGTGACATGGGGATCAATCTGATCGACACCGCTCCGGCCTACGGCACCAGCGAAGAACGTCTCGGTCCGCTGCTGCGCGGCCAGCGCCAGGACTGGGTGATTGTCAGCAAGGTGGGCGAGGAGTTCGAGAACGGCCAGTCGAGCCATGACTTCAGTGCCGCACACACACGCTTGTCGGTGGAGCGCAGCCTGAAACGTCTTGAAACCGATTTCATCGATCTGGTTCTGGTGCATTCCGACGGCAACGATCTGGCGATTCTCAACGATACAGAGGTCTATCAGACCCTTGCCGAGCTCAAGCGCGAAGGCAAGATCCGTGGTTTCGGTTTTTCCGGCAAGACTGTCGAAGGAGGCCTGCTGGCATTGCGCGAAGGCGACTGTGCGATGGTCACCTACAATCTCAACGAACAGGGTGAAAAACCGGTTCTGGACTACGCTGCCGCTCATGACAAAGGGATTCTGGTGAAAAAGGCCCTCGCCAGCGGTCACATATGTCTGAACCCAGGAGTCGACCCGGTACAGGCCAGTTTTCAGTTGCTGTTTGAACATCCGGGTGTTGCCAGTGCTATTGTCGGGACCATCAATCCCCTGCATCTGGCTCACAACGTTGCATGTGCAGCCGCCGTGATTCGCCGTCCAGCCTGATGCAGGCGGCCGACCCCAACGCAAGAAGGAGCCGATATGCCGCGAACCCTGATCAGGAAAAACCCCAGCGACTTCAAGACCCTGCCGTTATTCGTCGAAGCCACTCCCGACAGCCTGAGTTATCAGAGCGTCGGGATGCCGTTGAATTTTTCCCAGACCCTGCAGCGTCGCCGCAAGATCGAAGTGCCGGACAACGAACGCTTCGCCACCGAACTGGCCAACCTGGGCGTATCAATACGGCTGACCCTGAACTGGCAGAACCGCGATTACTGGGTGTTGGTCAGGCAACGACGCCAGGACCGCGGCGATGTGGTTCTCAAGCTGATCTCCGGCTATGTCCCGGCTCACGAAATCACCCTGCCGCTGCACACCGCCATTCAGGAAGTCGCTGAAGAGTGCCTGATCGAAACGCCCCAGGGCTGGCTGAGCGGACGCTTCAACGACACCTGGCTACCGGCGCCTTATGCGGCGGCGTTGCACTATCGCGAAGCCATGCCTTTTCGGCTGAGTTCGCTGTCGGGCGCGGCACGTCCGGTGCGTTGCGGCAGCATGACCCTGATCGAGCGCCCGCGCGCCTACGTGCATTTACCGACCGCGTCACTGCAACTGATCTACGACATGCGCCTGGAGATTCCCAAGGAAGCACGCCCCCTGAGCCTGTTTCATGTGGATGAAACCCTGGAAAAGGAACAACTGGTCGCCCGCCTGAATCGCAGCAAGCCCGACCTGTACCTGATGCCTCTGGAAAACGGAGTGCCGCTGCCCGAGCTTTATACCCTCAAGCAGGACAAGCTCGCACCGGTCAGTACACGCGGTCTGTATCTGGCAGAAAGCTTCGCCGCCCAGGATGGCTGGGTGGTACACGAAGAGCGGATTCGCTGGAAAGACTGGCTGCGGCAACAGGGCCTGACGCCACCGCCCAGAAAGAGCGGCCTCAAGAACCTGACCGGCAAGGCCAGGGAGTTACTGCAAATGGCGCGCAAGAGCCTGAGTAAATAGCCTTTCGCTAAATAACTTGTGGGAGCGAATTCATTCGCTCCCACATCATTCGCCACCGATCACTGGCCGCGGATTTTCTCGACAATGGCGGTAGTCGAGCTGTTTTCCACCAGCCCCAGCACCTTCACTTCGCCGCCATAGGCCTGGACGATTTCGGCACCGACCACCTGGTCGATACCGTAGTCGCCGCCCTTGACCAGCACGTCCGGCTTGACGTGGCGCAGCAGGTTTTCCGGCGTGCCTTCAGGGAAGCTGATCACCCAGTCCACCGCGCCCAGACCGGCCAGCACGGCCATACGGCGGTCAACGCTGTTGATCGGACGACCGGGGCCTTTCAGGCGGCTGACGGAAGCATCGTCATTGATCGCGACGATCAGTCGATCACCCTGGGCACGGGCCTGCTCCAGATAGGTCACATGGCCTGCATGCAGAATATCGAAGCAGCCGTTGGTGAAGACGATCTTCTCCTGATGGGCACGAGCGTCGTCAATGGCCAGCAGCAGTTGCTCCAGCCCCAGAACGCCTCGTTCGGAGCCTTCTTCACGCTGAATGGCGCGGCGCAGTTCAGGAGCGCTGATCGCCGCAGTTCCCAGCTTGCCGACGACGATACCTGCCGCCAGATTCGCCAGAGCCACGGCATGCGGCAAGTCTTCGCCAGCGGCAATGGCAGCCGCCAGGGTGGAAATGACCGTATCGCCAGCACCGGTCACATCGAATACTTCACGGGCGCGCGCAGGCAGATGCAAGGGCGCATGATCGAGACGCAGCAGGGTCATGCCGTGCTCGCCACGAGTGACCAGCAATGCACCCAGCTCCAGCTCGTTCATCAGTTTCGCGCCCTTGGCGACCAGATCGCTCTCGTCGACACAATGACCGACGATGGCTTCAAACTCGCTCAGGTTCGGGGTAATCAGGCTGGCACCACGGTAGATGGCAAAGTCCTTGCCCTTGGGATCGGCCAGCACCGGGATGCCCCGATCGCGCGCCGCCTTGATCAGCACCTGATGGTTTTTCAGGGCGCCCTTGCCGTAGTCGGACAGGACCAGCACCTTGATGCCATCGAGCAGGGTATCGACCTCCACGCTCAAGGCCAGGGCGTCGGTCATGAAGGGTTCTTCAAAGTCGATGCGCAGCAATTGCTGGTGACGGCTCATGACCCGCAGCTTGACGATGGTCGGCTGATGGGCGATGCGCTGGAAGTGCGCACGCACACCGGCAGCCTTCAGGCTGTTGGCCAGGCTTTCGGCGGCCTCGTCTTCACCGGTCACGCCGACCAGCGCAGCAGGCGCACCCAGAGCGGCGATGTTCAGCGCAACGTTGGCAGCACCGCCGGGACGGTCTTCGATCTGATCGACCTTGACGACCGGCACCGGTGCCTCAGGAGAGATCCGTGAGGTACCACCATGCCAGTAACGGTCGAGCATGACATCGCCGACCACAAGGACAGGCGCTTGATCGAAACGCGGCATGGACAACTTCATGGAAACTCCAGGGGCAAAAAACGACGCGGATCATAACATAGCCAATTTGGCTCAAGACGCTAGCAAACAGCTATACCTTTTCAGCGCTGGTGCGAGGTTTGACATCCTGCACCCAGAACAGCTCATGACGCCGCACAGCCTTGCGAAAAAACTCGTTACTGCCTGTAACAGGCCAGCGCCTGCCAGCCAGTAACTGCTGAATCCAGCGCCGAACCTGCTTCTTGAAAGGCAGTGGGTCCTGCAGGTCATGCTGCATGGCCAGGGCCATGGCCTTGTCAATGCGTTGCGCATCATCCAGCAGGATGCTGCAGACCGCCAATGGTGTCATCGGCGTGGTCGCCGGTGGCAAGGCCATTCCGTAATCTGCCGGCCCCATGGGCCAGCGGTCATTGTCATGCAGGTGATTGGCATACAACAACAATGTGTCGGGTCGCCATTCGCTCGATTCGATAGCCTGCAGCAAGGCCCGGGTCGCGGCGATATGGTCACGGTGAGGATCCAGCTCCAGGTGCGGCGTGACAACTACTTGCGGTCTGAAATGTTCCAGAACACGCACAATATCAGCCACCAGATTGTTCCAGGTCGCAAGACCGTCGGCCTCGGAAGGCAGAGCAAAGGCCGAGGCCTTGCGCCAGAGGCGAATATCGCTCTCCCCCGACTCGCGGGAGCCGAACGGCACGCTCGGCTGCTCCTGCATTTCGGCCAGACGCAGGCAGTAATAACCCAACTGGACACAATGATCCTGCGCCACACCGCCCCACAAGGGCACGGCCAGGCTGTCCCAGGTCCGCAAACGTCCCTTGAGCACTGCGGACTGCTCGGCGTCCAGACCAAAACGACGATAACTCTCGGCTTCTATCTCGCCCTGGGTCAGGGTCATGATCGCGGCGTCAGGTGCGCGACTGTAAAGGCCGAAGGCCGCAAGCTCTGCATCATCGGCATGGGGGGCCAGCACCAGAATCGATTGAGCGCTGTAATCGGGATGACTCATGGCATAAAGCGTGAGCGGACCAATGGCCTTGCAGCGACAGGGCACAAGCGAAAGCGTCCCGTCCATCAATGCCGCTTGCTGGCCTGTCAGATTCAGATAGCGCCTGCCTGCAACCCTGCGCTCGAAATCCTGCCGGTCGTTGCCCACCTGCACATAAGGATCAAGCCAGCGTCCCAGCCAGTTGGCTTTCAGCTCAACAGCCAGAATCAGGGTATCGCTGCCTGCCAGCGATGCTCCAGTCGGCAGTTGCAGCACGCCATTGCGCAACCCGACTTCAATGACCCGGGCGCTGTCAGGAAAGTCGTGGCAATAGTCACTGTCAGGCGCGTAGAACAGGTGGTCGGCAAACCAGGCTTCGTGGGCCACCCAGGCCAGAAGCACAAGCACGAACGGCACCCACCATTTGACAAGAACCCCCACCAGCACCAGTGCAATCAGCACTGAAACGGCCAGGTAACGCTTGCGTCGCCTGTGGCGCTTAAGCAACTCGTCCTTACGCCCGTTCATGGCAGCCCTCTTCTTTAAATCTGATAAACCGGGTGCGTGTTACACCAGCGGCTTTTGTATTCCCGGTCTGCGCGACCGAACGAATAACGCAATGGCTTGCCCAGGGAATCTGCGTACTCCCACTGCGTCTGCGTGTTCACAAAGCTCAGGACACTGCCAGGACTCAGCTCGTTGAACTGCGGATCGACACCGCCATTGACGTATTCGAGACTGACCCATTCAGGAGCCTCGACACGATAGAGCACCTGTATGGCCGCGGGACGGTCGGCAACATACACAACCGAACCGGTCATGAATTCCCGCAACAGGGAAAACACCTCGGTCAGATGATCCTTGCCAGGCACGTCGAAACCCCAGCGCTTGTGAAACAGGTCTGCGTAGATCGATGCATGTTCCGCGGAGGTCAGCTCATTCATCGGGCGGATCAGACCGCCAGCTTCCTCCAGCAGACGCTGCTCGCGCCGCTGGTTGTAACGAAACTTCTTGCTGTACTCCTCGGGGCGACGAGCCATCGCCAGACCTTCGGACTGAAGGCGCAGATTGCCGATCCGGCCACTGTTGAGCTCCGAGACATAACGCATACGGTGCCGTACCGGCACAGTGCAGTCCGCCGCCACGGGCAGGATGATCTCGGAGTTGCCCAGATCGAACATGCCACGCAATCCCTTGCGCTTGGTGACATCACGCGAAAGCGCAATATGACGCCCCCAGGCAGGAAGACCGGCAATCGTCTGACCATCGCGCACTACACCCAGGTAGCGCACAGGAATACCGACCAGCGATGACAATCGTTCGATGACCTGAGGATGGGTGGCAACACTGCCACCATAACGCTCCCAGACCCGGGCATACTCGCCTGCATCGATGGGGGTCCAGCCACGTTCACGCCAACTGCGAAGGTGCCCGAGAATCAAAGGGCGCCTCCTGTAACGCCCTCGCTTTCTTCCTTGAAATCCTTCTCGTGAAGACGTGCGTAGTAACCATTGAGAGCAAGCAATTGCTCATGGGTACCGCGCTCGACAATCTGTCCGCGGTCCATGACCAGGATCAGATCGGCCTTTTCGATGGTCGTCAGGCGGTGAGCGATGACCAGCGTCGTACGCCCCTTCACCACTTCATCCAGTGCTGCCTGGATATGGCGCTCGGACTCGGTATCGAGTGCAGAAGTCGCTTCGTCGAGGATCAGCAGCGGCGCATTCTTGAGCAGTGCCCGAGCAATCGCCAGACGCTGACGCTGTCCGCCGGACAGCAGAACACCGTTCTCGCCCACCAGGGTTTCATAGCCCTGAGGCATCTGCACGATGAACTCGGCGGCATAGGCAGCTTCGGCAGCCTTTTGCACATCTTCGATGGGCGCACCGGCCAGATCACCGTAGGCGATGTTGTTGGTGACGGTATCGTTGAACAGGGTGACCTGCTGGTTCACCAGAGCGATGTGCTGACGCAGATTGTGCAGTTTGTAATCTTCGACATCGATGCCATCGAGAAGGATCTGCCCCTCGCTGTGATGGTAGAAACGCGGAATCAGGTTGGCCAGTGTGGATTTCCCGCTACCCGAACGCCCTACCAGCGCGACCATCTTTCCAGGCTCGGCGGTGAAGGAAATGTCCTTGAGCACAGGCGTTTCGACATTGGGGTAGGAGAACGTCAGGTTACGTACTTCCAGACGACCGGAGATATTCTCCTGCTCGCGTGTACCGCTATCCACCTCGGGCTCTTCGTCCAGTTGCTCGAAAATGTTTTCGGCAGCCGCCAGGCCTTTCTGGATGGTCGCACTCACTTCCGAAAGCTGACGAATCGGCTTTGGCAGCAGACCTGCCGCAGTGATGTAGGCGATCAGTTCGCCAGCAGAGGAGTCACCACGCATGTACAGCACCAGATACATCAGGATCGCCATCGCCACATAAATGACCAGTTGCAGCATGGGGGTGTAGATGGACTGCGTGCGGGTCATCCCCAGGCTGCGGTTCATGTTGCTGGCGCTGGCGTCATGAAAACGCTGCTTCTCGTAGGTTTCGCCGCCGAAGCTGCGCACGACCCGGTAACCCTGGATAGCTTCGGACGCCACATGGGTAACGTCACCCATGGCTTCCTGGATCTTCTTGCTCTGCTTGCGGAATTTCTTGCTGGCGCTGCTGACCATGATCGCGATGACTGGCAGGATGGCCAGCATGACCAGGGTCATTTTCCAGTTGCTGTACAGCAGGTAAGCAAGCAGGAAGACAACCGTCAGGCCTTCGCGAATTACCACTTTGATTGCATCGGTGGCGGCACCCGTGACCATGGTCACGTTGTAGGTGATACGCGAGATCAAGTGGCCCGAATTGTGGTTGTCGAAATAGCGGTTCGGCAGCGTCAGCAGGTTATCGAACAGGGAGCAGCGCAGGTCATGGACCACGCCGCGAGCCACTTTGGCCAGGTAATAGTTGCCCAAAAATGAGCCTATGCCTTGGTAGACCGCAATGAGTACAATCAGCAGCGGTACCCCCAGAATCAGAGACACACCGAGAAATTTGCTACCGTCCGGCTCCTGCAGGGCATTGAGAAAGTGTTTGAGCATGTCGGCCAGCATGGGCTGGCTGGAGGCGAACAACAGAAAGCCGATGATACTTACGGCAAACGCCCTCCAGTAGGGGACCACGTATTTCAACAATCTCAGATAGATTTTCATGCTTGACTGCTGGGTAGAACTGGCCATTAAAGCGCCCCGTACCATTCATAAGAGAGACAGATGCGCATTGTAACAGCGAACCAAATGCAAGATTGGCTAACCGAAGGGACCGTTCTGGAAAAAGACAGCCATGGCCCCAAGGTCATCAGCCTTGCCAGCGGTGAGCTATTGAAGATTTTTCGCAGCAGGCGCCATCCGTTTCTGGTTCGCTTGAACCCCGATGCCCAACGTTTCTATCAGCAAAGCTGCCGCCTGCGCGAACGCGGCATCAGTACGCCACAAGTCAATGATGTGTTCTGGGTCGAGCCCGCCAAAGGCGTCAGCGCATGCCTCTATCAACCCTTGCCGGGCACACCTCTGGACTCGCTCTACAAGCAGTCGTTCGATGCCTTCATGAACCTGCTGCCCGAACTTGCCGGCTACATCCACTCCCTGCATCAACGGGGCATCTATTTCCGCTCGCTGCATCTGGGCAATGTGCTGCGCACGCCCGACCAGGGCTTTGGCCTGATCGACTTCCTCGACACCCGTTTCAAGAGAAAGCCGCTCAGCAAGTCGATGGTAAGACGCAACTTCCAGCATCTGCAGAACTACCTGCGGCGCAGCAAGATTTCCGACTTCCCGTGGGAAGAACTCATGCGCGCTTACGAAGTGGCAGCGAATCAGGCAAGGTCCTGAGAAAAGCCGGAGCGATTATCGTCCGAGCCTGAACATCAGCCTGTCGAAGAGGCTCATGGCTTCAGGCTCCGGGAAGTCCTGCGAAAGGTGCCGAAAAACCACTTCGGACTGCTTGAAGTAATCAAGATACTGCTGTGCAAAAAGCAGCCCCTGCTCCCCGATACGGGCAACCAGCGCGGGATCATTGCGCAGCAGAGCCAGTTTTTCCGAGAACTCCTGCTCGTTGCCGTAGAGCATGGCATTGACGCCATCCTCCAGACCGATTGCCTGCTCTTCCCCCTGCCCCTGACGGTAGGCCAGCAATACACAGCCGCAAGCCATGGCCTCGAAGTTCTTCGCCATGTATTCGCCAAGCCCGATATCGGCACTGACAAAGACCCGGATGCGATTGAGCGCCTCACGATACTCATCGCCGGGCGCCGTTCGCATGAGTTCAAGCTGATGACGCTCAACGGCACGCTGCAGGAAGTCCCGCCGCTCACGGTACGTATCGCTGCCCAGGCGACCGATGAATCCCAGCTCGATATCACGCTCTGCACCACTGGCGTATAGCGAGGACGAGTTATAGCCCTTGGCCAGAAAAAGGGCATCGACGCCCATGTCACGAAAGCGCTCGGCGACCCGAAAGCCGGTCATGATGACTCTGGCGTTAGGTATCTTCCGATAGAAAGCGGAAAACTTTCCCTGCCACCGCGAGCCGGAAATGAACTCCTGGCAGGCATCTTCCTCGTAGATCAGCAACCCTGAAATACGCTTGAGCTGGCGAGCCTGTCTGCACAGATAGCGAAAAAGCAGATCAAGCACGACCCGGTCATAAAGCGAGAAATCGATCCCGCTCAGGACACGCCCCAACTGCTTGTGCTGATCACGGTCGATGTAGCGCACTTCCACATCGGCAAAGCGCTTGAGCCCCTGCCATAGCTGGCGGTTATCGGGCTCTCTCGGCGTGCAGGTCAGAACCAGAATGCGCATCAGCGCTTCCCGAACTTGAGCGCCTTGCGCACGTAACTCCACTTCAGTGCCTGCAAGGGACTGAAACGAAGAGCACGCAGGTAATAGCGACGCGCTACGGAGTAATCGCCAGCCAGTTGAGCGGCGCGGAACAACGAGAGATAGACCTGAGCAGAATAGCGAGGCAGAAGAGACCTGCATTCGTCTGGAAGATGAGCGAATACTTCTCTGATCAGCCCTGTGGCAACGCTTTCTTCGTCGGCCCGGCTATGGCGAAGGCTGTCGGCGTGTTTGTAGATACGCGCAATCGGCTGCTGAACCAGCGCAACAGGTGCGCTGACCAGAACGTAGGCAAACACCGGAATATCCTCGCCCGAGCGCAGGCTCTGCGGATAAGGACGCTGGAGCAGAAGATCCCGCCGCAACAGAGTGCAGCAATGGGAAATCGCGATTTTCTTCTGCAACAGATAGCGACGAATCAACTGCTGCGCACTGCCCTGAGCCGGCGTCGGCTGACGGACCCGCTCACGCCCGTCCGGGTAGACAGAGACCTGCCCACCCAGCACCAGCCCGACTTCAGGGTTATCCGTGACTGCCTTGCGCAGCGAGGCCAGCGCATCCGGCAACAATTCGTCATCGGCATCCAGCATCAGTGCATAGCGGCCCCGAGCCAGACGTATCCCATGGTTACGCGCAGCCGCCGCACCGGCATTGGTCTGATGCACCACGGTCAGGCCACTTGCATGGCGAGCCTGATAGTCATCGAGCACCTGCCGGGTGTCGTCGGTGGAGCCATCATTGACGACCACCAGTTCAACATCGTCTGCCAACTGAGACAGCACCGAATCAATCGCTCGCGGCAACAACAAGGCATAGTTGTAGGCCGGGATGACGACGCTGATCAGTGGCTCAGGCATTCTCGTACGTATCCACGCCGTCTTTGACCACCAGAATGTCTTCCATGATCAGGTACTGCAGGTCCGAGCCGAAGAACATGTTCAGCGCATCGGTCGGCGAACAGATCATCGGCTCGCCACGACGGTTGAGCGAGGTGTTGAGCGACACGCCGTTGCCGGTCAGGTTTTCCAGTGCCTTCATCATGTCGTAGTAGCGCGGGTTGTATTCGCGCTTGAGCACCTGGGCACGGGACGTGCCGTCTTCGTGAACGACTTCCGGCACGCGGGTCTTCCACTCTTCAGCCACTTCGAAGGTGAAGGTCATGAACGGCGCAGGGTGATCGATGGTGATCATCTGGGGAGCCACGGTGTCGAGCATCGACGGGCAGAAAGGCCTCCAGCGCTCGCGGAACTTGATCTGTTCGTTGATGCGGTTGGCCACACCCGGAACGCTCGGGCAACCGATGATCGAACGACCGCCCAGAGCACGCGGACCAAACTCCATGCGGCCCTGGAACCAGGCCACCGGATTGCCTTCGACCATGATTCTGGCGATGCGCTCAGGCGTGTTTTCGATCTTGCGCCAGACCGGTTTGTTCGGGTGACGGGCGCAGGCCGCGATCACGTCTTCGTTGCTGTAGGCCGGGCCGAGGTAGACGTGCTCCATCTTCTCGACCGGTACGCCACGGGCGTGAGACACGTACGCTGCTGCACCAACCGCCGTACCGGCGTCGCCGGAGGCAGGCTGGACGAACAGCTCTTTCACTTCCGGGCGGGCAATGATGCGCTGGTTCAGCTTCACGTTCAGCGCACAGCCACCGGCGAAGGCGATCTTGCCGGTTTCCCTGAGGATGTCGCCCAGGTAGTGATCCATCATCTGCAGCGCCAGTTTCTCGAACAGCGCCTGCATGCTGGCGGCGTAGTGGATGTATGGCTCATCGGCCACATCGCCCACACGTTTCGGCCCCAGCCATTCGATCAGCTTCGGCGAGAAGTAGAAGCCCTTGCCGTTCTCTTTATAGCGACGCAGGCCGATGACGTTGGCCAGCTCGGTATTGATGATCAGTTCGCCGTTTTCAAAGGTCGCCAGACGCGAGAAGTCGTACTTGCTCGCATCGCCATACGGCGCCATGCCCATGACCTTGAACTCGCCGTCGAGCATTTCGAAGCCGAGAAATTCGGTGATCGCGCCATACAGGCCGCCCAGGGAATCCGGATCGTAGAATTCCTTGATCTTGTGGATCTTGCCGTTTTCACCATAGCCGAAGAAGGTCGTGGCGTACTCACCCTTGCCGTCGATCCCCATGATCGCGGTCTTTTCCTTGAAACCGGAGCAGTGGTAGGCGCTGGAAGCGTGGGCCAGATGGTGCTCGACCGGCTCGATCTTGATCTTTTTCGGATCGAAGCCCAGTTGTTCGAGACACCAGACGATCTTGTTGCGATAGCGCTTGTAGCGGCGATTGCCCATCAACAAGGCGTCGAGGGCGCGATCGGGTGCGTACCAGTAGCGCTTGGCATAGTGCCAGCGAGCCTTGCCGAACAGGCTGATCGGCGCGAACGGAATCGCTACCACATCGACGTCCGAAGGCTTGATACCTGCCTGTTCCAGGCAGAACTTCGCCGACTCGTAGGGCATGCGGTTCTTTGCATGTTTATCGCGAACGAAACGCTCTTCTTCAGCCGCCGCAATCAGCTTGCCGTCGATATAAAGCGCTGCGGAAGGATCATGGCTAAGGGCGCCGGACAGGCCAAGAATCGTCAATGCCACTGGGTCTAGCCTCTTTAGTCTGCATGCAGGCGCAATGCGCCCGAGAAAAGGTGTGCCCCCCGCACTGCGGGCCAGGGACAGCTAAAGCGCGCGATTATAGCGTAATGACCGGGGATTTGGCTCGGGGACTGAAAGCCGATCGGAATATACAGCCAAGTGCCATCAACAGAAGGCCACCAGGCCTGGCCTCCAATAATTATCTACACCTCCGCTGCGCAGCCTTTCTGATTGATTGAGGCGTATCACAGTGGCCCGACGGCCCTCAATCAAACCCCAGCGCTTGAAGTGCTCAACGGAAAACACACACGATGGAAACATTGCCCCCCTCAACCGGGTTCTTCGACGATACCTTGCCGGCGGCTTCGGCCGCCCTCAAAAGACTCTCGGAACTGAGCACCAGCCTGCTCACCGATTTCAAGGCACTGCCCGCAGTCGATGACGCCCTGCTGGATGCAGACACTTCACGACAAGAACAGGAAACCGTCCGTCTGCTGCAGCGCATCAACGATTACTGGGATGCACCCAGTGCCTCTGACGGAACCCGCTACGAGAAGTTTCTGACCGGCATGCAGCAGGCACTGCGGGACGAACTGAGCATCAAGATCCACGAGCGCGACCTCGGCACACAGTATCTTGCGTGCCTGCCGGCATCGCGCCGCCGGTCGGATAGCCCTTCGCCGGTTGCAGCCAGAAACTTTGCCTTGCATGTGCATGTCCAGGAAAACGAACAGGCAGAAGTGGCGGGGGCTCTGGTGATGTCCCGGGATCCGCAGGGCCCTACCCTGCTGGTCCTGCCCGGCATCGGTGCCACGGGATTCACCAGCCTGGAAAACATGTGTAAAACCCTCTGCGGCTGGCTCAATGACCCGACCTTGAAAGATGCGCTGCTCAATTGCATGGAGCAGCGCCATCAGGACGTTCTGACAGCGATAGTCGAAGATCCCGATCTGCACCTCGAGCCCTTCACTGCCGCCGACCTGATGCTCACCCCCATCGTGGGCGATCCTTACACCTACGCCATGGAAAGGTTGCTGCATAAACAGTACGAAGATGTCCGCTACGCCTGCACACAGGGAACAGGTCATGAGCGGCAAAAACGCCAGGCACTGATCCGCAATGCCATTGCCATGCGCGGCCTGTTCGGACCGGGTGCCATGCTGGAACTGCGCGAGCTGGAGTCTCTGGAAAGACGCTATCGCCGCAACCTGCCGGACTGGATCAAGATGGCCAGTCAGGAAGATCGCAACGACTATGCCGAGCGCCTGCGACAGTACGATCAGGCGCGCATCGTCACGGTCAGCACCATGAATGCAGCCGCCTCCCCGGAACAGTTTGCCCGGGCACAACTGCGCACGAGGCTGGCCAACGATCTGGGCTACGACCTGGATCCGGGCGCTATCAAGGCAAGCACTCAGCGCACCCTTCCCGTGACAGGCGAACCCTACACCGTGACCCGCTCCCTGGCAGAACTGGCACTGTACGGTCTGCATCCTGGCGACCGCACGGCGGGCTCGGAATTTCTCGAACACACGGCCTTCAGCCTCGAAGGCGCACCACTGGCAGCAGACTACGCCGCCTTGACCCCGGCGTATCTGGCCAAGGTCATCGACGAACTGGACCTGCGCCTGAACTTCGCCGCCTTTCAGCAGGCCGAGAGTCGCAAAGAATACAACCAGCAACTCATGGAGCTTCTGACCCGACGCCAGGTCAGTGCACTGGCGTACGCAGCGAAAATGCAGGGCCATATCCAGCCCGCCGATTTCACGGTCGTCGAGGCCGTGACGAACCCGCAACAGGTCACAACGGACTACCGGCTGCTCGTTCAGCAGGTCAGGCTGAACCGCCTGATAGTGAGCAAGCTGCTGGTGATTCGCCAGGAAACGACAGGCGGCCAGCTGGAACGGCTGATCATGCTCGCGCTCGACACGCCGCAAAACCGCTGCTTCTGGGCCTTCGACAATGAAACCCAGTTGCGCAACGAACTGGTCGGCTGGGCCCGTTCGGCCCCCTTGAGCGACTACCTGCTCCAACAGATCGAAGTGGCGAGTCGCGCCACACTGGCAGCAACACTGGCCGCCCTGAAGCTCAAACCTCACCCTTCGCCGGACTTTCTTCAACTGGTCAGCCTGTCGGGCTTTGACAGGGGGCTGCGCATCCTCGCAGAGCAGCACATCCGTGTGGCGATGTCCGAAGAGGAACGTCACACGCCGTCCTGGTATCGAGGGGCCAGCCCTGCACAGCGTCAGGAACTTCTGGCCCTGGAAGACGCAGCCAACGGCGCACGCAAGAATTACGACGCCAAACCGCATACCCACATGCAACCGTTCAAGGCCTATGTACACGAACGGGCCAGCCAGCAGATCGGCAAACTGCTCGGCGTGCCGGTCGGCAGCGTAGATCCCGACCTGATCGTGATCCGCAGTGAACGCGAAACCGTCACCTACACCGACATGTTGCTCAATGGCTATGACGACAGCATCAGCCTCATCCGCAGTACCGCCGACACCCATGCAACGTTCAGCGGGCCGGAAGGTGTGAACCTCAGCGTGCTGTCGCCGCAGAAAGTCGCAGAGTCGGTACGCAATCAATGGCTGGCCGACGACTATATCGCTCTCGTGAAACGCACTCTGCTCAATGCAGGCTCACAAGGCTACGAATACCGCCGCAAGACCAGCCTGTTGATAACCCAGTTGCAGATGAAAGCAGCAGCATTGCGCAGCCTGCTCAAAGGGCATATCAACGCAACCCAGTATCAATGGCTCCGCGACTCCATCGACCACGCCCACCAGAACGACCCCCGGATACGTGCGCAATACCCGCTTTACCCCTTGCAGATCCATGTCGACAAACCCTTTATCGGCTCGGGGCTGGACGGCCCGGACAAACTGGTCATTCCCGACACCAACCTGATCCACATCGAAACCGTGCAAGGCTGTATAGCCATTCTTCCCATGTCCATCAGGCAGGCGTCGCTTCTCTACACACCTCAGGCACCGGATGGCATCGAGTTCCGCCTGTTCAGCAGCTTTACCGACTCGCTGGAGACACCGGGCATGATCGATTACTACAAAGACCGCTGCCGCCTGAAATCGGGCAGGACCCTGTCGTTCTTTCTCAACGACATGCGCAAGGGCAATGCCAACAAGGCCCCCTTTCTGCCCAGGGAATCCATTTCCGATTTTGCCGACACCTGCTTCAATCGTCCCATCCTGCGCAAACTGAGGGATGTGGAAGAAACCACCACCGGGCGCAATGACATGCTGGCCAGACTGATCTGGGTCAGCGTCGAAGTGATAGCCACCATTGTCACCCTGCCATTTCCGCCTGCCAGTTTTGCCGTAGGTGCCTTGCTGTCCCTGCATGACACCGTCCGGGCGCTCCAGTCGCTGCGTGACGGCGACACGGAAACCGCCAGCGCCTACATTCTGACCGCCATGATCAACAGCTTCGGTACGGCAGGCGATCTGCATTCCGGCCTCAAGGGTTTCGGCAGCGTAGTACGTCAGATAGGTCCGCCACCGCCCCCCGATTCGGCACTGCGCCCCTTGCAGCGAGCGTCTTCGCTGCCACGCTACGAAGACCTGTACCCCATAAACCTGCACAATGAGTCCTTTCTGGTCGGCAAACCGGACGCCAACGGCTACTTTCCGGTTCTGCGCAACCTCGGCGACTCTCCGAGCGAAGTCGGCAACACCGGGCAATTCGTCAAACCGGGGAGCAACGGAACATGGCAGCCGTCAGGCTCGGTGCCCGGGACCGCAACACTGCCCCATGTCGGCATACATGAGGGCTTTGAAGTCCACCTTTCCCTGAAAAACGTGCCGCGTATCGGCGAGGGTCACGCCAAGGGCGTCTGTACCGTCAATGGCAAACATTACATCGACCTGTCCGGCAAGACCTTCGAGGTGCAATACAACGCACAGATGCGTTGCTGGCAGATCATCGATCCCGACAACCCGTTCACCTTCTTCGGCAAACGCCCCGTACGCCTGGATGAACAGGGCAGATGGCAGCTCGTCGACCGCCAGCAATTACGTGGCGGCGGGCGTGACAACCCACAGAGCTACCGACCATTACCCCGGGAGGAGATTGAAACCCCAGCCACGGCTCTCAGCGATTACGAGCTGCCGGCGCACATGCAACCTCATATGGATCTGATTATCAGCGGGGAAGGCTACGATCCGAGCGGTCTGGGCATGATGCAATACTTCGAAAGCTACTTCGGGGAAATGCGCCTGAAGCTCACTATCCTCAGGGAAAAGCTCTACCACGATGCCAATGCCTTTTTCGCTGCCCCGACCTTGCCCGCGCGCCCCTCATTGCCAACGCTGGAATACGGGGCGGACATCGACACGCTGTTCGAAAGCCTGTTCGCCCACAGCAAGGGCCTGGTCCTGAGCGAAACACCCCGGTCGGTGGCCAGCAAACGCCTGCTCATCCAGAACATGCCCCTGCTGGTCAAGGAGCGGGTGGAAATTCTGTATATCGAGCATCTGTTCACCGACAAGCATCTGCCAAAACTGGCCCGCTATCGCCAACTGGGCAGAAAGACCCGCTCCGGCTCTCATGAACTCAAGGAGCATCTCGAATATATCAACGACAAGGCACTGAATAACCAGACGACAGAGTACGACTATTACCATCTGATCAAGGCTGCCCACAGGCATGGCATCGAAGTCAGGCCATTCAGTTCCTCGATCAGTTACCCACTCATCAGGCACCCCGTATCGGCTGCCGTCGACGATGCGGCTGCCAGCCAGAAAATGAGCAACTTCTTTGGCCACAAACTCATCAGCAGTGATGTGGCGGCCGACCCATCCAGGCGCTGGATAGCCCTGCTGGATGAAAAGCTGGCGACTACCCACGGTCAGGTTCCCGGTATTGCCGAGCTTGAAGGCGTGCCCAGCATTCATATCGAGGACGCTGCAATCACCAGCCCGACGCGGATCAAGGCCGCAGCCGGTCAGGCATCGATCGACTCGGCAAACCGCAGCGACTTCACGATAGAGTTCGCCAACCCCTTGCTCCTGGGTCCGGCAAAGAAGCGCCCCGAGAGCACATTACTGGATATGGCCCTGTTCAAGGACCTGGGCAACAGACAGGGCCGGGAGAACGTACAACTCTGGGCAGGCGAATACGGGTTCCGCTGGAGCGAGGCCGACGGCTGGGTGCGTATCGAACCCGAGCAATGGACACCCAACAACCCGCCGAACGCAATTCAGCAGTCGCTGGCAAATTCCATTTATGAAGTCCCGCTGGAGAACAGAAGCACCCTCTACCAGTTGGCGAACTTTGAACATAAAGGACTGGATCAGCACTATTTCTTCATGAGCCCCGATCTGAGCGAAGTGCGCAACAAGTTCTTCAAGATACGCAGCAAGCTGCAAGCCGATGCCCGCAACCTCGCCGGCGTCGAAATGCCAAAACGGCCGACAATGCCCAGCGTCGAGCCCCAGACCCCGCTGCCGGACTTTCTGCAGACGCTTTATCAACACACCGACGGCGTGGTGATTGGCGAATCCCACTCTTCGGTGGCCAGCAAAAAGCTGATTATCGACAACCTGCCACTGCTATCGCAGCAGAAGGTCAAGACCCTGTATCTGGAGCATCTGCTGGCCGACCTGCATCAGGCGGATCTGGACCGGTTCTTCGAGACCGGACAAATGAACAAGACCCTGCTGCATGATCTCAAGAGGCTCGACAGAGGCCACCATACCGACCCGAGCGGGGTCTACAACTTCGAGCAGTTAGTGATCAAGGCGCGGCAGAACGGCGTGGAAATCCGTGCCATCGACTGCTCGGCGAGCTATCACCTCAAGGGCCTGTTCAGAGAAACCGCCACCTCTCGCCAGCAGATGATGAATTACTTTGCCCACCTCACCATCCGCAAACATCAGGAAATCATGGGCACGCACAAGTGGATCGCCCTGGTAGGCAACACCCACGCCAATACCTACCAGAAGATCATACCGGGCATCGCCGAGCTGGAAGCGGGGATAGGCCTTCGTGTTACCGATACTCCACCCGGCCAATCCAGAGGCGTGATAGCCGATCCGGGCGACAGCATGAGACGCGGCCTGAGCACTGAAACCGTGCCGATCAAAAGCGACTATCTGGTGGAAATGGAAATCCCGGGAGCGATCCGGGCCATCCCTGCACGGTCCGAACTGGCTCTGCCCGTCGAGGAGCGGCTGGTCAGGCCTGGAATGTTCCTGATCGAGCAATCCCAGGACGGCCTGCAAATCATCGCCCACCGCTCACGGGACACACTGATTCACCGAACGCTGGTGCAGATCAATGCCGAAGGCAAGATCTACATCGATCGTCCGACCTGGAGCAACATCCACATGAAGCCTTACAACAACATGTTTGCACTGGTGACAGCACTCGAGGAACTTAACATGACGTATGTGGCCTGACCTCGGCCCTATCTTGGCAAGCGCTGCTCCAGCAACCGGTGCAGCGCACTGCCCACCGGCCAGTTGCGCATGAAGCGCGCACGATCGCGGGCGAATGCAGCGGCAAAGGATGACTGGGAAGCGTGTTGCTGCATGGCGTCCAGATCGATCAAGGCCCAGCGATCTTCATGCCAGAACAGGTTATGTCCCTTGAAGTCGCCATGGCTGATGCGCTCACGGATCAGTTGCTCGAAAAGCTGCACCAGCGCCAGCAGCTCATTCTCCGGCACCTCACCCGATTCGACATGAGGTGCGAACCGCTTGATGATGTCGGGTCCCTGCAGGAACTCGGTCACCAGATACGCCTTGCGACGCAGGCCCAGTACACGCTGCTCCAGCACCGCCAGCGGTCTGGGCGTGGCGATGCCCAGAAACTCCAGCCGATTGGCCTCACGCCAGGAATGCCAGGCACGGCTCGGACGCCAGAAGCGTTTGAGCCAGTGGCTGAAATTCTTGATGTTGTAGCGTTTGATAACCAGCGTGCGACCATTGACCTCAACCCGGCCTACGCTGGCCGCACCACCGGTCTTGTACAGATGGCCCTTGTCGAGCAAGGCATCGGCCTGCTCCAGCACCGGCAGCAAAGCAGCCTCTTCTTCACGACGAATCGCGCGAAATTGTGAAGCGCTGTCTACAACGCTGAACAGGCTGCAATCACGGCCGGTCTTGTTCAGGTAATCCTTCAGACGCCAGCTGCGCACCTTGTCGATCTGCTTCTGCAGGGCTTCCATGGGCAAGGCGTGTTCGGCATTGCTCAACAGGTAGTGCACCAGCAACTCTTCAGTGAAAGGCTCCAGCGCCTTGGGCAACTGAGCGAAAAACACACCGAGGTTTTCCAGCACGGCCTGTCGGGATAACGGCTTGCCTGCTTCTTCGGCACAAATACCGGCACCGTCGATCAGATACAACTGGCCGTTATGGCGCAGCAGGTTGTCCAGGTGCAGGTCTTCCTGCCACAAGCCCCTGGCATGCAACAGGGCAACGGCTGACAGCGCTTCCCCCAGCACCGACTGCTGCTCATCGGCCAGCGGCGGCAGATTCCGAACCTGCTCCCAGGCATCGCCCAGGCTTTCGGCACCATCCAGAAACTCGAACAGCAACCAGCCGCCTTCACCGTCTTGCAAGCCATCGGCCAGCAGCAGCGGCGTGGTCAGGCCTTGCTCGGCCAGCAGACGGACGCCATCCAGTTCACGCTGAAAATGCCGGGCGGCCTTGTTGCCCACCAGCAGCTTCGCCAGCACCGTGCGGCCACGCCAGACACCCGCGCCGACATAGCGCTGACCCGGCAGCACGCGCAACAGCGTCAGGAGTTGCAGGTCGGCCGGGCCAATGGCGTCGGCCAGGGTCACGTTCAGGGGCAGCTCAGGTGTGCGTCCGGCATTCTTGAGTTCAGACAAACGCATCAGCGTGCCTCTTTGTTGTCGCGCAGGTGAAGGTCGCGCTTGTGTTGACCACGCTGCCCCAGGCGCAGGCACCAGGCATCGACCTGGGCGCTGTCGGGAGCTGCCTGCAGATAGGCAGCCAGCAACACACGCAACTCGTCGGCTCCCCATGCCGTCGCACGACGCAGCAAGGGCTCCAGATCCTTGATCAGATCACGCTTGCCGAAGAAGACCGGGCGGGTTTTCTCCAGATCGATCAGTTGCGCCACGTAAGCATCGCCACGGGCCTGCAGGAAAATATGCTTGGGATAGAAACAGCCATGAACCTGCCGGGCCTGATGCAGGGTGCGGGCCAGTTGTCCACAGGCCTCGATGATTGCGGTTTGCTGGCTGGCATCCAGACTGGGCCATTGCTCAAGCAGGACATACAGATCCGTCCAGCCATCCAGCGCACGGGTCATCAGAATCGCCCGGCGCTCGCCATCGACCTTGCTGTCGCCATAGAACACCGCCTGCAAAGCCGGGATACCCAGCTTCTGGTAGCGTCTGATATTGCGAAACTCTCGGGAGAACGACGGCTCACCGAACGGGTGATGCAGCGTATGGGTCAGGTAATTGCTCTGGCGCTTCAGATAGAACCCCTGCCCCTCCAGTTCCAGACGAAACACACTGCTCCAGCCGCCACGCCCGGTATTGGGCTCATCGACGGCATCGAGCTTTACATTCCACAGCGACTGAAAATCGGCCAGACCATGGCGTTCAAGCAGGGCACGGTCGGAATCGGCAATGAAAACGCTCATTCGCGCCCCTCGAAAAAACTGACGATATGACGGATACGCTTCTTGTCGGAAGCATTCAAACGCTCCCGCTGCCGATACTGCAGATAGAAGCGCAGTCGCTGGGTGGCGGATAAATGATATTTGGCGACCTTGTCCAGGCAGGCCAGATCCTTGGTGATCCGGTAGCGAAGCATGAAGCTCCACCAGAAGGCCCCGTTGGGGCAATCGATGAAAAACAGCCTGTCCTGATCGTCGACCAGCAGATTGCGCCACTTCAGATCGTTATGCGTGAAGTGCTGGTCGTGCATGATCCGGGTGCAGCGCGCAAGTTGCCGACTGATGACATCGACCCAGGCACGATCCGCCAGCCGCGAGTCCTTGTGCCGGGCCAGCTCGGACAGGTCTTCGGTACGCGGCAGCTCGCGAGTGATCAGCGCGCCACGATCATAAGCCGCGCCCTTGCGCTCCAGGCCCCAGGCCACGACATCGGCAGTCGGGATACCCCATTTGGCGAAGCGCTTGAGATTCTGCCATTCGGATTTGACCCGTGGCCGCCCCAGATAGCGACGCAGGCCTTTACCGGCCCCGGTGTAGCGCTTGACGTAATAGGTCACGCCGCTGCGCTCCACACGAATCACTTCGGAGAGCAGATCGCTGGTCAGTTGTTCGCCCTGCAAGGCAAAAACCGCGTCCAGACTACCGAAGTCCTCAGCCAGGAAGGCGTATTCCGGCTCAAGATTCCAGCCCGCCATCAGAGCGCATCTCCGTAACGCAATTTACGCTGATACAACTTGCCCGCCTTTTTATCCAGCCAACGCAGCAATGGCGCTTCCCGAGCCAGCACTTCGCGCAATGGCCTCTGGAAGTAGCCCTTGAGAAAACGCAGTTTGTCGCGTCGGGTAAGACCGATGTCCAGCGCTGAGAAATACAGCGCGGCCAGATCCTTGTTACGCCAGCGCGGCGTGATCGCACGACGGGTCTGGGCACGGTGCAGATCGATGACCGAGAGCCTGAAATCGTCGGCAGTCACCGGTTTGTCGGTATGCAGCAGGAAGTGGCAGATGTAGCAATCCCGGTGATTGACTCCGGCACGGTGCATCATCCCGACCATGCGTGCGACTTCGGCAATCAACGCGCGCTTCAGGCGCGGCTCGGGCGGCTCGTTGCGCCAGTTGATGCTGAAATCCTCCAGGCTTTCGGTAGGCGCCAGTTCTTCGGTGACGATGAACGAATGCTGGGCAGCCGGATTGCTGCCACGTTCGCCATAGGCCACGGCGGTCATGGTCGGCACGCCGGCTTCCTTGAGACGCGCAATCGCCTCCCATTCCTGGCCTGCACCCAGTACCGGCAGCTTGGCGGTCACCAGATTCTTGGCGATTTCACTCCAGCCGATGCCACGATGAATCTTGACGAAGTAGCCGCGCCCATCGACCTCGGTGCGAAGCGTGCGACGCCCTTCCAGTTCGCGATACACCTGACCCTCAAGCGCCTCGACCTCGGTGAATGCATCGCGCCCGGCCCACAGGCTCTTGAAAGGCTCAGAGAGGAGCAGCTTCATTGATCGTGCTCCGCCAGTATTACATCGGCAGCGTGCTGCGGCATGCTGTAGAGGTCAGCGGTATCGGCGAACGCCAGGCCGTTCGCGCCCCAGGTGCGACGTGCGGCATCGTCTTCGAGCATCTTCGCCAGATAACCGTTGAGCTGCGTCTGCTCGAACGGATCGTCCAGCACCAGACCGCTGTCGGCTTCGGCAATGTAATGCGCGTAGCCACAGACCGCACTGACCAGTACCGGCAGGCCGGCCACCAGTGCCTCGAGCAGCACGGTGCCGGTGTTCTCGTTATACGCCGGATGAATCAGCAGATCGGCGCCGAGCAGGAACCGCGGAATATCGCTACGCCCTTTCATGAAGGTCACCTGTTCGCCCAGCCCCAGTGCTGCGCTTTGCAGCTGGAATACTTTGGGGTCGTCCTGGCCGATTACAAACAGGCGCGTGCGTTTTTTAAGTTCGGCAGGCAAGGCGGCCAGCGCCTTGAGGCTGCGATCCACGCCTTTGGTCTTGAAACCCGAACCGATCTGCACCAGCAGCAGGTCATCGTCGGCCAGCCCGAACTCCTCCCGGAACCCGGCGCGAATCTGCGGCGCATCGGGCGGCGCACGGCGATCCTGAGAGATGCCCGGCGGCAGCAGATGAAAACGCGACAATGGCGTGTCGTAATGCTTGATGAACAGCGGCTGCTGCACTTCGGAAATCATCAGTACCTGAGTTTTCGCGTCCTTTGCGAATACTGCCCGCTCGTACTCGGCAAAATGGCGATAACGGCCCCATTTGCGGTACAGGGAATTACGCAGGTTCTGCGCCTTGTCCTCGAAACAGCCATCGGCGGCGTAATACACGTCCAGACCGGGCATCTTGTTGAAGCCGATCAGGCGATCGACCGGGCGCCTGGCCAGATCCGCTTCCATCCAGGCGCTGAGCTTCTCGTTGCGTCGATGGTTGAAGAACGCCTTGACCGGCGCCACCAGCACTTCGAAGCCAGGCGGCACATCGCCTTCCCAGATCAGGGTGTAGACGCGAATCTGGTGCCCGCGCGCCTGGCACTCTAGGGCAATGCGCATGAAGTCGCGCTGCAGGCCGCCGAACGGGAAATATTTGTAGAGTACGAAAGCCAGTTGCATCAGTTGTGTTCCTTTGCCAGCAACAGCGCGCCCAACTGGCTCGCTACTCGCTCGGGATTCAAGCGAGTGAAGCACATGGGCCACTCGCGTTTGAGGTCAAACCGCTGCTGATCGTCAGCCGTCGGTTGATAGGTGCATTTCTTTTGCAGGCAAGGGGCGCACGCCGGGTAATCAGCGGCCAGATGCACCTGAGACTTGCCGTAGGCGCCGGTCAGGCCGGGATTGGTCGGCCCGAACAGGGAAATGGTCGGCACATCCAGCGCCGCGGCCAGATGACCGATACCGGTATCCACCGCGACACAGGCCTGCGCACTGGCCAGAACCCTGGCGACACCCGCCAGATTCAGCTTCGGCAAGACCTGCGCATGTTCCAGCCCTTCGGCAATCCGCTCGGCACGGGCCTTTTCTGCCGGGTTGCCCCACGGCAGACGCACTTGCAGCCCTCGGGCAGCCATCATCTGCGCCAGTTGCCGCCAGTATTCCTCGGGCCAGTGCTTGGTGGCCCAGGTAGTGCCGTGCAGAAACAGCACGAAGGGCGCTTGCAGCGTCTCATCCAGTGCCGACAGACGTTTGAGGCCGTAATTGCCAAGGCCCGCCGGCAGCGGGTAACCCAGTGCCTGAGCGAACAACTGGCGCAACCGCTCCACGGCATGCTGCCCACGCGCTACCGGGTAAGGCCGGTCATAGAAGCGACTGGCAATGGGCTCGCGTGCCGAGTGTTTGTCCAGGCCCGCGACGGGGGCATTGACGTAACGGGTCAGCCAGGCGCTCTTGAACAGGCCCTGGGCGTCGATGACCACGTCATAGTGCGTTTCACGCAAGCGCTGCTTGAAGCTCTGCCATTCTCCTGTCTTGAAGGTCTGCCACAGGTTCTTGCGCCAGCGGCGGATCGCCACCGGAATCACTTTATCCACAGCAGGATGCCAGGTGGGAATCTCGGCAAAGCCCTCTTCCACCACCCAGTCGAACTGAATGCCTGGCAGTGCCTGCGCCGCATCGGTCAACGCCGGCAAGGCATGAATCACATCGCCCAGCGAAGAAGTCTTGATCAGCAATACCCGCAAAGTCAGGCGACCTCCACCGGAGTGCCACCCAGGCGACCCAATGCCTGAACCACAGAATCCGGCTCAAGCAGGCGCATGCAGTTGTAGTGGCCGAAACGGCAGGTGCGCTCGAAACAGGGGCTGCATTCGATCCCCAGTTGCACGATCTCGACTTCATCGGCCAGAGGCGGCGTAAAGCCCGGCGATGTGGAACCGTAGACCGCCACCAGCGGACGGTTCAGCGCAGCCGCCACGTGCATCAGCCCGGAGTCGTTGGAGACGACCGCATCGGCGCAGGACAGCAAGTCGATGGCTTCGGCCAGGGACGTTTCACCGCTCAGGTTGACGGCCTCTTCGCGCAGCCCGGGGATCAGATACTCGCGAATGCTCTCGCCAACCGGATGATCCTTTTTCGAGCCGAACAGCCAGACCTGCCAACCTTCACGAATCCGGGACTCGGCCACCTGGGCATAGTGCTCGGACGGCCAGCGCTTGGACTCACCGAACTCGGCACCTGGGCATAGCGCCAGTACCGGACGATCCAGGGTCAGGCCGAACTTGGCCAGCGCAGCATCCCGCACCTGGGTGTCGATCTGCAGGCTCGGCTTGGGATAAGGACGCGGCAATTCAGCGCCCTTGTCGAACGCCATCGCCATGAAACGCTCGATCATCAAGGGATAGCGCTGTTTGTCCAGGATCCGCACATCGTTGAGCAGCCCGTAGCGGAACTCGCCTCGCCAGCCGGTACGCTTGGGAATGCCTGCGAAAAAAGGCACCAGCGCCGACTTCAGGGAGTTGGGCAGCAGAATGGCCTGATCGTACTGACCGGCCAGGGACTTGCCGATCCGGCGTCGGGTCGCCAGCTCAAGCGCGCCGTGCCCCAGCGGAAAGCTCAAGGCAGCACGCACTTCAGGCATGCGCTCCAGCAGCGGACGGCTCCACTCCGGAGCCAGCACATCGATTTCGCACTCGGGATGACGCTGCTTCAGGCACTGGAACAGCGTTTGCGCCATCACCATGTCACCGACCCAGCTAGGCCCAACGATCAAAATTTTCATGCTCGATCCAAAAACAGCCAGGGAGGCTTTCAGATTGCGTGACCTTCCCACACAACCTGACGCCTCCCTGTCATAGCTATATATAGCGTTTGATAAACGCAGGAACGTCCCTTCGCGGATGAATCCGCTCCTGCAACTTGGTTCAGGTCAGTCCCAGACCTGCCCAGATCCGCATCACTTCGCGCCGCTCGACTTCAAACTGATCACCGGCCACTGTTCCGGCCTGGTTCTGCAAGGCCTGACGGTGCGCCGCTGCACGGTATGCCTTATAGGCTTCGCGCAACAGGCTGGCATCGACATCAGGCAGCAACCCGGCCTCTTCAAGACCTTCGAGAATACGAATGTTATCGGTGTAGCGCAGCAGGGCGGGATGCTCTCTGGACCACGCCAAGGCCGCGTATTGCACCATAAATTCGATATCGACGATACCACCGGCATCCTGCTTGAGATCGAACACCATGGCCGGATCGAAAGCATTGGCCGCCGTTCCTGCCCCGGTCAGTTTAGTCCCCAGGCTGTCACGCATCTTGGCGCGCATCTCGCTGACTTCTGCACGAAGCTTGTCCAGATCGCGCTCGCGCCCCAGAACCGTGGCCCGGACCTTGCCGAACTCGTTACCCACATCGGGGCTGCCGACCAGTACCCGTGCACGCACCAGTGCCTGATGTTCCCAGGTCCAGGCTTCATTTTCCTGATAACGACTGAAAGCCCCGAGGGAACTGACCAACAGACCGGACGCCCCGGATGGCCGCAGCCGCATATCGACTTCATAGAGCTGGCCGGAGTTGGTCTGGGTTGTCAGCAAGTGAATGATGCGCTGGCCCAGGCGGGTGAAGAACTGCGCACCATCGATGGGTTTGGCACCATCGGTTTCGGTCTGCGGGTCGCCATCATGAATGAAGACCAGATCCAGGTCCGAGCCATGTCCCAGCTCGATCCCGCCGACTTTTCCGTAACCGACGATGACAAAACTCGGATCGCACAGGCTACCGTCGGGACGCGAAGGCGTGCCGTGCCGGGCAACGGTATGCCGCCATGCCAGGGCCAGGACCTGCTCCAGAATCGCCTCGGCCAGCCAGGTCAGGTAATCGCTGACTTTCATCAGCGGCAAGCTACCGGAAATCTCGGAGGCCGCCACCCGCAGACGATGGGCCAGCTTGAAATGCCGCAGAGCCTCCATCTGCTGCTCCAGATCATCCTCGGGAATGCGGATCAGCCGCTCGTGCAACTCGGCCGCCAGTTCCGGTGCCAGTGGCGGATTGAACAGACGCCCTTCGTTGAGCAATTCGTCGAGCAGCAACGGGTAGCGTGCAATCTGCTCCGCAATCCATGGGCTGGCCGCACATAAAGTCAGCAAACGCCGCAAGGCATCGGGATTTTCAGTGAGCAGCACCAGATAAGCCGAACGCCGGGCTACCGCTTCGACCAGCGGCAATACCCGCTCGATGACCAGATCCGGGCTTTGATGTTCGACCGCCTGGGCCAGCAGACGCGGAATGAAGGCATCCAGACGCTCGCGCCCCAGACGCTGCATCGAACGCAACTGCGGGCTGCCACGCAGGGTAGCCAGTTGCCGGATAGTCTTGTCGGCATCGACAAAGCCGGCCTGGGACAACTGACGGCACGCGGCTTCTTCATCCTGGGACTCCTGCCACAGCGGCAGCCATTCACCGCCCACGATGACCTCATCGTCATCCGGTTGCTCGTCGTCGGCATCGGAGTCCGGATCGGCAATGACCTGACGGAAATGCCATGACACACGACTGCGCCAGTGCATCAGTCGTTCATGGAAGGCCGACCAGTCGGCAAAGCCCAGCATGAAGGCAATGCGTGCCTGATCCTGCTCGGTGTCCGGCAACATCTGGGTCTGGCGGTCGGCAATGGCCTGGATGGCATGCTCGGTGTAACGCAGGAATTCATAACCTTCGCGCAACTCGTCGGTCACGGCAGAAGGCAGATAGCCCTGCCCTTCCAGGGTTTTCAGCACCTTGAACAACGGACGCTGCTGCAGGCTCAGGTCACGACCACCGTGAATCAGCTGGAAGGCCTGGGCAATGAATTCCACTTCACGAATGCCGCCAGCGCCCAGCTTGATGTTCTCGGCCATGTCCTTGCGCCGCACCTCTTGCTGGATCAACTGCTTCATGGTGCGCAGCGCTTCGATGGCGGAGAAGTCCAGGTAACGGCGGTACACGAACGGACGCAGCATTTGCAGCAGTTGCTCGCCAGCCGCCTGATCGCCGCCCACGACGCGAGCCTTGATCATGGCGTAGCGCTCCCAGTCACGCCCCTGATCCTGGTAATACTGCTCAAGGGCATTGAAGCTCAGCACCAGCGCCCCCGATGAACCGTAAGGCCGCAGGCGCATGTCGACACGGAATACGAAGCCATCGACGGTGACAGGGTCCAGCGCCTTGATCAGCCGCTGGCCGAGGCGGATGAAAAATTCCTGGTTATCCAGTGCTCGCTTGGCCCCCACCGTTTCGCCGCCTTCGGGGTAAGCGAAGATGAGGTCGATATCCGAAGACAGGTTCAGTTCCACCGCCCCCAGCTTGCCCATGCCGAGGATGACCATATGCTGTGGCTGACCGGTGCGACGCCCGGTCGGGGTGCCGAGCAACTGGCAGTGACGCTCGTACAGCCACTGATACGCCAGATCGATGGAGCCATCTGCCATCTCGGATAAATCGCGACAGGTTTCGATCAGTGCTGCCTGACGGGTAAGATCGCGCCAGATAATCCGCACTTGCTGACGCATGCGCTGGCGACGTAGATTACGCCCCAGTTCATCATCGCTGCTGGCAGCCTGTACGGCGGCAGCTATTTGCCCGCGCAGTTCGCCCACGCTGAAACTGCGCTCCAGCTCGCCTGACTCTGCCAGTTCCAGCAGCATGCGCGGGTCGCGGCAAACCTGTTCGGTGACGAAGTCGCTGGATGCACAGACGCGATCGAATGCCTTGCGGCGCGACTCGGGCCAGGCTTCGAAAGACGCCAGCGAATCGTCTGGCAGCGCAGCCAGCGCCGTACGAAATGTCTGTTGTGCACGGGTAACTAAAGGCAGCAGGATGGCCGGAAAATCGGCCAGCGAAGGTAGGCTCATGGTCTATCCTTGATCGGCGTGCAATGGGCTACCTGCCATGTCCCCAAGATTCATGCGCAACCGCCGAATGTAGAACAAAAGTTATAAATTGCTGAAAAATATGAACCCTTAGCAGAACGAACCAATTTTTCACCAGATATTATAAAATTCGCATCAACGGTAACGTTTTATCTCACAACAAGACAGGAGCGATTTGGTCGCTTCTCTGTAGTTTTACTACTGAGCATGTAACTCGAAGGGCTGAAATGGTCGTCGATTTGTAGTAAAACTACACGCCGCCGGAACAACCCTCCGGTAATCCAAGAATTTTATGTCGTCTGCCCAAAAGGCCAGTCGCAAACTCAGGCAACCGATTCTGGAAGCCTTTCCGCCCTGGAGCAAGCCATGCAAGACCTCGATCCCGTCGAAACCCAGGAATGGCTGGACGCCCTGGAATCGGTTCTCGACAAAGAAGGCGAAGACCGTGCTCATTACCTGATGACCCGTATGGGCGAGCTGGCCACTAGAAGTGGTTCGCAGCTGCCGTACGCCATCACCACGCCATACCGCAACACCATTCCGGTTACCCACGAAGCACGCATGCCTGGCGACCTGTTCATGGAACGCCGCATTCGCTCGCTGGTACGCTGGAACGCATTGGCAATGGTCGTCAAGACCAACCTGAACGACCCGGACCTGGGCGGTCACATTTCCAGCTTCGCTTCAAGCGCGACGCTGTATGACATCGGTTTCAACTACTTCTTCCAGGCTCCGACCGACGAGCACGGCGGCGACCTGATCTACTTCCAGGGCCACGCCTCTCCGGGCATCTATGCCCGTGCGTTCCTCGAAGGCCGCATCAGCGAAGACCAGATGAACAACTTCCGTCAGGAAGTCGACGGCAACGGCCTGTCCTCGTACCCGCACCCATGGCTGATGCCTGATTTCTGGCAGTTCCCGACCGTCTCCATGGGTCTGGGTCCGATCCAGGCGATCTACCAGGCGCGTTTCATGAAGTACCTGGAAAACCGCGGCTACATCCCGGCAGGCAAGCAGAAGGTATGGTGCTTCCTGGGCGACGGCGAGACCGACGAGCCGGAATCCCTGGGCGCAATCGCCCTGGCCGGTCGCGAGAAGCTGGACAACCTGATCTTCGTCATCAACTGCAACCTGCAGCGCCTCGACGGCCCGGTTCGCGGCAACGCCAAGATCATCCAGGAACTCGAAGGCGTGTTCCGTGGTGCCCAGTGGAACGTCAACAAGGTCATCTGGGGCCGTTTCTGGGACCCGCTGCTGGCCAAGGACACCAACGGTGCCCTGCAACGCCGCATGGACGAAGTCATCGACGGCGAGTACCAGAACTACAAGGCAAAAGACGGAGCGTTCGTTCGCGAGCACTTCTTCAACACGCCTGAGCTCAAGGCCATGGTCGAAGACCTGTCCGACGACGAGATCTGGAAACTCAACCGTGGCGGTCACGACCCGTACAAGGTCTACGCGGCCTACCATCAGGCGGTCAACCACAAGGACCAGCCGACTGTCATCCTGGCCAAGACCATCAAGGGTTACGGTACCGGTGCAGGCGAAGCCAAGAACACCGCGCACAACACCAAGAAAGTCGATGTCGACAGCCTGCGTCACTTCCGTGACCGCTTCGACGTGCCGATCAAGGACGCCGATCTGGAAAACCTGCCGTTCTTCCGTCCGGAAGAAGGCAGCGCCGAAGCCAAGTACCTGGCCGAGCGCCGCAGCGCCCTGGGCGGTTTCGTACCACAGCGCCGCGCCAAGAGCATCAGCATCCCGACGCCACCACTGGAAACGCTGAAAGCGATTCTGGACGGCTCGGGCGACCGCGAAATCTCCACCACCATGGCCTTCGTGCGCATCCTGGCGCAACTGGTCAAGGACAAGGAAATCGGCCAGCGCATCGTTCCGATCATCCCGGACGAAGCCCGTACCTTCGGTATGGAAGGCATGTTCCGTCAGTTGGGCATCTACTCGTCCGTCGGCCAGCTCTACGAGCCAGTCGATAAAGACCAGGTGATGTTCTACCGCGAAGACAAGAAGGGCCAGATCCTCGAAGAAGGCATCAACGAAGCCGGCGCCATGTCGTCGTTCATCGCTGCCGGTACTTCGTACAGCAACCACAACCAGCCGATGCTGCCGTTCTACATCTTCTACTCGATGTTCGGCTTCCAGCGTATCGGCGATCTGGCATGGGCCGCTGGCGACAGCCGTACCCGTGGCTTCCTGATCGGCGGCACCGCCGGCCGCACCACGCTCAACGGCGAAGGCTTGCAGCACGAAGACGGCCACAGCCACATCCTGGCTGCCACCGTTCCAAACTGCCGCACCTATGATCCGACCTACGGCTACGAGCTGGCGGTGATCATTCAGGACGGCATGAAGAAGATGACCGAAGAACAACAGGACATCTTCTACTACATCACCGTGATGAACGAAGCCTACACCCAGCCAGCCATTCCGGCCGGCGCCGAGGAAGGCATCATCAAGGGCATGTACCTGCTCGAAGAAGACACCAGGGCTGCTGCTCACCATGTCCAGCTGCTGGGCTCGGGCACCATCCTGCGTGAAGTCCGCGAAGCGGCGAAGATCCTGCGCGACGAGTTCAACATCGGCGCCGATGTATGGAGCGTCACCAGCTTCAACGAACTGCGCCGTGACGGCCTGGCGGTAGAACGCTCGAACCGTCTGCACCCTGGCCAGAAACCGAAGCAGACCTACGTCGAGCAATGCCTGAGCGGCCGTAAAGGTCCGGTCATCGCTTCCACCGACTACATGAAGCTGTTCGCTGACCAGATCCGTCAGTGGGTTCCATCCAAGGAATACAAAGTGCTGGGTACCGACGGTTTCGGCCGTAGCGACAGCCGCCGCAAGCTGCGTCACTTCTTCGAAGTCGACCGCAACTTCGTGGTGCTGGCAGCTCTGGAAGCCTTGGCTGACCGTGGCGACATCGAACCTAAAGTCGTGGCCGAGGCCATTGCCAAGTTCGGTATCGATCCTGAAAAACGCAACCCACTGGACTGTTAAGAGCCTGCTTCAAAATCGGTAACCTGCGCCGTTCAAAGGCGTGAAACAGCCGAGGATGCGGAATTTACACCCGTAAATGAGCATCCAACGCTGTTTCGTTGCAACTGGATACGGCGCAATCGAATGAGCAGGTTCTGCGAAGGAGAAACATTGTGAGTGAGTTAATTCGCGTACCCGACATCGGCAACGGTGAAGGTGAAGTCATTGAGTTGATGGTCAAGGTCGGTGATCGCATCGAAGCAGACCAGAGCATCCTGACCCTGGAGTCCGACAAGGCGAGCATGGAGATCCCTGCTCCCAAGGCAGGCGTCATCAAGGCCATGAAGGTCAAGCTGGGCGACCGCCTGAAAGAAGGCGACGAGCTGTTCGAGCTGGAAGTCGAAGGCGAAGCGGCTGCCCCGGCTGCTGCTGCCGAACCAGCACCGGCTCCGGCCGCTGCCGAGAAACCGGCCGAAGCGCCAGCCGCTGCACCGGCACCTGCTGCCAGCGCTACCGTTCAGGACATCCACGTTCCTGATATCGGTTCGTCGGGCAAGGCCAAGATCATTGAAGTCCTGGTCAAGCCAGGCGACAGCATCCAGGCCGATCAGTCGCTGATCACCCTGGAATCCGACAAGGCCAGCATGGAGATCCCGTCTCCTGCCGCAGGCGTGGTCGAGAGCGTTGAAGTCAAGCTGGAACAGGAAGTCGGTACCGGCGACCTGATCCTGAAGCTGAAAGTCGCAGGCGCAGCGCCTGCCGCTGCACCGGCTCCGGCTGCCAGCGCTCCGGCAGCGGCTCCGGCCAAGGCTGAAGCAGCTCCGGCTCCAGCGCCTGCCGCCAAGGCAGAAGCAGCCCCAGCTCCAGCACCAGCCCAAAGCGGTGCCAAGGTTCACGCAGGCCCGGCGGTTCGCCAACTGGCTCGCGAGTTCGGCGTCGAGCTGAGCGCCGTCAGCGCAACCGGCCCACACGGCCGCGTGCTGAAAGAAGACGTACAGGTTTACGTCAAGGCCATGATGCAGAAGGCCAAGGAAGCACCAGCCGGTGGCGCAAGCGGCGGCGCGGGCATCCAGCCGATTCCTGAAGTCGATTTCAGCCGTTTCGGCGAGATCGAAGAAGTGCCGATGACCCGCCTGATGCAACTGGGCGCGAGCGGCCTGCACCGCAGCTGGCTGAACATTCCGCACGTCACGCAATTCGACCAGGCCGACATCACCGACCTGGAAGCTTTCCGTGTCGCGCAGAAAGCCGTTGCCGAAAAGGCTGGCGTCAAGCTGACCATCCTGCCACTGCTGCTCAAGTCCATCGCGCACCTGCTCAAGGAACTGCCGGACTTCAACGCTTCGCTGGCACCAAGCGGCAAAGCGGTCATCCGCAAGAAATACGTGCACATCGGCTTCGCCGTGGACACCCCGGACGGCCTGCTGGTCCCTGTGATCCGCAACGTCGACCAGAAAAACCTGCTGCAACTGGCAGCCGAAGCAGCCGAACTGGCTGAAAAGGCCCGCAACAAGAAGCTGACCGCGAACGACATGCAAGGCGCATGCTTCACGATCTCCAGCCTCGGCCACATTGGCGGCACCGGCTTCACGCCGATCGTCAATGCACCGGAAGTCGCGATCCTGGGCGTGTCCAAGGCCACCATCCAGCCAGTCTGGGACGGCAAAGCCTTCCAGCCGAAACTGATGCTGCCTCTGTCGCTGTCCTACGATCACCGCGTGATCAATGGCGCAGCTGCTGCCCGCTTCACCAAGCGCTTGAGCGAATTGCTGGCGGATATCCGCACGATTCTGCTGTAAGCCTCAGCAGGCCCGCCCCATGGCGGGCCTTGCCATGTATTTGCGAGCTGCCACGCTCGAACCTCAACCCCGCCCTCAAGCGGGGCTTTTTTTATCCGCTGTCCGGGTTATGTAGCTCGGAAAGTTCCACGGTTTCTGCACTTGTCTGCTCTATTGGCGAACCAGGTCAACCGGCTGACACTTTTATAGCACTAAGCCACCGCCCTCTCTTGTAAGCCCGAGCCGCATGATGCAACCTTGCCATACGCGAAAGTAATCCGGGCCAATGCCCTACCGCGATCAGAATTCCGGAAGCGAGTTTGTTCATGAAAAGCCAAACCGATGCTGCCGGCAGAACGGCAGCCGAGGTAGTAACGCAATTGCCTGTGCCCTCGCGCCTGGGCATGCTGCGTTTCGAGCGGCTTAATGAAGCCAATTGGGCGCTGCTGTTTCTCGATCCTAACTGTGAAAAACAGTTCGGCCTGCCTGCCGTGGAACTCTGCGCCCTGATTGGTTCGCCCTACGCCAGCCTGATGGAGCCGGAGGCCCGCTACAAGCTGCATGACGAGATCCAGTTGCAACTGGCATCCACTCCTTTCTATCTGGTCCGCTATACCCTGCACACCCCCAAAGGCCCGCTGGGTCTTCTGGAAATCGGTGAAGCCTACAAACAGCACAATCGTCATTTGCTGCGCGGCTACTTCCTCGTTGTCGAGGGGCTGTTCGCAGATGAAGCACAGACTTTCGGTCCGGATCTGGAAACCCAGAACTCGCGCCTGCAGATCGCGCTGGAGCTCAATCAGCGTGCGCAACGCGATCAGCTTGCCCATCTGGAGCGGGTTCGTGCCCAGCAGGAACTGATCCTGCGTCTGACCCGTCACCGCTACAACACCGCCAACTCGGTGCTGGAAGCCGCCGAACTGATCACCAAGAGTGCCTGCGATATCTACGATGTCGACCGGGTCGGCATCTGGAGCCTGCACGAGCAGCGCCTGGAGTCGATTGCCGACTATCACCGGCAAAGCTGCGACTATCAGGTGCGCAAGCCGCTGGACATCAGCCAGTACCCCAATTATCTGGACGCGCTGCACAACAGCCGGGCGATCGACGTCAGCAACGTACAGAACGATCCGCGCACCCGCGAGATAGCCGATACCCTGCTGCCCCGCGGCGTCAATGCCATTCTGGACGCCAGTATCCGCATCGATGGCCAGGTGGTCGGCGTGCTGTGCCTGGAGCAGACCGGTTCGGAACGCGAGTGGCAGCCCGACGAAATAACCTTCGCCGGTGAGCTGGCCGACCAGTTCGCGCAGGTCATCAACAACCACAGCCGACGTGCCGCCACCAATGCGCTGTACCTGTTCCAGCGGGCCGTAGAGCAAAGCGCCAACGCCTTTCTGCTGGTCAACTGCGACGGCATGGTCGAGTACGTCAACCCGAGCTTCACCGCTATCACCCAGTACAGCTCCGAAGAGGTCCACGGCCACAAGCTGTCGGAACTGCCGGCTCTGGAAAACCTCAATGCCTTGCTGCTCGATGCCAATTCCAGCCTGAACAAGAGCAACAGCTGGCAAGGCGAGTTCAAGAGCCGACGCAAGAACCTGGAGCCCTACTGGGGCCAGTTGTCGATTTCCAAGGTGTATGGCGACAACCGCGAACTGACCCATTACATCGGCATTTACGAAGACATCACCCAGAGCAAGCTGGCGCAGCAGCGTATCGAGCGTCTGGCTTACACCGACAACCTGACCAATCTGGGCAACCGGCCAGCCTTCATTCGCAATCTGGACGAACGCTTCGCCCGGGACAGCGACACGCCCATGAGCCTGTTGCTGGTGGATATCGACAACTTCAAGCGTATCAACGACAGCCTGGGTCATCAGACCGGTGACAAGCTGTTGATCAGCCTGGCCCGGCGTCTGCGCAATACCTTGAGCCCGTCCGACATTCTGGCGCGCTTTGCCAGTAACGAATTTGCCGTGCTGCTCGACCGCAGCGGGCTTGAGGCAGGACAGAACGTTGCCAGTCAGGTTCTGGCGACGCTGGACAAGCCGATGTTCGTCGACAACCAGTTGATCAGCGTCACCGGCTCCGTAGGCCTGGCCTGTGCGCCGCTGCATGGCCGCGACCCGCAGACTCTGATGAAAAACGCCGGGCTGGCGCTGCACAAGGCCAAGGCCAACGGCAAACATCAGGTCCAGGTATTTACCGAAGCCCTCAATGCCGAAGCCAGTTACAAGCTGTTCGTCGAGAACAACCTGCGTCGCGCCCTGACCCAGAATGAACTCGAAGTCTTCTACCAGCCCAAGTTGTGCCTGCGCAGCGGCCGCCTGCTGGGTATGGAAGCCCTGCTGCGCTGGAACCATCCGGAAAAAGGCATGATCCGACCGGATCAGTTCATCAGCGTGGCCGAAGAGACCGGCCTGATCATCCCCATCGGCAAGTGGGTCGCCCGTCAGTCGTGTCGCATGAGCAAGGCGCTGACCGAAGCCGGATTCGGCAACCTGCAGGTGGCGATCAACGTTTCGCCCAAGCAGTTCTCGGACCCGGACCTGGTGTCGTCCATCGCCTCGATTCTCGAAGAGGAAGCGCTGGATGCGTCCCTGCTGGAACTGGAACTGACCGAAGGCCTGCTGCTGGAAGCCACCGAAGATACTCGCCAGCAACTCGACTCGCTGAAAAAACTCGGTCTGTCGCTGGCCATGGATGACTTCGGAACCGGCTATTCATCCTTCAGTTACCTGAAGAAATTCCCCATCGATGTGATCAAGATCGACCGCAGTTTCATCCGGGACATTCCGGACGACGAGGACGACATGGAAATCACCTCGGCGGTGATTGCCATGGCCCACAACCTCAAGCTCAAGGTGGTGGCCGAAGGCATAGAAACGGCGGCACAACTGAAATTCCTGCGCCGCCATCGCTGCGACGTGGGCCAGGGTTACCTGTTCGACAAGCCGATCCCCGGCGAAGAACTGATCGAAAAACTGAAACGCTACACGCGCCGACCGTCGGCCTGACCCCTCTTCCCTGTACACCGCACTCTCGGGCACACTGTCGGACTGTTTATCCCTCTAATCTGTTTTCACTTATCGAGAGGATATGGTTCATGACTCTTCGCTCGGAAATTCTAGTGAACAAAAATGTACTCCCCACTGCCCAGCAGGCACTGCCAGGCCGTGAAACACCTATCGCCGTTCCCGAACAGCACTTCGTCAACGGCAACCCGTTGCTGGGTCCATTCTCGGGCACGGTCGAATTCGCGATCTTCGGCATGGGCTGCTTCTGGGGTGCGGAACGACGCCTCTGGCAACAACCGGGTGTGGTCAGCACTGCCGTGGGCTATGCGGGCGGCATTACGCCAAACCCGACTTATGAAGAAGTCTGCTCGGGCCTGACCGGCCACAGCGAAGTGGTGCTGGTGGTGTATGAGCCGGAAGAAATCAGCTACGAATCGCTGCTCAAGATCTTCTGGGAAGCGCACAACCCGACCCAGGGCATGCGCCAGGGCAACGACATCGGCACCCAGTACCGCTCGGTGATCTACTGCACCACGCCAGAACAGCTCGAAGCGGCCAAGGCCAGCGAAAAAGCCTTCCAGGCCGAGCTGAGCAAAGCAGGACTGGGCGAGATCACGACCGAAATCGATCAGGCACCGACCTTCTACTACGCCGAGGCGTACCACCAGCAATACCTGGCAAAAAACCCGCAGGGTTATTGCGGGCTGGGTGGGACAGGGGTTTGTTTGCCAGCGTAGCTTGCAGCTCTGCCCCCTATTCCGCAATCAGCCAGTCCATCGTCCAGCCACCCCGGGTCTGCCCCAGTTTCTCGGCCAGATAGGGCATCAGTTCGCGCAGTTCTTCTTCCAGCCCCCAAGGCGGGTTGGCGATGGCGAGGCCTGAGCCGTTGAGGCTTGCGGGGGTGTCCAGTGGATGAACATGAAGCTCGACGCGCAGCAGCTTCGGTGCGCCGGTTTCGGCCAGGTCCTGGTAGAAGCGCTTGAGCTGGCGCTGGTCCTTGACCGGATACCAGATCGCGGCGACGGTCTGGCGCATGCGGCCAATGGCTTCCTTGAGGGCGACTGCACAGCGTTTCATTTCATCGAGCTGCTCGAAAGGCGGGTCGATCAGCATCACCGCGCGTTTCTCGGCAACCGGCAGCAATGCCCGTGGTACATGCCAGCCTTCCCCCAGGTGTACGGCCACGCGACGATCACCCTTCATGTTTTCCTTGAGCAACCGCCCGTCTTCGGGGTGTTTCTCGTTGAGCAGCACACGCTCGCGCTCACGGGTCAGGCGACGGGCCAGCTCCGGCGAGCCCGGGTAGTACCGCAGTTCGCCATCGGGGTTCATGTCATGCAGCACTTGCAGGTAATCGGCTGCCAGCGCGGGCAGGTCGGGGGCATTCCACAAGCGTGCGATCCCTTCCAGCCATTCACCGGTGCGAGTGGCCTGATCGCCCTTGAGGTCGTAAAGCCCCAGCCCGGCGTGGGTATCGAGATAGGCGAAGGGTTGCTCCTTGCGCGCCATGAGGGCGATCAAGCGAGTCAGTGTCAGGTGTTTGAACACATCGGCATGGTTGCCGGCATGGAAGGCGTGACGGTAATTCATGGCAGCTCCTGGAAGGCTGCGCAGTTTAACAAAACTCGGGCGGGAACAAGACAGGGCTTTCGGTTGCGAAGGGTGAATGACTTTGATCACCCTTCGGACAAGTTGCACATTACAGGATCAGGCATTGCCTGCATTACAGGGCATAAACGGAAATCCACTGCCTGTCTGGATGAGTGGTATAGAGACGGTCACCTTCACGGTTCAAGACTGCGCCGCCTACAGAGTGGAAGAAATCGATACGCGTGGCTGTTCTTTCAACCGTATCGATTCTGTACAGATCGAAATTGCAGGAGTGAATGGCGTACACATATCTATTATCCGGCGTTCCCCCGATGATATTGACGGGGTAACCCCTTGAACCGAACTCCAGCGTATAAAGGATCTTGTGCGTTGCGGTATCGGTCACGAACATTTCATCAAAACCGCCGACATACAGCAGGCTGCCATCCGCACTGATCGACATGGAACAGGGGTTTCTGAAACCCGGTATATCCACTTGCGAGTAATCCCGCGTATCGATCATTGAGACAATACCGTCCGGATCATCGGCAAGTTCCGATGCATAGATGTAATGCCCCTGCGGACTGATTGCCATGACCAGAACCGCATTCGACATTTTGCCCAGATCGAAATCGCTTTCGGCATTGTAGTCAAAGGCGTCAATCATGCGGATAAGACCACCGGGCGCATAGCGGAACGACAGGCATATGAAACTCCCGTCGGGGCTGGCCGCTATTTTATCGACACCCTCGGAATCGAGGATCGCGACCAGTGCCTTGCGCTGGATATCAATAACAGAGCATTCATTCTGCCCGGTGACATAGAGTTTGCGTCCATCCGGGCTGACGGCAACATCGCCGACACAATCCCTCTGGATACGGGATACGACTTCACGGCTCTCTATATCGATAAAGCTGACCCCGGTCCCATCGTCATGGGAGACGAAAAGCATGCGTTCATCCGGGCTTACATCAATTTCCTTGGGTGTAAAACTCAAAGGAATACTGGCTAGAAGTCTTGCTTCATGGGGAGAAGATTCACGGAAGGGAAAATCTGTCTTTTGGCTCAGGAAAGACGTGCCTGTGAATATTTTTCTTTGCATTTAACCCACCAATCCCTTGGCCTGTTCAGACCATCAATCGAGAAAACAGGTGCTGCCTTCAAAACGTTAAGCACGACCAAATCTATGATGTGCTCCATGAAATGAGTCATTACCAAAGCGCGACCTCCTTATCGGGTCAGGAATAACAGGGGATTATTGAATACTCGGACCGATGGGTTGGGTACTGTCAGAAATAACAGGTAAAGCCCGGAAACCTGACCGTTGATCGGCTTTTCTGCCGGACAGGGCCGTTCAGAAAGCGACCTGCCCATAGGTAATCAAGCCATCCACGGCAGACGGGCTTGCCGAGGCAACGACGCCCAACCAGAATCAGGGCCTTACCCGAGCAAAGGAACACTCGTCATGATGCACGCGGATTTGATTGATCAAGAGGACTTGCTGAGCCAGCTCAGAGCGCTGGGGTTCGAGATGCCCAGTGGCTCAACGGCAGAGCAGGCCTGCGCGCAAGCGGTATGTGGGTTGAACGAAGAGCGCGCCACGGCATTGCGGCGCCTGGTCGAACAATTGCTGACGGGCAGTGCAACCATATTGCCAGCGGTACGCCAGGCCATCGATCAGCAATTGCTGCCGGCACTGGCGACCTACAAACAGAATCACAAGTAAGACCTGTAAGAACCGGGCGCACACTCGATGCGCCCCTGTGGATCAGTATTCGATCCGCACATCCCCCTTCGGCACGCTGCAGCACGACAGGATGTAACCCTCTTCCACGTCCTCGTCGGTGATACCGCCGTTGTGCTCCATCTCGACTTCGCCGCTGAGCTTCATGACCTTGCAGGTGCCACAGATGCCCATGCCGCAGGCCTTGGGAATCATCAGGCCCAGCTTGGAAGCCGCCGCATGGACGGTTTCCCCCGGAGCGACGCGAATGCTCTTGCCGGTCTCGGTGAACTCCACCTGATGCAGGTCCGCCACGTCGACTTCCGGCGCATCCGCAGCGATTTCGGCATGCTCCACAGCCTCGGCGCGCACTTCCGGCGGCGTCGCTCCGAAGGATTCTTCATGGTACTGAGCCATGTTGAAGCCGCTTTCCTGCAACATGCGCTTGACCGCAGCCATGTACGGCGTCGGCCCGCAGCAGAAGACTTCGCGATCCTTGTAGTCCGGCGTCATCAGCTCCAGCATCCGCTGGTTCAGGTAACCGCGATAACCCGCCCAGGGCTCGCCGAGGCCGTGCTTCTCACAGATCAGATGCAGATTGAAGTTATCGATCCGCGACGCCATATGTTCCAGCTCGCGATGATAGATGATGTCCTTCGGTGAGCGGGCGCTGTGCACAAACACCATGTCGACGTTGGCATTGGTGTCGTAGAACCAGCGGGCCATGGACATGACCGGCGTGATACCGACGCCGCCACTGAGATAGAGAATCTTCGGATTGGGGAAGTCGATGGCATTGAACAGCCCGACAGGCCCGTGCACCGCCAGCTCCTGGCCTTCATGCAGCGTATCGTGCAGGTAATTGGAAACCTTGCCTCCCGGAACGCGCTTGACGGTAATCGAGAAGCTGTAAGGCACCGACGGCGAACTGGAGATGGTGTAGGAGCGCATGATGGGCAGGCCATCGATCTCCAGTTCCAGTGTGACGAACTGACCAGGCTTGAAGAAGAACAGGAGCGGCTGGTCTGCCATGAAGCAGAAGGTCCTGACATCCCAGGTTTCCTGAATCACCTTGACGACTCGCACAAGATGGCGGCCATTGGCCCATGTCTGGGTGGTTACCGGGCTGAGAAAATTCTGGGACATGCTTGATCTCCACGACCGACTGCCGGCCTTTATGGTGGGGATTCTGCGTAACGCGCAGGAGGCGCATTTACCTATCAACGACATTCACGTACTTACGGCGACCAGCCCCCACAGACCGTGGGTTCCCTAGTCGGGAACGGATTCGGCCATGTCGCCCATGGATAAGGTTCAGTCTGCGCCCACCTCCACACTCGCCCTCAACAGCCACGAAGAAACTCACCTGCATGAGCGAACCCCGATCGCCTTGCGTGCAACGCTGCAAAGAACCGTATTAGCCACATTCGCAGGCCGCCAACGATGCGGTCATGAGGGAAACTGAAAAATGGACATCACCGCAACCCTGAGCCTTGGCGACCCGCTGGAACCTGCACGCAAGGCCACTGCCGAGATGCTACAGAACCGCGAGCGCACCTATTCGCTGCCACAGCCGTTCTACAGTGATGACCGGCTGTTTGAAATCGACATGCAGGAAATCTTTCACAAGGAATGGCTGATTGCAGGCATGACCTGTGAAATCCCGGCCAAGGGCAACTACCTGACACTGCAGATCGGCAAGAACCCGATCCTCGTCGTGCGCGCCCCGGATGGCAGCGTGAATGCTTTCCACAACGTCTGCCGCCACCGTGGCTCGCGGCTGTGCACAGCCGAGAAAGGCAAGGTCGCCAAGCTGGTCTGTCCTTACCACCAGTGGACCTACGAGCTGGATGGACGCCTGTTGTACGCGGGCACCGAGATGGGCGACGACTTCGACATGAAGAACTTCAGCCTCAAGCCCATCAACGTCAAGACCGCAGGCGGCTATATCTTCATCAGTCTGGCGGAGAACCCGCCCGCCATCGATGAGTTCCTGGCCACGCTCAAGCATTACATGGAACCCTACGACATGGAGAACACCAAGGTGGCGGTGCAGACCACCTTGATGGAAAAGGCCAACTGGAAGCTGGTGATCGAGAACAACCGCGAGTGCTACCACTGCAACGGTTCGCACCCGGAGCTGTTGAAAACACTGCTCGAATGGGACGATGTGACCGACCCACGCGCCGATCAGGCCTTCAAGGACCACGTGGCCGCCTCTGCCGCCGCCTGGGATGCCGAGAAGATTCCTTACGCCCACGCCAGTTTTGGCCTGCGCAACCGCATCGTACGCATGCCGCTGCTCAAGGGCACCGTGTCCATGACCATGGACGGCCAGGTCGGCTGCAAGAAACTCATGGGCCGTATCCAGAACCCGGACCTGGGCTCAATGCGTATCCTGCACCTGCCTCACTCCTGGAACCACTGCATGGGCGATCACATCATCGTCTTCACGGTATGGCCGATCAGCGCCCAGGAAACCATGGTCACGACCAAGTGGATCGTGCACAAGGATGCCGTGGAAGGCGTCGATTACGACGTTGAGCGCATGCGTCAGGTCTGGGACGCCACCAACGATCAGGACCGTCGCCTGGCCGAGGAGAACCAGCGCGGTATCAACTCGAGCGCCTACCAGCCCGGCCCCTACTCCAAGACCTATGAGTTCGGCGTGGTCAACTTCATCGACTGGTACAGCTCGCGGGTTCTGGAAAACCTGGGTGCAGAACCTGCGCCCTACCTCAAAGGCGTAGCGGTCAACCACGAGTGACCTTATGGGAGTTGGATGTTGATCAAAAAACATCCAACTCCCTCACACCCCAGGCCGGCAGGCCCCTCCCGACGTCAACGAACAACTTATCCACAGAGCAACCCACAGCAATTGTGGGAAAGTCGATTTTCTCGCTCTCAAAAAACCTGAAAAAACCGTGACTTAGTCATTACTGCAACCAAGGGCCAGACTGTTCATTTTTTGACCAAACGCCTGAAGAGCTCGTATTCATTGGCCTTCAAGGGATCACGAACACCTTATCCACAGAAGCGCCAACAGACTTTGGGGGCAACTTGGGATTTACTGGCCACGGGCTGTGGAAAACTGTTCCAGACGTGATACAGCAAGGCTTTTGAGGGTGATTCATCTCAATTGACAGTCAATTGATCATTTTTCGTACAGAACCTTGCAGGCCACGTCTTATATGGCCTGCAAGAGATCACGAACAACTTGTCCACAGAGAGGCCAACAGAGTTTGTGGGCAATAGATAGGAAGATGAGAAGCGGTGGATTGTTTATCCACATGAAAAAGTCAGTAAAAACCGCAAGTTAGGTTGATCACTTTTCAACCAGAGGCCTGTAAGGCACGGTTTACATGGGGTTCAGCAACCCGCGAACACGTTATCCACAGGTGGACGCACAGGGAATGTGTGTAACTCCCTGTGGGAGGCAGCTTGCTGGCGACAACGGTGAAGGTCGCCAGCAAGCTGCCTCCTACAGCCCTCGGACGGACTTGCAACACTTAATGCAGACAGAGCCAATCAATTCGCTTGTACTGGAAACAGTTATCGAATGACGCCTTCTTCCACCAGCAACTTGAGGATCGCCGCAGCCCCCTCTTGCGGGCTGACGCCTTTGAGGACTTGCCCGGTGCCGCCACTGGCCTTGGCAGTTGCGGCCTTCATGCGGTCGGCGCCGCTCTTGGCCTTGATCACTTTCAGGCGTTTGGGACGGGGTTTGGCCGGTTGCAGACTATGGGCTGTGAGTAACTCATCCACCACCACTTCTACCTGCTCCACACCCAGGGCTCCACGCTGCGCAGGGCCGTAGGCGCTCTGGCGCGGCTTGGGCGCTGCGTTATCCACAGTGGCCAGAAACGGCAGGCGAACCTTGAGGCGACGCCGCTGGCCTCGCGGCAAGGCTTGCAGGACAAGGGCCACACCGCTATCCAGAGACTCCACCTGAGCCAGCCCCACCACCAGCGGCCAGCCCAGCCGTTCCGCCAGCAGGAACGGCAACATGCCCGAGCCTTCGCCGGTTTCCGCCTGGCTGCCGGTGAGCACGATCTGCACCCCCGCATCGCGGATGTAGTCGGTCAGCGCAGGCAATGCGTCCGCGCCTTCGGGCTGCTCCAGCACCTGCAGTTCGTCCAGGCCCATGCCCATATAGGCCCGTAATGCAGGCTCCTGGGGATTACCGGCATGCAGCACCTGCAAGTTATCCCCAGCCAGTTGCAGACCCAGCTCCACGGCGCGGGCATCCTGCTCGGCGCGACGGGCGCGTCCCGAGGTCGGGTGAGCGCCGATGGACACCAGGCTCATGACCTGCAACGAGGTCTTGTTCAATGACGCATTATCCACAGATGAACTCCCTCGCTCAGGCCGCATCACGTTTTGCCTCGTTGCGATAAGCCTCGACCGCGTCGATCAAGGCCTGGAGGATGGCAGCGCTTTCACCGATCACCGAAAGGTCGGCGCGCTTGATCATGTCGCAGCTGGCATCCAGGTTGACCGCCACCACCTTGTCGCAGGCACCGATGCCTTGCAGGTGCTGGATCGCGCCAGAGATACCCACAGCCACATACACACGTGCAGTGACCCAGGTTCCACTGGCCCCCACCTGACGGTCCCGGCTCATGAAACCATCGTCCACCGCCACCCGGGAGGCACCTTCGGTCGCTCCCAGAGCCGCAGCCGTGCGATGGAACAAGTCCCAGTCCTTGACGCCATTGCCGCCCGAGAAGATGAACTCCGCTTCGGCCATGGGGATAACTGCCGGATCCACGGCGACTGCGCCAAGGTCCTCGATGCGTGCAAGACTGCGCGCCACACGTGTGGATAACTCCACCGGCAACGCTTCATGGCGTGTTTCACTGACCGGCTCGGCGCATTCGGCAGCCGCCAGAATCAGGCGCGCCAGCGGACGGGCCAGGTCTTCACGGCCCGCTCCTGCACGCCCGATGCACTGTTCGTCCTTGACCTGCCAGACACGGGTCGCCGGACGCTCGCCCAGGCTGGCAGCAAAACGCCGTCCCAGCTCACCGCCGCCGCTGCGGCTGTCCGGCAACAGCCAGTGCCGTGGGTTGAACTGGTTATCCACAGCCAGCAGCCCTTGCACGCGCTGCTCCGGTGAATAACCACTGAACTCATCACCTTCCAGAACCAGCAGGCGGTCGACACCCGCCGTCTCGAAAGTGTTTTCCTTATGCTCGCCAAATACCACAGCCAGAACCGCTCCAGCGCTGCCCGCCAGTTGATGGGCAAGCCCCAGCAGATCCCGGTCGTGACTGCTCAGGCGGCCACCGACCATGTCCGGCACCACGGTGATGTAAAACGCAGGCTCCGGCACTTGATGCAGCGGCAGGCTGATCTCGGCAGCCGCAGAGCGTTTGACCGTCCCGCCCTGCTGCGCGCCGCTGCGGTCGATGCGCTTGATACCATTGGGACCAATGAAACCCAGCCCGTGCACATTCTTGCGCATAAGGCCATTAGGCCCCATCCAACTGGTCTGTACGGGCTGCATCGCTGCATGCAAAGGGTGCAGACGGTTACGTGCGATCCACTCGGCACGCGGGTCACGGCGGATAATGTCGCTCATCAATGCACCTCCGCAGGTTCACGTCTGGCAGGCTCCGACTTGCTGACAACCGGCTCTTCGATCAAGGCATCGGCCACCAGCTCAGCAATGTCCTTGATCAGTGGCCGTGGTTCGACCACACCTTCAAGCATAGCCGTGCACTGTGGACAACCGACTGCTACCAGTTCGGCACCGGTCTCGCGGATATCGTCCATACGCATGTCGGGAATCCGCTGCTTGCCGGGAATATCGGTGATGGGCGCACCGCCCCCGCCACCGCAGCAACGGGAACGGAAGCCCGAGCGCTGCATTTCCTTGATCTCGATACCCAGGGCACGCAATACCTCGCGCGGCGCTTCGTATTCACCGTTGTAACGTCCCAGATAGCAGGGATCGTGATACGTCACGCTGGAGCCCTTGTGTTGCCCGAGCCTGAGCGCGCCGCCCTGAAGCAGTTCAGCCATATAAGTGCTGTGATGCTGAACGAGGTAGTCGCCACCCAAGGCACCGTACTCGTTTTTCAGCACATGAAAGCTGTGAGGGTCGCAGGTGACGATGCGCTTGAAGCTGTATCTGGAAAGCGTCTGGATATTGCGTCTGGCCAGCATCTGGAATGTCGCTTCATCACCCAGACGACGGGCCACATCGCCACTGTCGCGCTCTTCAAGGCCCAGCACGGCAAAGTCGACCTTCGCGGCTTTCAGGACTTTGACAAACGCTCGCAGCGTGCGCTGGTTGCGCATATCGAACGCGCCATCGCCCACCCAGAACAGCACATCGGTGGTTTTCTTTTCGCTGAGCAGGTTCAGGCTCAAATCCGCCGCCCAGTTCATCCGTCCGCCCGGCGCGAAACCGCCGGGGTTGTCGGTGGCGATCAGGTTATCCAGCACTTCGGCGCCCTTGTTAGGGGTCGCGCCTTTTTCCAGGGTCAGGTGGCGGCGCATGTCGACGATGGCGTCTACGTGCTCGATCATCATCGGGCACTCTTCCACACACGCCCGGCAGGTGGTGCAGGACCACAGGGTTTCCGCGTCCACCAGTCCATTGACGATCGGTTGATGCGGATTGCCGCCATGTTCGCCTAGAGGCTTGCCCTTGCCGTCGAGGGATGGATAGGGGCTGCCTGCAAATTTGGCATCGGTGCCACCGGCCAGACCGACCACCATGTCCTGAATCAGCTTCTTGGGGTTCAAGGGCTGTCCGGCAGCGAACGCCGGGCATGCAGCCTCGCATTTGCCGCACTGTACACAGGCGTCAAAACCCAACAACTGGTTCCAGGTGAAATCCTCGGGCTTTTCCACGCCCAGCGGTGCGCTCGGATCAGTAAGGTCCAGCGGCTTCAACCCGGTGGAACGACCGCCACCGAAGCGCTCGGCACGCCGGTGCCAGGCCAGGTGCAGGGCTCCGGCGAAAGCGTGCTTCATCGGCCCGCCCCAGGTCATGCCGAAAAACAGCTCACTGACGCCCCACAACACGCCCACACCCAGAATCGCAGCCAGCAACCAGCCGCCGAAGTTCTCGGGAAGAATGCCCGCAACCGGCAAGGTCACCACAAAGAAGCTGGCGGAAAACGCCATCAGGCTTTTCGGCAAGCGCATCCACGGCCCTTTGGAAAGGCGCGATGGCGGATTGAGACGACGACGAAAGACAAACACCGCCCCCACGAACATCACCGCCGACATCAGCAGCAAGGCATAGCCCAGGAAGCGGTTATGCAGGCCGAAACCATGCACCAGAATCGCCAGCACAATGGACGCCACCGCGCCACCGGCTGTGGCGACGTGGGTGTTGGCGATGTATTTGTCCCGGGCCACGACATGGTGCAGATCGACCATGTAACGCTTGGGCATGGCCAGCAGCCCGCCCAGCAGATCGACCTTGGAAGCCCGGCCGTTGCGCCACATTTTTACCCGCCGCAAGACACCCAGCACCGCAAGGGCCAGGGCTGCGAACAGCAGGAGGGGAAGAAGGGTGTTTAACATCAGAGTCACCTCTGGCGAGGTGCATGCCGCAAGCTTCAAGCCACAAGAAGAGCAACGATGGGAGCGATGCGTTCACTTGCAGCTTGAAGCCTGCGGCTTGCAATGGCCGTCAAAAATCCTTACAGAGCCGCAATCCGTCATAGATCGCTGCGTGGGTATTACGCTGGGCCACGCAGTCGCCGATACGGAAGAGCAGGTATCCATCACCCGGTTGGCTCAGCGAAGGTTGCGGCTGGATGGCGAACAAGGCGTCGATATCGATCTGGCCTTTGTTGCGCGAGCCTTCCTTGAGACCGTAATAAAGAGCCTCGTCCGGACGCACGCCGTTTTCGACGACGATCTGGTCGACCACCCGCTCTTCCTTGGCACCGGTGTATTCGTTCTCCAGGACGGCAACCAGCTTGTCGCCTTCGCGGTAGACCTTTTCCAGCATCATGTCGCCGGTCATGATCACTTCCTTGGGATACATGCTGCGGTAGTAGGTCGGGAACGAGGTGCCGCCAATCGCGACGCCGGGTTTGATGTCATCGGTGACGATCTCGACCTGCGAGCCCTTGTCGGCCAGGAAGTCGGCCACGGACATGCCGGTGAATTCGCAGATGGTGTCGTAGACCAGCACGTTCTTGCCCGGCGCAACCTTGCCGTCCAGCACGTCCCAGCTACTGACCACCAGGCCTTCGGCCGCGCCCCAGTGCTCGTTCTGCTCCAGGAACGGATGACCGCCCACTGCCAGCACCACGATATCCGGGCGCAGGTCGAGAATGGTCGCCGCGTCGGCAGCGGTGCCCAGACGCAGATCGACCTTCAGGCGCGCCAGCTCCAGTTGGTACCATCGAGTGATACCGGCAATCTGGTCACGCTGTGGCGCTTTCGACGCCGTAGTGATCTGCCCGCCGATGGCGTCCTTCTTCTCGAACAACGTTACGTCATGGCCACGCTCGGCAGATACCCGGGCAGCCTCCATACCCGCTGGGCCGGCCCCCACGATCACCACCTTGCGTTTCGGCCCGGTGGATTTCTCGATGATGTGCGGCACGCCCATGTATTCGCGAGACGTGGCGGCGTTCTGGATGCACAGCACATCCAGCCCTTGATACTGGCGGTCGATGCAGTAGTTGGCACCGACGCACTGCTTGATCTGGTCAACCTGCCCCATCTTGATCTTGGCAATCAGGTGCGGGTCGGCGATATGGGCACGGGTCATGCCGACCATGTCCACATAGCCACCTTCCAGGATCCGGGTCGCCTGATTCGGGTCCTTGATGTTCTGCGCGTGCAGTACCGGAACCTTCACCACTTCCTTGATCCCGGCGGCCAGATGCAGGAACGGCTCCGGTGGATAACTCATGTTGGGGATAACGTTGGCCAGGGTGTTATGGGTATCGCAACCCGAGCCCACGACACCGATGAAATCGATCATGCCGGTGGCGTCGTAATACCTGGCGATTTCCTTCATATCCTCATGGCTCAGGCCATCGGGATGGAATTCATCACCACAGATCCGCAGGCCTACACAGAAGTCGGGACCCACTTCCTTGCGCACGGCCTTGATCACTTCCAGGCCAAAACGCATGCGGTTCTCGAAACTGCCGCCCCACTCGTCGGTGCGCTTGTTGACCCGTGGGCTCCAGAACTGGTCGATCATGTGCTGGTGCACGGCGGACAGCTCGACACCATCCAGGCCACCGGCCTTGGCACGGGCCGCAGCGCTGGCGTAATTGCCGATCACCCGCCAGATTTCTTCCGGCTCGATGGTCTTGCAGGTCGCACGGTGAACCGGCTCACGAATGCCGGACGGCGACATGAGGGTCGGCCAGTGCTCGCCATCCCAACGGGAACGACGGCCCATGTGGGTAATCTGGATCATGATCTTGGCGCCGTGCTTGTGCATGGCGTCGGCAAGGTTCTGGAAGTGCGGAATGATCTTGTCGGTGGCCAGGTTGACCGACTTCCACCAGCCTTGCGGGCTGTCGATGGCTACAGTGGAGGAGCCGCCGCAGATCGCCAGGCCGATACCGCCCTTGGCCTTCTCTTCGTAGTACTTCACATAGCGGTCGGTGGTCATCCCGCCATCGGTGGCATAGACCTCGGCGTGAGCGGTACTCAGGACACGGTTGCGGATCGTCAGTTTGCCGATCTGGATCGGCTGGAACATTGCTTCGAAAGCCATAACACGATCCTCGACTTACAACGGTTTCACGACAAACAGACCGTCGTCATGGCCTTCTTCGGAGCCACCGTAGACCTGTTCGGCAACGGTGCGGACTGAGCTGCCTCTGGCGGCCAGGATCTGATCCATTGCGCCGGCGAACCAGCCGGTGAACATGTAGTCGACCTTGCGTCCGACCTTGCCGTACACATACACGAACGCCGAGTGTTCGAGCTTGACGCTGGCAGTGCCCTTTTCCAGATCGATATCCTGAATCTTGAACAGTCCCCAGCCACGCTGGGACAGGCGCTTCATGTAGTGTTCGAACACCGCAACGCCTTCCAGCCCATGGCATTCGGCTTCCTTTTCACACCAGTGCCAGGCGGACTTGTAGCCGGCCTTGTAAAGAATTTCGGCGTAGGCTTCGGCACCCAGCACCTCTTCGATTCCCATATGGTTATTGACGAAGAAATGGCGCGGCACGTAGAGCATCGGCAATGCATCGGAGGTCCAGACGCCTGTTTCGCTGTCGACTTCGATAGGCAGTTGCGGGGCGATTTTAGCCATGGGGTCAAACTCCAGAAATTCGGGTTACTCCCACTGCACACAGGGCAGTGGGGTTATCAATTCAAAGGGGGTCGTCGCGTGGAAAATTATTCGCCCCAGACGTCTCGGAGCACGTTGACCCAGTTCTCGCCCATGATCTTGCGCACGACGCGCTCGGAGTGGCCGCGCTTGAGCAGGGTTTCGGTCAGGTTCGGGAATTCGCCCACGGTGCGGATGCCCAGCGGGTTGATGATCTTGCCGAAGTTGGTCAGCCGACGGGCGTAGCCCTTGTCATGGGTCAGGTACTCGAAGAAGTCCTGGCCATGGCCCTGGGTGAAGTCGGTGCCGATGCCGATGGCGTCTTCGCCGACGATATTCATGGTGTATTCGATGGCTTCGGCGTAGTCGTCGATGGTCGAGTCGATGCCCTTGGCCAGGAAAGGCGCAAACATGGTCACGCCGACAAAGCCACCGTGATCGGCAATGAACTTCAGTTCCGCATCGGATTTGTTGCGCGGGTGCTCCTTGAGACCGGACGGCAGGCAGTGGGAGTAGCAGACCGGTTTCTTCGATTCGAGGATGACCTCTTCGGAAGTCTTGGAGCCCACATGGGACAAGTCGCACATGACGCCCACACGGTTCATCTCGGCCACGATCTCGCGCCCGAAGCCCGACAGACCGCCATCGCGCTCGTAGCAGCCGGTGCCCACCAGGTTCTGGGTGTTGTAGCACATCTGCACGATGCCGACGCCCAGCTTCTTGAAGATCTCGACGTAGCCGATCTGGTCTTCGTAGGCATGAGCATTCTGGAAGCCGAACAGGATGCCGGTCTTGCCCAGCTCCTTGGCCTTGCGGATGTCGGCAGTGGTATGGACCGGCATCACCAGGTCACTGTTTTCGCGCATCAGCTTCTGGCTGGTGCAGATGCTGTTGATGGTGGCCTGGAAACCTTCCCACACCGATACCGTGCAGTTGGCCATGGTCAGGCCACCTTTGCGCATGTCTTCAAACAGCTCGCGATTCCATTTGGCGATAATCAGCCCGTCAATGACGATGCTATCGGCGTGCAGTTCGGCTGGGCTCATCAGGCTGTCCCCTTTTTAGGTACTTGCGCGCCGAATCGGCTGTCGGCGCTATTGGGGTCAGCATATGCCGGAGGGTCCGGCGAGCCGGGTGCAAAAACGACAGGGGGTTTGCCGAAAGCGTCAAGATGCGACAAAGGGCCATGAGACACTGTCAGCCTGTGTCGTAAACCTGTTCTTTGCCTCGCGCTTAGGCCAGAATTCAAGGCATCAATGGATCGGAGCCACTCGATGAAAACGATTTTCCTGACCCTGGCCCTCATGGCGACCGTCGTGACCGGCGCACAAGCGGCTCAAGATTCGGACAGCACGCCGTGCGACGGCGTCGATAGCGACAACCAGACACTGGAATGTTCGGTCTATAGCCGACACACCGCAGAAGAGCTGCTCAAGGAAAACTTTCAGAACCTGCTCAATCGCGTCCAGTCGCAATTTGTCGCCAACAAATCGCAATACAACGACTTCACCAGCAAGCTCAAGACCGCCCAGCAGGCCTGGGAAAAGCTGCGTGATGCCGATTGCGCAGTCGAAGTCTTCCCGTCTGCCGCGGGTAGCAAGGCCTACACCATCAACGAAAACGACTGCATTGCGCGCATGAGTGACGAGCGTTCGGAATATCTGGAATCAATTGCGCAGGAATAACGCCAACGATGAGATAACCTGTTCCTTTATATGAATCGAAGGCACCAGGCATTCCCATGATTATTTGTGGTGTAGAAATCAAAGGCAGTGAAGCCATCTTCGCCCTGGCCACTCGTCAGAACGGCGGCACTGCGCATTTGCCGCTGGCAACCCGAAAGATCGCGCTGGCAGATGATGACGAGGCCGGCAACGTCAAAGCCTTCGCCGCGCAGATCGCAAGCTTTGTGCGGGAAAACGGCATCAGCCATGTCGCGATCAAGAAACGCAGCAAGAAAGGCGAATTCGCCGGTGGCCCCACCACCTTCAAGATCGAAACCGTCTTCCAGCTCCTGGCCGATTGCGACGTGATCCTTGTGTCACCGCAAACCATCAATGCCCAGCACAGAAAACACGACTTCGCCCTGCCCGATACCTTGAACAAGTATCAGCATGAGGCTTACAAGGCGGCGTGTGCGGAGTTGATGAAAAACGGGAAATGATCGATGGATCAAGAGACCGTGTCTCAAGCCAAAAAAGATTTAACCGGCTCGAAAACAGGATGGCCCCGCAAAGCGGGGCCATGAATACCTACCTGGTGTCGTCACCAGCATGAACCAAAAGGCTCTTCTGGGAGAGGGCGCTCCAGGGCTGCGAGATGGATGTTAATACGCAAAAACAGGATGTGCAAATTTGATTGACCAGACCGCAGACATCATGCTTCTGGAGAAAATGTTCTCTAAACCACGCATTGCTCGCTACGCGCGAGGCGTCAAGAGTAATGTGATTCCAGAGAACAACAAAACCATGCCCCATAAAAAAACCCGCATCACTGCGGGTTTTTCATTACCGGATCAACACTCAGTTGATCTTGGCATCCAGCTCGCCCTTGGCGTAACGCTCGAACATGCGATCCAGGGAGATCGGCTTGATCTTCGAGGCGTTGCCGGCGGTGCCGAAGGCTTCGTAACGGGCGATACATACGTCGCGCATGGCAACGACTGTCTTGGCCAGGTATTTGCGCGGGTCGAACTCGCTGCGGTTCTTGGCCATGAACTCACGGATGGCACCGGTAGAAGCCAGACGCAGGTCGGTGTCGATATTGACCTTGCGCACGCCGTGCTTGATGCCTTCAACGATTTCTTCGACCGGAACACCGTAGGTTTCCTTGATGTCGCCGCCGTACTCGTTGATGATCTTCAGCCACTCCTGAGGAACGGACGAAGAGCCGTGCATCACCAGGTGAGTGTTCGGGATGCGCTTGTGGATTTCCTTGATGCGCTCGATCGCCAGGATGTCACCGGTAGGCGGCTTGGTGAACTTGTAGGCACCATGGCTGGTGCCGATGGCGATTGCCAGGGCATCGACCTGGGTCTTCTTGACGAAGTCGGCAGCCTCTTCCGGGTCGGTCAGCATCTGGCTGTGATCCAGGATACCTTCTGCGCCAACGCCGTCTTCTTCACCGGCCATACCGGTTTCCAGAGAACCCAGAACGCCCAGCTCACCTTCTACCGATACGCCACAGGCGTGGGCGAAAGCAACTACGCGACGGGTCACGTCGACGTTGTACTCGTAGCTGGCAGGCGTCTTGCCGTCTTCACCCAGCGAGCCGTCCATCATGACCGAGCTGAAGCCCAGCTGGATCGAACGCTGGCAGATATCAGGGCTGGTGCCGTGGTCCTGGTGCATGACCACCGGGATGTGCGGGAACTCTTCGACTGCCGCGAGGATAAGGTGACGCAGGAACGGGGCACCGGCGTATTTGCGGGCACCGGCCGAAGCCTGGACGATCACCGGGGAATCGGTCTTGTCGGCCGCTTCCATAATGGCGCGCATTTGTTCCAGGTTGTTTACGTTGAAAGCTGGAACGCCGTAGCCGAATTCGGCTGCGTGGTCCAACATCTGGCGCATGCTGATAAGTGCCATTGTCTGTGTGTCTCCCGGTCGGGTCGTTAATCGTGCAAGCCTGCCGTAGTGGCGACTGCTATTCAAGTTATACGCAAGAGCCACAAGGGCCATGCGGGTGGTACATCGGCTACGACTTATCTGGCCTTGCAGCCGCGTCCGATCAAATCGTTGGTGGCGTCCCAGTAAATCAGGCCTTCGTCACCCTTGTTGGCAAACGCCAACACATTGTTACTGTAGAGCGTCCCGCTGGCAGCACCAGGCTGGGCCTTGAGCCTGAAAACCTGATCGCTCTGGTTCAGGCGCACATCCACTTCCTTCCTGGCCGAATCGGCAAAGCGCCAATGGACCTCGGCCTTGCTGTCACATACCCAGTGGTTCCAGGAATCACTGGACTGCGGAGCCTTTGACGTCGCGCAACCGCCGAGCACTGCAAATGCCGCAAGGGCAATCAAGCCTTTCATCACGTCTCCTGGCCTGCCCCGGGAAGCCCGGCATATGCCGCTCGCTTCGCTACATCAGGGGCAGTTCTGCTGCTGATTACGATCACTGGCCGGTTCACCCGTGACATGCGCCTCGACCCGCTGGGTGTTGTCGGTCGTCGGCACATTCACGGAGGCCGGGCTGAATACTTCACAGGTTCTGGCTTTGGAGCCCGGACTGCTGCAACCTGCCAAAACAATGCAACTCACAAGAGCCAGGGTGGCGATTTTCATGGCGAAACTCCTTCTCGGAAAAGATCCCACCCTTTAATGACCGCCAAAGCTCGCAGATGTTACCTGCGAGCCTTCACCTGACTCACAGGCAGCCCACATTGCCCACGCGAGGCATGAACTCGTAACGGTCCCATACTTCCTGACCGCCACGCTTGTAGATCACTGGCACGGTTTCAGCTTGCCAACCGGCCTGATAGCAACTCAGTTGCAGCAACTGCGCCTGGGGCTCAGGCCCCGTATCGTCAACCTCAGGCTTGCCTGCGCAACCGGCCAGCAGACCTGCGACCAGCAATAACGGTAACGTCCTGCCCATGAACTACTCCCTTTCCTGAACCGGAAAATCAGGCCTTTGCACGCTGCTCAAGCACCTCCACGGCTGGCAGGACCTTGCCCTCGACGAACTCGAGGAACGCGCCGCCACCGGTGGAAATGTAGGAAATCTGTTGTGCAACGCCATACTTGTCGATAGCTGCCAGAGTATCGCCACCACCAGCGATGGAGAACGCGGCGCTTTCGGCAATGGCCTTGGCCAATGCCTTGGTCCCTTCGCCGAACTGATCGAACTCGAACACGCCGACCGGACCGTTCCACAGGATAGTCCCGGAAGATTTCAGCAATTGGGCAAACTGGGCCGCGGTCTGCGGGCCGATGTCGAGAATCATGTCGTCGTCGGCCACATCAGCGATAAGTTTGACGGTCGCAGCAGCGCTTTCGGCGAACTCCTTGGCAACCACCACGTCCACCGGCAATGGCACGCTGACCTTGGCGGCAATGGCGCGAGCGGTGTCCAGCAGGTCCGGCTCGTACAGCGATTTGCCGACCTTGTGACCGGCTGCAGCCAGGAAGGTGTTGGCGATACCGCCGCCGACGATCAACTGGTCGCAGATGGCGCTCAGGCTGTTGAGCACGTCCAGCTTGGTGGAAACCTTGGAGCCGGCAACGATGGCAGCCATCGGCTTGGCCGGTGCGCCCAGAGCCTTGCCCAGCGCTTCCAGTTCGACTGCCAGCAAAGGACCTGCCGCAGCGACCTTGGCAAATTTGGCAACACCGTGGGTCGAGCCTTCGGCGCGGTGCGCGGTGCCGAAAGCGTCCATCACGAAGACGTCGCACAGCGCAGCATATTTCTGCGCCAGTTCGTCGGCGTTCTTTTTCTCGCCCTTGTTGAAACGCACGTTCTCGAACAGCACGACATCGCCAGCCTTGACGTCGACGCCATCGAGATAATCGGCAACCAGAGGGACTTCACGGCCCAGCGCCTTGCTCAGGTAGTCGGCAACCGGCTTGAGGCTGTTCTCGGCCGAGAACTCACCTTCGGTCGGACGGCCCAGGTGCGAGCAGACCAGTACGGCAGCCCCCTTCTCCAGCGCCAGCTTGATGGTCGGCAGCGAAGCAAGGATTCGGGCATCGCTACTGACAACGCCGTCCTTGATCGGGACGTTGAGGTCTTCGCGAATCAGCACACGCTTACCTTGCAGATCGAGGTCGGTCATCTTCAACACGGTCATGAGGCGTTCCTGTTTTTTACTGTTGTTGATCCGCGACGCGCAAGAAATGGTCCGCAACGTCGAGCATTCGATTGGCAAAACCCCATTCGTTATCGAACCAGGCCAGCAGGTTTACCAGCCGTGGGCCGGAAACTCGGGTCTGACTCGCATCGACAATGGCCGAATGAGGGTCATGGTTGAAATCACAACTGGCATGCGGCAATTCGGTGTATGCCAGCAGGCCTTTGAGCGGGCCGCTGGTGGCGGCCTCACGCAAGATTCGGTTGATTTCCACAGCATCGGTATCACGCGCCGTTTGCAGCGTGATATCCAGGCACGAGACGTTGACCGTCGGTACGCGAACTGCTTTGGCCTGAATTCGGCCCGCAAGTTCCGGCAGGAGCCGTTCGATTCCGCGTGCCAGACCAGTGGAGACCGGAATAATGGACTGGAAAGCCGAGCGCGTACGGCGCAAATCCTCGTGATGATAAGCATCGATCACCGGCTGATCGTTCATCGCCGAGTGGATCGTGGTGATCGAAATGTATTCAAGGCCCAGCGCATCATCCAGCAGGCGCAGCAATGGCACGCTGCAGTTGGTGGTGCAGGAAGCGTTGGAAACCAGTCGCTCGGTGCCGGTCAGCTTCTGCTGGTTGATACCGAACACGATGGTCGCATCCACATCGGATTCGCTGGCCATCGGTTGCGAGAACAGTACCCGAGACGCACCCGCATCGAGAAAGCGCTGGCCATCTTCGCGGGTGTTGTAGACACCTGAACATTCAAGCACCAGATCCGCACCCAGCGCCGCCCAGTCGATGCCCTCGGGCGTTGCGCTGCGCAGCACTCTGATCCGGTGATCGTTGATGTGCAGGTATTGCCCATCGACCCGCACATCGCCGGGGAAGCGGCCATGAGTGGAATCGAAACGGGTGAGATATTCGAGACTGGCCATATCGGCCAGATCATTGATCGCGACCACCTCGAAACCAGCCCGCGCACCTCGCTCACAGAGCGCGCGCAAGACGCAACGACCGATTCGGCCATAGCCGTTCAGTGCAACTTTGTAAGGGCGGTGTTGAGGCATGGTGGTGCTCGCAAGACAAATCGTACTGCACATAAACCTGTAGGAGCGGACTTGTCCGCGAAAAACCTGCCAGCCAATACAAAGGTACCGGCGGACGGGTATCTTCGCGGATGAATCCGCTCCTACATGGTTATTGCGACCTTTCTCAGTCTTCCAACAGCTCTTCAGCCGTGCTCAGGATGTTCTCCAGAGTAAAGCCGAACTCTTCGAACAGCGCAGACGCAGGTGCCGATTCACCGAAGGTGGTCATGCCGATCACGCGACCTTCCAGACCGACGTACTTGTACCAGTAGTCGGCGTGGGCGGCTTCGATGGCGATACGGGCGCTGACCTGCAGCGGCAGAACGGCTTGCTTGTAGCCTGGGTCCTGGGCTTCGAAGACGCTGGTGCAAGGCATGGAAACCACGCGCACCTTGCGGCCCTGAGCGCTCAGAGCATCGAACGCCTGCACGGCCAGACCGATTTCCGAACCGGTAGCGATCAGGATCAGCTCAGGCTCGCCAGCGCAGTCGCGCAGGACGTAACCACCACGGGCGATATCCGCCAGCTGGGCTTCGTCACGGGCCTGATGAGGCAGGTTCTGACGGGAGAAGATCAGCGCCGAAGGACCGTCCTTGCGCTCGATGGCGTACTTCCAGGCCACGGCCGATTCCACGGCATCCGCCGGACGCCAGGTGTCCAGGTTCGGCGTGGTACGCAGGCTGGTCAGTTGCTCGACCGGCTGGTGAGTCGGGCCGTCTTCGCCCAGACCGATGGAGTCGTGGGTGAACACGTGGATGACGCGCTTCTTCATCAGAGCGGCCATGCGCACGGCGTTACGGGCGTATTCCATGAAGATCAGGAAGGTTGCGCCGTAAGGAACGAAACCGCCGTGCAGGGCGATACCGTTCATCATTGCGGCCTGACCGAACTCACGCACGCCGTAATGCAGGTAGTTGCCGTTGGCGTCTTCGCCGGTGATGCTCTTGCAGCCTTTCCAGATGGTCAGGTTGGAACCGGCCAGGTCAGCCGAACCGCCCAGGAACTCAGGCAGCAGCGGGCCGAAAGCGCCCAGAGCGTTCTGGCTGGCTTTACGGCTGGCGATGGTTTCGCCCTTGGCGTTGACTTCAGCCACATAAGCAGCCGATTTTTCGGCGAAATCGGCAGGCAGTTCACCGCTCATGCGACGGATGAACTCGTTGGCCAGCTCAGGGAAAGCAGCGGAGTAGGCAGCAAAACGCTGGTCCCATTCGGCTTCGGCAGCCAGGCCTTTTTCTTTCGCATCCCACTGGGCGTAGATATCGGCCGGGATTTCGAAAGGACCGTGGCTCCACTTCAGCGCAGCACGGGTCAAGGCGATTTCATCGGCACCCAGCGGAGCACCGTGGGACTCTTCCTTGCCCTGCTTGTTGGGCGAGCCGAAACCGATGGTGGTCTTGCAGCAGATCAGGGTCGGCTGCTCGCTCTTGCGGGCGGTGTCGATGGCAGTCTTGATCTCGTCGGCATCGTGACCGTCGACATTGCGGATGACCTGCCAGCCGTAGGATTCGAAACGCTTCGGCGTGTCGTCGGTGAACCAGCCTTCGACTTCGCCGTCGATGGAGATGCCGTTGTCATCGTAGAAGGCAATCAGCTTGCCCAAGCCCAGAGTACCGGCCAGGGAGGCCACTTCGTGGGAAATGCCTTCCATCATGCAGCCATCACCCATGAAAACGTAGGTGTGGTGATCGACGATGTTATGGCCCGGGCGGTTGAATTGAGCTGCCAGGGTCTTTTCGGCCACGGCAAAACCGACTGCGTTGGCAAAACCCTGACCCAGTGGGCCGGTAGTGGTTTCGACGCCCGGGGTGTAGCCGTATTCCGGGTGACCCGGGGTGCGGCTGTGCAGTTGACGGAAGTTCTTCAGGTCGTCGATGGACAGGTCGTAGCCGGTCAGGTGCAGCAACGAGTAAATCAACATCGAGCCGTGGCCATTGGACAGAATGAAGCGGTCACGGTCGGCGAACGCAGGGTTTGCCGGGTTGTGCTTCAGATAGTCGCGCCACAGAACTTCGGCGATATCCGCCATGCCCATGGGGGCACCGGGATGGCCGCTGTTGGCTTTTTGCACGGCATCCATGCTGAGGGCACGAATGGCGTTGGCACGCTCACGACGGCTTGGCATCGCTGATCTCCTGGAGAATGAAGGAATGGGATCGGAAAAAAGGCGACCATTTTCTCTCAGGCACTGCCCGGGAGCAATGAAAGATAGTCGTTGACGACGTTTTTCCTGCCTTGCGGCGCTATTTGTCCCCGTCAATCAGTGCCTGCGCCGGCAATAACGTGACGGCCATCACGAACAAGGACCCTCGACATCCAATATCAAAACTTTTTGATATTGATCTTGCAGCCGACACAGTCGCTAACTAGACTGCGACCCCATGAACCTATGTGTGCCTGCAATCAGCCATGATCACTGCGACGACCTCTCTGCACTGTGCAAGGCCGGCGGTGACCCTCTGCGACTGAATGTATTGCGCGCTTTGGCCAACGATTCGTTCGGTGTACTGGAGCTGGCGCAGATCTTTGCCATCGGCCAGTCGGGCATGAGTCATCACTTGAAAGTGCTGGCCCAGGCTTCTCTGGTGGCGACACGCCGGGAAGGCAACGCGATCTTTTACCGTCGCGCCCTGCCCCACACCGAACTGACCGGTGGCAAGCTGCATGCGGCCCTGCTCGATGAAGTGGATGTCCTGACCCTGCCTGAGGATGTCAGCCTGCGCATCGACCTTGTGCATCGCCAGCGAGCCCAGGCCAGTCAGGATTTCTTTGCACGCACCGCAGAAAAGTTTCGCGCCCAGCAGGATCTGATCGCCGGGCTTGCCCAATACCGCGACAGCCTGTTGAGCCTGCTGGACAAACTGAGCTTCAACGCTCAGGCAACAGCACTGGAAGTCGGCCCCGGCGACGGTGGCTTTCTACCGGAACTGGCCAGCCGCTTTGCCCGGGTCACCGCCATGGACAACAGTCCGGCGATGCTGGAACTGGCCCGCGATGTCTGCGAGCGCGAGAAGCTGGACAACGTCGAGCTGGTGCTGGCCGACGCCCTTACGGGCACTAAAGTAAGCGCCGACTGTGTCGTTCTGAACATGGTGCTTCACCATCTGGCGGCACCGGCCGAAGCCTTGAAGCAACTGGCCGAGCGATTGCAACCCGGCGGTAGCCTGCTGGTAACAGAGTTGTGTAGTCATGACCAGAGCTGGGCCAGGGAGGCCTGTGGCGATCTCTGGTTAGGTTTCGAACAGGATGACCTGGCCCGTTGGGCCATCGCTGCGGGGCTAGTTCCCGGGGAAAGCCTGTATGTAGGCTTACGTAATGGTTTCCAGATCCAGTTTCGCCATTTTCAGCGACCGGCTGGCAACACTCACCATCGGTAAAATTCAGGAAACCCGTAGAGATGAGCGAATACTCACTTTTCACCTCCGAGTCCGTGTCCGAAGGACACCCAGACAAGATCGCCGACCAGATTTCCGACGCGGTTCTTGACGCCATCATCGCCCAGGACAAACACGCTCGCGTAGCCGTGGAAACCCTGGTCAAGACTGGTGTTGCAATCGTTGCTGGCGAAGTCACCACCAGTGCCTGGGTTGACCTCGAGCAGATCGTTCGCGACGTGATCAGCGACATTGGCTACACCAGCTCCGACGTCGGTTTCGACGGCGCTACCTGCGGCGTGATGAACATCATCGGCAAGCAGTCTCCTGACATCAACCAGGGTGTTGACCGTGCCAAGCCTGAAGATCAGGGCGCCGGCGACCAGGGTCTGATGTTCGGCTATGCCAGCAACGAAACGGCCGAACTGATGCCTGCGCCAATCGCGTTCTCGCACCAGATGGTGAAGCGCCAGGCCGAAGCCCGCAAGTCCGGCCTGCTGCCGTGGCTGCGCCCGGATGCGAAATCCCAGGTCACTTGCCGCTATGAAGACGGCAAGGTTGTTGGCATCGACGCCATCGTTCTGTCGACCCAGCACAACCCTGAAGTTTCCTACAACGATCTGCGCGAAGGCGTGATGGAACTGATCGTCAAGCACGTGCTGCCAGCCGAGCTGCTGCACAAGGACACCCAGTTCCACATCAACCCGACCGGCCAGTTCATCATTGGCGGCCCGGTAGGTGACTGCGGCCTGACCGGTCGCAAGATCATCGTCGACAGCTACGGCGGCATGGCTCGTCATGGCGGCGGCGCATTCTCCGGCAAGGATCCATCGAAGGTTGACCGTTCCGCTGCCTACGCAGGCCGCTACGTTGCCAAGAACATCGTCGCTGCCGGTCTGGCCGAGCGCTGCGAAATTCAGGTTTCCTACGCCATCGGCGTCGCTCAACCGACTTCGATCTCCCTGAACACCTTCGGCACCGGCAAGATCAGCGATGACAAGATCATCAAGCTGGTTCGCGAGATCTTTGACCTGCGTCCATACGCAATCACCACGATGCTCGACCTGCTGCACCCGATGTACCAGGAAACCGCAGCCTACGGCCACTTCGGCCGCACGCCGCAAACCAAGACCGTGGGTGACGACACCTTCACCACGTTCACTTGGGAAAAAACCGACCGCGCCGACGCACTGCGCAAGGCTGCCGGTCTGTAATACGCTTTAACGCATCAACACAAGGCCCCGGACGTTCCGATCGTTCGGGGCTTTGTTGTTTGTGGCGCTTACAAAGCTTCAAGTGTGCCGATATTTTTTCTCGCACTCGAAACTTAGTCTGGAACATTCAGTCTGTATAGATAATAGCGCAATGCCATATCTGTATAGGCTTAAAAGACAGACTACCCTATTGACCCAGGCTTTAATGAGGTGCCACTGACACTAAGCCATTGATACTTTCCCGCCCCAATACTCGATCACTCTCGCAGTGTCGAGTGAGGTTGATGACTTCTCCCGTTATTCCTGCACTTATTTGTAAGGAACATCATGAAACTCAAGGCTATCGTGTTGGGCTCCATCCTGCTCGCTTCACCGCTGCATCAAGCCTTTGCCGATACGTGCAGCACCAACATCTTTGGTGGTTATGACTGTCGCTATGACAATGGAACAACCTCCACAAGCAGGGCAAATATCTTCGGTGGGCAAGATACTCGATACAGTGATGGAAGAAGTTCAAGTAGTCGTGCAAACATCTTTGGCGGACAAGACACACGAAACAATGATGGGAGCAGCTCAAACAGCCGTGCGAATATCTTTGGCGGGCAAGATACACAATATAGTGACGGTAGGCGTTCAAGCAGCCGCTCAAACATCTTTGGCGGACAAGACACACAATACAGCGATGGCAGCCGATCAAACAGCCGCGCGAATATCTTCGGTGGGCAGGATACAAATCATCAGAAATAACTGACCTTCAAGCCCGCCGCGATACCAACAAGACCGAAGCGGCTCCCGCAAGCAACCCGGCGCAGGCGCGATTGAACAAGCGCTTGCCGCTGGGCCGGGCAAACAATCGGCGAGCATGCACGCCCATGTAGCCGTACAGACTGATAGCCACGCACTCCAAAGCTATGAATAGCCCACCCAGTATCGCGAACTGGCTGGTTACATGACCCGTATGGTCGATGAACTGCGGCAAGAAAGCCGTAAACAATAAAATCGCCTTGGGATTGCCGATGGCGACCAGAAACTCCTGACGCGCCAGACTCCACGTATTCGCCGAAACAGCACTCATATCGCCCTGATCCTGAGGACTGGCCCGCCACAACTGCACTGCCAGGTAAAACAGATAGGCCGCGCCGGTAATCTTGATCACGTGGAACAGCCACTCGGACGTATGCAGTACCGCCGCAAGCCCCACCGCAGCCAGCGAGATCATGATCACAAAAGCCAATAACCTTCCCATGCCACCGACACATGAGCGGACAAAGCCATAGCGCGTAGCGTTGCTGATGGAGAGCAGATTGTTCGGGCCAGGCGCCATGTTGAGGGCGAAACAGGCAGGAATGAAAACCGCGAGGGTCGATAGATCCATGGGACACCCGATCAATAACTGAACCGAGTGCTTATTCTGCATGCTCGCAACAAAGACTAAAGATACAGCTACCTGCGTAATTCACCCCCATCTGTACCCGCCGAAAAACCCGGTAATCACCTGATTCTTCTCGACAGAGAACAACGTCTAGCCTCAAAGCCACGCCCTCAAGCAAGGATGCTTCGATGTTGAACGCTGTACGTTTTTTAGCGGGCTGCGCAGCCCTGACCCTGCATATTTCATTCGTTTCTGCCAGCCCTTGCCCCGACTGGTCACCTGCCAGGGCTCATCAAGAGACTCAGGCCTTGCAGCAGCAGATCGACCAATGGGACGACAGCTATCACCGGGAAGGCGTCTCGCTGATAGAAGATGAAATTTACGATCAGGTCCGCCAACGCCTGGGAGTTCTGCGCTCCTGTTTCGCCTCAGAAGTGCCCGAAGACAATCCACTGAAAACTGCCAGAGGCCCGGTCCCTCACCCCGTTCCACATACTGGCGTGACCAAGCTGGCAGACGAACGAGCGGTGCAGGACTGGCTCAAAGGCCGCAAGGACTTGTGGATACAGCCCAAGGTCGATGGGGTGGCGGTATCGCTGGTGTATGAAAACGGCAGACTCAGCAAAGCCATCAGTCGTGGCGACGGCCTCAAGGGCCAGGACTGGACGCATCAGGCACAACTTATACCCGCCATTCCCAAACAATTGCCGCAAACCGACCCACTGGTTCTGCAAGGTGAGCTGTACTGGCGTCAGCCCGCGCATGTGCAGGCCACGGCAGGCAGCATCAATGCCCGCAGCAAGGTCGCCGGGTGGATGGCTCGGCAAGACCTGAGCGCCACCGAGGCCCTGCAGATCGGCTTATTCGTCTGGGACTGGCCCACCGGACCGGCAACCCTGCAAGAGCGAATCGCAGGTCTGAAAGCCATGGGGTTCAGCGACAGCGCCACTTATACCCAGCCGCTGGAAAGCTTTACCCAGGCCAGAGACTGGCGAGACTACTGGTACCGCAATCCACTGCCATTTGCCACTGACGGCATCATCATGCGCCACGGTGAACGGCCACCGGCCCGGCGCTGGCAGGCCAAGGCGCCCTACTGGATCGCGGCCTGGAAATATCCCTACGGCCAGGTGCTGGCAGAAGTGCGCAAGGTCAACTTCACTATCGGACGCAGCGGCAGGATCACGCCAGTGCTGGAGCTGAGGCCTGTGCGCCTGGATGACCGGACCATCAGCCGACTCAGCATCGGCTCACTGCAACGCTGGCAGGCACTGGATATCCGCCCCGGCGATCAGGTTTCCTTGAGCCTTGCAGGCCTTACCATACCGCGTCTGGACAAGGTGATTTCACGCAATAGCGAAAGAATTCCACTGGCGGTTCCACAACAAAGCGATTTTCATGGTCTGAGTTGCTGGCAGCCGACGCCGGGATGTGAAAGTCAGTTCCGGGCCAGGTTGGTCTGGCTCAGCGGCAAGAAGGGTCTGGCATTGCCAGGGGTTGGCCCGGGAACCTGGGACAGACTGATCGAAGCCGGCCAGATCAACGGCCTGCTCGACTGGATGACCCTGGATCGTGCGCAGCTTGCTAAAATTCCGGGTTTTGCAGAACGCAGCAGCACCAGACTGTTCGACAGTCTGCAGATTGCCCGGGAAAGACCGTTTCAGACCTGGCTTGTCGCCATAGGTCTGCCCCCGGCAGGCGAGCTGAAACCGGACATGGAATGGCGTGAACTGGCTGCAAGAAGTATCGAACAATGGCAAAGCGAACCGGGTATAGGTCCAGGAAGGGCCACACGACTCTGGGAGTTTTTTCAGGACCCGCAGGTGCAGGCATTGCGTGAGCAGCTACGGGAGCAAGGTATCGCAGGTTTTTAATATCGTTTTTTCATCGCCCGCGTGCCCGGACGTTATGGTTTTTCAAGGAGTTCACATGAAGTTTCTTTCCACCCTGATTCTGCTCGGCAGCATCACGCTGTCAGCGCCCCCGCTACTCGCCGCCGAACAGGCCCCGCCGCCATCGGAATGCCTGGTCAAGAGCCAGGAGATCAGCAACAGGATTCAGGAAGCCAAGGCCGATGGCAATAAACGCGAGCAGGCAGGCCTGGAAAAAGCCCTGAGCGAGGTCAACGCCAACTGCAGCGAGACGTCACTGGTCAAGCAACGGGAACAGAAAGTGCTGGATGCCAAGCGCGAAGTGAGCCGCCGCCAGAACGACCTGAACAAGGCCATGGCCAAGGGCGATCCGGAGAAAATCGACAAGCGCAAGGACAAGCTGGCCGAGTCTCGCAAGCAATTGCAGGACGCCCAGACCGAACTGGAAAAAGTCCAGTAGCAGGAGATCACCAGCCACCTCGGCGTCGCGCTCCCACGGCTTCAGTGGTTCCTGAATTCCCGGTGACAGGCCTGGCAGGCGGCCTCGACCTTGTCGACCGCCGGTGTCAGGTTGCCAGCTGAGAACGGCCTGACGCCGGATACCGTCACCAGCTCGCCGGTTGCCGTTTCAAGCGCGCGGGCCATGTCCTGAAAACGGGCCTGTTTCTGCCAGACGGCATCCGTTGCGCTTGTATGGTCTGATTCCCTGACCTGCGGAAAATGCTTCCAGGGCTCATGGGCCAGGTGATCGAGGCGGATCGCTCCATCGCTGAAACGTTGACCGTCGAATGCAATGCGCCCGCGCAACATGCCGCCCAGATCCTCGCTGGTCCTGAGCATTTCCTTGAAGATCGCCTTGCGCTGCCCCAAGGGTGAATCGGGGTCGACACCGCCACAGGCGCTCAGAACCAGACAGGACAACAGAACAGCACAGAGTCTTTTCAATCAGGGCTCGATCCATCAGATGGGCAACGGTGGCCAGTATCTCGACCACCGTTGAAAGAGACGTGCAGCAATGCCGCACTCAGGCAGCCGGAAAAGCCGAAGCTACAAACATTCCTACAATGGCAGCAAGACCGATCAGCCACACCACAGAACGCATGGTAGCCAGATCGGCAATGTAGAAGATGATGTAGAGCAACCGACTGGTAATGAATAGAACGGCCAGAACATCGATGGTGACCAACTGCGCATTGCCCGCTATATGAGCAATGATCACCGCGGCAGCGAACGCAGGCGTGATTTCGTAACTGTTCAATTGCGCCGCATGGGCGCGCCTGGGAAAACCCTCCAGTGAATCGAGAAAGCTTCGTGGATCGCGATTGTGTCTGTTCGAGTACCTGCCACTTCCGATCTTGGCTATGCCAGCACAAACGATCGGCAAAATGATCGCAATCAATACGCACCAGAATGCAACTGTCATACCTCAACTTCCTATAACTTGAACTTCATTAGAAACATGCCGAGCAATACCAGCCCGCAAGCCAACAACCGAGGCCGACCAAAAGGTTCTTGCAGATAACGCATACCGAACAGCACCACCAGCACTACGCTGACTTCCCGCAATGCCGCCGCTTCGACAACCGACCCCAACTGCATGGCCCAAAGCACCAGCGCATAGCTGAACAGGACACACAGCCCGACGCACAGACCCAATTGCCACTGTTCGCGCCAGAACGACATGAAGGCCGAACGCTTGTGACAGACCGCAAGGAACGGAAAAGGCCAGGCGCTGATCAGCGTCAGCCAGACCAGATAGTCCAGCGGATGTGCTCCCAAACGAATGGCTTGCCCGTCGATCCAAGTGTAGCTGCCGATACATACGCCAATCATGCCCACCACGGGCAACATCGACCATGGCAGACGAGCGCCACCTCCGCCCTGCCAAAGCAGACAGACCATCCCCAGAGGAATCAGCAAAATCCCGGAAATCTGCTGCCCACTCAATTGCTCGCCCGCAAACGCCAGAGTCAGCCCCAGCACCACCAACGGCGAAAGCCCCCGCATCAGCGGATAGACCAGCCCGAGGTCACCGACCCGATAAGCCTTGATCAGCAGACAGCGATAAAGCAGTTCGAAAAGCGCCGACGCCACCAGCCATGGCCAGATATGCGGTTCGGGCGCGGTGACGAACCCCAGCGCCAGAAGCGCACAGAGCAGAGCCACGGCATCCATACTGGCAATCACAAGCAGCCGTTCGACACTGAATTTGACGAGGGTGTTCCATATTGCATGCAGTACCGCTGCCATCAACACCAGAGCAGTTGCCAGCACTCTTACTCTCCTTGAAACAACTCTGCGCACCTGCGCGAGCATAGTGGATTCGACGGGGACTCACAGTCTTGCCATGGAGAGAGCTGCTGCGATTGTCGGTGCGATTGGCTAAGATGCCGGGACCGCCGTTCATGGATGCACAGGAGTAGGAATGTCCACCGAAGAGGATATCGCCATCGTTGGCGGTACACCGATGATCCCCGATCAGCGACGCGAGCTGATGCTTCGTCAACTGCGCAAGCATCAAGTATTGAGCGTGCATCAGTTGATGGAAATGTTCGATTGCTCGCACATGACCATCCGCCGCGATATCGCCGTGCTGGAACAGGAAGGACGCGCCTATTCGGTGACCGGCGGCGTACGTATCGCCAGTCAGCTCCATAGCGAGCCCAGCCATCAGTCCAAGGCCGTCGTGGAACTGCCGCAAAAGCAAGCCATGGCCAGGCTGGCTGCCGGGCTGCTGCACCCGGACATGACCATTTATCTGGACGCCGGCACCAGCACTCTGGAGATTGTCCCGCACATCGTGGCGCTGTCCGGCATGACGGTGGTGACCAACGACTTCGGCATCGTCAACGCCCTGGCCGATGCAGCTCATGTGGATGTGATTCATACCGGCGGCCTGCTCGACCATCCCAACCGCTCCAGCGTCGGCGGCCTGGCTGCGGCGACACTGCGTCAACTGGCCACCGACGTGGCGTTCCTGTCGACCAGTTCATGGGACATGCATCGTGGCAACACTACGCCGTCGGCGCTGAAAGTCGAGGTCAAGCAGGCGGCCATGCAGTCGGCATCACAGACTGTACTGATCGCCACCAGCTCCAAATACGGCACCTTCGGCATGTACAAGGTTTCGGCCCTTGAACAGTTCGACACCATCATTACCGATGCAGCACTCGCCGAAACGGCTGCCGACGCCATTCGCAAACAGCGGATCGAACTGCTGCTGGCACCGGTCGGGAATAAGCGCTGATCTTTTATGAACAGGCAATGACTGTGGGAGACGGCTTGCCGGCGACAGGGCCAGTGAAGTCAAAAACTGTTTTATCCACTTTGAAGCAGTCGCGGGCAAGCTCCATTGCAACAGGGTGAAGAGCGCATTCCGATAAGCGTCAATTGCCAGTATCCCCGCGCTCTGACAGAATCGCGAATCGTTCTCGTTATTTAATACATTTCCATTCGAGGCCATTCGTGTCGTCAGCCCCAAGCACTCATAACGAGATCGTTGGCGTGTTGTATCGCGACCATCGCAGTTGGCTGCTGGCCTGGCTTCGACGCAATGTGGCCTGTCCACAGCGGGCCGAAGACCTGAGCCAGGACACGTTCGTACGCCTGCTGGGACGCGACGAGCTCAAGACCCCAAATGAACCTCGCGCCTTTCTGGCAGCGGTCGCCAAAGGCCTGTTGTTCGACTATTTCCGTCGTGCAGCACTGGAGCAGGCTTATCTCAACGAGCTGATGCTGATACCGGAAGCCGAACATCCTTCCCCACAGGATCAATTGCTGATTCTTGAAGACCTCAAGACCATCGACCGGATGCTGGACAAGCTGTCCAGCAAGGCCCGGGCGGCGTTTCTGTACAGCCGCCTGGACGGCCTGAGCCATGGCGAGATCGCCGAGCGCCTCGGGGTTTCGGTTTCCCGGGTCCGGCAATACCTGGCCCAGGCTATGCGCCAGTGCTACATCGCCCTTTATGGCGAGCCGACATGAAGCTCTCAGGCTCAAGACCCGTTTCCGCGCAAGTGCTGGATGCTGCCATTGCCTGGCAGTTGTGCCTGGACTCCGGCGACGGGATCGAGCAGGACGAATTCAGCAAATGGCTGGCCGCCAACGAAGAACACGCCCGGGCCTGGAGCCAGTTGGGGATGCTCAACCAGCGCTTCGCCATTCCCGCAGGTCCCGCACGCAAGGCCTTGCAACAGGCGCCCGGCACCCTTCGTCGTCGCGTACGCAAGCTGGGCGGCGGGCTCGCCGGGGTGTTGCTGAGTTGCGGGCTGGCGCTGTTCATGAGCGAGCGCTACCTGCCGCTGGATTACTGGCTCGCCGATCAGCGCACCGCGACCGGCGAACAGCGGGACGTTCGCCTGGCGGACAACACCCTGATTCGTCTCAATACCCACAGCGCAATCGATGTGCATTACGACGCGCAACAGCGTCGGGTCGTGCTGCAGGATGGGGAAATACTGGTTGAAACCGGCAACCATGACGATCCGCGCCCCTTCATCGTCGAAACCCGCGACGGCAGGATGCGCGCCCTGGGCACTCGCTTCCTCGTCAGGCGCGAAACCGATGGCACACGCCTGAGCGTGCTGCAATCGGCGGTCGCAGCCAATCCTCGCGACCATGGGAACGAGCAGGTCTTGCGCGAAGGACAACAAGTCCTGCTGACGGCCGATGGACTCGGCCCGCTGCTCAACCTGCCCTCGGGTGCCGATGCCTGGACTCGCGGCATGCTGGTCATGGACAACGCCCGCCTGGGCGACATGCTCGACGAACTGAGCCGTTATCGGGTCGGCTATCTGGGTGTTTCGCCACAGGTGGCGGACCTGCGGATTACCGGCAGCTTCCCGCTGGGCAATACCGACCTGGCCCTCAAGGCCTTGTTGCCGACCTTGCCGGTGCAGATCGAGCAGCACACGCCATGGTGGGTGAAAGTCCAGGCACGGCCCGAGAAAGGCGACGCTGCATCATCCGAAAAACCCTGATCCCGGAATATTTTCACCAGCAGCCCTGTCACTTTTTCAGACTCGTGCGGCAGAGAGGCAATAGATACCGTTTGCCCTGGAGCCTTGTATGTCTCGCCCGCTTGAAACCCTTATGCGTCCCAGCCTGCTGGCACTGGCAATCGCCCTCGGCGCGCCGCTGGTGAGCACTTCGCCGATTGCCGCCGAACAGGCTTCAAGCGTTCGTGCCTACAACCTGCCAGCCGCTGCGCTGTCCACCACGCTGAATCAGATTGCCAGTCAGGCAGGGCTGGCCCTGGCGATCGATCCATCGCTGGTCAGCGGTCGCACGTCGGCACCGGTGCAAGGCCAGTTCGAGGCCACGGCGGCCATGCGTCAGGCCTTGCGTGGCACGGGCCTGCAACTGGTACAGAGCAGTGCCGGCACCTACAGCCTGGAAGCCGCACCGGAAGGAACACTGGCCTTGCCGGAAACCACCATTCAAGGCATGCAGGGTGACAGTGAAAGCGCATGGGGACCGGTCGAGGGTTATACCGCGACCCGCACGGCGGCCGGCAGCAAGACAGATACCCCCATCGTGGAAGCACCCCGTTCGATATCGGTCGTGACCCGCCAGCAGATGGATGATCGCTCCGTACTCAACCTCAATGATGCCCTGCGCTATACCGCAGGTGTCGTCAGCAGCGGCTATGGCTCCGACTCGCGCAACGACTGGTTGCGCATTCGCGGCTTCGTCCCGACCCAGTTCCTCGACGGCCTGCCCATGCCGGTCGGTTCCTATGCCAACCCCAAGCCCGAGCCATGGAACCTTGAGCGCATCGCGGTGCTGCGCGGTCCGTCGTCTTCGGTCTACGGCCAGACACCTCCGGGCGGCATGCTCGACATGGTCAGCCGTCGCCCGCAAGCCGAAAGCAGCAACGAAGTCGGCCTGCAGGTCGGCAACAACGAACACAAGCAGATCAATTTCGACAGCACCGGCAAGATCGACGAAGACGGTCAGTTCCTGTATCGGGTCAGCGGTGTCGTGCGCGACAGCGGCTCGGCCATCGACCACATCCCGGACAAGCGCTACAACATTGCGCCCAGCGTGACCTGGAATATCGATGACGACACACACCTGACGTTCATCTCACAGTACACCCGCGACGATACCGGGATTACCGGCCAGTTCCTGCCCTTGCAGGGCACCAGACTGGACTCGGCTGCGGGCAGGATTTCCCATCACAAGAACCTGGGTGATCCGGACTGGGAATTCTATGACCGCACCTATTACGCGCTGGGCTATGCCTTCGACCATCGCCTGAACGATGTCTGGCAGTTCCGCCAGAACCTGCGCTACACCAAGAGCGATCTCTCGTTCCAGGCTCTGAGCGTCAACAATGGCCCGACTGCCGTCGATGCGGACGGCAACATCGGGCGCACCACAGGCGTAGTCAACGAGGACATCAGCCAGTTCGCCGTGGACAACAATTTCCAGGCCGACTTCCAGACCGGTGCCCTGAGCCATACCGTATTGCTGGGCCTGGACCATCAGCGCTCCAATACCAACTACCAGTGGCTGTATGGCTGGGGCAACGTTCCGGGCACCAACGTCAACCGCCCGGTGTACGGCGCGGACTTCTCCAACGTGCTCTACTCGACGCTGTACGACTACAACCAGAAAACCCGGCAGACCGGCCTCTATGCACAGGACCAGATCTCTCTGGACAAGTGGCGCCTGACCCTGGGCGGGCGTGAAGACTGGATTCATACCGGTACGAAGTTCTATAACAACAACGATGTGACCAGCACCCAGCGCGACAGCAATTTCAGCGCCAACGCGGGCTTGAGCTATGTATTCGATAACGGCTTCACGCCTTATATTTCCTATACCGAGTCATTCCAGCCAGCCTCCGGTGCAGGCGTCAGCGCCACCGAATCGTTCAAGCCCACCGAAGGCCGTCAGTACGAAGCCGGCCTGAAGTACCAGCCGGTCGGTTCCAAGACCTTGCTGACTGCGGCCGTGTTCGATCTGCGGCAGAAGAACGTGTCCATCACCGAAAACAGCATCACCAGTCAGATCGGCGAGATCCAGGTTCGCGGCCTGGAGCTGGAAGCCACTTCGGACGTGACGGACAACCTGAAACTGATCAGTTCCTATACCTACACCGACAGCGAAATCCTCAAGGGCGACGACAAGGGCAACCGTGTCCCGCAAGTGCCGCGCAACCAGGCCACGGCCTGGGCAGACTACACCTGGCACAACGGCGCACTCGACGGCTTCGGTGTCGGTGCAGGCGTGCGTTATGTGGGTGACACTTATGGCAACCAGAGCAACACTACCCTTGGCCATGTGGGCTCCTACACCGTCTATGACGCTTCGGTACATTACGACCTGGGCCGTCTGGCCAGTAGCCTGAAAGGTGCTTCGGTGGCGGTAGACGCCAAGAACATTTTCAACAAGGACTATCTGGCCACCTGCGATGGTTTCTGGTGCTACTACGGCGATCAGCGCAACGTTGTCGCCAGCGTCAATTACAAGTGGTGATTTGATCCCCGCACCAAAGGCCCTCTGATTGTCAGCGGGCCTTTTGCTTCTGGAACATGCAATGAAAAGCCAAACCGTGCGCCGCTGGTCCATCGTCCATACCTGGAGCAGCCTGATCTGCACGCTGTTTCTGTTGATGCTGGCGGTGACCGGTCTGCCACTGATCTTTCATCACGAGATCGACCATCTGCTGGGCGACGCACCGCACTATCGGGAAATGCCCGCCGACACACCGCGCCTCAATCTTGAACAACTGGTTCAGGCCGCCGAGGCCCACCGGCCCGGTGAAGTGCTGCAGTATTTCGGCTGGGACGAAGACGATCCCAATGGCGTCATGGCAATTACTGCAGCAACAGCTGGCACCGAACCCAACTCATCCCACACCTTCGCTCTGGATGCCCGTACCGGTGAGGCCCAGGAAATGCCATCGGCCAACGGCGGCTTCATGATGGTCATGCTGCGCCTGCATGTGGATATGTATGCAGAGCTGCCGGGCAAACTGCTGCTGGCATTCATGGGGTTGCTGTTTGTGGTCGCGATCGTTTCCGGGACCGTGCTGTATGCGCCGTTCATGCGCAAGCTCGAATTCGGTACCGTGCGCACAGGCAAATCCACGCGCACGCGCTGGCTGGACCTGCATAACCTGATCGGCGTCGTGACCCTGACCTGGGCGCTGGTGGTGGGCGTGACCGGGGTGATCAGCGCCTGCGCCGATCTGTTGATTGCCTCCTGGCGCAACAATGCTCTGGCGACCATGATCGAACCGTACCGCGACGCCCCGCCGCTGCTCCAGCGAGCGCCCGCCACACACCTGCTGGACATCGCCGAAGCCGCTGCGCCTGGCATGCAGCCGGATTTCATCGCCTTCCCCGGTACGCGTTTTTCCAGCGAGCACCATTACGCCGTGTTCCTCAAGGGCAACACACACCTGACCGCCCACCTGGCCACCCCCGTATTGATCGATGCCCAGACCCTGCAAGTCTCGGCACTGGTCGCACGCCCCTGGTACATGGACGCATTGGGCATGTCACAACCGCTGCATTTCGGTGATTACGGCGGCATGCCGATGAAGATTCTGTGGGCAGTGCTGGATGTACTGACCATCATCGTGCTGGGCAGCGGGCTTTATCTGTGGTGGGTGCGGCGTCGGGCGCAGGTGAAAGCATGAAAAAGGGTTCGACCTTTGCCGTGCCAGGCGTGGTTGGCGTGCTGACAGGCGCGGGATTGTTCATGGCCCTGCTGGGCGATGGCTGGTGGGACACCCTGGCCTGGGTCGGGATGGGAATTGCCGCGGGGTTGAGTATTCGGGGGTTGATGAAGCGGCGATGACCTTTTCCGGATTGCAGACCGGCAACCCGCTGACTAGTCTATGAATCTGTACCTGCCGAGGACCATTCATGTCAGCACCTACCATGACGTTGTATTCCAACCCCGCCTCTCCCTTCGCCCGCAAGGTGGTGGTTCTGCTTCATGAAACCGGGCAGCTCGACCGCGTGCAGTTGCAGACCACCCTGCTTACACCCGTCAATCCTTCTGCCGAACTCAATGACGACAACCCCGCTGGCAAGATCCCGGCCCTGCGTCTGGCCGACGGCAATGTCATTCATGACAGCCGCGTGATCCTCGACTATCTGGACCACCAGCATGTAGGCAACCCGCTGATCCCTCGCGAAGGCTCGGCGCGCTGGAGGCGTCTGACCCTGGCGTCCCTGGCCGATGCCGTGATGGACGCCGCCCTGCTGATCCGTTACGAAACCGCCCTGCGCCCTCAGGAAAAGCACTGGGACCAATGGCTCGATAACCAGCAGGAAAAGATCGAGCGCGCCCTGAGCTATTTCGAGCAGGATGCAATCACCGAACTCAGCTCATCCTTCGATATAGCCTCCATCAGCGTGGCCGCATCGCTGGGCTATCTGGACTTCCGCCAACCGGATCTGCGCTGGCGCAGCAGCTATCCGCGACTGGCCAACTGGTACGCCGACGTCAGCCAGCGGCCCTCGATGCTGGCGACCCAGCCGTTCGTTTGATCCTGCCTGTAACGTCGATCAGCAATCGGGCTGGTCGGCGGTATAACGGCGTGCAGGGTTTACAGCAGCATCGAACTCGCGCAGAGCCTTGGCACCGATCAGCAACGGGTAGTTGAAGTGGCTGCGATCCACCAGGTTCACTTCGACGGTGCGTTTCTTGTTGCCCAGGCACAGCTCAAGGTCAACCACAGGGCGCTTGGCGGAATCTATGGTTTCATCTTCGTCATCGCCTTCGGCACGTCCCTTGATCGTGCTGATGCGTGAAACCTTGTGTTCGTAGACTTTCCTGTCGGCATCCTTGGTCGCCAGACGGAAACGCACCCAGTCCTCGCCATCACGCTGGAACAACTCGATGTCCTTGGCCGACAGCGATGCGGTCAGCGCGCCGGTGTCCATCTTGGCCTTGAAGGTCTGGCCGATCTCGGCGACCTTGATGTTTTCATAGCGACCATACAGCGTCGGTTCGGCGGCCATGACAGGCAACGCCAGCAGAGACAAGAGCGCCAGAATCGGTTTCACGTGGCAGTTTCCTCGCAAGGGGGCAGCGCCTTGATTGGCGCCCGGTTTTAGACAGCGAACTTGACGTTTGTTCGGACAGGATCAGCATAATCGTTGGCGCGTGAAACATTTGTAAGCACCTGTGTAATTGGCGTGGCAAATCAGTGTCTCTATGATTGCCAACCTTGAAGAGACTCAAGAGAACCTTATGCGTCGAGTGCTTTGTGGCTGTTTCGTCACCCTTCTGCTGCTGATCAACACCCTCGTGCTCATCGGCCCGCTATTGGTCTTTGCGCTTCTCAAGCTGTTATTCCAGGGACTCATGCGGGATCGCTGTTCGGCGGCAGTGATGTGGATTGCCGAAACCTGGGCGGAAATCAACAAGCTCATCTTCGGCGCATTCACTCCGACACGCTGGGAGATCCGCGGCCACGAAGGCCTGCGCGGCGATACCTCCTACCTGCTGATCTGCAATCACCAGTCGTGGGTCGATATCCCGGCCCTTGTGCAGGCCCTCAACCGCCGGACACCGTTCTTCAAGTTCTTCCTGAAAAAGGAACTGATCTGGGTGCCGTTCCTGGGGCTGGCCTGGTGGGGACTGGATTATCCGTTCATGAAGCGCTACAGCAAGGCATTCCTGGCAAAGCACCCGGAACTCAAGGGCAAGGATCTGGAAATCACCAAGGCCGCCTGCGAACTGTTCAAGCGCCAGCCGGTGACCATCGTCAACTATCTGGAAGGCACACGCTTCACAAAAGCCAAGCATGCGGCACAGGCTTCGCCCTACAAGAACCTGCTCAAACCCAAGGCTGGAGGCGTGGCGTTCGTGCTGGCTGCCATGGGGGAACAACTGGATGCGATTCTGGATGTGACGGTGGTGTATCCCGACTCACGGATTCCGGGATTCTGGGACATGCTGTGCGGGCGAGTGCCGAAAGTGATCGTCGACATCAAGACCCGTGAGCTGGACCCTGCACTCTGGCAGGGCGACTACGAGAACGATCCACTGTTTCGCGAGAAGATCCAGAGCTGGGTCAACCAGCTCTGGATCGAAAAGGACGCCCACATCAGCACCCTGCGTAACGAATCAGCTACCGGTACCCCATAGGCTGCCCAGGCTCTGCAATGCGGAGCCGCTGGCACCTTGCTGGCCGAGGTATTGCAGGATCACCGGCACAAACTGACTGACCATGCTGCTGTCCATGCCCAGCGCCTTGAACGCGTTGTTCACGTCACCCATGCTCTGCACATTGCCCAGCGCACTGCCGAGCGCCGAACCGCTTCCCGATTTCCCGCTGCCGCCCAGCAAGGCACCCAGCCCGCCGTCACCCAGCGTATTCAACGCGGAAAGCCCCGACAATTGATCAAGTCCCGGAACGGACTTGGTGAGTTGCGAATAGTCAGGGCCGGTGAGTTTGTTTTTCGCCAGCCCAAGCAAGGCTCCCGTACCGCCAACGGCCTGTTCGGGAGTGACATTCAGTTGTGTTCCGAGGGTATTGAGCAGACCAGCGACTTCAGGCGCTGCCGTGGCTTTCTGATTACCCCCTGTGGCGTTGGAAACCGCATTGGCTGCGTCATTCAGATTGAATGCAAAAGCCGGGCTTGCCGCCAGGGCCATCAATGTAGCAAGTGCCATACCGCGAACAGTGTTCATTACAGTCAACCTCTAGAACCGAAACCATCGGTGGATGGTAAAACAGACGGTTTGACTGGAGGATGAAGACCTTGTTCCCGGATGTAACGGCTGGAGAGTGGTTCTTTCCGAAACGGACGTGCCGTCCGGGAAGTGAAGTCGCGGCCAGGACCCCTCACACAGGAGCCTTGGCCGCGACAGGCTTATGCAGCGCTGAACAGTTTGTGCGGATCGATCACGAATTTCTTCGGTACGCCCGCATCGAACTCGCCGTAGCCACGTGGCGCGTCATCCAGACTGATGACTTCGACACCCACCACGTCCGCAATCTTGATGCGATCCCACATGATGGCCTGCATCAATTGACGGTTGTACTTCATGACCGGGGTCTGACCGGTATGGAAGCTGTGGGATTTGGCCCAGCCCAGACCGAAGCGAATACTCAGGCTGCCAATTTTCGCAGCGGCATCGACAGCACCCGGATCTTCGGTGACGTACAGGCCGGGAATACCGATCTTGCCGGCAACACGTACCACGCCCATCAACGAGTTGAGCACGGTGGCCGGCGCTTCGGACTGAGCACCTGCGTGACCATGACCACGCGCCTCGAAACCTACGGCATCCACCGCGCAATCGACTTCAGGCTCGCCCAGCAATGCAGCGATCTGTTCGTGAAGTGGCGTATCCAGGGACAGGTCGGCGATCTCGAAACCCTGGGCCTTGGCATGAACCAGACGCGTCGGGTTCACATCGCCGACGATCACCACCGCCGCGCCCAACAAGCGGGCCGAAGCAGCCGCCGCCAGACCGACAGGGCCGGCACCGGCAACATATACCGTGCTGCCCGGGCCGACACCCGCCGTTACCGCACCGTGATAACCGGTGGGCAGAATGTCGGACAGGCACGTCAGGTCACGAATCTTCTCCATGGCCGCATCGCGGTCAGGCAGTTTCAGCAGGTTGAAATCGGCGTAAGGCACCAGCACATATTCTGCCTGACCGCCGACCCAGTCACCCATGTCGACATAACCATACGCCCCGCCGGCACGCGCCGGGTTGACGCTCAGGCAGACGCCGGTGTGCTGTTCCTTGCAACTGCGGCAACGACCGCACGCCACGTTGAACGGTACAGATACCAGATCGCCGACCTTGAGATTCTCGACATCACGTCCGACCTCGAGCACTTCGCCGGTGATTTCATGGCCAAGCACCAGACCGACCTGGGCAGTGGTACGACCGCGAACCATGTGCTGGTCCGAGCCGCAGATGTTGGTTGAAACAACGCGCAGGATGACTCCGTGTTCGATGCGCTTGCCTCTTGGATCCTGCATTTTCGGGAAAGGAATTGTTTGCACCTCGACCTTGCCAGCGCCGAGATACACCACACCGCGATTACCAGACATGCGTTCACCTCTATGTTTTGTTGTTGGAAAGAGGGGGAGTTAGCTGCAAGTGGCAAGCTTCAAGCGGCAAGAGGATCTGACCAGCCTTCAGCTTGCTGCTTTTCGCTTCTCACTTGCAGCTTGAAACTTGTCGCTTGCAGCTTCTAGAGCACTACCGTCCTGTTGGCATTCAGAAAAACCCGCCGCTCGATGTGATACCCGACGGCCCGTGCCAGTGTCAGTCCTTCGATATCCCGGCCTTTGGCAATCAGGTCTTCGGGATAATGGCTGTGGTCTACCACTTCGACACCCTGGGCAATGATCGGTCCTTCGTCCAGGTCGTTGTTGATGTAATGCGCCGTTGCGCCCACCAGCTTCACGCCCTTGTTGTAGGCCTGGTGGTAAGGCTTGGCGCCCTTGAAGCCCGGCAGCAGCGAGTGGTGAATGTTGATCGCCTTACCGTCGAGCTTGCGGCACAGCTCTGGTGACAACACCTGCATGTAACGGGCAAGGATCACCAGTTCCGCACCTGAGTCTTCGATGACCTTCCAGACCTTCGCTTCCTGAGAAGGCTTATCGTTCGGGTCGAGTGGGAAATGGTAGTACGGAATTCCGTGCCAGCCAGCCAGAGGCTCGAGATCGGGGTGATTGGAGACCACCGCCACTACATCCATGGACAGCTGATTGATCCGTTGGCGATAGAGCAGATCGTTCAGGCAGTGGTCGGCCTTGGAAACCATGATGACCACTTTGGGCCGGTAGTTCGGTGCCGTCAGCTCGAAGATCATGCCAAAGGCTTCGCCACGCTCGGTCAGGCCGGAACGAAAGGCGGCCTCGTCGAAACCGTCCGGCTGACGGAATTCGACCCGAATGAAAAAACGCCCGGACAACCGATCATCGAACGAGTGATGCTCGGTGACATAGCAGCCCTGCTCGAACAGATAGCGGGTGACCGCGTCCACCGTGCCCAGGACGCTGGGGCAGTCGGCAGTCAAAATCCATGTATCGGGGGCGCGACTCATATAAGGGTGACTCCTGCCTCATTGGTTTTTCGCGGATAAATCCGCTCCTACAGAATTTGTGGGAGGGGGCTTCGCCGTGGGAGCGAATTCATTCGCGAACGGGGGCTCACTAGGCCTTGATGCTCAATCCATATTCGGCGCTGGCATCCTGCAGCCACAGCCACCAGTAATCCGAGAAGCTGCGACGGATCAGCAGTTCCCAGGTTTCCTCGCCAGTGCGGCGAATCACCAGTTGCGACTTGGCGAACACCGTGCCGACCGCCTTGCCGACCGGGAAGTTGTCCGGGTGGACGTCATAGCTGGTGGATTTCATCAGTACTTCACGAACCTTGGGGCCGGTCAGTTCCAGAATGGATTGGCCACCGCTGACATTCACCACCGAGATATGCAGGCCTGCCAGTGCTTCGCGCAGACGCTGCTCAGTGGCGAATTCTTCGCCGGTAGGTACGATCAGCAGCCATTCATCCGGGCCAAGCCATTGCAGCGAGCTTTCACCACTGGAGACCAGGGTGAGCGCTGCGGGCAGTTCCATGCCCAGAGCCTTGTGGACTCCGGCAGCGAACGCCGGATCACGGCCATCGCCACGGATGGTCAGGTGGCCGAGCAGTTTCTTCTCGCGCAGGACCACACCAGGGTTGGCGCGGCCTTTACCGACCAGGCTGCCGAGGTCGGCGTGGAACAGCGGCGATTCAGCCTTTACGCCCGCTTCGGGGCGCTGTTGGTATACGTTGACTGTGGTCATGGGACACCTTTGTGCCTGTAGGAGCGCGCTTGCCCGCGACCTCCATGGTTCAAACAATGAAAACTGTATCTGCAAGCAGGTCGTCGCGGGCAAGCGCGCTCCTGCAGTGCATTGTTTTACTCAACGTTCTGCTGATCGCCTTTCGGATCGAAGAACACCGAGGAGACGATTTCGGCCTCGATTACGCTGCCATCGGCCAGCGGTGCAAAGACCCGCTCGCCCATACGCTGCAAACCGCCCTTGACCACGCCCATCGCAAACGAATACCCCAGAGAGTTGTGGGCATAGCTGGAGGTGACGTGACCGACCATGTTCATCGGAATCGTCTGCTGGGTGTCGAAGACCAGTTGCGCACCTTCCGGCAGCCATTTAGTCGGGTCGACCGGCTTGAGGCCCACCAGTTGCTTGCGTTGTTCGCGCACGCAATCTTCGCGGTTCATGCCGCGCCAGCCGATCCAGGAGAACGGCTTGGTACGGCCCACACACCAGCCCATGTTCAGGTCGTCCGGGGTCATCGAGCCATCGGTGTCCTGACCGACGATGATGAACCCCTTCTCGGCCCGCAGCACGTGCATGGTCTCGGTGCCGTAAGGCGTCAGGTTGTACTTCTTGCCTGCTTCGACAATCTTTTCCAGAACGCCCATGGCGTAGTCGGCCTGGATGTTGACCTCGTAGGACAGCTCGCCGGTAAAGGAAATACGGAACACCCGCGCTGGCACGCCAGCCACCAGACCTTCCTTCCAGGTCATGAACGGGAAGGCTTCGCGGCCCAGATCGATATCGGTCACTTCGCTGAGCAGCTTGCGGCTATTGGGGCCGGACAGCGTCAGGGTCGCGTAATGGTCGGTCACCGAGGTGAAATACACCTTCAGCTCCGGCCACTCGGTCTGCTGATAGAGCTCCAGCCATTGCAGCACACGGGCCGCGCCGCCAGTGGTGGTGGTCATGATGAAGTGGTTGTCGGCGACGCAGGCGGTCACGCCGTCGTCGAAGACCATGCCGTCTTCCTTGCACATCAGGCCATAGCGCGCCTTGCCTACATCCAGCTTGGTCCAGGCGTTGGTATAGACGCGGTTCAGGAATTCCCGGGCGTCCGGGCCCTGAATGTCGATCTTGCCCAGTGTCGAGGCGTCCAGCAGACCGACGCTTGCGCGCACGGCCTTGCATTCACGGGCGACCGCGGCGTGCATGTCTTCGCCGTTTTTCGGGAAGTACCATGGGCGTTTCCACTGGCCGACATCTTCAAACTCGGCACCGTTCTTGAGGTGCCAGGCATGCAGTGCGGTAAAACGCACCGGCTCGAAGATATGCCCGCAATGACGACCGGCGATAGCGCCGAAGGTCACCGGGGTGTAGTTCGGGCGGAACATGGTGGTGCCCATCTCGGGGATGGAAACCTTCAGCGAACGGGCGGCAATGGCCAGACCGTTGACGTTGCCCAGTTTGCCCTGGTCGGTACCGAAGCCCAATGCGGTATAGCGCTTGACGTGCTCGACCGACTCGAAACCCTCACGGGTCGCCAGTTCGATGGCGGCAGCGGTGACATCGTTCTGCAGGTCGACGAACTGCTTGGGCGCGCGGGCCGTACCTTTTTCATGAGGCACATGGAACAGCGCCAGCGTCGGTTCTTCTGCGCGGCTCAGGGCTTTGGGCATGACGCCCTCCACCGCCTTGAAACCGGCCTCGCTGGCAGCACGAGCACCACCTTCAAAACCGTCGGCCAGAGTATCGTTCAGGCTGTAGACACCATTCACACCACCGACGCAGACACGCTTCTGCGGTGCTTCGCCCGGCACGAAACCGAGAATGTCTTCACGCCAGACCGGCTTGCCGCCCAGATGCGAAGCCAGGTGCACGATCGGGCTGTAACCGCCGGAGCTGGCAACCAGATCACATTCAAGCCACTCGCCAGGGCTGGTGACGCTCAAGGCCTTGGCGTCGATGGCAGCCACACGGGCAGCCGTCACGCGCTTGCTGCCACGGGTTTCGATCACAGCACTGGAGGTCAGGATACGAATGCCCTTGGCCCGGGCTTCCTCGGCCAGTGGACCACGCGGGTTATGGCGTGCATCGGCAATGGCCACCACTTGCAGACTGGCATCGATCCAGTCCAGAGCAACGCGATAGGCATGGTCGTTGTTGGTCGACAACACCAGCTTGCGGCCCGGAGCCACGCCATAACGGCGCACATAAGTGGAGACGGCACCGGCCAGCATGTTGCCCGGCACATCGTTGTTGCCGTAGACCAGCGGGCGCTCGTGAGTACCGGTGGCCAGCACGACACGCTTGGCGCGTACGCGATGCATACGCTGCCGCACCATACCAATCGGGGCACGATCCCCCAGATGGTCGGTCAGGCGCTCATGGATGGTCAGGAAGTTATGGTCGTGATAGCCGTTGACCGTGGCGCGAGGCAGCAGGGTCACATTCTTCAGGCCCTTGAGTTCGGCAATGACGACAGCGACCCATTCGGCGGCCGGTTTGCCATCGAGGCTTTCGCGGCTGTCGAGCAGGCTGCCACCAAACTCTTCCTGCTCATCGGCCAGAATCACCCGTGCGCCACTGCGCGCAGCGGCCAGGGCAGCGGCCAGACCGGCAGGCCCGGCTCCGACGATCAGCACATCGCAGTGCTGGTTCATCGCGTCATAAGTGTCCGGATCGTTCTCGGTCGGCGAACGGCCAAGACCGGCTGCCTTGCGGATGTACTTCTCGTAAGTCATCCAGAACGATTGCGGGTACATGAAGGTTTTGTAGTAGAAACCCGGCGGCATCAGCTTGCCGCCGACCTTGCCGAGAATTCCCATCACGTCATTGTTGACGCTCGGCCAGCCGTTGGTGCTGGTCGCAACCAGACCCGGATACAGCGCCTGTTGAGTGGCACGCACGTTGGGGATCTGGGTCGCTTCGGTTGAGCCGATCTGCAATACCGCGTTCGGCTCTTCGGAGCCCGCCGCGAAAATGCCGCGAGGCCGGGAATACTTGAAGCTGCGGCCGATGATATCCACGCCATTGGCCAGCAATGCAGCGGCCAGGGTGTCGCCTTCGAACCCCTGATAAGACTGGCCGTTGAAGGTGAAATTCAGCACCTTGCTACGGTCGATACGGCCACCGTGGGGCAGTCGGTTGGTCTGGCTCATGCCTTGTCTCCCTTGGCCGTGAACTGTGGCTTGTTGCCAATCGGATAGGTTTCCAGAATCTCGTAGGTCACGGTGTCGCGGGTGGCATTGAAGTACTGGCGGCAACCGGCGGCGTGAATCCACAGTTCATGGTGCAGACCACGGGGATTGTCACGGAAGAACATGTAATCGCCCCACTCTTCGTCGGTGCAGGCGTTCGGATCCAGCGGACGCGGGATATGCGCCTGGCCGGAGCTGTGAAATTCCTCTTCGGAGCGCAGTTCGCCACAGTGAGGACAGAAGATATGCAACATGAGGGTGTTCTCCTGTTAGTGGGCGACTGCTGCAGCGCCATGTTCGTCAATAAGGGCGCCGTTGTGGAAACGGTCGATAGAGAAAGGCTTGGCCAGCGGGTGCATTTCGCCCTTGGCCAGGCTGGCGGCAAACACGTTGCCCGAGCCAGGCGTTGCCTTGAACCCACCGGTGCCCCAACCGCAGTTGAAGAACATGTTCGGTACAGGCGTCTTGGAGATGATCGGGCAGGCATCCGGCGTGGTATCGACGATGCCGCCCCACTGACGGTTCATGCGCACACGCGACAGCACAGGGAACATCTCGACGATGGCCTGGATGGTGTGTTCGATCACAGGATACGAACCGCGCTGGCCATAGCCGACCCAGCCGTCGATACCGGCACCGATCACCAGGTCGCCCTTGTCGGACTGGCTGATATAACCGTGAACGGCGTTGGACATGATCACACTGTCGATGATGGGTTTGATCGGCTCGGACACTAGCGCCTGCAACGGATGGGATTCGATCGGCAGACGGAAGCCCGCCAGTTTCGCCATATGCCCTGAGTTACCGGCAGTTACCACACCGACACGCTTGGCGCCGATGAAGCCCTTGTTGGTTTCGACGCCGATGCAGACGCCGTTTTCCTTGCGGAATCCGATCACTTCGGTCTGCTGGATGAGGTCCACACCCAGGGCATCGGCCGCACGGGCAAAGCCCCAGGCCACGGCATCGTGACGGGCAACGCCGCCACGGCGCTGGACCGTTGCACCGATGATCGGGTAGCGAGTGTTTTTCGAGCAGTCCAGGTACGGAATCTCTTCGGCAACCTGTTTGCCATTGAGCAGTTCGCCATCCACACCGTTGAGGCGGTTGGCGCTGACCCGACGCTCGGAGTCGCGCATGTCCTGCAGCGTGTGGCACAGGTTATAGACACCACGCTGGGAAAACATGACGTTGTAGTTCAGGTCCTGAGACAGGCCTTCCCACAGTTTCATGGCGTGTTCGTACAAATGAGCCGACTCATCCCACAGGTAGTTGGAGCGCACGATAGTGGTGTTTCGCGCCGTGTTACCGCCGCCGAGCCAGCCCTTCTCGACCACGGCCACGTTTTTCACGCCGTGTTCCTTGGCCAGATAGTAGGCCGTTGCCAGGCCATGCCCGCCACCGCCGACGATCACGACGTCGTAGACTTTCTTGGGCGTCGGCGTACGCCACATGCGCTGCCAGTTTTCATGATGGCTGAGGGAGTGTTTGAAAAGGCCGAAGCCTGAGTAATGCTGCATGAAAGGCTACTCCTGACTCAGCGATAAACCGGGAAATCGGCGCACAGTGCCGCGACCTGACTGGCGACGTTGGCCTCGACATCGGCATCGCCGAGGTTGTCGAGGATGTCGCAGATCCAGCCGGCCAGATCGGTGCATTGGGTCACCTTGAAACCACGACTGGTGACAGCCGGAGTACCGATCCGCAGGCCCGAGGTCACGAAAGGCGATTGCGGGTCGTTTGGTACCGAGTTCTTGTTGACGGTGATGTGTGCACGGCCCAGAGCGGCGTCTGCGTCCTTACCGGTCAGGCCCTGACGAATCAGGCTGACCAGGAACAGGTGGTTGTCGGTGCCACCGGATACCACGTCGTAGCCGCGGTCCACGAATACCTGCGCCATGGCCTGGGCGTTATCGATCACTTGTTGTTGATAAGCCTTGAAGCCTGGCTCCAGCGCTTCCTTGAAGCACACAGCCTTGGCGGCGATGACGTGCATCAACGGGCCGCCCTGCCCACCCGGGAATACGGCGGAATTGAGCTTTTTCTCGAGTTCTTCGTTGGCTTTGGCCAGAATCAGGCCACCACGCGGGCCGCGCAGGGTCTTGTGGGTGGTGGTGGTCACCACATCGGCGTAAGGCAGCGGGTTCGGATACAGACCGGCAGCCACCAGCCCGGCCACGTGGGCCATATCGACAAACAGGTAAGCACCGACCTTGTCCGCGATTTCACGGAAACGCGGGAAATCCAGAGTTTTCGAGTAGGCCGAGAAACCGGCAATGATCATCTTCGGTTTGGTTTCCAGGGCAATGCGCTCGACTTCGTCGTAATCGATCAACCCGGTATTGGTGTCGATGCCGTATTGCACAGCGTTATAGAGACGACCGGAAAAACTCACCTTGGCACCGTGGGTCAGGTGACCGCCATGGGCCAGGCTCATGCCCAGAACGGTATCGCCTGCCTGCAGCAGAGCCAGATAGACAGCGGCGTTGGCCTGACTGCCCGAGTGCGGCTGGACGTTGGCGTAATCGGCACCGAACAGTTGCTTGGCCCGCTCGATAGCCAGTTGCTCGACCTTGTCGACGTGCTCGCAGCCACCGTAGTAGCGCTTGCCCGGGTAACCTTCAGCATATTTGTTGGTCAGTCCGCTGCCCTGGGCCTGCATCACACGCTTGCTGGTGTAGTTCTCGGAGGCGATCAGCTCGATATGGTCTTCCTGACGCTGCTCCTCGGCATTGATAGCAGCCAACAGTGCATCGTCATATCCCTGGATCTGGTCTTGCTTGCTGAACATCGCGATTCTCCCAGCGGCGGCGTTGCGCCTGTCTTGTCGGCAGGGCTGTAAGTGCCCTTTGAATGCGATGGTAGGGCCGACGCAAACCGACCAAATGCCTACGGACGCCACACAAAGGTGCGTTTACGACATGACATGGCGGGGAGAGACAAATCGATTGGCGAATGACGTCGCGGCCAAGGCCCCTCCCACAATGAGTTGTGTAAACCTCGTGGAAGGGATCCGGGCCGCGACGGCGGTGTACCAGACACCCTAACTAGAAATCAGGCAGGCTTGTCGGCCCGGAACATGGCGCGAATGCCGCGCACGGCCTGACGGATGCGGTCCTGGTTTTCGATCAGGGCGAAACGGACGTGATCGTCACCGTACTCACCGAAACCGATACCCGGCGACACACAGACCTTGGCTTCGGCCAGCAGCTTCTTGGCGAACTCCAGCGAGCCCAGATGCGCATAGGCCGGCGGAATTCTGGCCCAGACGTACATCGAGGCTTTCGGGTTTTCCACCATCCAGCCCAGTTCGTGCAGGCCCTTGACCAGCACATTGCGACGCTGGCGGTATTGCTCGGCAATGTCGAGCACGCATTGCTGGTCGCCTTCGAGCGCGGCAATCGCCGCCACCTGCAAGGGTGTGAAGGTGCCGTAGTCGTGATAGCTCTTGATCCGCGCCAGGGCACTGACCAGTTCTGGGTTACCCACCATGAAACCGATGCGCCAGCCCGCCATGTTGTAGCTCTTGGACAGGGTGAAGAACTCCACCGCGATGTCCTTGGCGCCGGGAACCTGCATGATCGACGGAGCCTTCCAGCCGTCATAGACGATATCGGCATAGGCCAGGTCGTGGATAACCAGCACGTCGTACTGCTTGGCCAGCGCAACCACACGCTCGAAGAAGTCCAGTTCGACGCATTGGGAGGTCGGGTTGGACGGAAAGCCCAGGATCATCATCTCTGGCTTGGGGATCGAGCCGCGAATGGCCTTTTCCAGCTCGGCAAAGAAGTCTACGCCCGGCACCAGCGGCACCGAACGCACCTGGGCACCGGCAATCACGGCACCGTAGATGTGGATCGGGTAACTGGGGTTGGGCACCAGCACCGTGTCACCCTGATCCAGGGTGGCAAGCATCAGGTGCGCCAGACCTTCCTTGGAACCGATGGTGACAATGGCTTCGCTCTCCGGGTCGATATCGACCTCGTAGCGTTTCTTGTACCAGTTGGAAATGGCCCGGCGCAGACGGGGAATGCCACGCGAGGTCGAGTAGCCGTGGGTGTCTTCACGCTGGGCAACGGTAACCAGTTTTTCGACGATATGAGGTGGCGTCGCCCCATCGGGGTTACCCATGCTCAAGTCGATAATGTCTTCACCACGACGACGAGCCGCCATTTTCAGCTCGGCAGTGATGTTGAACACGTATGGGGGGAGTCGATCTATGCGCGCAAAGCGGCGCGGCGAACCTTGGTCAGCCATGAGTATCTCGCAGACGTAAGCGCCCGGAACCGTCCGAGCGACGCTGGCCACATGAGGCGGCCTGCGGCGAAGATAAGGGCAGTAATGGCGCTTTGTCTACAGATATCTGTGGGACTCATGCCGATCAGCCAAGGCACAAACAAAACTTGTGGGAGGCAGCTTGCTGGCGAAAAAACCCTGAAAACCGGCATATATTCTGCGTATTTACGTGGAAGTCGCCAGCAAGCTGCCTCCCACAAAGTGATCCATGCGATTCGGAAAGGCGTCAGAGAGCCAGTAACTCCCGCAGCCCCAGCAAGACCAGGAAATGTCCGGGGTAGATCGCATAAGCCCAGCGCCGCATCGGTACGACTGCAACCCCTGGCTTCCGGCGCAGCAGTGCAATGCCCATGACCGGGGCGAGCAGGCACGCGATGATCGAACCAATGGAGATCGGATCGCCCCATGCCGCACCGGCGAACATGTCGGACCAGGCATTGGCCGCCACACAGAGTACCGCCGGAAATACCGCGTACCAGAGCGGCTTCTGCAAGACCAGCAGCAACACCAATGGCAGCAACACACCCGCAAAACCGAACATCAGATGCTGCTGAAAGATCGCGGCAAACAGCACGGCAGCGCTGGCCATGAGTCGTGTCGTGACATTGCGGTGTCGCCAGCCCTGGGCAATCAGCAAGCCGAGCAACAGGGTCGGCATCACATTCAGGGTCGTGGCATCGGTCATGAACAGTCGATAGGGAATCTCCGATAGCACCGCAAACCCAAGCACCCAGCCCAGATAACGCCACTGCACCCGGGGCGTCACCAACGCCGCGCTGCGGCGCGCCAGATTGACCGCAATCGCCAGGCAAAACCAGGGAAAGGCCAGACGTCCCGGCACGTAGAGAACATTTACCGCCCAGCCCACATAGCGCAGGTGATCGAGCACCATGCTCAGCATCGCCAGCCATTTGAGCAGATCCAGCGCCTTGTCGCGTCCCGGCAGAAAGGGCGGGTTTGAAAGATCCATATCGCTCCCGAAAATAAAAGCATTTCAACCATTAACAATGGCGTTACTCGACACGGCATTGTTCGCTAAAGTGCGCACCATAAACGACCACAAGGAATCGGCCATGACAGACCAAAGCCAACAGTTCGCCAGCGACAACTATTCCGGCATCTGCCCCGAAGCCTGGGCAGCCATGGAACAGGCGAACAAGGGGCATCAACGTGCCTATGGCGATGACCAGTGGACTGCCCGCGCCTCCGACGATTTCCGTCGACTGTTCGAAACCGATTGCGAAGTGTTCTTTGCCTTCAACGGCACGGCGGCCAACTCGTTGGCGCTGTCGTCGCTGTGCCAGAGTTATCACAGTGTCATCTGTTCGGAAACTGCTCACGTCGAAACAGACGAATGCGGCGCGCCAGAGTTCTTCTCCAATGGTTCCAAACTGCTGACCGCCCCAAGCTCGGGCGGCAAGCTGACGCCTGAATCGATCCGCGAAGTGGCGCTCAAGCGTCAGGACATCCACTATCCCAAACCTCGGGTCGTGACCCTGACCCAGGCGACGGAAGTCGGCGGTGTCTACCTGCCGGAAGAACTCCGGGCGATCAGCGCCACCTGCAAGGAGCTTGGCCTGCATTTGCATATGGACGGTGCCCGTTTCTCCAATGCCTGCGCCTATCTGGACTGCTCACCCGCCGAACTGACCTGGAAGTCAGGCGTCGATGTGCTGTGCTTTGGCGGCACCAAGAACGGCATGGCGGTGGGCGAAGCCATCCTGTTCTTCAACCATGACCTGGCCGAAGACTTTGACTATCGCTGCAAACAGGCCGGGCAACTGGCCTCGAAAATGCGCTTCCTGTCCGCGCCATGGGTCGGGCTGCTGGAAAACGACGCCTGGCTCAAACATGCGCGCCACGCCAACCATTGCGCGCAATTGCTGGCCGAACTGGTCAAGGATATTCCCGGCGTTGAACTGATGTTCCCGGTGCAGGCCAACGGCGTATTCCTGCAACTTTCGGAACCGGCGATTGCGGCATTGACCGCCAGGGGCTGGCGTTTCTACACCTTCATCGGCAAGGGCGGCGCACGCTTCATGTGCTCCTGGGATACCGAAGAAGCACGAGTGCGGGAACTGGCAGCCGATATTCGCCTGGTGATGCAGGGTTAGGGTTATCGCGAATGAATTCGCTACCGTGCGGGAGCGAATTCATTCGCGAACAGGTAACAACTCAACCCTGCGAAATAGTCTTGGAAATCACATCCACCGTCGCGCTGACCTGTTCCTGATAACGCGCCAGTTCGACCTTGTGCTGCTGCTCAAGCTCGATCTGCTGCGAGCACAGGTTCAGCGCCGCCAGCACCAGCAGGCGATCACCGATCAGGGTCGGATACTTGCGCTTGGTATCGGCAAGGGATGCCTGGAGCATCGCTGCGGCCTGCAAAAGCGTCTTGTCCTCGCCTGCCGGTGCCTTGATCGAATATTCGTTACCCAGGATGGAGAGAACGGTTACCCCGTTTCTGTCGTAGCTCATGCGCCGACAGCACTTGCGCTGGTTGCGCGTTCGACCAGTGCCTGAATACGTGCAGCGGTACTGCCTTGTTTCTCTTCCTGTTCCATCAGGCTCAACTGCAGGCTGTCGTTCTCATCCCTGGCTTTGGCAAGTTCGGCGCTCAGTTGCGCGTTTGTGTCCTGCAGTTGCTGGTTCTGTTGCACCAGGTCACCGACAAGCTGTTCCAACTGGCTGAGGGAGGTTTCCAACATTCTGATTTCTCAAGCAAATTTCAACGGGCGCACACGATAAAGAAAAGTCTTTACGCATGCCAGAACAAAGCAAGGCTTCAGAGGCCATGGGACTGCATTTTGCCCATCGGGTTCCTGCGGTTCGTCAGAACACCGCTGCTGCGACAAAAGCGCGCAGTAAAAATCCCGGTGCCATCACTCGCAAACGGCCCGCCCCAGTGGTTTCAAGCACTTGCGGGTGTTTTTTCGGTTTTCTGAAAAAGGCGCCAGAAATCCAGCCCCTCAAAGTACGTGTCCTGACCTCAAGACTTTCGTCGTAGAACCGATAGGCAGCCAACATCACGAAATCGCCTTCTCCTTTATACGACGCATGGAACGCGCCTGACTTCTGGAAGCTTCCATGTCACTACGTAATATGAACATCGCGCCACGTGCGTTCCTCGGCTTTGCCGTGATCGGCACTCTCATGCTGATCCTGGGCATTTTCGCCCTTTCACAGATGAGCAAGATCCGTGTGGCCACCGAAACCCTGGCCGAAAACAGCGTGCCCAGTATCAAGAGCCTGGATCGATTTGCCGAGGTGAGCATTCGCCTGCGGGTGCTTTCCTATCGCCTGCTGGTCAATCGGGAACCGGATATCCAGCAGAAAACCATCGACTTGCTGGCCATGCGTAACAAACAGATCGGTGAAGCCCAGGCCATTTACGAAAAACTGATCGGTGACCCGAAAGAGCAGGCCCTCTACAACCAGTACGTGCAATTGCTCGGGCAATATCGCCAGCTCGAAGAGCGTATGAAAGTCCTGACCCGGGCCAACAGGATCGATGAGCTGCAAGACCTGCTCAATAACGAAATGCTCAGCAACTCCGACCAGATGAACGTCGTGCTCGGCAAACTGGTGGACATCAACACGGAGCAGTTGAACGACACCAAAAAGCAGGCAGCTCTGGAATATGCCTCGGCCTTCAATCTGGTCATCGGCCTGTTGATCACCGCTACGCTGCTGACCATCCTGTTCGCCTGGCTGCTGACCAAGAGCATTACCCGCCCGATTTCGGCGGCCCTGCATGCAGCCGAAACCATTGCCGAAGGCAATCTGACTCGTCCAATCGAAGTCGACGGCTCCGACGAAGCAGGCCGCCTGCTGCTGGCCATGCAAACCATGCAAGGCAAGCTGCGCGACACCCTGCAACGCATTTCCGGCTCTGCCACTCAACTGGCCTCGGCCGCAGAAGAACTGAATGCGGTAACCGACGAAAGCGCTCGCGGACTGGCGCAACAGAACAATGAAATCGAACAGGCTGCCACTGCGGTCAACGAAATGACCAGCGCCGTCGAAGAAGTTGCCCGCAACGCAACCAGCACCTCCGAAGCCTCGAAAAGCGCGACCTCGTCGGCTGGAGACGGTCGTGATCTGGTGGTGGAAACCGTCAATGCCATCGAGCGCATGAGCGGCGACGTGCAGAGCACCGCCGAACTCATCAGCAATCTGGCCGAAGAGTCCCGCGATATCGGCAAGGTACTGGATGTGATTCGCGGCCTTGCCGACCAGACCAACCTGCTGGCCCTCAACGCGGCCATCGAGGCTGCCCGTGCCGGTGAAGCCGGACGTGGTTTTGCCGTCGTGGCCGACGAAGTCCGCGCCCTGGCCCATCGCACCCAGCAGTCGACCAGCGAAATCGAACGCATGATCGGCAGCATCCAGGGTGGTACCGAACAGGCCGTGAATTCGATGCGCAACAGCACCGAGCGCGCCGAATCGACCCTGAGCATCGCCAAAGGCGCTGGTCTGGCGCTGGAAACCATTCACACGGCGGTGGAAGAAATCAACGAGCGCAACCTGGTCATCGCCAGCGCCGCCGAAGAACAGGCTCAAGTCGCCCGTGAGGTCGACCGCAATCTGGTGAACATCCGCGACCTGTCAGCCCAGTCCACAACAGGTGCCAACCAGACAACAGCCGCCAGCAACGAACTGTCGCGTCTGGCCGTCGACCTGAACAGCATGGTTTCGCGGTTCAGCCTGTAAGAAACCACACTGCGTTCGCGAATGAACTGGCTCCTATCGCAGGAGCGAATTCATTCGCGACAGTGCCTTACAACCTCACACTCGCAAATGTCGATTCGTTACGCGCCTGACTCAATGCCGACATGGGGCCGGACAACGGAGCCAGTACCAGCGCCTGAGGGATCGGCATCATAGCGACCTGCTGGGCAGTGTTCGAGCCCACACGCTCATCGCGTGGCGGGATACCGAAGTATTCGCGGTAACACTTGGAAAAATGTGGCGTCGACACGAAGCCGCAGACCGATGCCACCTCAATGATCGACATGGGCGTCTGCTTGAGCAGTTGCCGGGCGCGGATCAGACGCAGCTTGAGGTAGTAACGCGACGGTGAACAATGCAGGTACTTCTGGAACAGTCGCTCCAGTTGCCTGCGGGAAACCGACACGTAAACCGCCAGTTCATCAAGGTCGATCGGCTCCTCGAGGTTGGCCTCCATCAAGGCCACGATTTCCTGCAGCTTGGGCTGGTTGGTGCCCAGCATGTGCTTGAGCGGAACGCGCTGGTGATCCTGCTCGTTACGGATACGCTCGTAGACGAACATCTCGGAAATCGCCGCCGACAGCTCACGACCATGATCGCGACTGATCAGGTGCAGCATCATGTCCAGCGGTGCGGTGCCGCCGGAACTGGTGAAACGGTTGCGGTCCAGGGTGAACAGACGCGTGCTCATGGATACACGCGGAAAGGCTTCCTGCATCGCCGCCAGACATTCCCAGTGGACACTGCAATCGAAACCATCGAGCAGGCCTGCGCAGGCCAGTGCCCAACTGCCGGTACATACAGCGCCCAGACGACGGGACTGACGGGCCTGGCTTTGCAGCCAGCTCACGTGTTCACGGGTAACGGTGCGTTGAATGCCGACACCGCCGCAGACAATGACGGTATCCAGTGCCGGTGCCTTTTGCATGGCGGCATCAGGGGTGATCTGCAGACCATCGCTGGCCCAGACCTGGTTGCCGTCCACACTCAGGGTGGTCCAGCGATAAAGCTCACGGCCCGAAAGCTGGTTGGCCATGCGCAGGGGTTCGACCGCCGATGCGAGTGAGATCAGAGTGAAGTTGTCCAGCAACAGAAAGCCGATGGACTGTGGCGCGCGGTTCTGGGGTTGTGCCCCTGCATTGAACGAAGTCATCACGTATCTCCTCACTCTTGGCGTTTAGTTGGCCTCAGGCGAGGCTCTTCTTAGTAGCCTTGCTTCATGCATGGCCTTCCAAGCCCATCGCAAATCCCATGCCTAAAACTGAATAGCCATTCAATAACCCCTGAAAGCGACGTCGTGATGCGTCTATTCAGGTGCGACCGGCGTATCCAATTGCGACGCGAGAGCCACGCACGGCAAGGAGGCGTGAGCAGTTCGGTAGCACTTTCGGGAAACGGAAACGAATGATGCTGCACAACGGTGTCACTCATCGCACAGGGCAATGGCACAGTGTCATAAGCGATTTTTTTCGCGCTAAAAGGTGGCGGCTCCTGGCAGCCATGATCGAAAAGCGAGCAAGCCGTTCGCCGTCGACACGCGAGAAGGAGCCGTACAAGTGAACTTCAATACACCTTGTAGCCTCCATTATCTGGCCGTTTTCAGCGGCCCCCCAACCGGTAGAAGTGCGCTTGCAGGTGGGAAAAAATCTGTAAGCGACGTTGCTCACACTGGATACGACCCCGCCTGTACTGGATACGACGCCCCCTGTAGGCGTTTGATTTTCACTGTTACATGATCGGCTTCGACTCGATCGCCGGGCGCAGTGAAAGAGCTTCGCAAAACCTTTTGCCAACACAACAAGCCGTGTCAGCGCCCAATAGCTGATGAGATGAATAGACAGAATTCACAGGAGTCCACCCCCATGAAAGGTTCTAAATCCTTGCTGTTGGCCGCCACGCTCGGCTTGCCGTTGCTGGCCCAGGCCGCCGAGCCAGAGGCCTGCCATACAGTCAAATTCTCGGACGTAGGCTGGACTGACATCACCGTCACCACTGCGGTGACCAGCGTCGTGCTCGAATCCTTGGGCTACCAGACCAAGACCACCATGATTTCAGTTCCCGTGACCTACAAGTCCCTGGCTGATGGCAAGAACATGGACGTATTCCTGGGCAACTGGATGCCCACCATGGAAAACGACATCAAGGCCTACCGCGAAGCGGGCACCGTGGAAACCGTACGTGCCAACCTCGAAAACGCCAAATACACCCTGGCCGTGCCGCAGGCGCTTTACGACAAGGGTCTGAAAGATTTCTCCGATATTGCGAAATTCAAGAAGGAACTCGACGGCAAGATCTACGGGATCGAGCCAGGCAACGACGGCAATCGTCTGATCCAGAGCATGATCGACAAGAACGCCTTTGGTCTGAAGGACGCAGGCTTCAAGGTCGTCGAATCCAGTGAAGCCGGAATGCTGTCGCAGGTTGACCGTGCCACGCGGCGCTCTACGGATGTGGTCTTTCTGGGTTGGGAACCCCACCCGATGAATACCCGCTTCAAAATGCAGTACCTGACCGGTGGCGACGAGTATTTCGGGCCCAACTTCGGTCAGGCCACTATCTTCACCAATACACGCAAGGGTTACGTGCAAGAGTGCAGCAACGTCGGCCAGTTGCTGAAGAATCTCTCGTTCACCCTGAACATGGAAAGCACCCTGATGGGCAATGTACTGGACGACAAGATGAAACCCGATGCCGCCGCCAGGGCTTGGATCAAGAACAACCCTCAAGTACTCGACACCTGGCTCGCCGGCGTTACCACAGTAGATGGCAAGCCAGGCCTGGAGGCTGCCAAGGCCAAACTGACACAGTAAGACGATGGCAGGCGGCCTGCCCGCCTGCTGTCCCATTTCTTCCCGCAAGCGGACAATCGATACCATGCTGACTGACCATAAAATCCCTCTGGGCGAGTACATCGCGGCCTTTGTCGACTGGTTGACGCAAAACGGCGCCAGCTACTTCGACGCCATTGCCTCGACCCTGGAAATGATGATCCACGGCCTGACCTTCGGCCTGACCTGGTTCAACCCGTTGGTATTGATTGGCCTGATTGCGGCACTGGCGCATTACATCCAGCGCAAGTGGGGCCTGACGGTCTTCGTCATCCTGGCCTTCCTGCTGATCCTGAACCTGCATTACTGGCAGGAAACCATGGAAACCCTGGCCCAGGTGCTGTTCGCGACGCTGGTCTGTGTGGTGATCGGTGTGCCGCTGGGCATCATCGCCGCCCACAAGCCCATGTTCTACACCGTCATCCGCCCGCTGCTGGACCTGATGCAGACCGTACCGACCTTCGTGTACCTGATTCCAACCCTGACCCTGTTCGGCCTGGGTGTAGTGCCCGGTCTGATTTCCACAGTGGTCTTCGCCATCGCCGCGCCGATCCGTCTGACGTATCTGGGCATTCGCGATGTCCCCCATGAACTGCTCGATGCGGGCAAGGCCTTTGGCTCTTCACGTCGCCAGTTGCTGACCCGCATTGAACTGCCATACGCCATGCCCAGCATCGCGGCCGGCATTACCCAGTGCATCATGCTGTCGCTGTCGATGGTGGTGATCGCCGCACTGGTGGGTGCCGACGGTCTGGGCAAACCCGTGGTCAACGCACTGAACACCGCCGATATCGCCCTGGGCTTCGAAGCCGGTCTGGCGATCGTACTGCTGGCAATCATGCTCGACCGTATCTGCAAACAACCCGAAGCCAAGGTAGGGTCCGACGCATGAGTATCATCAAATTCGATCAGGTAGACGTCATCTTCGCCAAGGATCCGCGTGAGGCCCTCAAGCTGCTGGACCAAGGCCTCACGCGTGACCAGATCCTGAAAAAAATCGGCCAGATCGTCGGCGTGGAAAAAGCCAGCCTGACCATCGAGAAAGGCGAAATCTGCGTCCTGATGGGCCTTTCAGGCTCGGGCAAGTCCAGCCTGTTGCGCTGCATCAACGGTCTCAATACCGTCAGTCGTGGCTCGTTGTATGTCGAGCATGAAGGCTCGCAGATCAACATCGCCAACTGCACGGCGGCAGAACTGAAAATGATGCGCACCCAGCGTATCGCGATGGTGTTCCAGAAGTTCGCCCTGATGCCCTGGCTGACCGTTCGCGAGAACATCAGCTTCGGCCTGGAAATGCAGGGACGACCGGAAAAGGAACGGCGCAAGCTGGTCGACGAAAAACTCGAACTGGTCGGCCTGACCCAATGGCGCAACAAGAAACCCGATGAACTGTCGGGCGGCATGCAGCAGCGTGTCGGCCTGGCCCGGGCCCTGGCGATGGACGCCGACATCCTGCTGATGGACGAACCTTTCTCTGCGCTCGACCCGCTGATCCGCCAAGGCCTGCAGGACGAACTGCTGGCCCTGCAAAGCAAGCTGAGCAAGACCATCGTTTTCGTCAGCCACGACCTGGATGAAGCCCTCAAGCTGGGCAGCCGCATCGCAATCATGAAAGACGGTCGGATCATCCAGTACAGCGTGCCCGAAGAGATCGTCCTCAACCCGGCCGATGACTACGTACGTACCTTCGTCGCCCATACCAATCCGCTCAACGTACTGTGCGGCCGCAGCCTGATGCGCAGCGTCGACAATTGCACCCGGATCAACGGTTCGGTATGCCTGGACCCTGGCGTGGACTCCTGGCTGGATCTGGCCGAAGGCAATGTCATCAAGAGCGCCCGCCAAGGGGCTGCACAGCTCGACTTGCAGAACTGGACGCCGGGTCAGGACGTGGCCAGCCTGGATCGCCGTCCGACGCTGGTTCATTCCAATATCGGCATGCGCGACGCCTTGCAGATCCGCTACCAGACCGGCAATAAACTGGTGCTGCAGGATGGCGACAAGGTGGTCGGCATTCTGGGTGACAGCGAGTTGTATCACGCCCTGCTGGGCAAGAATCTGGGGTAAATGTTTGGCTGCAGGAACGCGCTTGCCCGCGAAGGAGCTTCATCGCAGGCAAGCGCGTTCCTGCATGCGCGAATAAATTCGCTCTCCTGCAACGCTTGTTTCAGAGCCTCTTGTCACGTCCGCAGGTTTTATTGATTGATCGTTCAATTAAAAACAACTAGGCTAAAAAGGGTCAGCAAGCCACGGAGACCCGAACCAATGCCCAAGGTTGGTATGCAACCCATCCGCCGTCAGCAACTGATCCAGGCCACGCTCAGCGCGGTGGACCAGGTCGGCATGAGCGACGCCAGCATTGCTCTGATTGCGCGTCTGGCCGGCGTCTCCAACGGCATCATCAGCCACTACTTTCAGGACAAGAACGGTCTGATCGCGGCAACCATGCGCCACCTGATGAATGCCCTGATCCAGAGCGTGAGCGAACGCCGTCAGGCGCTGACCGATGACAGCCCCAGGGCGCATCTGCAAGTCATCATCGAGGGCAACTTCGATGCCAGCCAGGTCAATGGCCCGGCGATGAAAACCTGGCTGGCCTTCTGGGCCACCAGCATGCATCACCCGTCACTGCACAGGTTGCAGCGGATCAACGATCACCGCCTGTACTCGAACCTGTGCTGCCAGTTCCGCCGCGTATTACCGCTGGAACAGGCACGTAGCGCAGCCCGTGGGCTGGCCGCGCTCATTGACGGTCTGTGGCTGCGCGGTGCCTTGTCCGGCGATGCTTTCGACACGGGGCAGGCACAACAGATCGCTTACGAATACATGGATTTCCAACTGGCGAAGGCGGTGGACTGAAGCGCTCAAGCGCCTTTTTCATCGAACGACTGACGCCGAATGTTGACCAAACATACCGGCAAGCTGAGATCAGTCATCGCCCCCCACATGAATTTGCGAGGACTTTATGGCCCGTTTTGAATTGCAGAAACTCTATATCGATGGCGGCTACGTCGACGCCAGCAACCCTGCTACTTTCGATGCCATCAACCCGGCGAATGGCGAAGTGCTTGCGCAAGTACAGCGTGCAGGCAAGGACGATGTCGAACGCGCTGTCGCCAGTGCGGAAAAAGGCCAGAAGATCTGGGCCGCCATGACCGCCATGCAGCGCTCGCGCATCCTGCGCCGTGCCGTGGACATTCTGCGCGAGCGCAACGATGAACTGGCCGCGCTGGAAACCCTGGATACCGGCAAGGCTTATTCCGAAACCCGTTATGTCGACGTCGTGACCGGTGCCGATGTGCTGGAGTATTACGCAGGTCTGGTCCCCGCCATCGAGGGCGAACAGATCCCGCTGCGCACCTCCTCCTTCGTCTACACCCGCCGCGAGCCGCTGGGCGTGGTTGCCGGTATCGGCGCCTGGAACTATCCGATCCAGATCGCTCTGTGGAAGTCCGCGCCGGCACTGGCAGCAGGCAACGCAATGATCTTCAAGCCCAGCGAAGTGACCTCCCTGACCACCCTGAAGCTGGCAGAAATCTACACCGAAGCCGGCGTACCCGATGGCGTGTTCAACGTGCTGACCGGCAGTGGCCGTGAAGTCGGCACCTGGATCACCGAGCACCCGCGCATCGAGAAGGTTTCCTTCACCGGCGGTACCGACACCGGCAAGAAAGTCATGGCCAGCGCGTCGAGCTCTTCGCTCAAGGAAGTGACTATGGAACTGGGCGGCAAGTCGCCGCTGATCATCTTCGACGACGCCGACCTGGATCGCGCCGCCGACATTGCAATGATGGCCAACTTCTACAGCTCCGGTCAGGTCTGCACCAATGGCACACGGGTTTTCGTCCCCAACGCTCTGAAGGCGCAACTGGAAGCCAAAATCCTGGAGCGCGTAAAACGCATCCGCATCGGTAACCCGGAAGATGAAAACACCAACTTCGGCCCACTGGTCAGCTTCGAGCACATGGAAAGCGTGCTGGGCTACATCACCAAAGGCAAGCAAGAAGGTGCGCGCCTGCTGTGCGGCGGCGAGCGCCTGACCGAAGGCGAACTCGCCAAGGGTGCCTTCGTGGCCCCGACCGTGTTCACCGACTGCACCGACGAGATGACCATCGTGCGCGAAGAAATCTTCGGTCCGGTGATGAGCATCCTCGGTTACGACAGCGAAGAAGAAGTGATCCGCCGCGCTAACGACACCGATTTCGGTCTGGCCGCCGGTATCGTCACCCGCGACCTGAACCGCGCACACCGCGTGATTCACCAGCTTGAAGCCGGCATCTGCTGGATCAACACCTGGGGCGAGTCGGCGGCAGAAATGCCGGTCGGCGGCTACAAGCAATCCGGGGTTGGCCGCGAGAACGGCATCAGCTCGCTGGCGCAATACACCCGCATCAAGTCCGTACAGGTGGAAATGGCCGATTACACGTCGGTGTTTTAAGACGGCCAGTTTCAAGCGGCAAGTTGCCAGCTTCAACTAGAAGCAGCTTGCCGCCCTCACTCTTACAGGCAGCACCCGAATGCCTTTGCTTGCAGCTCGAAACTTGAAGCTTGCAGCTCTACGAAGGACTTTCTATGACCACGCAATCCGAATTCGACTACATCATCATCGGTGCCGGCTCTGCCGGTAACACCCTGGCAGCCCGTCTCACCGAAGATCCGGGCGTCACCGTTCTGCTGCTGGAAGCCGGCGGCCCGGATTACCGGCTGGACTTCCGCACCCAGATGCCCGCAGCACTGGCGTTCCCCCTGCAGGGCCGTCGCTACAACTGGGCCTATGAAACCGAGCCGGAACCGCACATGAACAACCGCCGCATGGAATGCGGTCGCGGCAAGGGCCTGGGTGGCTCGTCGCTCATCAACGGCATGTGCTACATCCGCGGCAACGCCATGGACTATGACGGCTGGGCCAAGGAACCAGGGCTGGAAGACTGGAGCTACCTCGACTGCCTGCCGTATTTCCGCAAGGCTGAAACCCGCGATATCGGCCCCAACGATTATCACGGCGGCGAGGGTCCGGTCAGCGTGACCACGCCCAAGGCGGGCAACAACCCGCTGTTCAAGGCCATGGTCGAAGCCGGTGTACAGGCGGGCTATCCGCGCACCGACGACCTCAACGGTTATCAGCAGGAAGGCTTCGGCCCGATGGACAGGACCGTGACGCCCAAGGGCCGTCGCGCCAGCACCGCCCGCGGTTATCTGGACGAAGCCAAGAAGCGCGAGACACTGACCATCATCACCCACGCGCTGACCGACCGGATCCTGTTCGAGGGCAAGCGTGCCGTGGGCGTGGCGTATCTGCGCGGTGACAGCGACACCCGCATCGAAGCCCGTGCCCGCAAGGAAGTCCTGCTGTGCAGCGGTGCCATCGCTTCGCCGCAGATCCTGCAACGCTCCGGTGTCGGTCCGGCAGACCTGCTGAACAAGCTCGATATTCCCGTGGTTCATGACCTGCCGGGTGTCGGCCAGAACCTTCAGGATCACCTGGAGATGTACCTGCAATACAGCTGCACCCAGCCGGTTTCGCTCTACCCTTCCCTGCTGTGGTGGAATCAGCCGGCCATCGGCGCCGAATGGATGTTCCTCGGCACAGGCATCGGTGCCAGCAACCAGTTCGAAGCGGGCGGGTTCATTCGTTCGAGCGAAGAGTTCGAGTGGCCGAACATCCAGTACCACTTCCTGCCGGTCGCCATTAACTACAACGGCACCAAAGGTGTGAAAGAGCACGGCTTCCAGGCTCACGTCGGCTCCATGCGTTCACCAAGCCGTGGCCGGGTGCAGATCAAGTCCAAGGACCCACGCGAGTACCCGAGCATCCTGTTCAACTACATGTCTACCGAGCAGGACTGGCAGGAGTTCCGCGACGGCATCCGCCTGACCCGGGAGATCATGCAGCAACCGGCACTGGACCCGTACCGTGGCCGCGAAATCAGCCCAGGCATCGAAGTGCAGACCGATGAAGAACTGGACGCTTTCGTCCGTGAACACGCCGAAACGGCGTACCACCCATCCTGCACCTGCAAGATGGGCACCGATGACATGGCGGTCGTCGATGGTCAGGGTCGTGTCCATGGCCTGGAAAGCCTGCGCGTGGTGGATGCCTCGATCATGCCGATCATCACCACCGGCAACCTGAATGCCCCGACCATCATGATCGCCGAGAAAATCGCCGACAGGATTCGTGGCCGTCAGCCGTTGCCACGCAGCAATGCCGATTATTTCGTGGCGGGCGACCGTCCTGCACGCGGCAAGCCAGTGCGCGAAGTAGCACAGGCGTAATTCAGGCTCTATGATTCGCGGGCAAGTCCGTCTTGTGGGGGGCTTGCTCTAATGCCAATCAGTGCTTTGCGAACAGCAGCCCAACATAGAGTTGCTTCTCACTCGACCAGTACCAGAGCGTATCCCCACGTCGACTCGCTGATGCGCGACATGATTTCACCTTGCTGGAAGTGAAGTCTTGAGTTGGTTTGGCCGGGGTGAACCAGTAGCCGGTTTTGCTGCAGGGCTGGCCTCAAGTCAAGTGGGAGTGTTTGATTGATCATCCTGGTCCTGTTCTCTATTTCCAGGAGTCATACGGCACACCAAACTTTTCAACATAGGCTTTGGATTCGTCAGAGAGCGATTCGTACTCACCTCCAGATTTACCTTCATAGGGACCACGAGGATCAATCACGGCCTTTACCATAGCGACTTCGATCGCTGGCAGGCACTGACCCATAACCCATACTTTGGCTATGCCACCGGGTGCCAAATAGATAACCAATGCCTCACGATAACCTGTTATCCACTTACCATCAGCAGCACAAAAAACCTTTTTCCCCTTGCGCATGAGCTCTCTGGTCGACTCGGGTATTTTGATCACCATCTGATAGGTTTGCGGTTCGGCCAGAGACTGCCAACGAACATAGATCTGCTTGGGCAAGTCTGCACCCATCACATTCTTGCCCTTGCCCCAGCTCGGTTTTTCAGGCCACCCTCTAGGATCGCCAGTATTATTGCGGGGTCTTTGTATGGCCGCGGTACCACTCATCGCACGTGGATACACCTGCTCTTGGATATCGACCACATCTGCCGTTTCGATCCAGACCTCCATATAGTCAGGGGCGGAGAATCCCAAGAACCAACTTTTGTAGGGCATTGAATTACTGCTGGCAAATGTGCAACCACCAAGCAAAAAAGCAGTAATAACAATTCTTATGAAATTAATCATTTGGGTGCACCGTGCGTACAGAGCTTTCTTCAGGTCGATTAATGAAAACCACATTCAAGTCGCTATTATTCAGGCTCTTGGTCGCGTTCCAGTTATCTGATATGTGGATATAGCGCTGAAACAAAAGCTCTTCCTCATGCGAGGTCAGCCCTGTTGTTTTACTTTTTCCCTGAGCGTAGGCCAGCAGCTTTTCAGAGATGGAAACGAGCTCCGCAGTTAGAGAAAGTCTTGGGTCTTTTTTGGGAATCTGTCGAAAAGGCACCCCGTTCTCCACGGCAAGCTCCCGCATGATCCGAAAGTAGATCAAGGACAGATCACTGCGAACCTCACGCTGACTGCTGACTGCCGCATATACGTGCTTCATGTTTCTCCGATTCTCCCTGTCAGCCCTACGGAATGGTACCTCCCATACCCGAACCTCCAAAGGAAGGTTGTACTGCGCCATCCGGTCCTGAAACGCTCTCAAGTCCTGCTGAGCAAGCTTGTAACTATTGGCCTCAGCGAAATGAACCCTTTCTTCGACCGCGCTTCTACGCGGTTTGCTGAGCAGGATGCGTTCGATTGCTTTGGGTAGGTAACCACCCCCCAGATCCGAATGCACACCCGGCAGAACGATATCCGCCGCACCAAGGCTATTCAGAGCAAAATTGTAACGACGCTCATGTCGAGCCACCAAATGAACGACCTTTCTAGCCGCATCTGGCGCAAGATAAATATTGACTCCAGGGTTCCGGGCATTATTGCCGCTCCAGTCGCCCAGCAGAGGATTGGCAATGGCTGCGACTGTGTCATATACACCAATAAAATTTATGGAAACATCAGAATGTGGTGTCCATGAAAAGCTCTCCGACAATATCGGAGAGCCTACAGGTAATGCTTGAGCGAGAATGCTTTGCTTGCCCTTCAGTACTTCATTGGCAAAATCCCTTGCCGCTGCCGAGCCGCGACTGAAACCGAAAATATCAAACTCAATTTTCTCTACTCGCTTATCGGGATTACTAAGCTGAAAAGGGCGGATCATCTGAAGAATTAACGCTGGCGCTTCCTCAACTCGGGCTCTGACACCTTGTGCGCCTATGCCTGTGCCTTGCGAAAAAATGGAATCATCTTCGACACTACTGGTACCGATTCCCTCAACATAAATAGACAGGTTCGCCCTTTCTGCATCAGTAGGTAGAGTTTCATTAGCTTGGTTATCATAAAGCTCATAGAGCCTAGCCACATTACTAACATCATTCCCATAACTATTGTCAGGACTACTCCCCTTCCCGTCATAACCATAAGCAGCACAGAATTTCCGAATATCGTCGGCAGAGTCTTCCAGGTTTACATCCGACGCAAAGCAACCAAACACGCGCTCACTGTTGCTGCGGTTATTTCCGGTTCCGTCGAAGAAAACGCCGATCCGTAAGGTGATGTCTTCCCGCTCGACCTCTTCTTCCTCTTCCTCAAGCTCTTCTTCCACTGGCGGTGTGCCAGGGTTGAGCTTGCCCACGGGTGGCACATTGAGCAGATTCCCCGCAGCGGCTACGACAGCGGCTCCCGGAATCAGCGGAGCCAGAATCCCGATCCCGCTCCCCGCCCCCGGTGCCCCACCCGAATTGGTCTTCACCTGCGCCCCGCTGATGGTCACGCCACCGGCATCGAGCTTGATGAAACTCCCGCCGGCCTTGGCGGTGAACTCCATGCCGCCTTCCAGCACCACCTTGTCACCTGCG
>JAAIGF010070855.1_pt1 | contig 111131 bp, 95 predicted proteins | sample 6487441 | NCBI WGS metagenome assembly JAAIGF01 (sample SAMN13974129, study PRJNA590717) | phyllosphere metagenome | biome: pepper field; feature: multiple bacterial spot infested pepper fields; material: pepper leaves; isolation source: leaves from pepper fields | host: Capsicum annuum ... | reverse complement strand
GCACCCTTTTTAAGGACACGTAGGAGCGACTACTCATCAAGGGCCTGGCGACAAAAATGCCGACCATGAGCCCGGATACATTAGTGCAAGCATGCTTTACCGTTCATCACCTGTGGTAGCAGGAGGTGGGCTGACCATACATTGTTTAGCAGCGAACAATCGTTGGCTTCGTTAACACGAGGAATAAGCGATGATCGATTCAACACCGTCACCCCCCTTCCCATCACTGGAAGAGTCCCTGCTGCACGTCAGCGACCTGCTACGCTGCGCCGCTGCAACCGCCTATGAAACCGGCGATACCCTCAACGGACCCAAGCGTGATCTGGCCTTTTCGGTCGTGCATCTGATCGGCATGGCCAAGGCCGAACTGGAGCGTTCGCTGGCGCATGTCGAGGTGCGCAGAGCCTGAGTGTATAAGCGAATTTATTCGCGAGAGGCAGGTACATCCCATAGCGATATGCCGTTTGAACCTCTGCCTACGCGAATGAATTCGCTTCTGCATGTCTCCAGTGCATTCGTTACTTCAGTCTGTTCTGTCCGACACTTTTTCAACTAGCGAGATTTTTTATGCAGAAGAGAGTTGAAGCACATATCTTTCTATCTGCGTTTTTGCGTGATCACTAACTTTTTGGTGCACCTTGCTCAACCAGGGCGCGCCAGGTCTGAACGCTTGGGCGTTCTTGCATTTTGGCATGCCATGCTCGCAACGCTACGCACTCTTCCGGTACCGGGAGTTTTACCAGCGAGGCGAAGATCATCCCTCCCAGTACAGCGATGTCCGCCATCGAAAATCTGTCGCCTGCAACGAAAGGCCGATCTTTGAGCAGGTTGTCGAAATAACGCATCCCTCTGATCGCTTTCTCGCCCATTTTCGCGCCCCACTCTGCGTTCTGATACAGCTCGACCTTTGGCCCCAGGCCCGGAGTGGCGTGATGAAAGTAGACGCTCACTGCATCGAGAAATTCGATTTCGGCGCGCTTGGTCATCATATGGATGAGCCCCTTCTCCAGAGGCGTTTCCCCCGTGAGCGTCGGTTTTCCGTCCAGGCTGTCTAGATATTGGGTGATCGCGGTGCATTCTGCGATCAGCGTTCCGTCTCCGAGCTCAAGCACAGGGAGCGTGCCAGAGTAGTTGATGGCAAGGAACTCGGGTTGCTTGTGTTCGCCGGTCCAGAGATTCACTGAGACGAACTCAATCTTCGGCAACAACCCCTTTTCGGCGAGAGCTATGCGGACCCGAGCCGGGTAGGGTCCATCGAACCAGTCATAAATTTTCATCGGGGTAACATTGGAAGCGTCAACGCGTTGTTGTGAAAGAGTCATGGTAGATTTACCTGCCTGTCAGTTGGTAGGTAAAGATTGGACGAAGATTTTCTCCCTGTCAACACCCTACCTGTCAGTTGGCAGGTGGATGTGTAGCGAGTAGACTGCCTGGCACACAAGGTCTGAATAAAAGTCGAGGATTACACGTGAGCGAAAACGCCCGAGAGGCCATTTTGGCGGCCGCGAGATCCGCGGCGCAGTTGCATGGATACAGTGGCATCAATTTCCGTAGCATCGCCGAAGAAGTGGGTATCAAGAACGCAAGCATCTACTACCACTTTCCAAGCAAAGCGGAGTTGGGCGCTGCCGTTGCTGAACGCTACTGGCAGGATACGCTGGCTATGCTGGAAGACATCCGGGCCTCTAACTCTGATCCGCACCAGTGCTTGCAGTTGTACCCGTCCATCTTTCGCAAGTCATTGAAGGACGATAACAGGCTCTGCTTGTCCAGCTTTATGGCAGCAGAGTACGAAGATCTGCCTGAGCAGGTTTCAAAAGAGGTCCAGGCATTTGCGGACGTTAATGTGAAATGGCTCGCTGAAGTGCTGGCAGATGCCGGTGGGGACGCTGGCCTGAGCTGTGAGCGGCGTGCTCGGGCCATCTACACCGCCGTTGCAGGCGCACAGCTCATCGCGCGGACAAAGGCGGATCTGGATCTGTTTGATGATTTGATGCGCAGCTATCAGGAAGCGGGCTTGATTCCGGCCTGATAACTCACCTGTGCAATCATCCATGCCGTGATGGAAAGACTGATCAGCCCAATTACGCAACAGGTTTGTGTCGTCTGAAGTGTCTCTGGTACAGCGCTGGTAATGAAGTGGGAGGCAGCTTGCTGGCGACAACGGTGAAGTCGCCAGCAAGCTGCCTCCCACAGTCCTCTGACGGACTTGCAACACTTCGTGCAGACAGAGCGAATGAATTCCTGCAACTGACTGAAATGATCAGTGCTTCAAAGGCTTGAGCCCGCTGTCTTCGATTGCAGCGTCGGCCTGGCGAGAGGCCAGGTAGTCCAGCAGGGCCTGTGCCTGTTCCTGGTGCGAGCTCTTGCTGACGACGGCGCCGGAGTACATGGTCATCTTCTGTGCGTCGGCCGGAATCAGGCCAACGATATCGATGCCGCTGACCGGTTTGAGCTCGCTCAGTTGCTGGAAGCCGAGCTGGGCGTCGCCGCGTGCGACGACGGCACCGACAGGTTCGGCGGGGATCATGCGTGCCTTGGCAGTGAAGTCGCTGCCCAGGTTCATGCTCGGGAACAGGGTGGTGGACAGATACACACCGCTGGCGCTGTCGGAGTACGCGACCGACTTGCTGTCGAGCAGGCTCTGGCGAAAGCTGTTCATGTTGCTGATATCGGGTTTGGCTTCGCCTTTGCGCACGGCCATGGCGATGTACGACTCACCCAGATCGACCCGGCTGGCTTTGTTCGCCTGACCGTTGGCCACCAGCTTGTCCAGCGCCGAACCGACCATCAGCAGCACATCGGCCTGTTCGCCACGTGCCAGACGGTTGGGGACTGCCTGGGGCGTTTCGCCCATGGAGGGGGCGGCCTGGATGTTCAGTTTGATGTGGTGGCTTTTCTCGTAGGCTGGAGCGACTTCGCGGATGGCTCCCATGATGCCGCCTGAGCTGAGTACGGTCAGCGTGTCGGGCTGTCGGGTTGCCGCATCTGCTGCCGAAGCCGCGAATGTGGCAATTAGCAGGGCGGTGCATGACAGTGCTCTGAGCATGGTGTGAACCTCCGTTGAGAAAACGCCGATTTTACAGACGCAGGGTCGGCATAAGGTCTTGATCCCAATGAAGAATTGTTCACGTCAACGAAAAGGGAAGCTGCACATAGGCTCTATCGCACGTTATACGGCGGCGTCCCGGACAGGTGGCGATAAGGTTTTATGGATAGCCGTTCTCGACAATCGGTCGCAGCCCTTGAACATCAGTGCTCATGCTGATATTCGCGCGGAGTACACCCGAATTCCCGCTTGAACACCGTATGCAGATACTGCGCAGACTTGAATCCGCAATTGCGTGCCGTGTCTGCAATCGTCGAGTCCGTGCGCTTGAGCCCCTTGGCTGCGGCCGCCAGTTTGAAGCGCAGTATTTCGTCATGCACGCTGCAGCCGCGCACGCTGCGAAAGTGCGACTCCAGCGATGAGCGCGATACGCCGACATAGGCCGCCACCTGCGCGGTCTTGATGCCCTGGCAGGCGTATTGGCGGATAAACAGCAGGGCCTGCATGACGTAGGGGTCGCCCAATGGCTGATGCAGGCTCGATACCTGCACGTTGATCGAGTCGGGCGGGATCAGAATCTGGGTGCCCTTGGTCGGCATGCCGTGCAGCATCTGGTGCAGCAGTTGTGCGGCGGTGCGGCCCATGGTTTCGGTGCCCTGGACCACTGAGCTGAGCGGTACGCGGGTCAGGCTGCGGGTCAGCGGGTCGTTGTCGATGCCGATCAGGGCCACCTGTTCCGGTACGGCAATCCCGGCGGTCAGGCAGGCTTGCAGCAGTTGCCGGGCGCGAGCATCGCTGACGGCGATGATGCCGATGGGTTTGGGCAGGCTTTGCAGCCAGGCGATCTGCTGTTCGACGGCGCTGTCCCACAAGGGCGCGCTGGTGCCCATGCCACGGTAGACCTCGGCATGCAGGCCATCGCGGTGCATCAGCCAGCGAAAGGCCTTTTCCCGTTCCTGAGCCCAGCGATTGGCCTGGGCTTCGGGCAGGCTGAAGCAGGCGAAGCGCGTCAGTCCGGCCTCGATCAGGTGTTCGTAGGCCAGGGTGATCATGGCCTTGTTGTCGGTGGCGACGTAGGGAATGCCTTTGGGGTAGGCGCGTTCGTCCTGGTAGGAGCCGCCCACGGCTACCACCGGTAATCGGCTTCCGGCCAGCGCTTCGCCGATCAGCGGGTCGTCGAAGTCGGCAATGATGCCGTCACCTTGCCAGCGCTCGATCCCTTTCAACCGGCACAGGAAATCCTCCTCGAGAAACAGGTCCCAGGAGGCGCGGGTGCTGCTCAGGTAATTGCCGATGCCGCTGATGATGCCGCGGTCATAGATCTTGCTGCCGTTGAACAGCAGGGCAACGCGGTGAACGGGCGGTACGGTTTTCATTATTGTTGTCCCGGGTCTGCCAACACCAAGGTGGTCGTCACAGCCTAGGCGTGCTTGCAGTGAATCTCAATACGCAAAATCGCACTCGCTGTTGGTGACTTTCATAATTTCCGGGCACAGGGCCGTTGCTAGTATCGAGGCACCGACAAGAACAACAAAAGGACACGAGCCATGCCGTTCTTCCCTGATATCGACAGGATTCGCTACGAAGGCCCGGCCAGCGATTCCCCTCTGGCTTTCCGCCACTACGACGCCAACAAAATCATCCTCGGCAAACCCATGCGCGAGCACCTGCGCATGGCCGTCTGCTACTGGCACACCTTCGTCTGGCCGGGCTCCGACGTGTTCGGTGCGGGGACTTTCAAGCGCCCGTGGCAGCATGCGGGCGACCCCATGGAAGTGGCCATCGGCAAGGCTGAGGCAGCGTTCGAGTTCTTCACCAAGCTGGGGATCGACTACTACTGCTTCCACGATACCGATGTGGCCCCGGAAGGCCGTTCGCTGAAGGAGTACCGCAACCACTTTGCGCAGATGATCGATCATCTGGAGCGGCATCAGGAGCAGAGCGGCATCAAGCTGCTGTGGGGCACCGCCAACTGTTTCAGCAACCCGCGCTTTGCCGCAGGGGCCGCCAGCAACCCGGACCCGGAAGTGTTCGCCTGTGCCGCCGCTCAGGTGTTCAGCGCCATGAACGCCACCCAACGCCTCAAAGGCTCCAACTATGTGCTGTGGGGCGGGCGCGAGGGCTATGAAACGCTGCTCAACACAGACCTGAAGCGCGAGCGCGAACAGATGGGGCGCTTCATGCAGATGGTGGTCGAGCACAAGCACAAGATCGGTTTCAAGGGCGACCTGTTGATCGAGCCCAAGCCGCAGGAGCCGACCAAGCACCAGTACGATTACGACAGCGCCACGGTCTTCGGTTTCTTGCAGCAGTTCGGTCTGGAGAACGAAATCAAGGTCAATATCGAAGCCAATCACGCGACTCTGGCCGGTCATAGTTTCCACCACGAGATCGCCACGGCCGCTTCGCTGGGGATCTTCGGCAGCATCGATGCCAACCGCGGCGACCCGCAGAATGGCTGGGACACCGACCAGTTTCCCAACAGCGTCGAAGAAATGACCCTGGCCACCTACGAAATCCTCAAGGCCGGTGGTTTCAAGAATGGCGGGTTCAACTTCGACTCCAAGGTGCGCCGCCAGAGCCTCGATGAGGTCGACCTGTTTCATGGCCATGTGGCGGCGATGGATGTCCTTGCCCTGTCCCTCGAACGTGCCGCCGTCATGCTGCAGAACGACCGGCTTCAGCAATTCAAGGATCAACGCTATGCAGGCTGGCAGCAACCGTTGGGGCAGAAGGTACTGGCGGGCGGATTCAGCCTGGAGTCACTGGCCGAACATGCCTTTGCCAACGATCTGAACCCGCAGGCCGTGAGCGGCAGGCAGGAAATGCTCGAAAACGTCGTCAACCGGTTCATCTATAGCTGAGGGACAGGCTGTTACATTCCCACGACAAATCTGTGCGGGTCCGGCTTCACGACGCTCTACAGTTGTACCAGCACGATACTCATCGTCAGGCAGTGTCTTTCAAACAACAATAAAAGGACGCACCACCATGAATAAAGTCAAACGCACCTTGCTGGCCGGCGCTCTGGCCCTGCTGTCCATCCCGGCCATGGCCGATTCTGCCAACCCGAAAATCGGTTTCTCCATCGATGACCTGCGCCTGGAGCGTTGGTCACGGGATCGGGATTACTTTGTCGCGGCGGCCGAACAGCTCAACGCCAGGGTCTTCGTCCAGTCGGCCGATGCCAACGAGCAGAAACAGATTTCCCAGATCGAAAACCTGATCTCCCGTGGTGTCGATGTGATCGTCATCGTGCCGTTCAACGCCACCGTCCTGACCAACGCCGTGGCCGAAGCCAAGAAGGCCGGGATCAAGGTGGTGTCCTATGACCGCCTGATTCTCAACGCCGATATCGATGCCTACATTTCCTTCGATAACGAAAAAGTTGGCGAAATGCAGGCCAAAGGCGTGCTGCAAGCCGCGCCCAAGGGCAATTACTTCCTGCTCGGTGGTGCGCCCACCGACAACAACGCCAAGATCCTGCGCGAAGGGCAGATGAAAGTGCTGCAACCGGCCATCGACAAGGGCGATATCAAGATCGTTGGCCAACAGTGGGTCAAAGAGTGGAACCCCACCGAAGCGCTGAGCATCGTCGAGAATGCCCTGACGCGTAATAACAACAAGATCGACGGCATTGTCGCTTCCAACGACGCCACTGCAGGCGGGGCCATTCAGGCACTGGCCGCGCAGAAACTGGCTGGCAAAGTGCCGATCTCGGGTCAGGATGCCGACCTGGCTGCGGTCAAGCGAGTGATCGATGGCACGCAGACCATGACCGTCTACAAGCCGCTGAAGCTGATCGCTTCCGAAGCCGCGAAGCTGTCGGTGCAACTGGCGCGTAACGAGAAACCCACCTACAGCTCGCAGTACGACAATGGCAGTAAAAAGGTCGACACCATCCTGCTCACGCCAACCCCGTTGACCAAGGACAACATCGACCTGCTGGAAAAGGACGGCTTCTACACCAAGGCACAGATTGCCGGGCAGTGATCTGACCGACCGGAGTACAACCCCCGGCCTTGCCGGGGAGTGGACCTTTTGTGTGAGCCTTTGCCATGTCCGACTACCTGCTGCAAATGAACGGCATCGTCAAAACCTTCGACGGTGTCAAAGCCCTCAATGGCATCGATATCAAGGTCAGGCCGGGTGAATGTGTCGGATTGTGCGGCGAGAACGGGGCCGGTAAATCCACGCTGATGAAAGTGCTGTCGGCGGTCTACCCGCATGGCACCTGGGAGGGGGAAATCCTCTGGGACGGCCAGCCGCTCAAGGCCCAGTCGATCAGAGAAACCGAAGCTGCCGGTATCGCCATCATTCATCAGGAACTGACTCTGGTTCCCGACCTGTCGGTGACCGAAAACATATTCATGGGCCATGAACTGACATTGTTCGGCGGGCGCATGAATTACCCGGCCATGACCCACCGCGCCGAAGCCCTGATGCGTGAGCTGAAAGTGCCGGACATGAACGTCTCGCTGCCGGTTTCCCAATACGGCGGTGGCTACCAGCAACTGGTGGAAATCGCCAAGGCACTGAACAAGCAGGCACGGCTGCTGATCCTCGACGAGCCGTCCTCGGCGCTGACCCGTTCGGAAATCGAGGTGTTGCTGGACATCATCCGCGACCTCAAGGCCAAGGGCGTGGCGTGCGTCTATATCTCCCACAAACTCGATGAAGTGGCCGCCGTATGCGACACCATTTCGGTGATCCGCGATGGCAAGCACATCGCCACGACCGATATGGCGGACATGGACATCCCCAGGATCATCACCCAGATGGTCGGGCGGGAAATGAGCAATCTGTATCCCACCGAACCCCACAGCATTGGCAAGGTGATTTTCGAGGCGCGTCACATCACCTGCCATGACGTCGATACCCCTCGGCGCAAGCGGGTCGACGATATTTCCTTCGTTCTCAAGCGCGGTGAAATCCTCGGGATCGCCGGATTGGTGGGGGCCGGTCGCACCGAGCTGGTTTCGGCGCTGTTCGGCGCATATCCCGGTCGTCACGAAGGTGAAGTCTGGCTGGAAGGCCAGCAGATCGATACCAGCACGCCGCTCAAGTCTATTCGGTCCGGCCTGTGCATGGTCCCCGAAGACCGCAAGCGTCAGGGCATCATTCCGGATCTGGGCGTCGGCCAGAACATCACCCTGGCGGTGCTGGAAAACTACTCGAAGCTGACCCGCATCGACGCCGAAGCCGAGCTGCATGGCATCGATCAGGAAATCTCGCGCATGCACCTCAAGACCGCGAGCCCGTTTCTGCCGATCACCAGTCTCTCTGGCGGCAACCAGCAAAAAGCCGTACTGGCGAAGATGCTGCTGACCAAACCCCGGGTGCTGATTCTCGACGAGCCTACCCGGGGCGTGGATGTCGGCGCCAAGTATGAAATCTACAAACTGATGGGCGCGCTGGCGGCCGAAGGCGTGTCGATCATCATGGTGTCCTCGGAGCTGGCCGAAGTGCTCGGCGTCTCGGACCGGGTGCTGGTGATCGGCGAAGGTCAGTTGCGCGGCGATTTCATCAACCGCGATCTCACTCAGGAGCAGGTGCTTGCCGCCGCCCTCAGCCAGGCCGCTGGCCATAACAATAATGATCGGAAGTCTGCGTAGATGAACCAGGTCAAACAGCTCTTCACTCGCTACAAAATGCTCGCGCTGGTCATCGCCGTGGCGATTATCTGGCTGTTTTTCAGTTGGCAGACCGAAGGCGGATTCCTGACCCCGCGCAACCTTTCCAACCTGTTGCGCCAGATGTCCATCACCGGGATTCTGGCCTGCGGCATGGTGCTGGTGATCATCAGTGGCGAGATCGATCTGTCGGTGGGCTCACTGCTGGGGCTGCTCGGTGGACTGGCAGCGATTCTCGACGTGATCTATCACGTACCGCTGCTGGCCAACCTGAGCATTGTGGTGTTGTGCGGGCTGATGATCGGCATCGCCAATGGCTACATGACGGCTTATCTGCGCATCCCTTCATTCATTGTCGGGCTGGGTGGCATGCTGGCGTTTCGCGGCATTCTGCTGGGAATCACCGGCGGCACCACCATCGCCCCGGTTTCGCCGGAACTCGTCTATGTGGGGCAGGGCTATCTGCCGCATGCGGTGGGCACGGGCCTTGGCATTGTGCTGTTTGCCCTGACACTGTTCCTGACCTGGAAACAGCGCCGCAATCGTGCCCTTCACGGGCTGGCTGCGCATTCACTGGTGCGCGATATCCTGCGTGTGGTGCTGATCGGCGCGGTGCTGGCCGGTTTCGTCCAGACGCTGAACAGCTACGACGGCATCCCCGTACCGGTACTGCTGTTGCTGATTCTGCTCGGCGTGTTCAGCTACGTGACCAGCCAGACCGTCTTCGGACGCCGCGTCTATTCGGTGGGCAGCAATATGGAAGCCACGCGGCTGTCCGGCATCAATGTGCAGTTCGTGAAGCTGTGGATCTTCGGCATCATGGGCGTGATGTGCGCGCTTGCCGGCATGGTCAACACCGCACGCCTGGCAGCAGGCTCACCCTCGGCCGGCAGCATGGGCGAACTCGATGCCATTGCCGCCTGTTTCATCGGCGGCACCTCCATGCGCGGCGGCTCCGGTACGGTGTATGGCGCGTTGCTCGGGGCGCTGGTCATCACCAGCCTGGACAACGGCATGTCCATGCTCGACGTGGACAGTTACTGGCAGATGATCGTCAAAGGCAGCATCCTGGTGCTGGCCGTGTGGGTCGATGTAAGCACCCGGACCGAACGGCGCTGACGGGTGAAGACTTGCAGACCCGCCGGAAGCAATGGCAGTGTGTCATTCGCTCACTCATCAGCCGGGAATATCATGGACACTGACAGCCGCGATTATGTGACAGACCTGCAGGCGCTGGAAAAGCTCTACGGCCCCATTGCTCGCCCGTCCATCCTCAAGGAAGTCGATCATATTCATGCTGCCTACAGGTCTTTTATCGAGTCGGCTTCCTTTGTCATCCTGGCTTCTTCAGGCCCTGGCGGGCTGGATGCGTCTCCTCGTGGCGATCAGGCGGGGTTTGTCCATATCGAAGACAGCAAGACGCTCTATCTGCCGGATCGACGCGGTAACAACCGGATCGATACGCTGCGCAATATCGTCGAGGACCCTCGCGTTGCTCTCTTGTTTCTGGTGCCGGGAGTAGGAGAAACCCTGCGGGTCAACGGAACGGCAAGGATATCGATCCATCCGCCATTGCTGCAGCGTTTTGCCGTGAATGGCCAACTGCCGAAATCCGTCCTGCAAATCACTGTGAGCAGCGTGTATTTCCAGTGCAGCAGAGCGGTTATCAGGTCCGGTCTGTGGGATGTGACACGCCACATCGAGCGCCATGCGCTGCCGACGGCAGGACAGATTCTCAAGGCCGTCTCTGCCGATGAAATCGATGGGGATGTCTACGATAAAGCCTTGCCGGGGCGCATTGCGGACACGTTGTACTGATGGTGTTCAAGAGCGCCTTGCCCCACTCTGGCGGCAAGGCGATCAATCTTCCTCAGTTCGCCTTCACGCTATACGACGGTCCCCACACCGACTTGCCGCTGGTTTCGCGAGCCTTGATAGTGATCGGTCGATAGGTCAGCCCTTTGAGGACCTCTGCCATTTTCGGCAAACCCCAGTCAGCCGGGTTCTGGCTTTTTCGGACTTCCTCGATTTCACCCAGCAGTTGCACCAGGGTCACTTGCTTCAGCTCACAGCGCATCCTTTCCTGATCGGCCTGCTTGCAGCTGTTTTCCCGCAATTCGGCGGCAGGCGGTTCGGCAAAAAAGCCATCGATCAGGATCACTTCACCCGAGGCAATATCGAAGCTCGCGAATTCCTTGTTGATCGTGGCCGTCACGCTGCGGGCTTCGATGGTTCGCTGCTTTATGCTTTCCGTCCAGCCTGCTGGCGAGCTCTCTCGTTTGACGTCGTAGGAGGTTTTCCCCCAGCTTGTGCATTCGTTATTGACCACGCGCACCGAGGTGCAGTAATCCTCCTGCACGGTTTCGTTACGGTAGCTGGCGTCTTCCCACTTCTTGCCCCGCTCGAACTCATCGAATGTGATCGACTTGAGCATGGCGTAACCCAATGGCGAAGGCTGAATGTTGCGTCCGCCAGGCGGCTCGAATGCAGCTGTGCGGGGCAGGTTATAGCTCACGCCACTGATGCTGTAATGGCCGGGATCGACCAGATAGATCTTGTAGAGCGTCCTGCCGAATACCAGCTGGAAGTAGGAGTTTTCTCCGTTGTTTTCTTCGGGTTTGTTACTGGTGTCGTAACCGACCTTGATCCTGGAAGACGGGCGAGAAGTGTTGGTCCATTCGGTGACCCCCGAGCGCAGTCGCAGGAACGTGGCGATGTCATCGTTGTTCCCGAAGTCTGTCTTGAGGCTGTCCAGACTGGCGCTCGGCACGACCAGAATGGCTTTGCCTGAGGCCTTGAACCGGGCAAACATCTCGTCGTGCGCCTTGCGAACCTCCAGCAGTGAGGCTTGCTGCGAAACCGGCTGGCCCGACATGGCGTTGAACCCTTGAGCGGACGGCGCTATCGGCACGCAACCACTCAGTGCCAGGCTGCCCAGCGTCAGCGTGCACAGCGCGCTAACGGAGCCTTTCATGATCCGCAGCGCCCGGCCGCTTTCAGCAACGCATTGCAGTTGGCAGGGGCCGCAGTTTCAGATGGAGTCTGTTTGCCGGAGCCTTCCACCGGGCCCGAGCAAAGGGTGTCGGAATCCAGAGCCACGAGGGTGGTGTAGTAGCAGTTATAAACACCTTTGCTGCTTTGTGCCTTGAACTTCACCGAATCCAGTTCGCCGCGCTTGTCGAAAATCCGCACTTTTTCCGGTGTGGTGTTGAGTGTCACGGCTGCCTTTTCCTGCAAGCTGCTGTCACTGACTGTCTTGGATGCCACGATCCCGCAACCCTGAAGCAACGATACCGCCGCGCCAGCCATGAGTAGTTGAATGACAGTTTTATTCAGGGGCATCTTTCGTATCCACGTGATGTACAGGTAGGTAGTGAGGGCCTGATAAGCGGCAACACTGTTCAACAGGACATTCTCCACGCGGGGTCGATAAAACATATAGCTCAGGCAGTCTATTGAATCCTCTTCAGGCGTGTGCTAGCCCAGTCTGTCTTTGCGTTATTGGTCAAACATTTGAAATCCCCGCCATTACTCGACAGAATCGCGCCCCGACCGGCCAGAGGTGCCGCTCGTTCGTGGGTGAGGGTCAGCAGTTGAACGAACAGACATTGTCCATGCGCCTGGAGCGTGTAGCGGCCCATGTGCCAGCAGATGCTCGGCTGGCCGATATCGGCTCGGATCACGCTTACCTGCCTGTGGCCTTGATGCGCCGTGGCGCTATCGCTTCAGCGGTGGCGGGGGAGGTGGCGTTGACGCCCTTCCATGCGGCGCAACGCACCGTGCGCGAGAACGATCTGGAACAATCGATTACCGTGCGCCAGGCCAATGGTCTGGCGGCGATCAGACCGGAAGACGGAATCACTGCAATCAGCCTGTGCGGCATGGGCGGCGAGACAATTCGCGACATCCTCGACAGCGGTAAAGCGCACCTCAATGGCAAAGAGCGCCTGATCCTGCAACCCAACGGCGGCGAGCAATCGCTGCGCCAATGGCTGATGGAAAATGGCTACCGTATCCTCTGCGAGGAAGTGCTGCGGGAAAACCGCTTCGACTACGAAATCATCATCGCCGACCGCTCCGGGCCGGTGATCTACTCCGCCCGGGAACTGTTCTTCGGCCCGCTGCAGATGCAGGCCCGCAGCCCGGCTTTCCTGCTCAAATGGCAGCGCTTGTTACTCAAGAAACAGAAGACCTTGAGCAACTTCGACCGGGCGCAGGCGGTGCCTGAGGAGAAGATGCGGGAAATTACGCGGCAGATTGGCTGGATTAACGAGTTGTTGGGGGATCAGGTTTTTTAGCCTGTGCATCCGGCTGTTACCTGCTCAACACAAGTTTTGTTCAATCCACTGGCCGACCGTGACGGTATCGATCTGCCGGTTGGCGTTGTAGCTATGCGCCTTGGGCCAGGCGACCCCTTTGCCTTGCGCGAACACCGCCCGGTACTTGCGTAGCGAATCGTCGGGTGCGGCTGCCAGATCGGCCATGAGCGCAGGCACCGTCCATTCCACACGTTCAACGCTGCGCTTGAGCAACTGATCGACCGTGTCCGCCAATTGCCGGTAAGTGATGGTGTCGCCCGCGGTGAAAACCACTTCATTGACCAGCGTCGGCTCGAAGAGGATGGACGCAGTCAGGCGACCGATATCCTCCGGCGTGGTAACCGTCACGGTCGTATCCCAGCTCCCCAGGGCGCGCACGATGTTCTGGTCGAGGTCGACCACGCCGAACGCCGGTTCAAACAGAAAACTGGTGAACATGCCGGTGGAAATGATCAGCCATTGCACACGCGACTGGCCGCGTAACATCTGGCGCACGTCCAGTTGCTCGTCAAACAGGGTTTGAGGGCTGCCGTAACCGATCACGTCGTAATCCACACCGAATTGCCACGGCACATAACGCTTCACGTCGGACTGCAACACGGCGCGGGTCAGTTTGAGCTGTGTCCCGGCCCCGCCAGCGAAGCCAAGGCAACTGACCACGGTATTGAAACCGCTGAACAGCGCGGCGAGGCTTTCCTCTGAGTCGTTTGCCGCATCGGCAGACACCACCTCGATACCCAGGGTTTTCAGGGTTTCGAGTGTCTGGCGCCTGGGTTCAGAGGTAGCGTCGAGCGCGGAGGGCCGCAGCATGACAGCGACACGTGCAGTCGGTCGCGCTGCCAGCTCGCGAAGCACCGCCATGCCCAGTTCGCCCGCGCCCAGGACCAGAACAGTGTCGGTTGTTGCAGAGTCGTGTGAATGCATCAGTAATTCCCGGTGAATGATCAGCGATGTTTTATCCTGTCATCCTTGGCGAACATTCAGAAGAAGGCACACGAGTGATACCGCATGAACGCAATGAGTGAAGATGAGGTCATCCGCCTGTCCCAAGCCACCTGCGATGCGCTCAGCGCCGAGGACGACGGACTCAAACGCGAAGTCCTGACCCATGCGGGCAATCGCTGGTCGCTGGGGATCGTCCATATACTGGGCGTGGAAGGCAAACTGCGCCACGCAGAAATCGGTCGCCGCCTGCAAGGCATCACCCAACGCATGCTGACCCGCAGCTTGCGACAACTCGAACGAGACGGCTTGATCTCGCGTTGCGATCACGGCGAGGTCCCGCCGCGGGTTGATTATGAACTGACCCCGCTGGGGCGGAGTTTTCTGGTGCATATGGTGCCGCTGTGGACGTGGTTGCTGGAGAATGCGGAGGAGTTTCGTGCGGCTCGGGGGCGGTTTGATGGGGGGACGTAGGAGGGGGTAGGGATTGCTTTTGACCGGTTCTGTTGAAAAGCCGATTTTCCTGAAACGCTCGAATATTGATGGATGAAAACACCTCTGTTGCAAGATGCTACGTGAAGTCCGAGCCCTGAACCGTCTGCCCAAAATTCAGATTTCAATCTCAGGCGCGTACTTTTATATCGTGAAATTCGATGTCGACTTTTTCAACCGAATCGGTCATAGGCAGCCTTTCACAGCAGACCGTCACGTGCTGGAGCAGGAGGCGAGTCCTGCTAAAGCTAGCCAATTTAGTAATAGCGCTGGCGAGTGATCATCAGCGCGTCAGACATACCTCGCTGCTTTTGACAGATGCTGATGGAAATAGCCGACGAATTCACGAAGCCGCGGGGTTGCATGTTTGTTGGTGGGCCAGAGCAAGTGAAGCCCGTAGGTCGTTGTCACCGCCCGCTCTAGGATAACGACGAGATCGCCAGAATCGATGTATTGATCGGCGAGTAAACTGGGCATGAAGGCGATACCTTTATCTTGTAAGGCTAAACCCAGCCTGGCGTCAGCATTGTTGCAGATCAGTTGCTTTGCAAAGCTCAAATTTCGTTCAGGCGTATTCAAGATTGGCCAAGTTTCCAGCCGTCCAGTTGTGGGATATCGGTACTGTATGCATCGATGATTCGCCAGATCCTCAACGGTGCCAGGCATTCCGAAGCGTTCGAGATAACGCGGGGAAGCCACGAGGTGCATGTGGAAGTTACCAATGAGTCGCGAGGTCAGGCGAGAATCAGCTAACTGACCTACGCGGACCACCACGTCAAAACCTTCATCTATCACGTCCACCACCCGGTCACTGAAGTCCAGTTCCAGATCTATAGCCGGATAAGCGTCTTGGAACCGTCCAATTATGGGGAGAAAAAACGAGGTGATATTCGGCATGCTGATCTTCAACTGCCCAGTAGGTGCCTCTGCAATCAGCGAGATGTCCAGTTTCGCGGCGTTGAGCTCTCGCATGATGACCCGACTGCGCTCCAGGAACAATCGTCCTTCAAGGGTCAGGCTGATGCTTCGAGTGTTACGGTTCAGTAGCCTTGTCCCAAGCGTATCTTCGGTTCTTGCTACGAGCTTGCTAACGGCAGACGGTGAAAGATCCAAGTGTCTTGCGGCGCTCGCGAAACTCCCTAAATCCGCCACATGAACGAAAGCTGCAATTCCATCGAGCAGATTCATTTGAGCTCCTGGGTAAAGGCGGGCGGCTACGCAGTAGCCGTTCGAGCGTGGCTAAGACCATCAATCGGCCGGTTCTATTCGTGACATAACATCACTACTGAACTGATTATTACCTTATTTTCGTCGCGAAACGATGCCCATAGACTTTCCCCCTCAATTGGAATCAGCGAGGAAAAAAGTCATGTCAATCAAGCCACGTAACGTCATCATCACCGGCGCGGGTAGCGGTATTGGAGCAGCTACCGCCCAGGCATTCGCCGCTACTGGCGACTGCGTACACCTGTTCGACGTGTCCCAAGAGCGGCTCGACGCAGTTTCTTCGGGAATGAACAACGTTACCACCTACCTCATCGACGTCGTTGACGCAAAGAAAGTCCGCCACACCATCGAGGACATTGAAAAGAAATTCGGCTCAATTGACGTTTTGGTCAGTAACGCTGGCATTTTCGACGGCCTTGCCGGGATTGAGCAGACCACCCCTGAGCTCTGGGATCGCATCATCGCGGTAAATCTCACCGGCGCGTTCAACGTCATCAAGCCGGCTTCGGAAGCCATGGTTCGTCAAAAGTCGGGGCGAATCATCACTATCAGCTCGATCGCGGCGACCCGAACCACGCCTGATGGCCTCTCATATGACGCGTCCAAAGCCGGTTTGGAGGGGATGACCCGCCGCCTGGCGGTCGACCTGGGCAGTTACGGCATCACCGCCAACGTAGTGGCCCCCGGTGTCATCAGCACCGGAATTTTGGCTACTTCGCGAGAAATCCTCGGGGACATGATTCCTGACACCGGCTCAGATAATGATGCGACAAATGCGAAGTTTCTTGAGATGGCGGTACCAGCCCGCCGTGCCGGCCAACCCTCCGAAGTAGCCGCGACCATCCATTTCTTGTCCAGCGTTGGCGCTGCCTACATCAACGGAGAAGTCATTCATGTCGACGGCGGCTGGATCGCGAGCTAGTCCGTTTTCCTGCTTCCGCCTCCCACGCTAGATGCAGCGGCTGCATCTATGTGGCTCTAGGCGCGTTGGTAGTGAGTCGCGCTCTTCAACTCATCTCAACGAGCGAGATCTATCGCTATGTCTAAGACAGCTTTTTCAACATTTCCGAGCGTAAGCGGATTCGGATCGGTTACCGGTGTCCCGTACCTTCCCGAAGGATTCAAATCTGAGTTCCAGAGTATTTATGTCTACACCGGCTCAGTCGGCCTCCACGCAGTTGTGGGAGGTGAAGGACCGCCTCTCTTGCTTGTCTGCGGCTGGCCGCAGAACTGGTATGCCTGGAGCGGCATGATGTTGCCACTTAGCAAGCGGTTTACCGTGATTGCAGTGGATCCACGCGGTATAGGTCTGTCCGATAAACCATGTGATGGTTTCGACGCAGACACTCCTTCGGCCGACCTTTTCGCCCTTATGGATGCACTCGGATTCGAGGAGTTTTTCCTTGCCGGCCATGATGTGGGCATGTGGATCGCATTCGCCATGGCCGCCGATATGCCACGCCGCGTGCGTAGGGTTGCGCTAGGGGAGGCTATTGTCCCCGGCGTTTTCGAAACCCCGCCAATTGTCTGCGACGAGCAAGAGACGAACGAGTTTCTTTGGCACCACATGTTCAACCGTGTCTCGACCATCAACGAGAGGTTGGTGGAGGGACGAGAGGAGCTGTATTTTGGCTCTCAGCTGGACCAAAAAGCAGGTCCACCCGGTGCCATGCCGCGCCGTGCCAGGGACTTCTATATCGAGATGCTGCGCCGCGTGCCTGGCGCATTAAAAGGTAGTTTTGATTACTACCGAGGAATCGGAAAAGCGATTCCTCAGTACCGCGAACGTGGAAAGCGCGGCATCAACATTCCTGTCCTGACATTCGCGGGCGAGCTTGCGTGCGGTGACTTGGTTGAGCGCGAAATGCGCAAGGTCGCCCGCGATGTTCAATCCGTCATATTCAAGGGCTGCGGCCATTACGTTCCAGAGCAGGTACCGAAAGAACTAGCCGCTGCGTTCGAGAAATTTTTCTCCCTCTCGTAAGCACCGTTGAGTCCTGACCTTTTAGGTACGGGGCATAGTTCTTTTTAGCCTGCGCCTGACCGCTATTGCGATTGGAACTGCCCTGCCGATCCTTGGACGAAAGGATCAGATGAAGAACCGGTAAGCGACTGAGCTTGGAAAATCGCGTTTGGAGATCTTATGAAGTCGTTGGAATCGAGCAACGAATCTCAGCTTGTTGAAGAATCGCATGCCATCCACATACATGGCGCACGGACCCATAATCTGAAGGACGTCTCTTTGGCAATTCCACGGGACTCACTGGTTGTTTTTACCGGTGTCTCCGGATCGGGAAAATCCTCTCTCGCGTTTGACACGATCTATGCGGAAGCACAGCGCAGATACATAGAGTCGGTGGCTCCGCATGCTCGCAGGCTGATTGATCAGGCGAGCACTCCAGAGGTCGGCGACATCACTGGGCTTCCACCCGCTATAGCCTTGCAGCAAAGTCGTGCCGGTGCGCAAGAACGCTCGACCGTCGGCAGCCTGACACGACTATCCACCACACTAAGGTTAATGTTCTCGCGTGCAGGGCGACGTCCTGAAGGCGCGGCGTTGCTGCCGGCAGAGTCTTTCTCCGCGAACAATCCCCAGGGTGCATGCCCAGGTTGCCACGGACTTGGGGTCATTCACGAAGCGTTGGCCGAGGCGATGGTACCGGACGATGCCCTATCGATTCGGCAGGGCGCCATTGCATGCTGGCCAAACGGTTGGCAGGCCAAGAATCTGTGCTCAATCCTTTCCGCCCTCGGCTACGACGTAGATGCGCCTTGGAAATCATTGCGGAAGAAGGATCGTGACTGGATTCTCTTCACTTACGAGCAGCCATCAGTTCCGATTTATATGGGACTGGACGGGGCCAAGAGGAAAGCTGCGATCGAAGCAGGTGAGCAGCCCGACTACACCGGGACATACACCGGTGCCAGAAAGAACCTTTTCCAAAGCTATTCCAACGGCAGTGAGGCAGCCAAACGTAGATTGTCCAGGTTCATCTCGGTTGTTCGCTGTCCCGAATGCCAGGGTAAGCGCCTCAGGCCAGAAGCGCTCGCGGTGAAATTCGCCGACTACGATATCTCTGAATTCAGCGAGCTGACCATCGGCGAATTACATGGGGTGCTTTCACCTTACGCGGATCAGACCACGCAGGATCTTCCTCATGAGCCAGCTTTGCGTGAGGCAGTCGTTCGCATGAGCTCAGATCTTTGCGAACGCGCAAAGAAGCTTTCCAGCCTTGGCCTCGGGCATTTGTCGCTAGCGCGCAAAGCTACGATGTTGTCTTCAGGTGAGCTGCAGCGTGTTCGACTTGCTACGCAACTGATCTCGAAATTATTTGGGGTGCTGTACGTTCTCGACGAACCATCCGCAGGCCTGCACCCAAGAGATATAGCAAGCCTTTTGAAACCACTGAAAGCTCTACTGCAAGAGGGGAACTCTCTTCTCGTTGTAGAACATAACTTAGAGCTGATCGGTAGCGCGGAGTGGGTTGTGGATGTCGGCCCCGGGCCGGGTATTGAAGGTGGTCAGATCGTTTACAGCGGTCTTCCAGACGGGCTCCGACAGGTGGGTGACTCTTCAACTGCAAAGTATCTTTTTGATCAAGCCGGACCAGGACTACGCAAGCGAAGCGAACCAGACGAGTGGCTCAGACTCGAGGTTGTGTCTTGTAACAACATCCAGAGAGTCGACTTCGCGCTGCCCTTGGGTCGTATGACTGTGCTCACAGGTGTCTCAGGGTCAGGAAAGTCCACGCTGCTAACCCAAGTCATACCAGGCTTGCTTGAACGCGTCGACAGCACTCGCATTGTCGAAGAAGATCAAGAGGATCCAACGTCTACGCCTGCTGTGGAGGGTGTAGTCGTGGAAGGCGGTGAAAAGGTGAAGCGCCTGGTGCGCATTGACCAGCGCCCCATCGGCCGTACCCCTCGTTCCAACCTGGCTACCTACACGGGGTTCTTTGACACGGTACGGAAGCTGTTTGCTGAAACTGACCAGGCTAAACGTCTCGGATTTGATGCCGGCAGGTTCTCGTTCAATCTTCCTTCGGGCCGTTGTGACGTTTGCGAGGGGCAAGGAAGGATCACTATCGAGCTGATGTTCATGCCTGGCGCAACTGCACGCTGCAGTACTTGCGGAGGAACCCGCTATAACGAGCAGACCCTGGCTGTTAAGTGGCAGGGTAAATCGATTGCGGAGATTCTGGATCTCACCGTGAAGGATGCTTGCGAGGTCTTCAAGAGACATGAAGGTATTCAGCGCTCGCTAACGGCGTTGACGGCGCTTGGCCTGGGCTACCTTCGACTGGGGCAACCTGCCACTGAGCTCTCTGGCGGGGAATGCCAGCGGATCAAACTGGCATACGAGCTACAGAAGCTCCAGCGTACCAAAACGCTTTATTTGATGGATGAGCCGACATCGGGACTCCATCCCGCCGATATGGATCGTCTGATGACCGTATTGGATCAGTTGGTTCAACGTGGGCACACGGTGGTAATGGCTGAGCATGATATGCGTATTGCCGTAGAAGCTGACTGGATCATCGACCTTGGCCCTGGGGCGGGCTTGGAAGGTGGAGAGGTCGTTGCAGCAGGCCCCCCTGAGACTGTTGCGGAGTCGCCGAGTAGTGTTACAGCTCCGTATCTTATGCATCGCCTGAAGAAACGGACGGGAGATCCTTGCTGACACAACGAGCGTTAGCTGCGCAGGCCTGTCGATTGACGGCAAATCGCAGTTAATTGTTAGCCTGCGGGTCAGGCTGGCGTTTAATGCGCAACGTGATCGACCAGCGACGATATTTAACTGGAGGTACCGAGTGCTGCCAATCCCATCGAGCTGGACCTACCATCTTGTATATCGATCTAGGTGCCACCTCTAGCTTTACAGCTTGGCGGTTGGTCAGATGGCTTGGCGGATAGGGACGAAAACCGATGAAAGCGGGGCTTCCAAGGGAAATACCGACGACTTCCTCGTAATATGGGACGTCGCGGTGCCACCCCAGTTGGGTACCCGGCTCGTACTCTGTCACCAGCAGGTGCTCGATTTTCTGCTCATCTACATCGAGCCAATCTGCGACGCGCTTGCGAATGGGATAAAAGCGTGGATCCAGCTCTAAGCTTGGCTTAACTGTATTAGTACTGAAATCGTAGAGTCCGCCATAGCTGATGATTTTGCACCGTGACTCGAATTCTTTGTATTGAACAGGATGCAGGTCAAGCGTACGAATGATGCCAAGCAGCTCTTGCTCCTCATCTTCCGTCAGGAACCCCGTCTCATAGCTGAGACCGGGAATTGCTTGGCCTTCGTCATGACCGAATAGATCTGTTTGCATCAATACCCCAAGTGCATTCCCGCCTGGAATGGTTGATAGATACGCTTGATTATAACGCCAGCCACAGGTGGACAGCCCCACTGCAACCGCATTGATTGCTATGGAGCTCACTGTGAGCGGCAGCTTCTGGCCAACTCTGTTGAAAAAGTCGGAATTTCAGGCTGGAAGAAGGCGACGTTGGCCCTCGTTTCAGAACCTGGTCACCACGTTGCGTGGATTTCCAGTTCTACGTTGACCGTTGCAGCTTGGTTAATAGGTTAATTTGAGGGTTTTTGCTGATTCCGGGCGTACCTATCCCATGGTCGGCGGCCCTTGTGAGGTCAGTTTCGCCAGTCGTCTTAAATTCTGTACCGCAGCGGCCAAGGTAAATTCGTCGTTTGCACCGGTCATTCCTCGTAGCCTTAATCGATCCAGTTTCAGGATTCGTTTGAGATGAGCGAACAACATTTCAACCTTTTTGCGCTCATGGCGAGAGCACACGTATTGCGGTGTTGCGGCAATTCGCCGAGCAACATTGCGTGCCGCCTCATGGACGCTACGGGCGATTTTTCGGAACGAGGTGTTTGGGCAGTAGCGCTCTTTCATTGAGCATTTAGAGCAGTCTGTTTGCCGGGATCGAAAGATGATGGTGTCGGCTTTCGTGACATGTGAGCGCTGGTTCTTGAAGGCCCGCCACTCGCTGCGCAGGGCGTTCCCCGTGGGACAACGATATTCCTGCGCTTCTTCACTCCATTGAAAATCATTGATCGAGAGGCTCTCGTTCTTACGCTCGGTTTTGTCCCAAACCGGCACATGCGGCTCGATGTCTTTTTCGTTCACCATCCAGGCCAGCATCGGTGCGGTTCCGTAAGCGGTATCGCCGATGAGCCGATCCGGCTTGATGTCGAACTGTTCTTCGACCCGCTCGATCATGGTCTTGGTGCTCTCGACCTCGGCGGTTCGGATCGCGCCAGTTGATTTCATCATCGCCAGGTAAGCCACGTTGCCGACTGTCATCTGCCTTGATGACGCTGGCGTCGACCGCAAACCCTTCGCCCTTGACCAGACCTGCGTCCATGCAGCGACGCAGCACCTCGTTGAACAGCCAGCGAAACAGCGAGCTGTCACGAAAGCGACCGTGCCGATTCTTGGAAAACGTAGAGTGATTGGGGACTTCGTCTTCGAGGCTTAAGCGGCAGAACCAGCGATACGCCAGGTTCAAATGAGCCTCTTCGCACAAACGACGTTCGGAGCGAATGCCGTAGCAGTAGCCTACAACCAACAGGCGAATCATCAGTTCGGGATCAATCGATGGGCGCCCGATTGGGCTATAAAAATCGGCGAGATAATGGCGCAGATCGCTCAGATCAAGGCATCGATCAATACTGCGTAGGAGGTGATTGGCTGGGATGTGATCTTCAATGTTGAACGAGTAAAACAGTCTCTCTTCTCCGCTCGACAATTGTCCCATCATGCTGCGAATCCTCCCGCTGGCCGATGACCTGATTTTGCCGCAGGCCAAGCAGGAGATCTACTTTTTCAACAGAATCGGCCAGAAGCGGTCACTTCGGATTGCTCAGGGATGCCTCTAACACGTCGAGAAAGACGCGCACACGATGCGGCACCTGCTGCCGGGTAGGTAGCACAGCAGTGATGCAAAGCTGCTCGGGAGTTGCATCCTCTAATTCCACTAGACGCAAGCTCTCATCTTCAAGGTCGTCGCGAACATCCCAATACGTGAGCATTGCTAGCCCCAACCCTTGTTTGCTCGCGGTGCGCACCGCTTCGACGCTATTCGCAGAGAACAGGCTTTCACCTTTGAAGCCAACTGTTTCCCCTTGCTGGACGAAAGGCCAATGCGGCATACCGTGAAGTGCTATGCAACGATGCCGGCGTAGGTCAGCGAGAGTAGTGGGCGCGCCGTGCTGCTCTAGATAAACGGGACTTGCGCAAAGCACGCGGGGATTGGGAGCCAGCGAACGAGCAACCAACCCAGAATCGCGAAGGGTCGCAATTCTTATAGCTACGTCTATTCCCAGGCTGACAATGTCTACGATGTTGTCCGAGAGGTGGAGGTCTATTTGCAGAGCAGGATGCTCGGCCAATAACTGCGGGATGAGCGGCATGATGACGGCCTGGCCGAAGACCGTCGGAGCCGTCACTTTCAGTACACCGCTGGCGGTTCCTGCGTTCGCCCTCAAGGTGACTTTCGCCGCCTCGCTCACGCCAAGAAGTGTCTTGGAAAATGGTAGGAAAACCTCCCCTTCAGGCGTAAGCGAAACCGAGCGAGTAGTGCGATGTACCAACCGAACCTCCAGCTCACGCTCAAGAAAAGCTAGCCGCCGCGACACGGCCATGGGAGACAGTCCTAACCGTCGAGCTGCGCCCGAAAGACTGCCGCTTTCAGCAATGGCTGCGAACACTTCAACGTCCGAAATCTGCATCTTTATATCTCTTTCTGTTAAAGCGCTTTATCCATTACGCCCAATTCTCATTGTCTCAGCTGGCGCATAACCTCTGTGCATCGCCTTACTTGGCAGAACGCAAAAAGAGGAAACCAATGATGCTCAATTCACGGATTTTAACTCCATATGATATTTCCGGCCTCTCGTTGAAGAATCGCCTGGCGGTCGCGCCTATGACACGCGTCAGCGCTACCGACACGGGGCTCGCAACCCGGGAGATGGCCCGGTATTACGAGCGCTTCGCCCAAGGAGGTTTTGGCCTGGTCATCACCGAAGGTATTTACACCGATCAGAAGCACTCGCAGGGTTACCCCTTCCAGCCCGGCATTACCGATGACCAGCAGGCTCAAGCTTGGCGAGCAGTCACGGACAGCATCCACGCTCACCAGGGTGCAGTCTTTGCCCAGATCATGCACGCAGGTGCTCTCAGTCAGGGCAACCGCTTCGTCGACGTTTCGGCAGCACCCTCAGCGCTACGCCCGAAGGGAGAGCAGATGAAGTTTTATTATGGCGCGGGCCAATACCCCGTACCCCGAGCCATGTCCGAAGAAGATATTGCCGATGCCATTAAGGGCTTCGCACAGGCTGCAACCCTGGCAATCAAATCTGCCAATTTCGACGGCATTGAAATTCACGGCGCGAATGGATATCTGCTTGATCAGTTCCTCACCGACTACACAAATCAGCGTAACGACCGCTGGGGGGGCTCCGTACAGGCTCGACTATCCCTGACTCTTGAGGTCGTCAAAGCGGTAAGGAGGGCGGTAGGCGCGGTGCCTGTGGGTGTTCGAATCTCGCAGAGCAAGGTCAATGACTACGAGCACAAATGGGCCGAAGGAGAGCAGGCTGCCGAAGTGATCTTCGGCTCGCTCAGTGATGCTGGAGTCGACTTCATTCACGTCACGGAATTCGAAGCCTGGAAACCAGCATTTCCAACCAGCCATAACAGCCTAGTATCGTTCGCTCGTCGTTACGCACCGCAGGTGGCGTTGATTGCAAATGGTGGCTTACATACGCTTGAGCACGCGTCATCTGCGATGAAAGAAGGTGCCGAGATCATCGCAATCGGAAAGGCTGCGCTCGCGAACCCGGATCTACCTCGGCGACTGGCCAACAAGGAAGCTCTAGATGGGTTTGACGCCTCGATCCTGGGGCCTATCGCGAACATCAAAAGTAGCGAGTTGGCTTTGGCCTGAAAGCAACGCCAGAAGCGGACGGCGGTGTCAGCTCTTGGTCGGGAGCTGACTATTCATGACCTCGCCTGTTAAATAGAGTGCGGCAGGTTGTGTGCTGTCATATGCGGTCTGCGCTCAGAACTCGAGTGGGTAGTCCCGAAATTCTGGGTTCGTGTGAGTATGAATTCACTTCTGCGCACCAGGCCTCCAGAGATTGGCCATTGAGTTTCTGCCCGATAGAGGCCAGTTCAGTACCGCCGACAATACGCACCCACGCCGTATTCTGGCCAGCGGCGGGCGGGGTGAAAAAACGATGGTGCGGAAACTGGCTACAGCCACCAGATAACATCAGCGGCAGGGCTGCAGCAGTTTTGCGATACATGCACTTTTCTCGATGAATCAACGATCAGGCAATCAATGCCATCAGTTCAGCCGCCAGCTCACGTGCGTCCTGCTGATAGGCGTTGTGCCAGGCGGCATACCAGTCGGCTGGCCGACCTTGCTCCTCCCACTCTGCCAGCGCCAGGCCATTCAGGATCTCCAGCTCGAACCATAGGCTTTGCCAGGCTTCTGCATCCTCAATCAGTGTGTTGTCCTGCCACAGAAACTCGGTTTGTGCGACAAAGTCTGCCCAGGCAAACAGATCCTCGGATGCCCGTTCTGCCTGCCTCATCAACTGCGCCTTGTCTGTCATATGTCACCGCCGTCACTTTTACAGAATGACTATTTATTTACTGCCGCAAAGCAAATCGTTGATTGCCTTTCAGGTCGTTTGCGATAGTGCATGATCGGCAGCCAGAGTCTCTGCCTTCTCAAAGATAATGGAGCCCTTGTGATCCCTGGATATCGCGTCCGCATTTACTGTTTCATCGGTGCCTTCTTCTGCCTGGGTATTGCGTGGGCGATGATGACTGACGAGCTCTATGACGCATTTACACTTTGGCAATTCGATGTCTTCACGGGGCCGCGTAGCCAGAGAGTCAAAGAACACCTCATCTTCGACGAGCAGCCAGTGCGTTTTCTCTTGTATCTGCTGAAAACTCTGGTGATTTTTATTCTTCTTGGCGGTGCAGGGCTTGCCATGTCGTGGGGCGTGTTGCGAGGGCGCAAGGCGTTCAAGCGTTGGCACAGAAGCTCCTGACAGGCGGGATATCCATCTCTTGATGGTGGGCAACTATTAGTCCTTCTTTATCTCTCCCAGACGTCCACGACAATTAATGAACGATGGCAGAACACAAATGACGCAAGCACCCCAACACCTGTTCGCCTGCGTACGGCAACGCTGCGAGTATCGTCCTGCCGTAACCGCCATTGTGCTGTTTGGTCTCAAGGTCGAGGGGGAGGGCGAATCACCGGTTTATATGGAGATTCGTTTTATTGACTACGGCAGTCAGCAGGTTGAGGGCGAGCACTTGATGTTGTCTCTGGAAGAGGCACTTGAGCATGCTCGTGATGATTACGGAATTCTTCAAACCGATTGGCGTGCGATGAGCCGGGAAGAAATGGATCGGATTGCCTGGTAGGTGTTGGTCATCCAGACAGTCACCGGCAGATATTTTGCGTCTCAGTCGCCAGCAATCCGCCTCCCCCCAAATGATCCATTGACCTCAACCGCTCGGCAGGACTCCTGCCTGTTTGCCGCACGACAGCGACCTTCTGTGAAAATTTAACTGCGGCACAATGCCGCATTCCGGTATGGTTCTGAAAAATTGAGACAAATTGTTTCAGTTATTTCGTGATGAAACCGTGTCGAGAAGGGGTTTACGTTGGATCTGTCGTCTGCTGCATGGGTGTTGCATGACACCCGCCTGATTATCTGCTGCCTGATTGCGATTGCCACGATCATCGTTTTGATCAGTGTCACCAGGCTTCCTCCGTTTCTGTCGATTCTGGTGGGGGCTTTCATTGCCGGGATCGGCGCGGGGTTGCCGCCGGAAGCCGTTGCCAAAGCGTTCAGTAAAGGCGCAGGCGGTATTCTCGGGGAGGCGGGGATCATCATTGCCTTGGGGGCGATGCTCGGTGCGTTGATGGCCGAGTCGGGGGCCGCAGACCGGATTGCTACCACTTTGCTCGGGCTGGGCAAGGGCAAGACGTTACCCTGGGTCATGGCGCTGGTGGCTATGGTCATTGGCCTGCCGCTGTTCTTCGAGGTCGGGCTGGTGATGATGGTGCCGATCATTTTTGTGATGGCGCGCCAGTCCAATCAGCCGCTGCTGAAGATTGCCATTCCGGCACTGGCGGGCATGACCACGCTGCATGCCTTGATGCCTCCGCATCCGGGGCCGCTGATTGCGGTCAGTGCCTTGCACGCCGATCTGGGGCTGACCATGTTGTTGGGGCTGTGCATTGCGGTTCCGGCGGTGATTCTCGCTGGCCCTCTTTATGGCAACTGGTTGTCGAAACGCATGCACATCGCAGAGCCTGCCGAATTGGGTGAGCTGTTCAGTGCCAGGCCCAATGTCAGCCGCCGGCCGAGTTTTGCTATTTCGCTGCTGATCATTCTTTTGCCGGTGATTCTGATGCTCGGCAGCACCCTGGCCAAGGTGCTCATGGAGCCTGAAAGCAGTCTGGCGCTGACCTTGAAGTTTCTCGGCGAGCCGCTGGTTGCCCTGGGTATTGCGGTGCTGGCTGCAACGGTGTGTCTGGGCTGGGCCAACGGTCTTTCCCGGGAACATGTGGGCGGGACCTTGCGTAAAAGCCTGGCCCCGATCGCCGTGCTGTTGCTGACTATCGGTGCCGGTGGCGGTTTGAAGCAGACCCTGCTGGATGCGGGTGTCAGTCAGACGATCAGTAAAGTGGCGGAGGGCGCACACATGCCCTATCTGCTGCTGGCCTGGCTGATTGCCGTGGCGCTGCGGCAGGCAACCGGTTCTGCCACCGTGGCGACCACCACTACTGCGGGCATTCTGGCGCCGATGATGGCTGGCCTTGCACCGGTCGAGGCCTCGCTGGTGGCCCTGGTGATCGGTGCAGGCTCGGTGTTCTTCTGCCACGTCAACGATGCCGGTTTCTGGATGGTCCGCGAATACTTCGGGTTGCAACTGAAACAGACGATCTGGGTCTGGTCAGTGCTGCAGACCATCGTTTCGGTGGTCGGGCTGGTTGGCACGCTGCTGTTATGGCACTGGCTGGCGTGACGCCGTAGCCTCGGGAATGCGCCGCAAGACATCGTCATAAGGCGCAAGGTCGAGAAAGGCAGTGACTTCCACTGCCTTGCCGTTGCGCATGTGAAAGATCCAGGCATAGCTGTTGTTGTAAGCCTGTCCGTCACGGGCCATGCCGGTACCGTCCCACTGGATGATGACGTGATCGCCATCCGCCCAGACCTGCTTGCTGACGGGCCTGACCGGTCTGGACAGCCGGGATACGAATGGCCGGATCGCCTGCTCGATAAACGGCTCGAGACCTCGGTAGACCCCGGCACTCGGCCCCGAGCCCTTGATCGTCCAGACGATGTCCGGTGCCAGCATTTCACCGAAAAAACGGTTGCCACCTGCGGCCCAGCGATCGAATGCCTCGCTGACGATTTGCTTGTTGCGTGCCGCAACGTCTGGCTCCGAAGCAGCAACCGTGCTCGACATGATCAGCGCAACGAGCGCCAGGACTTTTCCAGCGTTTGAAAGGCTCATGGCAAAGACTCCTTTTTGAAGAAGCCGCCTGCGGCAGGCGGCTTGCCGGCGACTGTCAGATGGTTTTACCGCCCTTGCCACGAACCAGAGAGCGGTCCACGAGCCCCACCAAATATCAGTTGTTGCACCATCGGCCTTGATACGAAACGGGCCGGGAAGATCGGCTCGGGCGCACTGGCCCGATCCAGGCGCGCCATATGTTCGTCGTCCAGTTGCAGGCTGAGCGCGCCCAGATTGTCCAGCACCTGAGCCAGGGTTCTGGCACCCATGACCGGCGCGACGACGGCGGGATTGCGCAGCGTCCACGCCAGCGCCACCCGGGAAGGCGTCGTATCGGTTTCTCTGGCGATATCGCCGACAACGCTGGCGATTTCCAGAGCGCGTTCATTCATGTGGCCGGATGAGCTGATCACGCCCTTGCGGGTCGGCGAAACATTCGCTTCGCTGGCCTGACTCAGATCGTCGCGGCTGTATTTGCCGGTCAGAATGCCGCCACCCAGCGGCGACCACGGCAGCACGCCAAGGCCCATTGCCTGTGCCATCGGGATCAGTTCGTGCTCGACGCTGCGCTCGACCAGGCTGTATTCGATCTGCAAGGCCACCAGCGGCGACCAGCCGCGAAGGTCGGCGAGGGTTTGCAACTGCGCGACCTTCCACGCCGGAGTGTTGCAGATGCCGAGGTAGAGCACCTTGCCGCTGCGCACCAGATCGTCCAGCGCCCGCATCACTTCGTCGGCAGAAGTGGTGAAATCCCAAGCGTGCAGGTACAGCAATTCGATGCGGTCCGTATCGAGTTGCCTGAGGCTGGTTTCCACCGAGCGAAGCAAATTCATGCGGTGGTTGCCGCCCGAGTTGGGGTCACCGGGGTCGCGGGCCATGGTGTATTTGGTCGAGACCACCAGACGATCACGCTTGCCCTTGAGGAACTGACCCAGGATGCGCTCCGAAGCACCGTTGGTGTAGTTGACCGCGGTATCGATGAAGTTGCCGCCGTGATCGACATAGGTATCGAAGATCTGCCGCGCCTGGGCTTCATCCGCGCCCCAGCCCCAGTCGGAGCCGAAGGTCATGGTGCCAAGGGCGAGTGGCGAGACGCGCATGCCTGATCGTCCGAGCAGGCGGTATTGGTCGAGTGCTGAAAGAGTGGACATACTGAACTCCTGACAGAAAGTGGAACCTGAAATCCGTAGGCATCAGTCTGCATTCAGTGGTGCGCCTGCCTGTAGCCGGATCGTCCGGTGTCCTTGCACGATTATCCGGGAGCGCAACAGGCCTGACCCTCAAAGGAGCAAACATGGGCTCTCTGGAAACGCTGGTCGATCTCATCAGCCGTCACGCTCCGACTGACGGCATACACCCGACACCGATTGCCGGTGTCAGTCTGGTTCGCTCGGATTCGCCGACCGTTCCGATGCCTGTGGTCTATGAACCGACTCTTTGCCTGATTGCCCAGGGCCGCAAGCAGGTCATGGTCGGGACTACGTCCTATATCTACGACGCAGCCAAATACCTGGTGGCGTCCGTGGACATTCCCGTGACCGGATCGGTGATCGAAGCGAGCGAGGCAGAGCCGTATCTGTGCCTTGTGCTCGACCTGGACATGACGGTGTTGAGCGAGCTGGTCCTGCGCTATCCGGCCCCGGACGAGACGAATGGCCTGCCCGCTGCCGGCATCGAACTCAACGACACGACCCCCGAACTGCTGGACGCCGTTGCAAGGCTGGCCAGACTGCTGGATACGCCGGACGATATCGAAGCCCTGGCCCCGCTGACGATTCGTGAGATTCTTTACCGGTTGCTGATCGGCAGCGGTAACGGCGTGGTTCGGCAAATGGCCAGGGCAGACAGTCGCCTTAGCCAGATCGCCAGGGCCATTGCCTGGCTGCGCAGCCATTACAGCGAAACCTGCCGCATCGATGACATCGCCGATATCGCAGGCATGAGCCGTTCCACCTTTCACGCGCACTTCAAGGCGGTCACCTCCATGAGTCCACTGGAATTTCGCAGCCAGTTGCGGCTCCAGGAGGCCCGTCGGTTGATGGTGGCCGAAGCGCTGGATGCGGCAGGTGCCGGTTACCGGGTGGGCTACGAAAGCCCTTCGCAGTTCAGTCGGGATTACGCCCGCATGTTCGGGTTGCCACCGGCCAGGGATGCCGGTCGCTTGCGTGGAGCCGTTCAAGCACCTCTCACTTCGACGTGACTTCAAAGAGTCATGTGGGGCTTTTCAAACTATTATGGTGTGGTACTGTACCGTACCAAATTTGTTCAAAGGCACCCATTCCATGGCTATACAGCGCAGCACAGCCTCCAGCGCGCATCGCACCCCAAAAGGCGCGCAGCGGGTCGACAACCTGACGGTGGTTGCGGCGCAACTGTTTCTGGAGCGTGGTTTCGACGCCGTGGCTGTCGACGATCTGATTGCTCGCGTGGGGGGCTCGCGACGCAATGTGTACAGCCATTTTGGCGGCAAGGAAGGCCTGTTCGAGGCCGCGATGATGCATATCTGTGCCGAGATGGCCAAACCCCTGGAAGAAATGAACATTCAAGGGCTTGAAGTCGAGCGGGTTCTCTCGGGCTTCGGGATCGAACTGGTACGAATCGCACTGTCGCCGCGAACCCTGGCCGTTCACCGCCTGCTGACCACCGAAGGCAAGCGCTTCCCGGAAATTGCACAGGCCATGCTTGCGTGCAGTTACCAGAAAGTCATCGCGATCCTGGCGCGCTGGATTGCCGAACAGCAGGCCCAGGCAGAACCCGCTTTCTCAAGCGCAATTCCGGCCGATGCGCTGGCTGTGCAATTTGTCAGCATGATTTCCAGCGATCTCAAGTTACGCGCCATCGTCGGCCTGATCCCCACAGAGCTTTCTGCCGAGAAGGTCGACAGCATTGTCGCCAGCGCCGTGCACACCTTTCTTTATGGCGCGGCAACCGGTCGAGTGGACCGTGCCGGGCTATCACCCCGTCAGCCGTGACTGGCTGCTGGATGCACTTGTGTTCCATCAGGAGAGTTGCACCATGAAAGCCATTCGCATCGATGCCTTCAACGATATCCCCAGTCAAAAGGAAGTACCTGTTCCCGTTATTGCGCCGGATGAGGTGCTGGTCCGTGTCCAGGCCGCGGCGCTCAATCCTCTGGATGCGCTGGTGGTGTCAGGCGTCGCAACCCGGTTCTTTGATATCGCGCTGCCGTTGACCCTCGCCACTGACTTTGCGGGCACCGTGGAGCGGGTCGGTTCGGCGGTCAGGCAATGGCAGCCAGGCGACCAGGTGATTGCCTGGGCCGACGCGGGCAAATGTGGCGGCCTGGCGGAGTTCGCCGCGATACCCGCCAGTGCGTGTGTGCGTTTGCCCAGGAACCTGTCGTATGTCGAAGGTGCCGCAATTCCCACCGCAGCGGTAACGGCCTGGTATGCACTGTTTGCGGGCGCAGGTCTGAAGCGCGGCGAAACCGTCTTGATTCATGCCGGTGCGGGTGGCGTTGGCACGTTCGCCGTTCAGTTCGCTCACAAGGCCGGTGCGCGGGTGATCGCCACGGCGTCGGGAGAAGGTCTGGAACTGGCGCGCAGTCTCGGTGCGGATCATGTCATCGATTACAGATCGCAGGACTTCACCGCCGTCGTTTCCGAGGTCGATGTCGTGCTTGATCTGGTCGGGGGCGACACTCAGTTGCATTCCTATAAGGTACTGCGCAAATGGGGACGGCTGGTATCCACAGTGATGCCGCCGGATCAGGCCGCAGCCGGGGTCTACAAGGTGACGGCAAGCATGTTCTACGCCAAGCCTTACTCCGAGCAACTGGGCGAGCTGGTGTCATACATCGCCGAAAACAACGTGCGGGTGGTGATTGATCTTGAGCGGCCTTTCGAGGCGTTCGACGAAGCCTGGGCGCGTCAGTTGTCCGGGCGGGCGCGGGGCAAGATCGTTATTGCCGAACCTGAGGGTTGAACCCTGCAGAAGCGTTCGTCGCCCTGCCCGATGAGGGCGGGGCGGTTCAGCCTGCCTTGATGAAATCAATGAAGGCCCGCAAGGGCGAGGGCAGGTAACGACGCCCGGGGTAATAGAGAAACGGCCCCGAAAAGTTCTGCCACCAGGGTTCGAGTACCGGCTCGAGGGCGCCACTGTCCAGATGAGGCCGTAACCAGTCTTCGAACAGATGGATAATCCCCAGGCCATCGATGGCCGTCTGTATGGCCATATCCATTGCACCGCCTATCCTGACTACCAGCGGGCCACTGGGCTCGACGCAGATCACTTCGCCATTGCGCTCGTATTCCCAGGCAGGCATTGCGCCGCTGGGAAATCTGCCCCGCAGACAGGCATGCTCAAGCAGGTCGCGTGGATGCTCGGGACGCCCCCGTGCGTCCAGATAAGCCGGTGAGGCTGCCGTAGCACAACGCTGGATACGCGGCCCGATGGGGATCGCAATCATGTCCTGTTCCAGACGCTCATCGTAACGAATACCCGCGTCGCAGCCCGCCGCGAGCACATCGACGAAGCTTTCCTCGGCAATCACTTCCAGGCGGATCTCGGGATAGGCTTGCAGGAATGGCGTGATGATCGAAGGCAACACCACCCGTGCGGCACTCAGGGGCACGTTCAGCCTGAGCGTGCCGGAAGGTCTGTCGCGAAAATCGTTCACCACATCCAGGGCCGCCTCGACTTCGCCCAGTGCCGGTACGATGCGTTCCATCAGTTTTCTGCCGGCCTCGGTCGGTGTCACGCTGCGTGTGGTGCGATTGAGCAGGCGCACCCCCAGGCGTGCCTCCATGCGGCGTACTGCATCGCTAAGGCTCGATGCGGACTTGCCGCTGACCCTGGCACCTTCACGAAAACCCGCAGCGTTGACCACCGCCACGAATGCCAGCAAGTCCTGAATGTCTGTTGTCACTGTTCGCTCTCCCGTACAAGCTGTGCCGATTGCAATGGATTATCAGATCAGTCGTCAATACCTATAGTGGCTGCACATCACTATTGGACAGAGGCAGATCACATGAGCGACGCCAGCAAGGCAGGTACATTTCTACTGGATGACCGCACAATCAATCGCATGGGCTACGGCGCGATGCAGTTGGCAGGTCCTCATGTCTTTGGTCCACCCAAGGACCCGGACGCGGCAATCGCAGTGCTGCGTGGCGCGCTGGAGGCCGGTGTCAACCATATCGACACCGCCGACTTCTACGGGCCGAACATCACCAACCAGTTGATTCGTCAGGCTCTGCACCCTTACGCCGATAACCTGGTGATTGCCACCAAGGTGGGTGTCCGGCGTGGCAGCGATGCTTCATGGCTGCCGGCCCATGATCCGGATGATCTGATTCGTGCCGTACACGACAACTTGCGCTATCTGCAACTGGACGTGCTGGATGTCGTGAACTTCAGGGCCTGGGGTACTCAAAACGCGCCCGCCGAAGGTTCTATCGAAGAGCCGTTCACGGTACTGGCCGAACTGCAACAGCAGGGATTGATCCGGCACCTTGGGCTGAGCAACGTCACGGCCTCTCAAGTCAAGCAGGCGCAAGGTATCGCCAGGGTCGCCTGCGTGCAGAACCACTACAACCTGTCGCATCGCAATGACGAGTCTCTGATTGCCGATCTGGAGGCCCAAGGCATCGCCTATGTGCCGTTCTTTCCTCTGGGTGGTTTCACGCCACTGCAGTCCGAAGTCCTGGCGAGCGTTGCCCGGCGTGCAGGTGCATCACAACTTTGTGTGGCGCTGGCGTGGCTGCTCAAGCGCTCTCCCAATGTCCTGCTGATTCCCGGCACATCGTCTGTGGCTCATCTGCGAGAGAACCTGATAGCCAGCGAATTGAACCTTGCGCCAGAGCTGCTGGCCGAGCTCGATGCCATGGCCTGAGTCGGAGCCGTCCGCAAAGCGCAAGACTTCCAGCTGAAAAACCGGATAATGGGCGCCAATCGTTTGCTCGCTATTCTGGTAATCCCGCATGGAAATCAAGGTCAACTTTCTCGACAACCTCCGACTTGAAGCCAAGTTCGATGACTTCACGGTGGTTGCCGATCAACCTATCCGCTACAAGGGCGATGGTTCGGCACCGGGACCGTTCGACTATTTCCTGGCTTCATCGGCCTTGTGTGCGGCTTACTTTGTGAAGTTGTACTGCGAAACCCGCAATATCCCCACCGACAACATTCGCCTGTCGCAGAACAACATTGTCGATCCGGAAAACCGCTACAACCAGATCTTCAAGATCCAGGTCGAGCTGCCTGCCGATATCTCCGCCAAGGATCGTCAGGGCATCCTGCGCTCCATCGACCGTTGCACGGTAAAAAAGGTGGTGCAGGCCGGGCCTGAGTTCGTGATCGAAGAAGTGGAGAATCTGGACGCCGATGCTCAGGCGTTGCTGATGCCGAGTCTGTCCTCGGGAGAGGGCACCTGCATTGTCGGCAAGGATCTGCCCCTGGAGCAGACCATTGCCAATATGTCGGGCATCCTGGCGGGTCTTGGCATGAAGATCGAAATCGCCTCGTGGCGCAATATCGTTCCCAATGTCTGGTCGCTGCATATCCGCGACGCGCAATCGCCGATGTGCTTTACCAATGGCAAGGGCGCGACCAAGGAAGGCGCACTGGCGTCGGCGCTGGGCGAGTTCATCGAACGGCTCAACTGCAACTTCTTCTACAACGATCAGTTCTGGGGCGAAGACATCGCCAATGCCGAGTTCGTGCACTACCCGGACGAGCGCTGGTTCAAGCCGGGTCGTAAAGACGCGCTGCCGGAAGAAATCCTCGACGAATACTGCCTGGACATCTATAACCCCGACGGCGAACTGCGCGGCTCGCATCTATACGACACCAACTCCGGGAATGTCGAGCGTGGCATCTGCTCGCTGCCGTATGTACGCCAGTCGGATGGCGAGGTGGTGTACTTCCCGTCCAACCTGATCGAAAACCTGTTCCTCAGCAATGGCATGAGTGCTGGCAACACACTGGCCGAAGCACAGGTTCAATGCCTGTCGGAAATCTTCGAGCGGGCAGTCAAGCGCGAAATCCTGGAAGGTGAAATCGCCTTGCCGGATGTGCCGCAGGACGTGCTGGCGAAATACCCCGGCATCCTGGCCGGTATTCAGGGCCTGGAAGAGCAGGGCTTTCCCGTTCTGGTGAAGGATGCGTCCTTGGGCGGCGAATTCCCGGTGATGTGCGTCACCCTGATGAACCCGCGTACCGGCGGCGTGTTTGCCTCGTTCGGCGCGCATCCGAGCTTTGAAGTGGCGCTGGAGCGCAGCCTGACCGAATTGCTGCAGGGCCGCAGCTTTGAAGGCCTGAACGATTTGCCGCAGCCGACCTTTGAAAGCCATGCGGTGACCGAGCCCAATAACTTCGTCGAGCACTTTATCGACTCCAGCGGTGTGGTGTCGTGGCGCTTCTTCAGTGCCAGATCCGACTTCGAGTTTGTCGAGTGGGATTTCTCCGGTCAGGGCGAAAACTCCAATGCCGAAGAAGCCGCAACGCTGTTCGGCATTCTCGAAGACATGGGCAAGGAAGTGTACATGGCGGTGTATGAGCACCTGGGCGCTTCGGCCTGCCGCATTCTGGTGCCGGGTTATTCCGAGATCTACCCGCTGGAAGACCTCATCTGGGACAACACCAACAAGGCGCTGCTGTTCCGTGCCGACATCCTGAACCTGCACAGCCTGAACGCCGCCAGCCTGAAAAAACTGGTCAAGCGTCTGGAAGACAGCGAGCTGGATGACTACACCGACATTACCACCTTGATCGGCATCGAGTTCGACGACAACACGGCCTGGGGCCAGTTGACGATTCTTGAGCTGAAACTGCTGATCTACCTCGCCCTGCAGAAGTTTGAAGAAGCGAAAGAGCTGGTAGAAGCCTTTCTGCAATTCAACGACAACACCGTCGAGCGCGGCCTGTTCTATCAGGCCTTGAATGTGGTGCTGGAAGTTGAACTGGACGAAGAACTGGCGCTGGAAGACTACGAAGTCAACTTCCGCCGCATGTTCGGCAATGAGCGAATGGACGCGGTGCTGGGCTCAATGGACGGCAGCGTTCGCTTCTACGGCCTGACGCCGACCAGCATGAAGCTCGAAGGCCTCGACAGACACCTGCGCCTGATCGACAGCTACAAGAAACTGCATGCGGCACGGGCGAAGGCGGTATAGCGATACGTCGTTTGAAATGAAGCTGTCGCGACCCTCTCACAGGATGAACACCTCGTGGGAGGGAGCTTACCCGCGACATATCAGTTGGCCTTGCGCCCGCGTGCGGCGTGCTTGACCGGCACGCTTGCTCCATATTCGCTCCACCAGGCAGCGAGCGCTTCCATTGTTGGCCCAAGGCCGCGAGCCTTCCGGGTGATTTCATATTCGACGCGCGGTGGTACTTCCGCAAATACGGTGCGTGATACCAGGCCGTCGGCCTCCAGTTCTCGCAGTTGTGCTGTAAGCATGTGCTGAGTAATACCGGGAATGGCTTTGCGCAACTCACCAAAGCGATAGATTCGCTGATTGAGCAGCCACATGATTTCCAGTTTCCATTTACCTGAAAGCAGAGCAAATGCACGACGCATTTCTTCATGCATATTGACTGTAGTTTCCTCAATAGTCTGGTTTTCCATACTAGCCACCATTAATTCATCCTACTTGTTGAAGTTCATGTTAGGCGACATCCTCGCTACTTATTGAACTTACTTTCAAGTCAGAGAGAAAAAATGACCACTTATTACCTCTACTGGATCAGCACTGTATTGTTGTCGCTGCTTTATTTCACATCAGCAGGACTTTATATCGCCAAGGGCGACTATGTACGAAAGGCCCAGGCGGAGCTGGGATATTCGGCCCCGTGGCTTGTGCCGTTCATGATCGTCGTCAAAGTGCTCGGCCCCCTCGCCATTCTCTGGCATTTCAATGTAGCGCTGAGTGATCTTGCCTACGCTGGCATGTTCTATCACCTGATATTGTCCGGGATGGCTCACCTGGGTGTCCGCAATCCCAGAAGCGCACTGCCTGCGGCCTTGGGTCTCATTTTTCTGATTGCCTCCTTCTCAACGCAAAACGCTGCTCGTGACCTGCAGTCGCCTTATGCGCCTGCGGCCACGGTTCTTGAAACAACTCTTGGTTGATGGAGGTGCCGGCCCTCTGAGCAGGGCCGGCCGGAAGGCGTTTACCGAGAGCCGCTGTCGTAAGCGGCCTGCCCGGCGTCGGCGTCCTTGCGGCGTGCCGGGTCGCCGAGCCAGAGCATCAGGCAGGTGCCGAGCATCAGGATCGAGGCGACCACGTAGAACGGGACGGCGAAGGACTGGGTGGCGTCCTTGATCAGGCCGATCAGGAAGGGGCCGGCAAAGCCTCCAAGGTTGCCGATGGAGACGATCAGCGCCAGCCCGCCTGCTGCGGCGCGCCCGGTCAGGATGGTGGACGGAATGGCCCAGAAGGTCGCCTGGAATGACAGGATGCCGGATACGGTCAACGCCAGGCAGGTGACTTTCATTATAGGCTCGTCAGTGAGCGCAGCACCCACCAGAGCCACGGCCGCAAAGGCGAGTGCGCCGGCCACATAGGGCAGGCGTTGCTGGCTGCGGTTGGCCAGGCGTGCCCAGATCGTCATGGATATTGCACCGAGAACATAAGGCAGTGCGGTGACCAGACCGACGGTGGTGTTGGTCATGCCCAGGCTTTTGATGATCTGTGGCATCCACAGGCCGATGCCGACAGAACCGACGATGCAGCAGAAGTTGATCGCGGCCAGTGTGAAGACCTTGGGGTTGGTCAGTGCGCTGCGCAAGGTGTTGCCATGGGAAGAGCCGATGGCCTGCTGCTCTTGCTTGAGGCGCTCGCCCAGCCAGTTTTTTTCCCGGTCATTCATCCAGCGCGCCTTGGCCGGAGTGTCCACCAGCACGAACAGGCAGGCAATGCCCAGCAGCACCGCTGGCAAGGCTTCGGCGACCAGCAGGAACTGCCAGTTTTTCAGCCCCATGATGCCGTGCATTTCCATCAGCCAGCCGGACAATGGCGAACCGATGATGTTGGCGGTGGGAATACCCAGCAGGAAGGCAGCGATAGCCTTGGCACGCCATTTACCGGGAAACCAGTAGGTGAAATACAGATAGACCCCGGGCGTGAAGCCGGCTTCTGCAACGCCCAGCAAAAAACGCAGGATGCTGAAGCTGATCGGCCCGGTGGCGAAGGCTGTGGCCATGGAAATCAGGCCCCAGGTGATCATGATCCGGGCAATCCAGACCCGGGCACCGAAGCGTTGCATGAGCAGGTTGCTGGGGATCTCGAAAATGAAATAACCAAAGAAAAACAGGCCTGCTGCCCAGCCGAACATGGTGGCGGTCAGGCCCAGGTCCTTGTTCATGCTGATGGCGGCAAAACCGACGTTGGTGCGGTCCAGGTAGCTGATGACGTAGCACAGGAATATGAAGGGCAGGATACGCAGCATCACGCGGCGCAGCAGTTTCTCGCCTTCTTCATCGGACAGAGGAGGGAGCGGATCGGGAATGTTCTGGGTCATGGCGTCACTTCTTTTGTAATTGTTTTGAAGACATGGCGAGGCGCGCGAGTCAGCCATGCGAATACATGGCCAGCCCCGGCGTTGTTGTGGTCACTTGCAGGATCGAGCCCGACTCCGACTCGGTGATGTAAAGGTTGCGGTTGTCCTGACCGCCAAAGGCCAGGTTCGTGTTGCTGATGCCCTGGCAGGAGACGATGCGTTGCAGCGGTTCGCCGACTTTCGACAGTTTCCATACCGAGCCGAAACCGGTGTGCGCGATGTACAGGTTGCTTTCGTTGTCCAGCGCCAGACCATCCGGCCCGCCCAGGCCGCCGTGCAATTGAGCGAAGACTCCGACCTTGCCAATGATCGAACCGTTGCCCAGTGGAATGCGCCAGATCTGCTGGGCGCGGGTCACCGCTATCAGCAGGTGATTGAGGTGTGGGTCGAAAACGATGCCGTTCGGGCTGGGGATGGTGTTGATCAGGCAGGACAGGTTGTTGTCACTGCTCAGTTTGTAGACTCGCCCGCTAGGATCCTGCAGACCGGTCTGGCCCTGATCGGTGAAATACAGGTCGCCGTTGGGGGCGAAGACCAGATCGTTGACCCCCTTGAAGCCTTCGGAGCCTGCCGATTCCAGAAGTGGCTCGATATGCCCGCTCTGAGGCTCAAGCACCATGATTCCGCGTTTGTAATCGGTGATGAAGATTCGCCCGTCGCGATGGATCTTCAGGCCGTTGGGCCAGCCGTCGTATTCGCATACCAGCTCCCATTCACCTTGCGGGGAAATCCTGAAAATCCGGCCATAAGGGATATCGGTCACATAGAGGTTGCCGTTGCGGTCGAAAGACGGGCCTTCCAGAAACGAATCGATTTCACGACGCTGACGGTTGGCATCCGCCCACGCGGTGCGACGTGGTTTGCGGAAGTGGTCCGGCAGGCGCGTGAAAACAGTGGTTTCGACGATGGAGGGTGCGGGAAAGAAGCTCATGGTCGCTCCTGAGGTTTGAATTGTTATGGGTAAAATAAAACCTGATTTCAAAATAATGCATTTTATGTCGTTGATCGACATTTAATTCTTGAAAATTTAATTTTATTGAAATGTTGTTCTGATTTTTTTGCTTTCGCTTGTGCGGCAGGCGAGGCGGGCTCTGCGGGTGGTGGGGCATGTCTGCAACGATGGCGAGGATGACCTCGTTGTCGGATAATGCCCGGTCAAGCCTGCTGATGGGCTCCACAAGTCGAGGTGTCTGTAATGGTAAAAGCGCGGCCGCGCCCTGCGGTGAATGGTGTGGCTTCGGCCGACAGGGTCTTGACGGTGCTCTCGGCATTTCAGGTTGGCGATAAGGCGCTGAGTCTGGTCGAGTTGGTCGAGCGTACGGGGCTTATCAAAAGCACGATCATGCGCTTGATGGTTTCACTGGAAAATCATGGGTTCATCACGCGAATGGCTGACGGGCGCTATCAGTTGGCCAGTGAAGTCATGAGGCTCAATGCCGTTTACCAGGAATCGCTCGATCTGGAAGGCCATGTAATGCCAAAACTGCATTACCTGTCCGAGCAGACCGGTGAAACCGTATCCTTTTACGTTCGCCATGGTGCCTACCGCATGTGTCAGTACCGGGTGAATTCTGTGCATCGGCTGCGGCTCAATATGCAGCCGGGTGACATGCGTCCAATGGATGAGGCTGCCGGAGCCCAGGCGTTGCGCGCTTCTTTCCAGACCGCAATGGCGCTGGAAAAACCGTTTTATTCCTGTGGCGCGACCGACCCTCATGCCGCCTCTGTTGCACTGCCGATTTATGGCGCCCAGCAGGAACTGATGGGCGCTCTGGTCATTTCAGGACCGGCAAGCCGCTTGACGCAAGAGGCTGCCGAGAGTTTCAGGGCCGTCTTTTTTGACGCCGCCCGCGACCTGATGCGCAGTCTGGGTTGCAAGACGGCAAGTCACTCCGGTGCTGTCGAGTCAGAATCCGTAAAGTGATACGGGGTTATCGCGCAGAATCAATGTGCGCTTTTGCTCATCGCCAGCCCAGGCCCACAGCAGGTCCAGAATGGCGGCGTCGTCGGGTTTCAGGTCAGCAGCCAGCGTAGGGTGGGGCCAGTCGCTGCCCCACAGCATTCGTTCGGCGTTTCTCTTGATCAATGCGCTGGCAACCTTTCCCGAGTCTTCATAGTGCGGCGCTCCCGAGAGCGAGCGAAGGTAGGGAGCGGAGAGCTTGACCCAGGTTCGTTCATTGTCCAGCAGCCGGGTTAGTGAGGCGAATGCATCGGACTTCACGCCTTCGGGCTGGGGGACGTGCCCCATGTGATCGATCACCAGTTTTGTCGGTAGTCTGGCCAGGCGTGGCTCCAGTTCCACCAGATGAGGTCCGGTGGCGACTTGCACGTTCCAGCCAAGCTCGTTCACTCGAGGGGCGAGTTGTTCAAGGTCATCGAGTGACGTATTGCCGACGCTGAAATTGAAGCGTATGCCACGCACGCCAGCCTCATGCAGGCGGCCCAGTTCCTCGGCGCTTATCGACGGATCGACAACGGCTATCCCGCGCGCGTTACCCTGACTGCGCAGGAGTCCGTCGAGCAGGATGCGATTGTCGGTGCCGTAAGTGGATGGCGTTACGATGACCATTCTCGACATGCCCAACCGCTGTTGCAGTTGGCGATAGTCTTCGAGTGAGGCGTCGTCCGGGAGCAGCCTGGCATTGGCGGCGGCAGGGTAGCGTCCATCGTACAAATGCATGTGGCAATCAACGCTACCGGCCGGTGGAAGCCGTTTGGGTGGAGCCTCACCGCGACTGAAAGGGACGTTGGCAAGAACGCCCATGGACGCGAGTGCGCTCAACGCGCTTCCTGCCTGCAGGAAGCGGCGACGAGATAAAGCCATTCGATAAACCTCTTTATTCTTGTATTGAGGCGTTGGCAGGTGTGGTGTTTCAGCCCTTGGCAGCCGCAGCTCCGGCCAGCTCGGCTTGTTCGCGTTCACGCTTGCGGCCGATGACCAGAACCATGACGCCTGCAAGAGTGCACAGTGCCGCCAGTGGCATCAGTGCCAGTGCATGGCTGCCTGTTGCGTCATGAATCGCGCCGTAGGCATTCACCATGATTCCGCCGCCGATCAGGTTGGCCAGGGCACCCACGGCTGCGAGTCCCGCCGCGGCCGTAGAAGATGAAAGCCAGCCGGAAACCAGTGCCCAGAACGGACCCTTCATCGAGTAGGCCCCAATCAGCACCAGGCTCAACATGATCACTGTGGCCACCAGAGATGATGTGAACAGTGTCAGCAGCAGGCCGCCAGCGATCATCAGCATGGTCATTGCCGTATGCCAGCGACGTTCGCCGGTGCGATCGGAGCTGCGTCCCCACACAATCATCAGCACCGAAGCGAGGCCGTAGGGAATGGCATTGACCAGGCCGATCTCCATGGCACTCAAGCCAAAGGTCTTGAGCAGTTGCGGGGCCCAGACGCTCATGGTGCTGCCAGCGGCAGAGGCGCCCGAGTAGATCAGTGCCAGTACCCAGATATCTTTGTGGCGAAGCAGCTTCCACAAGGAGAGGTGCCCGATGGTCGTTTTCTTCGAGGCCTCTTCTGCCAGACGCTGGGTCAACCAGTTGCGTTGCTCGTTACTGAGCCATTTGGCTTGTTCGGGGCGGTCGGTCAGGACGAACAGGCAGGCGATCCCCAGCAGTACGGCCGGAATGCCTTCGATGATGAACAGCCAGTGCCAGCCGCGCATGCCCATCCAGCCATCCAGGCTCAGTAACAGCCCCGACAGGGGAGAGCCAATGAAGTTGGCGGCGGGAATGGCAACCATGAAGATGGCAACCATGCGTGCACGATAAGCGGAAGGCAGCCAATAGGTGAGATACAGCAATACGCCGGGGAAGAAGCCGGCCTCGGCAGCACCGAGCAGGAAACGCATCACGTAGAGCGAGTTGGCTCCCTGCACGAAGGCGGTCCCTGCGGAGATCAGCCCCCAGGTAATCATGATCCGGGCAATCCAGATACGCGCGCCATACTTCTGCATGGCCAGATTGCTGGGAACTTCCAGAAGAAAGTAGGAAAAGAAAAACAGACTGCTGGCAAAGCCGAATACTTTTGCGGTCAGGCCCAGGTCTTCATTCATCTGCAGCGAAGCCATACCGATGTTGCCACGGTCAATGATCGCAATCAGGTAACAGATGATGAGGAAGGGCAATATGCGCCAGGCGACCCGGCGCATGGTGCTGCGTTCAAGTTCGCTGACGCTGGAGGCTGTTGATGTCATATGACTCTCCGGTTCTTGTTTTTCTGGAGTGTTTTAATGAGCAGAGCTCCCCTTGAGAGGAGCTCACGATCACGGGATCAATGGTCGAGCAGGTGGCGGTTGACCACGCACCGAGGGTCCAGGGGCGTGCCTTCCCATACATCAATGATCTGGCGAAGTGCGACGAGCCCCACGCGATCTCGCGCTTCGGAGGTGTTGGCGCCGACATGCGGAGTCGCGACCAGTGTCGGTAGGCCCCAGAGCGGACTGTCGGCCGGCGGGGGCTCGGGGTTGAAGGTATCCAGGCCGGCTCCCGCGATCTTGCGTTCGCTCAGTGCGTCAACCAGAGCCTGGGTATCGATCAGCTCGCCGCGGGCTGTATTGATGAGAATGCAGCCAGGGCGCATGCGCTGGAATTGCGCAGCACCGATCAGGTTGTAATTGGCGTCTGTCAGCGGGCAATGCAGGCTGATGACATCGCTTTCGGCCAGGAGACGGTCGAAATCCTCTTCGCGCGATACATGAGCCCGCTCGGGCAATTGCTGCAGATAGGGGTCATAGACCTTCACCTTCATCTGCAGCGGTGCCACCAGGTCCATCAGGATGCTGCCGATCGAACCCAGTCCTACCAGGCCAAGGGTCTTGCCAGACAATTCAATACCGTTCGCCGAAGACTTGTCCCAGTGCCCGTCACGCATACGTGCGTCCAGAAGAGCTGTCTGGCGGGCCACGCTGAACATGAGTGCAAAGGCGTGCTCGGCAACGGACTGCGCGTTGGCACCCACTGCAATGCAAACCGGCACGCCCAGAGCGGCGGCCGCCTGAATATCGATGGTGTTGAAACCCACGCCATGCTTGGCGATCACCTTGAGCCCGGGGGATGCCTCGATCATGGCGCGGGTCAGTTGACCCTGACGCACGATGATCGCATCGGGCTGCTCGGCGCGGATGATCGCTTCCAGTTCCTCGGCGGGGAGATAAGGCGTTGTAGGGATCACCCTGATGCCCTGGCTTGCAGCCAGGTGCATGGCGTCCGCTGCGAGTTCGGGGCCGGTGAGCAGGATGGTTCGGGTCATGTCAGACACCTTCTTGTTATGGTCGCTTCAGATGTGATGAGCAGGTTTTGCTTGTGCCCAACACTAGCATATTGAAATGTCGTTGCAATATTAAGATTTTGATTCTTGTTTTTGGTGAGGTGGATGGGGTTCAATGGGGTTGTGTTTTTAAATAATGAAATTCAATTCTGTTTTGTTTGGTTTCCGCACAACCGACGACATCGAACAACATCAATAACAGGGGTATGTCACATGAGCATTGGATTCAGGGTTCTGGAGCGCGCACGCACGGTCGATGCAGGCTGGGTTTCGCGCTACCGCGAGGTGCCGGTCGCTAACGTCAGTGACTCGATGAACCGCATGACCGCAGGCGGGGCAAGGTTGCGCCCGATGCATCGCGCTGGCGTGCTGGCTGGTCCGGCGATAACGGTCAAGGCCCGTCCGGGGGACAACCTCATGCTTCACTACGCACTGGATATTGCCCAGCCAGGCGACGTGATTGTCGTGGATGCCGGCGGTGACCTGTCCAATGCGCTGATCGGCGAAATGATGGTTGCCTACGCCGTCAAGCGTGGTGTGGCAGGGATCGTGATCAATGGTGCAATCCGCGATGCCGGTGCCATCGGCCAGGGTGATTTCCCGATGTTTGCGGCGGGGATTTCACACCGGGGGCCATACAAGGATGGCCCGGGCGAGATCAATGTGCCGATCGCAATCGATGGCATGGTGATTGAGCCGGGCGACCTGGTAATTGGCGATGACGATGGTCTGCTGTGTGTGCCCTATGATCAGGTCGCGGAAGTGTATGAGCGCGCAGTGGCCAAGCACACCGCAGAGAGCAAGCAGATGGAGCACATCGCCCAAGGCACCAATGACCGTACCTGGGTGCTGGAGTCTCTGAAGAAAAAAGGCTGCCTGCTGCCACAGTGATAGGTTGTTATGCAGTCCGAAAGGAAGCTGCCGCCTGGCATCTTCCCTTTCCCTTGAGTGAAATTTCCTAGAAAATCCCGGCCGCTTGTATGTGTCGATTCGGGGATTTAAGGTGCGGCGTCGCTGCAAAATCAGCGGCCGGGTTTAGCGATCCGAATCCCAAGGCACAGCAGTGCTACACAACCTGCTTCAAGCGAGCTCTATGCTTGAGGCATGCGTTATGGCGACTGTGCGTCGGAGACCTTCGGGTCTGCCGGTGTGCCTTTGGGGCCGGTTCGCTAACCGCCGTACAGTCGCCACCCACATACGTTTAGCGACGTATCGGGTGGCTAATTCCCCAAAGGAGTTTTACCCCCATGGACCTTCCATACCCCTCGTCACCCTGCACCGACCACTTCGAACCCACCATCTTCATCCGCCATCACCGCATGCTGCGCGCCGTGATGCTGGACGCCCAGGTCTGGTTTCCCTTGCAGGATCTGGCCCGGCTGATGGGCAAGCAACTGGACGAACGCGCCACCCTCAAACTCGATATCGACCAACGCCGCACCGTCTGGCTGCTGACCCACGGCAACTGGGAAAAATGCCTGATGATCAGCGAATCGGGCGTCTTCGCGATGCTCGTCCATCACTACGTCCCCGAAAACCGCGCACTGCGCCGCTGGCTCGCGCAGGAAGTATTGCCCGCACTGGATGTTCGTCATGCAGAGGTAGCCGATCAGCCCTTGCTGTACCAGATGCGCTGGCAGGGCAATGCCCTGAGTTCGCTGCAATGGCATGGCGAGCTTTGGGTGAAATTGCGGGATTTGCCGGAGCTGGTTCAGGTGCGGTCCGAGGGCATGACCGGCTCGTGGTGGCGGCGATTGCTGGGGCGTCGGTCGTTTTTTGCTTGATGGGAGTCCTCCTGGCTGGAAGGGTTAGTAGCCTTCCCGGATAAATCCGCTGCTACTCCTGCGGACCAAAGCTCTGCTCGTTACCCCGATGAAACGCAGCATCCAGCGCGCCTGCGATCTGTGCCAGCAGTTCGGTGGTTTGCGGGATCAGTCGGCCCATGGTGATAAAACCGTGGATCTGCCCCGCAAAGTGGCTGTGAGTTACCGTGACGCCCGCTTCTTGCAGGCGCTTGCTGTAGGCGCGGCCTTCGTCTTCGAGGGGATCACAGCCACAGGTCACTATAAAGGTGGGCGGCAGACCGCTGAGGTCTTGGGCCAATAACGGGGACGCACGCCAGTCCAGGCGGTCGGCATCGTTGCGCAGGTATTGAGCCTTGGTCCAGTCCAGTGTCGCGGCTGTCAGTGGCGGTTCCAGAACCAATTGTTGCCGGGAGCGATGTGCGCCATGGAAGTCGGTTGCCGGGTAGATCAGTGCCTGCAATGCCAGCGGCGGGTAGCCTGCATCCCGCGCCATCAAGGCGAGGACAGCGGCGAGATTGCCTCCGGCGCTGTCGCCACCGACGGCAATGCGTTCGGCGTCGATGCCCAGTTGCGTTGCCTGTGCCCGGACATAACCCAGAGCGGCAAGGGCGTCTTCGGTGGCCGCCGGAAACTTGTGCTCCGGGGCCAGGCGGTAATCCACCGCGATCACGATGCAGCGAGCCAGCAGGGCCAACTGACGACAGACGCCATCATGGGTATCCAGATCGCCGACGACCCAGCCGCCCGAGTGGAAGAACAGCAGGGCAGGGAGGGTTTCGCCATCGGCTGTTTCGATTCCGCGATAGAGACGTAAAGGTATCTCGCCGCCCGGGCCAGATGCGCTCAGGTTTTCAATGGCAGCGATGTTCACAGGTGCCGCCGCAAGGGCCAGGCGACTGTTGCGAAAGGCGGTTCGCGCCTGTTCGGGAGTCGGTTCGCCGCTGGCAACAGGAGCCTGACGCATCAGTGCAATCACGCGTGAGGCACCAGGGTCCAACATCCTGACACGCAGGGTCGGCGCGAGATGAGGTGCAGTCATGGCAGTATCCTTGGGCAATGAATGAAGAGCGGATTATTCAAAATGCCAGCTGTAACCATCGCCTTGGCGTTTGACCCGCCCGGCCGAGGTGCCAGCGAAATGGGAGCTGAAATACAGGGCGTCGTGTTCAACCAGAAACGCCAGCAGCCATTGCCTTGAGCGACTGGCGGTTTCTGGCTGATTGCAGAAGCATGAAGACCAGAGCGGCTGCGAAACCTGTATGGGGTGATGCATGACGTCGCCGCCAAACATGGCCGTTTTGCCGTTGTTTTGGTAGCTGATGGACATGTGGCCCACGCTATGGCCCTTGGTTGGATGGAAGTGGAAGCCTTCCAGAAACGGCCCGCCTTCGGCCTCTATCATCAGTGCCTGACCGGCTTCGACCACCGGTAGCACGCTGTCGACAAAGGCCTGATAGCCCCTGCTTTCACGACCGGGTCCATTGACGAAGTGTTGATACTCGACTTCCGGGAAGACGTATTGGGCGTTGGGAAAGGTCGGCACCCATTGGCCATCCACCAGTTGGGTGTTCCAGCCGATATGGTCGGTGTGCAAATGAGTGAGCAGCACATAGTCGACCTCTTCTGGCGTTACTCCGGCAGCGGCCAGGCGCTCCAGCCAAGGCTCGTTCAACTGGTGAAAGATGGGCATTGCCGGGCGGTGTTTGGCATTGCCGACGCCGGTATCGACCAGCACCGTATGCTGCGGCGTCTTGATGACCCAGGTGTGTACGCTGATGATTACCTTCTGGCCTGAGTTGTCGAGGCTGTCGGGAATCAGCCATGAACGTTGTGATTCCACGGCGTTGTTGTCCCAGCCCGGCAACAGTGCGTTGGGCGCAAAGTTGTCGAACAGTTTTTCGCTGACGCGAGTGATGTGGGCCGAGCCAAGGGTGTAGTGCCGATCGTTCATGTTAATATCTCGCTGATACTGATCGGTATCATGTTGATACCGGTCGGTATCATAGTCAAGGGTGATTCATGAACAGAGACAGCCAGACATTGCCGCTGCGGGAGAGAATTCTGCTTGCAGCCGACGAGCTTTTTTATCGGGACGGGATTCGTGGCGTCGGTGTAGAAGCCATTGCGGCCCATGCGGGCACCACCAAAATGGGGATCTACCGACACTTCGCGAACAAGGATGCGCTGGTTGCCGAATGGTTGCGGCTGGAATCCCTGGCTTATGCCGATGTGCTGGACCAACTCAAGGTGCAACACCCCGATGACCCCAAGGCTCAGTTGCTGGGTTGGGCGCGGTTCATTGCCAGTCGTTTGGCCGCCGATGCGGACCGGGGCTGCTGTTTCGCCAACTCGGTCGCCGAGTTGCCGGACAAGGAGCACCCGGCGCGAGCGGTTATCGAGGCGCACTCCCGCGACTTGAGCGAGCGTTTGATTGCGTTGTGCACCGAGGCCGGCATGACGGATCCTGAAGGCACCGCCAGCGAAATCCTGTTTGTGCTCGGTGGTGCGCAGTTGGCGGCGCAGAGTCGGGGTGATGCCCAGAAAGTTGGTGAACGATTGGTGATCATCGTTCAGCGCCTGATCGGGTGAACAAACTGTAATCGGCCTTTATGCAGGAGCAGAAAATGCGGCAAAACCGAATCAGGATGATCATGCCGGCCAGCGCCGCCGACGTCTTTGAGGCCTTTCACGATCACGACGTGCGCATGCGTTGGGACAGTTTGTTGTCGCGGGCTGAAGTGGAGGGCGGCGGCAGTCACCCTTATGTCGGGGCGATCACTTTCAATCAGGGGCGTGGCTGGAAACGCATGTTTGTCATGCGCACCCGTTTTGTGAATTATCAGCCGGGCAGGGTTGCGGCTGCCGTGCTGGTGGAGCCTGCTGGCTGGTTCGAGAGCTGGGCCGCATCGATGCAGCACCGCGACCTTGATGATTCTCGCTCGGAGCTGATTTACACCTTCCGTCTCCAGATGCGTCCACGCTGGTTGGGGCGAGTGCTCGATCCGCTGGTCAACCGCCTGTTCGAATACGAAACCCGTCGGCGTTTTGCTGCGATGGCAGAGTATTTGCGGTCCAGGGATTGAAATAGGCTTTACTCCAAGGGTCGTATGCGGTTCACCTCACCAGGAGCCACCATGCCGGGCAAGCCCGCTACGCCGCTGATGCACACTGTCTCTAGGCTGTTCAATGTCGGGCAGGATGAGGTGCAGCCGGTCATTGTCGGCCTGCTGATGTTCTTCACGCTGTTTACCGGCTATTTCATGTTGCGGCCCGTGCGGGAAACCATGGGGATTGCCGGTGGCGTGGACAACCTGCAATGGCTGTTCACCGGAACCTTTCTTGCGACGCTGGTCATGCTGCCGGTGTTCGGCTGGCTGGCTTCACGGCTGCCGCGTCGGGTGCTGGCGCTGTGGGTCTATGTGGGTTGCGCCTGCATTCTGCTGGTGTTTGCCGCCGTTTTCCGGTTGGAGCCGGACAATGTCTGGGCGGCACGAGCCTTTTATATCTGGCTGTCGGTATTCAACCTGATCGCCATATCCCTGGCCTGGAGCGTACTGACCGATGTGATGGTGGCGTCACAGGCCCGGCGGACCTTTGCGCTGATCGCCGCAGGGGCAAGCGTGGGCGGTCTGGCCGGTCCGGTTCTGGGGGCTTTGCTGGTGCGACCGGTAGGCCATGCCGGACTGCTGATCATCAGCGCCTTGCTGCTCCTGGCCTGCGCCGCCGCGGCAACGGGTTTGCATCGCTGGCGGGATGCGCGACCGCTGTCCCTTGCCGACGAGCCGGCGCCCAGGCACAAGGCCCTGGGCGGCAATCCATTCGCCGGTGCTACTCAGACCTTTCGTTCGCCCTATCTGATGGGTATCACGCTATTTGTGTTGATGCTGGCGAGCATCAATACATTTCTGTATTTCGAGCAGGCACGGCTGGTAGCCGAGTATTTTCCGGATCGCACCGAGCAGACGCGGATCTTCGGCCTGATCGACGCTACTGTGCAGGCATTGTCCCTGATCGTTCAGGTTTTCCTCACCGGGCATATTGCCAGGCGCTTTGGTGTCGGCGTGTTGCTGGTGGCTGTGCCGCTGTTGATGGTGCCGGGCTTCCTGGCGCTGGCGTTCGCGCCTCTGTTCTCGATATTTGTGGTGGTCATGGTCATCCGCCGGGTGGGCGAATATGCGCTGGTCAGGCCGGGACGCGAGATGCTCTACGCCGTCGTGCCTGCCGAGCAGAAGTACAAGGCCAAGAACTTCATCGACACCGTGGTCTATCGCGGTGGCGATGCGGCCAGTGGCTGGCTCAAGCGTGCCATCGACCTGCTGGGCGATCATCCGGCAGCCGCCATGCTCTTCGGTGCAGTGCTGGCGGTGTGCTGGGGTGTGTGCGGTTTCCTGCTGGGGCGTCGTGAGCAGGTGCTGGAGAAGCATTGATCGTTTCTGTCTGCAGGTGAAGAAACGATCAACAGGCGCGCGAACCTGGGGAAGGCCATGAAGCGAAAAAACGGTAAATAATCTTAACTAACCCGACAAAAGTGCCGACAACCAGTCTGGAGCTACGTTTTGCTCGATCTGATGGACCACAAGAGGGCGGCAGGGTGTCTATAAAACTACGTTTGCTTCTGCTTATGGGGACCGGCGTCATTGCCATCCTGATTACCAGTCTGGTCAGTTATATGGGTAATGCCCGGATGGCCGATGCGATGGAAGACAACGAGGTCAGCATGACCGCGCTGCGTAACCATCTTGAGGCCGACATGATGCACGACGCCCTGCGCGCGGATGTGCTTTCGGCGATGCTGGTGGGCCTGGGGCAGAGCGATAGCACCAAAGAAGAGGTGCGCAGTTCCATTGCCGAGCATGCGGCACTCTTTCGTAAAGTCCTCGATGAAAACCTCAAGTTGCCGCTGGATGAAGTCATCAAGGCGGGCTTGAACAAGGTCAAGCCCAGCCTGGAAACCTATATTGCCGCTGGCGAAAGAATCGTCGCTCTGGCGCTCGACAACCCCGAAAGTGCACATCGGGAACTGGGCGTTTTCAACAAGGCGTTCAGCCAGTTGGAAGACGAAATGGCCAGCCTGAGCGAGACCATTGAAAGCAGCACGCAACAGGCCAGCGAAGAAACCCGGCAAGCCAGCAGCAACGCCAACGTCACCCTGGCTGCGGTGTTGATTGCCAGTCTGATATTGCTGATCGTGCAAGGACTCTGGGTTATCCGAAGCATCATGGGGCCATTACTGACCGCCAGCCGGATTGCCGAAAGCATTGCCCATGGCAACCTGAGCGAACCCATTGTCGAGCCCCGGCAACAGGATGAGGCAGGCATGTTGATCCGCAGCCTGGCAATCATGCAGCGCGACTTGCGGAGCATGATCGAGGTGGTGCGCAGCAATGCTCATGGCGTTACCGGTATGAGCCAGCAATTGAGCAGCGGCTGCCATGAGGTAGCGGACAGCAGCCAGCAGCAGAGTTCGGCTGCCAGCACCATGTCCGCAGCGGCTAGTGAAATGACCGCCAGCATCGAAGAGATCACCCGACACGCCGAGCGAGCCCTGAACATGGCCAACCAGGCTGAAGCACTGGCGCGAAATGGCGGTCGCGTGATCCATCAGGTGGTCAGCGATATGGAAGGCATTGCCCGTTCGTCGCAACAGTCGGCACAGGTGATCCGTAATCTGGATGAAGAGTCCGAGGGCATTTTCAATATCATCCAGGTGATCAAGGGCATCGCCGACCAGACCAACCTGCTGGCGCTCAACGCCGCCATCGAGGCAGCGCGTGCCGGCGAGCAGGGGCGTGGCTTTGCCGTGGTGGCCGACGAAGTGAGAAGCCTGGCCGGACGCACCAGCGCCTCCACCCAGGAAATTGCCAGCATGGTTGCCCGCATCCAGCAAAACACCCGCGAAGCCGTCACCAGCATGGAAACGGGCGTTGCTCAGGTCGACAAGGGCATGGCCGTTACCGCCGAAGTCGAAACCGCTATCAAGGAAATCCTCGATGCCACACTGAACACGACCCAACTGGTCAACGACATCAGCCGCACCATCAGCGAACAAAGTCTGGCCAGCAACGAAATCGCCCATCAGGTGGAAATGATTGCCAGCATGTCCGAAGGCAACAGCAGAGTCATTGGCCAGACTGCCGGGACGACCGATGAATTGTCGGCGTTGGCGGGGCAGCTTTCGCAGTCGGTGGATCGGTTCAGGCTTTGAGTGTGCGGGGGACCGATGTCGGATGGATAAATACTATCTGAATAAGTCCCCTTGTTCTTATATGGATTTTTCTCAATAAAACGATAAAAAGATTTTCCGAACTTTATTCTGTGAATTTATATCGAGTGTTTTAAATTCAAATGTTCTAGCCATATCGCTCGATGTTGTTCGTGACCTGAGGAAGTGCTGCTAATGTAAAAATGAATGCAGGTGTCATAGGAGATGGCACAATGGAAAATCTAATGGACAGTTTTGCAAAGGCTGCACCGGGCTCTACATTCAGGGTTGAGGAGAAGTCGGGGCTTGTGAGTTTTTTATACGAAGGGGAACTGAAGTCCGTCGATGTATCGAAAAGGACTATTGGTATATTGGATAAGGCTTATAAAGGAAAGGTTTATACGATTTCTGTTGATAATATTATTGCCGTCAACGGTCATGAGCCCTGGGATGCCTATTCCCTGAAAACGGCACCGTCAGACAAGCAGAATATTATTTCCTGGAATGGAGATAAATGGTACAACAGTTACTCGTATGAACTGGGACTTGATACGGAGACTGTATTCTCTCGAATCCCGGAAGGCACTGAACTTGTAATGCCGGCTGACTTCTGCGGAACCCAGGTGCCTCAGCATGGTTCGCTTGCAATGGTCGACTATCAGACCGGGCTGGCCATTCTGGACAGCATTACTTCGCCCGGACAGAAAATCAAAGTGCCCATGAACAAAGTGGCTGCGATTGATAACGGGGTGATCAAGCCCGTCAAGTAAGTAGTAGAAAGATCGAACAGGACCATGCTGACAGCGCACCTCATGCGCTTCTACACGGCAAGAGCAGGGGGCTTGATTCATCCGATAAGTTGGCACTTTAATTTCGGCCTGGGCCCCCTTTTGTCCTATCATTCGCCTTTTCACAAAGGCCGATGCATTCCCATGACAACCGCACCCACCACCCTGCTCGCCGCTCTGCAAGCTTCCACAATGCTGGAAATCGACGGGCTTCACGCCTGGGAGTTTTCTCTGGCCGATGATCTGAATATAGAGTGCATGGATGGCCGCGAGCGCAAGGTATGGCGTTTCAGCCAGGCGCAGATTCAGGCCGCGGTCTTCGATGAAAGCCTGCAAAGCTGGGTCATCAATGATGGCAATGCCGATCACCGGATCGTCTGCCTCGATGCATTCACCCCGAACGATGAGGATGAAGGCGAGCTGGATTGAGCCTTGCGCAAAACTCCATGAGCGATAGCCTGTCATACCCCTGACTGTCGTGAAGACGGCACCCATAATTTCAACAAGAAAAGGAATGCCCCCATGACTCCTGCATTTTTGCCGTGGCTGGCGCTTGCCAGTGCAATCAGCATTTTCCCTGTACAGGCTCAAACCATGTCCGATACCGATTTGCTGGTGGGGTCCTACACGCAGGGTAAGAGTGAAGGGATCTACCGTTTTGCTTTCAACAGCCAGACCGGCAAGATCGATCCCGCCCCGCGTCAGGTGATTCGTGCTGAAAACCCCTCCTGGCTGACCCTGTCCAAAGACGGGCGTTACTTGTATGCGGTCAACGAGAACGGTCCGGGGCAGAGCGATGTGGTAGGCAAGGTCAGCAGTTTTGCCATCGCTCCCAAGACTCATCAGGTGACGCCGCTCAATCAGGTCAAGAGCAAGGGTGACGAGCCGACTCATTCGAGCCTGAGCCCTGATGGGCGTTATCTGTTCGTTTCCAACTATGCCGTGCAGCCCGATCCTGGCGGATCTCTGGCGGTATTGCCGGTTGGCAGGGACGGCAAGCTTCAGGACGTCGTGCAATCGGCCGGGCCGAATGTTGCCAGCCAGGTGAATGCTGAGCGGCAGATGTCTTCCCATGTGCATGCGGCGGTACCGACGCCTGAGGGCAAGTACGTGGTTGCTGCCGATCTGGGAGCCGACAAGTTGTTCGTGTACAGCTACGACGCCAGTCAGGCCAGGCCCCTGCAGCCAGCCAGTACGCCTTCGGTGCAGTTGCCAGGCGGTAGCGGGCCTCGGCATATCCTGTTCAGTCGCGAGGGCAAGCATGCCTGGCTGGTGCTGGAAATGTCGGCTCAGGTCGCGGTGTTCGATTACCTGGATGGTGAGTTCAAACAGACCCAACTGGTCGACCTGAAAAACCAGGGCGTGCAGCAGCGCAACGGTGCCGGTGGTCTGCATGCGTCGCCCGATGGCCGCTTTCTGTATGTCGCCAACCGTGGCGAGGCCAATCAGTTGCTGGTTTTTCGGATCGATCCGACTACGGGCAAGCTTGAGGAGCTACAGCGTCGCTCGGTGGAAGGTACGGAACCACGGGAATTCAGTTTCGATCCCAGTGGTCAGTTCATGCTGATCGCCAACCAGAAGAGCAACCAGATCGTCACGGTTCGCCGTGATCCTCAAACTGGAATGCTGGGTGAAACGGTGCAGAAAGTCGATTTCGATTCACCTTCGGATCTGCATTTCCTGACCGACGATTGATCGTCACCAAGGTTCAAGCCTGCGGTTTACGCGGGCTTGAGCAACTATTAATCCAGATGATATGCGTTAGTGGCATAAAAGATTTTTGAATGAGCAGTCTCGGGCGTAAGTTTGAGTCAAGGCCACAGCGGCCACCACTTGAATCCAAGCGTGCATATATAAAAGACCACCGAGGGTTGACGACATGAACTTCAATATCTTTTCCATCATTGCAGCATCGGCTATTTCGGCATCGGTTGTTCTTCCCGCCAGCGCCAGTGTTGAAGTGACCGACAAAAAAGCCCACGCTACCCAGACTTATACGCCCAAGTACCTGCAACAGAGTGCCAACTTCTATGCCGCGCTGGATCACAAGACTGCGCAGTAAGCACTGATTCCCAAGGTTTTCACAGGCTCACACAGGTTTTTGCGACCACTGCCCATTGCGTGGCAGACCATGCATCTACTGTGGACTGGGCTTATACCGGATCCCTCGTTACTTCATGAGTAGCGGGGGATTTTTTATGCCTGGTTATTTGTCATGCGTTGAAGTTTTATACTTCGCTCATCAAAAAAACGCATAGTAGCTATGCATAACCGTGGTTTCTCAATACTGCGGATATCGACGATCCTGTCGGCCATGCAAAACACTATGGAGTTGTAAACATGGCCACTGCCATTCTCGGTTCAATCAGACAGGGCGCGTATATCGCGATCTCGCTTTATGTCATTTTCATTGCCGTGGTGACCATCACCAGCCTGCATCCACAACTTAAAACCCGTGCTTATGAGTCGGCTGCGCCTTCGGTGGTCGTGGCTGCGGCCCCACAGGAACGAGCGTCGTGATTCGTATTGTTCGCGAATGAATTCGCTTCTGCGACAGAGCAGGAGCCAATTCATTCGCGAAGATTTTTGCACTGCGGCCTGATTTCAATACAGAATCACTAAGCCATCACGCTGAAGGGATTTCTGTGACTCACGACGCCTATGCAAGGGCTTGCCGCAGCCTCGCTCTCTTGCCCCTGTTCTTCTTTCTTGCCGCCTGCAACAAGGAAGCTCCCAAGGTCAATACCCCCGAGTACCGTGCTGCCCACGGTATTACCGAGGGTCAACCGAACACGATCCAGGTCGCAAACTCGACTTTTCGTGTGCCTGCGGATGTTGTGTTCGATGTGTATACGGCTGACACCATTCAAACCGCAAAGGCTGACATGCTGACCTTGCACCTCAACATGGGCTTGCTCTTTACCCCACCCAGAACGGGGCCGGCAGGCAAAGGGGAACAGCACATGATCAGGACAGAGATCTCCGCGCGGGGGAACCCTGCCCGGATGGAGAGCATGTTGTCTTTTGAAAAGACAGACGCGCCAGTCGAGCGCACAGACCTGGACTTGATCGAATACCCTGTAAACGCCCCGTCTTCTACAGACTTCTCCCGTAATTTTATTTACCAAGCCCGGGAATCAGACAACACCACACCCCCGACAGAGTTTTTCTGCAGGGTTGTCTGGTTAAACGACCCTTCCAGAAAAAACGGCACGTGCAGAACATCTTTCTACAACCAGTCAGGGCTGCTCATTCAATCTTTTTTCTCCTATGACCTCCTGAAGGACTGGAAGTCCATCACGAAAGAAGTGCGTAACAAGATTGATGGGTATGCCGAAGTGTTGTCACTTCGCGAATAGTCACTCCCCGACCTCTATCGTACTCAACCCGTTCCCCTGTCGACGCACCTTGATCTGCACCGGAATCCGTTCATGCATTTCCTGGACGTGAGAGATCACGCCGACCTTGCGTCCCTGGGCTTGCAGGCCATCCAGGGCGTCCATGGCCAGTTGCAGGGATTCGGGGTCCAGGCTGCCGAAGCCTTCGTCGATGAACAGCGATTCGATGCGCAGTGTGCTCGACGCCATCGAAGCCAGTCCCAGGGCCAGGGCCAGGGAGACGAGGAAGGTTTCGCCGCCCGATAACGAATGCACCGAGCGCAGTTCGTCGCCCATTTCCGTATCCAGTACCAGCAGGCCAAGCATGCTGCCGCCGCGCTTGAGGCGATAGCGGCGTACCAGTTGCCTGAGCTGGGCGTTGGCGTGATGCACCAGCAGGTCGAGGTTGTAGGCCTGGGCGATCTTGCGGAACTTGTCGCCTTCGGCCGAACCGATCAGTGCTGCCAGACGGCCCCAGCGTTGATACTCACCGGTGGCCCGGGCAATCCGTTCCTGCAGTTCGCTATTGGCATTACGCCGCTGTTCGTCTTCGCTCAGCCGGGCGCGCAGGTCGGCGCAGTGTTGTTCGCTGACTTCACATTCGCTCTGAACCTGGAGCAGGGCGGCGCTCAGTTGTTCGTTATCGGTGATATCGCTGTGCTGCGCCTGATGTTGTTGCAGGCGCTGTTCGCGTTCCTGCAGCAGCACTCTGGCCTGTTCCAGCGCCTTTTCGCTGCGACTCAGTTGCTGACGCAATTGATCGATGCGTGCGTCGTCGTAAGTCAGCAGGTCTTCAAGCGCAGCATCATCCACTTCAGGATGGCTGCTGCGCCATTCGCCGATCTGGCCGTCGAGTTGCCCGGACTCCTGCTCCAGAGCCTGTAACTGCTGTTGATCGGCCTTGAGTTCGGCACCGAGCTGAACCCGTTGATTGTGAACATCCTGCAATGTCTGGCCCGCCGAGCTTTCGGCGTGTCTGGCCTGTTCGACCGCCTGTTCCAGCGCTTGCTGCCACTGTTGGGCATCGGCGTGGGAGCCCAGCAGTTCGCTCAATACCTGCTGGCTGGCCTGTTGCTGCTGACTCAGGGTCTGAACCTGCTCGGTCAGTTCTGTCTGACGCTGAATCCGGTTCTGTTGCGCATCCTGTTCCTTTTCGATGCGCTGCTGGCGTTCGCGCTGTTCTTCTTGCTCTTCGCCTTGCTGTTCGAGCTGGTCCAGACGCTGGGTCACGCGTTGTTCAAGCTGCATGATGGTGGCCGAAGCGTCGTTGCGCAGGCTGTCCAGCAGCTCGGGCGAGAGCAGTGTGGCAAGCGCTGTCAGTTCTTCTTGCAGGCGCTCGCGATCCGCTTCCAGTTGCTTGATCTGATCCGTGACATGCCGTGCGGCGGTCTGGCTGGCTTCATGGGCAGCCTGGACTTGCTGTTGCAGGCGCGCAGCGTCTTTTTGCAGGGTCAGCAATGCATTCTGCCGCTGTTCGTCACGGCTGATGACTTCGTTCAACTGGTTGAGCTGCTGCTTCAGCCAGCCGTCGCGTTGTGCGGCATCACGATCCAGCAGTTGTGCGCCAAGAGGATGGGCCTGCAGATCCGGGTCGAGTTCCTGCTGCTGAAGGGCGAGTCTTTCCTGCTGGCGGATAAGTTCTTTCTGGCGAGCAATGACGCCGCCCACCTGCTCGCGCAACTGGTTGTACTTTTCCTTTAACTCATCCACCGTTTTCTGGGCGCCGGCCTGTTCGGTTTCGTCGTGGCGGGTCAGGCTTTGCAGCAGTGCTTCGGGCTGATGCCAGGGGTGTTCGACGCTGCCGCACACCGGGCAGGGCTGGTCGTCCTGCAACTGCTCGCGCAGTTCTTCGACGCTGGCGCTGCGGGCCAGACGCTGACGCTCCAGCAATTGCTGAGTGACGCTCAGGGTCTGCTCGGCAACTTTCAGATCGTCCCGGGTCTGGATGCCTTCGGCATTGAGCTTTTCGCGTTCCTGCTGGGCGTCGTGTTGCTGCTGTGCGAGTGCCAGCAGCTGTTTGTCGATCTCCTGCTGGCTGGTCCACAGACGCGCCAGCTCCTCGAAGGCGCGCTGCTGCTTGCGGTTGTCCTGCAACAGGCTGCCCAGAAGCTGGGTCTGCTCGGTGACCGCTTCTGCTTCGCAATCGGCCTCTCGGTACAGCACCTCCAGCTCATTGCGCTGCTGGAGCAATTGCTGATCGGCATCGGCGGCACGCTGTTGCAGAGCGGGCAGCTCGTCTTGCCCGTGTTTCAGGCGATTGGCAGTCAGCGTCAGGGATGTGAGCCGGTCGCGCCAGGCGCTCCAGGCTTGTGCCAGCGGTGCGAGTTCGGTGCTGTGTTCCAGTTGCCGGGCGATGCGTTCCAGCCGCTCGGCGACCTGTTGCTGTTGATCGCGCAAACCCTGCAGTTGAGTCTGGCCCTGGGCGCAACTCTGGTCTGCCTGTTGCTGGAGTGTGACGATCCTGGCCAGTTCCTGAGTCAGATGGTTCAGGGTGTTCTGGCTTTCAAAGGCCCGTTGCAGCAGCGGTTTGGCATCGTTCTGTTGCTGCTGGGCTTCGAGCAGCCTGGCATGCGCGCTGCTGCGGGCACTTTCCAGTTGTTGCTGTTGAGCCTGGAGCGTGGTTTCCCGGGCTTGATGCTGACCAATGCGCTCGGCCAGCGGAGTGAGCTGGGCATTGAGGGCGATACGGCGAGCAAAAAGATGGCGTTGCGGGCCCAGACGCTCCAGTTGGCCGAGGGTCTGGCGCTGGCCTTGCTGGTTGTCCCAATCCTGTTGTGCGCTGTTCAGGCTTTCGCTGGCGCTCGACTGTTCATCGCGCAGACGATGCAGCTCGGTCAGCCATTGCTGCTTGAGCTCCAGTTGCCGCAACCGGGCCTGATGGGCCTTGTGCTGTTGCTGGGCTTCGCTGAGGTTCTGTTCGAGTTCGGCGCGCTGCTCAGGCTCCAGTGGGGTGATATTGCCCGCCTGGGCGTTGAGGGCCTTGAGCGCCTCTTCGGCTTCCTTGCTCTTGCTGTAGGCGCGGCGTCCGAGCTGACTGTAGATGGCGGTGTTGGTCAGCTTTTCCAGCAGTTCGCTGCGTTCCTTGTCATCGGCCTTGAGGAAGGCACTGAACTCGCTTTGGGCGAGCATCACGGCGCGGGTGAACTGCTCGAAATTGAGGCCCAGGCGCTGTTCGATCAGTTGCTCGAACTCGCGCTTGCTCTGGTTGCTGAGGATTTGCTCACTGTCCAGATCGGTGAGGGTCTGGCGGCTGGCCTGCAGTTTTTTCGCCGCGTTGTCACGGGCGCGATTGGTTTCCCAGCGGGCACGGTAACGACGCTGGTCGATGCCGACAAAATCCACTTCGGCATAGCCGCTGCCTGTGCCACGGCGCAGCAGAGTGCGTGGGTCGCTGGTGGTGATTTCACCTTCAACGTCCGGGACTTTGGACTGACCGATATTGCTCAGTCGCGGAATCGCTCCGAACAGTGCCAGACACAGGGCATCGAGCAAGGTGCTTTTACCTGCGCCGGTGGGGCCGGTAATGGCGAACAGACCGGCACTGGCCAGCGGCTCGGCGGTGAAGTCCAGTTCGAACGGCCCGGCCAGCGAAGCCAGGTTTTTCAGGCGAATGGCGAGGATTTTCATGGCTGTTCGCTCTCCTGCTGAACTTCACGCAGCAGCGTGGCGAAATCGGTGAGGGTCTGTTCGTCCACTGCGTTGCCGAAGTTTTCCTCCCAGGCCCGGCTGAACAGTTCCTGTGGTGTGAGCTGGCCCAGTTCGATCAGGGTCGACTCCTCATCATCACCGTTGCGGCTGCCATGACCGGCATATTCGGCCCCGATACGTACCAGACGCACGGCCTTGCCTTGCAGGGCGGTTTCTATCTGGTTGCGCAGATCCGGTTGCGGCTCGTCCAGACGCACGCGTACTTCCAGCCAGGGCTGGCGGTCGATATCGGCCAGCAGATCGATGTCCGGCAGGTCCTTGAGTTTCAGCAGCAGTTCGGCCAGCGGGGCGGGGCCGAGACGTTGCAGGTTGAAGGCACGGGGGATCAGACGTGGCTCGACACTGACCAGTTGCTCGCCGTCGCAGTTGATTTCCAGAATCTGGTGCTTGTAGTCGATTTCCGAGAACGACAACGGAATGGGCGAGCCGCTGTAGCGAATGCGATCTTCGCCATTGACCCGCTGGGGTTTGTGCAAATGACCCAGGGCGACGTAAGTGATGCTCGGTCCGAACAGGCTGGCGGGCAGGGCTTCGGCATTGCCGATGATCAGGCTGCGCTCGGAGTCTTCGGACACCGAACCGCCGGCCATATGCGCATGGCTGACAGCGATCAGGGCCTGGCCCGGCTGACGTTTTGCGTTGGCAGCCTCGATCAGCAGTTCATGAACCTGGGCAATGCCGCGCAGGTAATCGTCACCCAGGGTCGCGCCCGTGACTTCGGCCGGACGCAGAAACGGCAAGGCCAGGCACCATGCCTTGATGTCGCCTGTTGCATCCGGCAACGGCAGCAGCAGACGCTCTGCATCCAGCGAACCGTCATCCAGCCACAACACCCGCCCCAGCGCGTGAGTGCGCAGGCGGCGCATCAGCGGAGCAGGCAGTTCGATGCGTGAGCCCGAATCGTGGTTGCCGGCAATCATGACGATGGTCAGCAGCGGCTGTTGCTCATGGGCGTTGACGATAAAGTCGTACAGGCGCTCCTGGGCTTTGACCGGCGGGTTGACCGTATCGAAGATGTCGCCGGCGATCAGCAGCACATCGGGTTGGCGCTCGGCCAGACGGGCCAGCAGCCAGTTCAGAAAGCTGGCGTGTTCGAAGTCCCGCTCCTGGCCGTGGAGATTCTGACCCAGATGCCAGTCGGAGGTGTGAAACAGACGCATTGATTGACCTGTAAGCGGTATTTTTGGCAGATGTATTGGTTTTCCGGCCCCGTCGCGGGCAAGCCGCCTCCCACGGGAGGGCTATCAACATCTCACTTCGGATAAAGCGGCGGCAAGCCTGCATCGCCCGTCGGGTCCTGGATCCGCTCGGCTGCGGGCAGGGTACGGATGGCGCGCCACAGATCCTCACCCATCCAGAACTTGCCGGTTTCGCTGTACAGCGCACCGTTCAAGCCATCCAGCGCATCGGACAGCGGCACGAAACGGGCGGCCATGTCGGCCAGGGTTTCGGGCTGCTGACGTGCCCAGGCATCGAGTGCCTGACGGGTTGCATGGGGATCGTTGGCGGCACACGCACGCTTGAGATCGTCCAGTACGGTGCGCGGGCTCGGGCCGGTCTGCACCGTGCGGGTCACCGCTGGCTGGCCACGTGCCCGCCACCAGAGGATCAGGCTCAGCAGGGTGGTCAGGGCGAACAGCACGGTACTCAGTTGCCATGGCCAGACCGGCGGCCCCATGACCGTCAGGCCGCCCTGTTCGTTATTGACCGGGGTGTCCACCGCCAGCCCCGGATTATTGTTGATCTGCAGGGTACGCGCAGGCAGGCTGCTGTGTTCCAGATGATCTTCGCGGGTGTTCCACCAGGTCACGTCCACGGTGGGCAGGTCGATGGCACCCGGACGATTGGGCACCAGCGCTTCACGTTCTTCGCGGGTGCCGATCAGGCCGCGCTCGCTGATCAGATTGCCCAGTTGCGGTTGATCCGGGTAATGCCTCAGGCCCGCTACCTGGGTGGCGGGCAAGGGCGGCAATTGCGAGCCGGACAGGCCTTCGGCCTTGAGAATGATGGTACGGGTCAGGGAGTCGCCCACCTGGCTGTTGCCCGGTTCGGGGTTCCAGCTTTCTTCCAGCGTCACGCTGCGTGCCGGCAACCAGGGCACATCGGCCGGGTAGTCGGCAGGCTTGGGTTTGACGTTCAGTGGCATCCTGGCGGAACTGACCCGCATCAGCCGGCCCGGCTGCGGCCCGAAAGGACTGGCTTCCTGATTCTGTGAGCCGGTCTGCACCAGCGTGGCACTAAAGACCAGTGCCGGGACTTCCAGGGTGCCGCTCTGCTGGGGGTAGATCGCATAGCGCGTTTCGATCACGCCATGGCGTACGCCATTGATCAGCTTTTCATAGGTGCGTGAGTCACCGAGCTTGTCGACCCGCGCCTCGGCAATCTGCAAGGGGCTCAGGCTGCTGTCGTCGAACAGCGATACCGAGTGATAGATGCGCAGGGTCAGTACCGCCTGAGCCTGCACATAAACGCTTTCCTGATCCAGGCTGGCCTCGATGAAGATCGGCGCCAACTGGCTGCCTTTCTCCCGGCTATCGCTTTGCATGACCTGCAGGCTTACCGGCTGGCTTTTCAGTTCGCCCAGTTGCAGCGAAGGAATCACCACAATGCCCGACTGGCGGGGCAGCAGGGTGATGATCCAGCGGGTAGTGGCCTGGTTGCCGCCATCGAGCGTGGTCAGCCGGTTGATCTGGCGGGTGCCGCGTACATCGAAGTTTGCATCCAGGGCGCTCAGGTCAGGTTTGCCGAACAGCGTGACATCGGTGGTTTCCAGAGTCAGTTCCACGGTCTCGCCGGAATTGAGGCGCGTGCGATCGACCTTGGCGATCAGTTCCGCTGCCTGTGACGACAAGACGACCAGCCCCAGGAACAGGCCGGTCAAAAGGGGGTACACACGACTCATCGGGTCTTTTCCTGATGTTGCTGTTCGTAGCGAAACTTGCGCCGCAGCAGCTCGCCGGGATCGTCCGGGATCTGCCTCAGCCATTGATCCAGCGCCTGACGTCGTTCGACAGTGAGCTGGCTCTCGGCCGGCTGGATAGGTGGGCGAGTGGTCTGTTCATCGTCTTGCGTCGAGCCTGTATTGTCGTTGCCTGCCGATTCGGGGGGCTGGCTGTCGGTGCTGCCGTCTTCCTCGGATTGAGACTGATTCTGTTCCGTTTCGGGCGCATTGCTGGCCTGCTGGTGCGGTGTTTCGTGGCCTTCTTCCGCTTGCTCGCTCTTGTCCTGCCCTGTTTCCGAAGGGGTTGGATCGTTGGCCTGATCCAGTAAGCGCTGGACCAATGCCTTGTTGAATTGCGCCGCCGGAAAGTCCGGTTGGCGTTCCAGTGCCTGTTCGTAAGCATCCAGTGCCGCTTCCAGCTCTCCGCTGTGGGCCAGGGCATTACCGCGATTGTAATGGTCAGCGGCCGTGTTGCCTTCGGCGAAACGCTGGGCTGCCGTGGCGTAGTCTCCCGCTTCATAAAAGGCCATGCCTTTCCATTGCGGGTTCTCAAAGTGCTGTGCGGCTTCGGCCGGGCGGCGCTGCTCCAGCAGGCGCTGGCCTTGTTGATCCGGGCGCAGCCACAGGTCCTGGAACTCGAACGCCTGGCTGTTCTGCGGCAGCATGAACAGCAGGGGCAGACAGAACAGCCAGCCTCGTCGTCCGGCGCAGGCTGCCAGCAGCAACAACGGCAACAGGAACCAGTAACCCTGATCGGCCCAGGTATCCAGCTGCAGGACCTGCCCGTCGCTGCGCAGGTTCTGCGGGCCGGCAAACAGTCCCAGGCTGCGCAGGTCTTCATCGTCCATTCTGGCTTGACGATAGCTGCCACCCAGGTTGTTGGCGAAATCATTGAGGCTGGCGCTATCGAGGCGCGGCACCATGATCGCGCCCTGAGCGTCCTTGAGCAGGCTGCCGTTTTCCAGTGTCACCGGAGCCCCTTCGGCAGTACCGATACCCAGGATCAGCAGCGGCGGCGATTGTCCTCTGAGCAGTTGCTCGATCCCCTGGCGTTCCTGTTCGCTCAACGATGAGCCGATCAACAGAATCCGGCCCTGACCCAGCGCGCCTTGCTTGAGCAGATCGAGGGCTTTCCTGACGGCCAGATCGGCGCGTTGACCGGCCTGGGGCATGATCGAGGGCTTGATGGCATCCAGCAGGTTATGGCTGGTCACCTGATCGTCGGACAGTGGCACCAGCGTGTGGGCGCTGCCGGCGTAAACGATGATGGCGGTCTGCGAGTCCCGGCGTGCCTGCAACAGGTCCAGCAGTTTGCGTTTGGCCTGTTCCAGGCGGGTCGGCGGACTGTCGGTGGCGAGCATCTGCGGCGTCAGTTCCAGCACCACCACCAGTGGGTCGACCGGTTTCTGGCTGATCTGCTCGACCCGCTGCCAGCCGGGACCGAGCAGGGCCAGTACGGCCAGGACCCAGCAGATGCCCAGAATGACCCACGGCAATTTATTGTTGCGTCCGCGCCCGCCGTTGAGCAGCACGGAGTGGAACGCCAGGGGCATGATCATCTGCCAGCGCCCGGCGCGTTTCTGCCGGTGCCAGAGATGCCAGATCAACAGGCCCAGCAGTGGCAGGATCAGCAGCCACCAGGGCCGTAGCCAGTGAGGCCAGAGCGCGATCATCGTGGCCTCCGGATACGTTCCAGGCGCTTGCGCAGACGTACCAGTCGTTGCTGGTTGAGCAGGCGTTGCAGGGCGTTGTTGGCCCACAGATCGACGAGGACCAGCAAGACACTCCCCACCAGCGCTGCCGCCAGCGGCCACTGATAGAGCGCCATGGCCGGACGTGCCTGGGTGGGTTGCTGGGCCACCGGTTCCAGTGAATCGAGGGTCAGGCGGATCTTGCGCAGTTCTTCGCCGTCACGGGCGCGGAAATACTGGCCACCGCTGATGGCGGCGATTTCCTTGAGGGTGGGCTCATCCAGATCCAGACTCGGGTTCAGGCCGAGCATGCTCTGCACGCCGCTGCTGTCGGGATCCGAGCCGATACCGATGGGGTAGATTTTCACACCTTCTTCGGCGGCCAGCCGTGCGGCGGTTATCGGGTCGATCTGCCCGCCGTTGTTGGCTCCGTCAGTCACCAGCACCAGCACACGGCTATTGGCCGGACGCAGGCGCAAGCGCTTGAGCGCCAGGCCGATGGCGTCACCGATGGCGGTGTTTTTGCCGGCGATGCCGATCCGGGCCTCATCCAGCCAGATGCGAACGGTGCGCCGGTCGAAGGTCAGGGGCGCCTGTAGAAATGCCTGACTGCCAAACAGGATCAGGCCGACGCGATCACCCTGGCGGTTTTCGAGAAAGTCGCCCAGCAGATTCTGGACCAGTACCAGACGGCTGACATCTTCGCCTTTCCATTGCATGTCGGGATAGTCCATGGAGCCGGACACATCCACGGCCACCAGCAGATCCCGGCCGCTGGCGGCGATGGGCAGCGGTTCGCCCAGCCATTGCGGACGGGCTGCCGCTATCAGCAGCAACAGCCAGATCAGCAGCAGCGGCAGGCGTTGCCGCCAGGCGGGCAGGTTGGCCTTGGCCCGGCGCCCGCTGAGTTCTTCGAGTTCGTTGAGAAAGCTGACCTTGAGCGCCGCTTCACCGCTGTCTGCAATCGGCAGCACAAAGCGCATCAGCCAGGGCAATGGCAGCAGGGCGAAGACCCATGGCCAGGCGAACTCAAACATGTTTGCGAATCCAGGTTTCGACCGACTGGGTCAGGCCGGTAATGGCCTTGTCGTCGAGCTTGCATTCGGGTTTATAGGCACCTTCGACCAGAATCATCCAGCGGGTCAGGCCGGCGGCCGGGCAGCGGTTATCGAGAAAGGCCAGCCATTTGCGACCGTTGAGGGTGTGGCTCTGGCTATGAGGGTAGTGGTTGCGGCACACACGTTTGAGCAGACCGTTGATCTGTTGCAGCCAGGCGCCGGCCGGTGCGCCGTCATAGGGTTTGGGCAGGCTGGCCAGTTCGGCCAGTGCTGCAAGACGCACCGGGTCCAGAGGCTGTTCGCTGCGACGTTGGCTGGCCTTGACCGGCAGCAGCACACGCAGGCGCCAGAAACCCCAGGCCACGGCAGGTATGAGCAGCATCAGCAGCCACCAGCCCGGTGCCGGCGGCCAGAAGCCGATGGGCGCGGGTGTGATCAAGGGTTGCAACTGATCCAGAGGATTCATTTGTTCTTTACCGGATGCCGGGCATCCAGATAGTCGCGCAACTGCTCGACCATGGCGGTTTGAGTGCTCAGGGGCATGAGCAGGACCCGAAGTTTCTTCGCCAGCAGTTCCCAGCGATCGGAGCGGGCCTCGCCCTGTGCGCGATAGGCCTTGCGCAGTTCCGGGTCCAGGGTGTCGAGTTCCAGCTGGGCACCACGCTCGGCAAAACGCAGCAGACCGGCGGCGGGCAGGGCGCGGTCCAGAGGGTCGGAGACAGGCAGCAACAGCAGGTCGCAATGCCGTGACAGCAGGCTCAATTGTTGTTCGGCAGCATCGGACAGGGCGCGTTCGTCACAGAGCACGATGACCAGACTGCCGGGACGCAGGACTTCCCGGGCACGCCGCAAGGCGATGCCGAATGCATCGCGGTCGGCAGCGATTTCGGTATGCAGCGACTGATTGACCCGCACCAGCCGGTTCAGCAGTTGCAGCAGGCACTGCTTGCTGCGCCGGGGTTTTATTTCGTAATGCTCGTTGTCGCCGAACACCAGCCCGCCGATCCGGTCGTTGTGCTCCAGCGCCGCCCAGCCGATCAGGGCTGCAGCCTGGGCTGCCAGCACCGACTTGAACATCAGGCCCGAACCGAAGAACAGGCGACGGCTTTGCTCCACCATGATGAAGATCGGACGTTCGCGTTCTTCATGGAACAGCTTGGTATGCGGTTCCTGGGTCCGGGCCGTGACCCGCCAGTCGATGCTGCGCACATCGTCGCCTGCCTGATAGACTCGCACCTGATCGAAGTCCACGCCACGTCCGCGCAATTTCGAGTGATGCAGGCCGATCAGAGGGCTGCGTCTGCTCGGCGTGGAGAACAGTTGCACTTCCCGCACGCGATGCCGCATCTCGATCAGCTCGCTGAGGCTGACACGAATGCCCGGTTGTGAAATCAGGTAGGGTTGCATGGCTTCAGGCAACGGCGACGACGTCGAGGATCCGCTGAATGACACGGTCCTGGTCGATACCGGCAGCCTCGGCTTCAAACGACAGGATGATGCGATGGCGCAGCACGTCGAACAGCACCGCCTGAATGTCTTCGGGGCTGACGAAGTCGCGCCCGGCCAGCCAGGCGTGGGCGCGGGCGCAACGATCCAGGGAAATGGAGCCGCGCGGGCTGGCACCATAGCCGATCCACTCGGCCAGTTCCTGATCGAACTTGGCCGGGGTGCGGGTAGCCATGACCAGTTGCACCAGGTATTCCTCCACGGCGTCGGCCATGTAAAGACCGAGGATTTCCTTGCGGGCGGCAAAGATTGCCTGCTGGCTGATCCGGCGCTCGGGCTTGGTTTCTCCGTTGAGGGCTTCACCGCGGGCCTGTTGCAGGATCTTGCGCTCTACCGCAGCGTCGGGAAAACCGATCTTGACGTGCATCAGGAAGCGATCCAGCTGCGCTTCGGGCAGCGGGTAGGTGCCTTCCTGTTCGATGGGGTTCTGTGTGGCCATGACCAGAAACAGCGGCGACAGGTCATAGGTGCTGCGTCCGACGCTGACCTGACGTTCGGCCATGGCTTCGAGCAGGGCCGACTGTACCTTGGCCGGCGCACGGTTGATTTCGTCGGCCAGTACCAGGTTGTGGAAGATCGGACCTTGCTGGAATACGAAGCTTCCGGTTTCCGGGCGGTAGATCTCGGTGCCGGTGATATCGGCCGGCAGCAGGTCGGGGGTGAACTGAATGCGATGGAACTGCGCTTCGACGCCTTCGGCCAGTTCCTTGATGGCCTTGGTCTTGGCCAGACCCGGAGCGCCTTCGACCAGCATGTGGCCGTCGGCAAGCAAGGCGATCAGCAAGCGTTCGATCAGTTTTTCCTGGCCGAGGATCTGCGTTGAGAGAAATGTTCGCAGCGCAATCAGCGCTTCACGATGTTCCATCGATGAGTGTTCCTGGCAAGGTAATCAGCGGCATCACATGACACCGGAGCTGGGGGCGATACTTTAATCCATCCCGATAGTGATCGACTAACCGCTACAGGGTTTTTTATACGCTTTCAGGAATTAGGTGGCGTCTTTTTAGGAATCGTCCCACATGTTTTGTCAAAGATGTGTGTAAGCGCTGCCCGAAGTCGGGCAAGACGCTATCTATCCATGTGCCAGCGGGGCGTTTCATACCCGATAGAAGTTCGCCGCGTTTTCCCATAGCACCTTGTGTGCAGCCTTTTCGCCAAGAGCCTGGGTGACCAGTTCGATATCGCTCGAGTGGAAGGGGCGAGGTGCACGGGTCGAGGGCAGGTCCGTACCGAACATCAAGGCATGGGGGTTGGCCGAGAAAATGTCCTTGAGCGCCTGTTCCACTGGAAAATCGACACGCCCGAATCCGCATGCCTTTACCCGTACCCCGCGTTCCGCAAGGCGCAGCACAGTGGGCAGGCCTTCGCGGCTCAGACCCAGATGGTCGATGCTGATGGCGGGCAGTTGCAGCAGGCGGGTTTCGATTTCGGCCAGTTCCCGTGAGTCGATATAAAGCTCGGAGTGCCAGCCCACTTGCCTGTGGACGCGTCTGGCCAGAGTCTCGAGTTGATCCAGTTGCTCCGAGCCGCCGCGCTTGAGGTTGAAGCGCAGGGCGCGCACGCCGAAGCCGTTGAGGGTTTCCAGTTCGGCATCGGTGACGCTGGCGGGTAACTGGGTCACGCCGACGAAGTCCGGGCCAAGCCGGCGCAGCGCCTCAAGCAGATAGCCCTGATCGAACGCCTGAAATGATCCGGAAACCACCGCACCGCCCATGACCCCCAGAGGGACGACGGCAGCCTGATAGTCCAGGACGCTGAAAGGGTCGGGCAAATAGCCGTTGTTGGCCTTGAGCGGGAAGTGCGGGTCGATGATGTGGCAGTGAGCATCGAAGATGGGCGACATGGCAGACTCCAGATAGCGAGGGCTCAACCTTACACCTTTCTGCCAGTTCATTTCGTTGCAGTATGTACTCACATTTTCACGTGTTATCTGCACGATCCGTTGCCGTCCGGCGTTGTCTTCCGTTTGTCGGTCCTTGCCTGGCTTCTGTGCCATTGGTCGTGCGGCGTCGGTTGGAAGACAGGAGTGCTGCTTCACTTTTCCACTAGAGGTCTTTAGCAGTGGCCATTTCAAGGATGAAATGACTTGGTAAGTAGCCATCATGAAGAAGGAAAGCAGAACAGCCATCCAGGCAGATTCCGCCCTGGCGATCCTGTCGAAACGATTCAATCCGTCCCAAAGTTCTCTAAGCGATCAATTTCCCTCCGTATTCAGCATTGCCAGTGGCAGCACCGAGCAATTGCTCGAGTCCGATCCGCTGTTGCATGTATCCGTTGCACGCAGGTTACACGCCGCTTCGGTTTCCATGAGTGCCGTGGTAGCCCGGCAGTTTCGGGAGCAGCGGCTGACGGCCTCGGTACGTCATGCGTTACGTGACGCTATCGGAGTCGCCGGTTTGCTCGATACGCCCACTTATACCGATATGTTCAACCCCGACTGGGCCAATCACTGCCCACCCGACGCAATAGAAGCCACCACCTCGCCGGTTGCTTACCTGGCCGATCTGTATCGGGAGGTGCAAGTTATCGAAAAGGCCGGGGATCAGGACCGTATCATTACGCTGGCCAGCCGCCGTCCCGATCTGGCATCGCTGATGCTCGATCACAGCGCCTTCAATCGCCTGGAGCCGACCCTGGTGTTGGCCAATGAAATTCTTGAAAAGTCGATTCGCAGCTACCTCGATGGCATCAGTCTGCAAGACAAGTCGGTGGACGATGTCATGCTCGAGACGCGCTATCCCTTTGTATTGCCTTACGAGCGTTATCAGCAGCAGATCAATTACGTGCTTAACCGCAGGCAGCGTCTGCCCGGTGACCCGATCCGGTCCGCAGATCCGGCCTATCCGTATTTCAAGGAGCCGGGCGTGCATTCGCTGCTGTCGGACATTGCGCTGATCCAGGACAGCGGTCTGGGGCCTGTGCAACAAGGAATGCTGGTCGAAGCGCCCCATGTCGCCACTGCCACACCCGAGACCGGGGCCGAAAGTGCCAGTCTGCGTCGGGTCAACCCCCGAAACGGACGTCTCGAAAGCGTATCGTCGGTGACGACCGGCTTTTTCAAGGAAAACTTCGGCATCGACGACATACGAAAATTGAGCGATACCCAGACGTTTTGCCTGAGAACCGGCCTTACCACCGATCAGCTCGATTCCTTGTTGTCGGTAGGCGCTTATGCACCTTCATTGTCAGCCAACGTCGATGATCCGGGCGCTCCCCTTGATGGCTCGGCATACGGCTCGGTCTATATCAATGCCGGACAAGGTCCGGCGATAGCCATCGAATCGCTGGAGGAGGAGGGGGGCGCTGTTCACCGTCTGATCCATTGCCCGGTCGCTCGCTTCGACCGAATGAATCGCATGATCCGTCTGGCGCGCTGGTTGCAATTGCCTTTTGAGGAGCTGGATCAGTTGCTGACGGCTTCTCAACAAGCGGAGCAGCGTGCTGCCGGTTCGGTGCGGCGACGCAGTGTACCTGTCTCGTATCTCATCTCTCAGGATACGTTGCGTGCGCTTGGGTTGTTTCAGGTGGTACGTACTCGTCATGACGTACCGGCGGAAGATTTTGCCGCCTTGCTGGACGGTGTGGCTGTACACGGTCGGGGCAAGACGCCCTCGCAGTTCGATCGGATATTCAACAGCCAGGCAATGTTTCCCACTCCTTTGATTCTGGATGGCTCGCCTTTTACGGTGACGCCGAAGAATGAAGCCGAACGGCAGAAAATCGACCACCTGTGCTCGGCTCTCGGTCTGACCTATGAAATGTATCGGTTCGTTGCCAAGGTCGTCGAGCAGTCATGGGCGGGTGAGCCATTGCAATGGACGCGCGAAGTGGTGTCTGCCTTCTATCGGCTGGTCAGGCTGCCGCGCTATCTGGGGTTGAGCACCATTGAAACCCTGGCGCTCCTTGAGGTGCTGGACAATGGCGGCAGCCAGTTGAGCTCGAAGCTGGCTGGGGTTACGCAAATTGCCACGTATCACGCTTCGGCCAATACCGACACTCTGAGCGTCATCCATGCATTGGTGGACTGTGCGGCATGGCTCCAGGAAAACAAATGGACCGTTGCGCAACTTTGCCATCTGGTCTTGCCCGCCTTGACCCAGCCCGTTGCAACGGATGCAGAACACAATCTGTTGCAGCAGATTCATGTCCGGCTGAGATCGGCTCTGATTACCGACAGCAGTTTTGCCCAGATTGGAGCCCCGGATACCTCGCTGAACCTGCAGGCCGATGCCGACGGTATGCCGGTTTACTTCGGTCGGCCGATCGACTGGTTCGCAGAACTGAGCCGGGTTATCGATACCGGGGAAGGAAATCCGGCGGCCAAAGGGCTGGTGAAGTATCTGAAGGAGGAAAGCGAAGAGGTATTCGAAGAAACGCTCAGCAACGAAGTGACATTCGCACTGAACGCTCTGGGATTGCCTGTCGAGGAACTGCACCCGAAAATTACCAATATGATCATGCGGGCCAGGGGAGCGCAGGAAGCGTTGCTGATGGAGTGTCTCGCGGATTATCTGGATACCTCCGCAGACCAGGCCAAGGCGCTGTTGTTCTGGAGTGAAGGCAACCGTTATCAACTGTTATCGGAGGTGCTGCGCATCTACGGTTTCAGTGCAAATGTTGCCATTGGCGATGAGGTATTGCTGGTGCTGGATGCGTTGTCGAAGCGTGCCGTGCTGGGTGGGCATCTGGCGTTGAGCCCGGCGCTGATCACGCAATATGTCGAGCATCCCGAGTGGTTCGGCCTGCCGGACACCGGACTGTCTCTGCAATCCGTTTATTTCCTTACCCAGTACGCCAGCGTACTTCGTCTCAGCGAGCAAAACGAAGACACCTTGCTCGACTATTTCCGGTTGATCAACACCCTCTGGGAGGGGGCGACAGAGGGTGACAAGCGCCTGATACGCGACAGTGCCGCCAGCAAACTGGCCGGTTTCCTGCGCTGGGGTGTACGTGATGTCCTTGCCGTTGCCCACCAGTTGAACCCCGAGAGCGGCGTTATCTTCACGCTTCGCGAGTTCGACGTGTTGGCACGTGAATCCCTGCTCGGCCGGCATGTCGGGCTGGATGCAAACGCCCTGCTGGCTCTGCATGGGCTGACTCCGACCACATCGACCGAACTCTATCGGCGTGCGGCGGAACTGGCATTGAGCAGCCTGACCGATACGGCGCCTCCCAGTGTCATTGGCGAGGTGGGGCAAAGCCATTCCAGTGTAATCACCGTGACTCCCGATTACCTGGTAGCGCAACGTGAGAGCGATATCGCCACCTACACCATCACCTTGCATGATTTCATGGATCAGCCGTTGAACGATGTGACCGTCAGCTGGACGACCGATCTGGGTGAGCTTGATCAGATCAGCAGTATCACCGATGACAGGGGCCGGGCCACCAATACGCTGCACAGTGGCGACGTGATGGGAATTGCCCATGTGGTTGCCCACTATGGCCTTGGCGAGCGGTTGATGGCCCCGGTCGTGGTGATCGACTGTGACGAGAGCTCCCTGCATTTCATTAACGGTGAGTACGACCCCTCGAAGGCTCTTGCCAATAATCTTGAGGCCATTTATTTCGCGGTCACGATGGTCGATGACTACGGCAATAAAGGAATCGATCGTGCGGTCGAATGGGCTGCAACCCTTGGGGAATTCAAGCGGTTTCATACATATACCAACCAGCAAGGTATTGCCGAGGCCGAGCTGCGCAGCCGGCCGGCCGGTGAGTCCATTGCCATTGCGCAATATAAAAATGGTCGTGACTGGCAGTTCATTCCTGTCGAGTTCGTGAGCATTCCCTATTTTCAGTATGTGCGCTTTAACAATACGGTCGTAGCCGGTGTCGAGACGCAGGTGACCTGTAGTCTTGTCGAGCTGGACGGGACAGCGGTTGCCGATCGGGAGGTGACCTGGAGCGATAATGTCGGCGGGTTACTGGAGACAACCAGCAGGACGGATCATCACGGGATCGCGACAGCACGCTTCAAGGCTGACGTGGAGGGGAGCGTTGTTGTCACTGCCAGTGCGGGTGATCCGGTCAGGGACAAGAACAGTGAGCAGACCATCATCCACCCAGTGGTCGTGATTGACAGGTCGGAAGCAAGCAGTACCGAATTTCTGGTGGGCAGTGCGGACCCCATCGTATTTTCCATATGGTTGAAAGCAGGGGAACAGCCGGCCCGACGTTTTCCTGTGGAGTGGCTGATCAATAATTTACCTGCTGCAACCACGTCTACGGATAGCAATGGTCTGGCACGGTTCAATTCAAAGTTTGAAAGGGGAAATCATGTTGTAAAAGCGGTGGTGGGCGGCATAGGGCTGTCAGTCGAGTTTCCGGTTTTTGCAATGTCTCCCTGTGAATTCCAGATAACTCTGGAAGGGGTGTATGACCCCGAAAATCCGGACTTATTGGGAAGAATGCAACCGCATAAGCTTCGTGTGCATGTTGTCGATGAAGGTGGAGAGCCTCTCGAAGGTATTGAGTTCAGACTGGATAATGTCTATCAACCTCTGGCTTACCATATTTCGTATGTCGGTGAAACCATGATTTCTTCTCTGGAAGGAACGGAGTATGACATTCGGTGTGATGGAAGCCGGGCATATGGTGATATTGAAATAACTCTCAGTGGACGCCTGCCAAGAACAAAGGTGAAAACATACAAGATTGGCTGGATCTGCGATATGTCGAAAGCCTATCTGTACAGATATAACCCGGGTGGTTATATCTCGTTGAGTAATACGGCTCCCGGTTACGGCTCAGAGATGGATGTGCCTGATGGCTTTGTCGTCACGCTTGATTTTTCCGTGGAAGGTAAAGCATGGAGTGCATCGGTGCCTGTCAGTTTCTATTCGATAGGGCTTATCAAGGCCGAGATGAGTGAGGCTGTTGCCACGGGACTTGAAGTGGGCGACATGATGAGTTGCGCACATTCAATAACCCTGGATGGTTATATCTCGGTTGTTCCCAGCAGTGGCAGCGTTTCCATGACAAACGGATAGGTCGAACATCATGATTAATGGAATAATCCCCGCACTCGAAGAACTGCGCCGCGACGCCCTTGTCGGTTATTACCTCGGCCAGGTGGTGCCTTCGAATGCCACATCGGCCCCCTTGGGGTTGACGACTCCCGAAGATGTTTACGAATACCTGCTGATCGATAATCAGGTCAGCGGAGAAGTTGAAACCAGTCGCGTTGCGCAAGGCATCGCCAGTGTTCAGCAATATATCAACGCCATCTATAACGGCATGGAACCGGGGTATGCGCGCGGTTTCGATGAGGAACGTCTGAGGCTGTGGCGCGAAGGGATGAGCGAATACAGTGTCTGGGCGGGCTACCAGATGATCGAGGACTATCCGGAAAACTATATAGACCCGACACTTCGCCTGGGCAAGACCAGCCAGTTTCAGGCATTTGAGCTGGAACTCGGGCAAAGTCGCATCAATGAAGAAAATGTCAGTGCAGCACTGAAGAACTATCTGGACAGTTTTGAAATCATCAGCAATCTGAAAGTGGTTGCCTGTTATATCGACGGCGAAGACTTTCGACATGCCGACTATTACTTTGTCGGTCGACAGAACGTCGAACCGTTCGCTCATTACTGGCGTCGGGCAAAGATCGATCTGGAGCCGGGCAGTACTCAAGTATTGCCTTCGGCATGGACAGAGTGGAAGCGAATTGATGTGGCCTTCGATGCGAAAGTTCAGCATGCGCGTCCGGTTGTAGTGGATGGGCGTCTGCACTTTGTCTGGGTTGAGCTCGGGCATCCGGAAACCACTGATGCCGGTGTGAAAACCGGCAAGTATTATTACCGTGCCAAAATGGCCTACAAGAAGATCTCGGACAAATGGTCGCCGGCGACGCAGATCTATGAAGGCTTGACCGAAAAGATGACCCTGGATGAGCGTTTCACACTGGTCGCCTCCATGGATGTCCGTTTTGAGGGTGACCCCCGTCTGGTTGTATGTTTTCAGTACAGCGGTGCCCTTCACGATACAGAGCAGGTCACGGCCGAGCCGGAACGTTTTCTGGTGGTGTTCGACAAACTGTTCAACAGGATTGCCTTCAGCGAGCCGGAAGAAACACAGATGTACGGGATTGCTGCGCACATGCTGGGTGGTAATCCCGCTCGTGCCCAGTATCCGTTGGGTGGCAGATACAGCGACGGACAGAATCAGTGGGAACTGGAGGGCGTTCGCTGGAATGTAAATGGCGATAATGAAATCCCCGAAGGCGGGATCAATCAATCGCTGGACCTCAATGTCAAATTGAATACTTCGGATACGGTCTGTTCTCTGGAGGTTCAGGGCCTTTGCACGGCAAAACGTTATTGGCGTAGCGCGTTTACCTTATTTGTCTATGAGTCCAGGCGTGTAGAGGGCAATACTTACACGGTTTTCCTGACGGGAAGTCGTGAGGGGTTCACGCTTGAAATCAACATTCAGTGCCAGCACTCAGACACGCCTTTACCGGCAGATGCCAGTGGTGGTCTTTACTGGAATGACACTCTGCTGAAAAATTTCGAACCGGGCGATTTTGAGACGCTGCTGTTTGAACCTGGCTATGCGGCAACTTATCGAGCGACACTGGAGTTGCCCATCAATCCTGAAACCTTTCCTCCTGTGTCCCGTGAGGATGTTCTCAAAGGTGCCGGGTTCGAGCTGGATATGCCCGGAGGCATGCTGATCCTGGCCAGCAACGGGAACTATTACCGTGAAACGGTGATTCCGGTGACTCAAGGCTTCGATATCTGGGAGTCATCGCCAGCCGTGTCATATCAGCTCGTACTCAATGGTGACGCCAGGACTGCCGTAGAGTCTGTTGCCTGGACCGGCAGCGATACCGTCAAGGTTCTTCACTTCGGTGCCTTGCCCAAGGGCTCCGGCTATGGGTACAACGAGTTTCACATTACCCGTATCAGGAAGCCCGAGCCGGTCCCCCTGATTGTCAGCACCGCTTCGGGAGGGCAGTTTCTGGATCTGGCTGCGCTCGAATTGGGCTCCATGCATTACGTAAGGATGAACACCACCTTCGCCAAGGAGCTGGTAAAGCGGGCCGAAGCTTCTCTGAAGCATGTATTGAGTTGGGAGGTTCAGCATACGCAGGAGCCGCCTGCTCCAGGCAGTGTTGTGGTACCGCTGGATTTCAAAGGTGCCAACGGTCGTTATTTCTGGGAGCTGTTCTTTCATGTTCCCCATCTGGTTGCCCACCGGCTGCATACCGAATTCGATTATCTGGGGGCGGAAAGCTGGCTGCATTACCTGTTCAATCCGTTGGAACGCATACCGCCGCTGTACCCGCCACCCGTGGACGAGCATCCTTACTGGACCAGCCGACCGCTGACCTTTGAAAATGACCCGGCTTACGAATGGGGAGGGCTGGGGGACCCCGATGCAATCGCTTATGGCGCGCCTTCCCATTACCGCAAGGCCATCTTCGTCTTTTACCTGACTAACCTGATTGCTCATGGCGATATGCTGTATCGGCAACTGACCCGCGATACGCTCAACCAGGCGCAGTTGCTGTATGTCCGTGCGATCTCTCTGCTGGGGCCGCTTTCGAAAGGCCGCAGTATCAGCCGCTGGACACCGATGACCCTGGAAGAGGCTGCTGCCAGCGACGAGACATTGTTCAGCGATTTCGAAGCTTCGGTGCTGGACGATCTGGAGCTTGATATGCCCGGCCACTGCGATGGACAACTCTGGTTGCACCTGCTGGATGCGCCCTGGTTTCGTCTGCCGGTCAATACCCGCTTGCTCGATCTGTGGGAGCGTCTGGCATTGAGGCTGTATAACCTGCGTCACAACCTGAGTCTGGATGGAAAGCCTCTTTCACTGCCACTTTATGCACCGGCGGCCAACCCGACCGATCTGCTGCGTGCCCAGGCAGCGGGCGGTGGTAGTGGCCAGCGACGCCTGGGCTCGCTGGCGATCATTCCTCCCTATCGTTTCCGCGCCATGTTGCCCCGGGTGCAGAATGCCGTTGAAACGCTCATCCGTTATGGCGAGCAGTTACGCGGGTATATGGAGATGCGTGATCGTGCCGACCAGGAAGAACTGCAACAGGCTCATGTACTGGAGCTTTCAGCCTTTACCGAAACCCTTCAGGCCCAGATGATCGAGCAGGCGGTCAAGTCCCGGGAGGCATTGCTGGGGAGCCGGCTTGCCATCGAGTCACGCCGTATCTATTACCGCAAACTGGAACGGGAGGATGTCAGCCCGGCCGAACAGCGTGCAATGAGTCTGAACAGTGAGGCCAAAAGCGAGGACAAGACGGCTTCGCAAACAATGGCGGTGGGGCATGAGATCGATGGAGCCTCCCCAAATATCTTCGGTGCTTCAAATGGTGGTGTGCGCTTGGGAGGCTTTGTCTTCGCGGCGGCGACAGCCATGCAACTCGTCGCTGCCGAACAGTTCAGGGATGCAGAGCAGGCTCTGGTCAGCGAACAGTACCGCCGGCGCCGTATCGAATGGCAGTTTCTGGCCCATCAGGCCGAACAGGATCTGGAGGCCCTAGACCTGCAGATCAAGGCTCAGGACATTGCCATCGAGGCGGCCAGAACCAGCCTTGACCAGGCCAGAAAAGCCCAGGAACAGGCACAGACCTACTACACCTTCCTGAAAAACCGTGCGACAGGTCCGGCGTTGTACCAGTGGCTGATCGGCCAGATGGCGACCCTGTATTTCCAGGCATACGATGTGGTGCTGTCGATGTGTCTGGGTACCGAGGCCTGTTGGCAATACGAAATCGGTGATCGCGATACCCGGTTCATTCCCGTCAATGCCTGGGCAGACAACCGCTATGGGCTGACAGCGGGCGAGATGCTCAAGCTTGGGTTGTTGCAGATGGAGTCGGCCTTTCTGTCCCGGCACGAACGGCGGCTTGAGCTCACCAGAACCGTGTCTTTGAAAGCCTTGCTCAAGGATTACGATCCTGAAGCGCACGTTCTGGATGCAGCTCCGCGGGCAACCGGTTGGGAGGCGGTCATCGCTCAACTGGGAGCCACCGGGGAAATTGCCTTCGATCTCGATTCCTCGTTGTTCGACAGGGATTACCCGGGACATTATCTGCGTCAGTTGGTGCGTGTTTCCGTCTCCATACCCGCCGTGGTGGGGCCCTACGAGGACGTTCACGTCCTGCTGACTCAGCAGGCGAGCAGTGTCCTGCTGAGTCCCGACATCGGCGGTGTGCGCTATCTCTACAAGGAGGCAGGCGAGTTACCGCCGGATTCAGAGGACGATATCGACCCGACCCCTATAGTGTTCAACCCCCGGACCAATCAGCAGATCGGCATTTCCAGCGGTATCGACGACCACGGTATGTTCATGCTGGATTTTGGCGACGAGCGCTATTTTCCGTTCGAGGGAACAGGTGCGATCTCCCGCTGGCTCCTGAGCTTTCCGCGCCATGAGTCCGAGCGGCAAAAAGCACTTCTGGGTTCGTTGACCGATATCATCCTGCATGTCAGGTATCTGGCTGTGGACGGCGGCAAGCTGTTCAACGCGGAGGTGGAAAAACTGGTGAAAGCGCTGGAGGATGGCGAGGCCTCCAGACGTGTCAATTGAGATGGCTTTCGAGTGTGCCGATGTCCTTGAGCAGGACCTGCAGGGTCTGCTGCACTTCACTCAGATCGTCAGCCGAAGTGGTATGTAGAATCTCGTAGCGGGTGTCGCCGCTCAGAGCTTCTGCATCTTCGGCTGAAATCTCCACCACCAGTTGCGTGTCTGTCAGAGACACCTTCAGGCTGGTGACGTACACCGTGTCATCGCATACGGTGATTTCCACTTCGTCTTCATCCGGAAAGCGCGCCAGGGAAAACAGCTCGTTTTTTTCGTCATGGCAGCAGAGCAGCGCCATGTCGTCGTTCTCGTCGTCGCAGGGGGTGGCGAGTAAAAGGGCGGTCTTGATTTGCATGTCGAGGTCCTGGCTGGGCTGGCGGATGAGTGTGCCAGCCCCGGATGAAATTTGCTGGGTAATTCTTTCGGGGCAGGACCGGTTCCCGAATGAATTCGGTCCCACGAGTCATCAGGACCGCTGGGTGCCCGGTTATATGAGGGTTATTGTTCGTCGATGTCCGAATATGTCGCAGGTCTGTAAGTATCCGCCAGCGTGCTCTCGCTAAGCTGCAATCAGACGAGCGGTCAAAGAGCCGCTCCCTCACGTGTCGATCCCGTTTGTGAAATGGAATGTGACGACTCGTTCGCGGCAAGCGTTATTTCTTTAGCTTTACACTCTGCCATGCTGTGCCTCTGCCCGTTACATCCCGGTGCAGTCTGGTACGAGACACTTCCATCAAGCTTCCTCCTTATAAAAGCAAAGCGGAGTACCACAGATGGCGTTCTTCACCGCAGCCAGCAAGTCCGACTTCCAGCATCAACTGAAATCGGCACTGGCTCAGCACATCAACGAACAGGCATTGCCACAAGTAGCGCTGTTCGCTGAGCAATTCTTCGGCATCATTTCCCTGGATGAACTGACCCAGCGTCGCCTTTCCGACCTGGCAGGCTGCACCTTGTCCGCCTGGCGTCTGCTGGAGCGTTTCGAGCACGGCAAACCTCAGGTGCGGGTCTACAACCCCGATTACGAGCGTCATGGATGGCAGTCGACTCACAGTGCCGTCGAAGTGCTGCATCATGACCTGCCGTTCCTGGTCGACTCGGTACGCACCGAGCTGAACCGTCGCGGTTACAGCATCCATACCCTGCAGACCACGGTCCTGAGCGTGCGTCGCGGGGCTGCAGGCGAGTTGCTGGAGTTGCTGCCCAAGGGCACGACGGGCGAAGGTGTGCTGCAAGAATCGCTGATGTATCTGGAGATCGACCGCTGCGCCAACGCCAACGAACTGAGTGTGCTGGCCCGCGAGCTTGAGCAGGTATTGAGTGAAGTCCGCGCTGCGGTAGAAGATTTCGAGCCGATGAAGGCCCGCCTGCACGAGTTGCTGGCAAGCATCGATGCCAACGAATACAACACGGACGAGCAAGAGAAGGCCGAGATCAAGGTCTTCCTGCAATGGCTGGTGGATAACCACTTCACCTTCCTGGGCTACGAAGAGTTTGAAGTTCGCGGCGAAGGCGATGGCGGTCAACTGATCTACGATGAGTCATCCCTGCTGGGTCTGGCCAAGCTGCTGCGTCCGGGGCTTTCCAGTGAAGACCTGCATATCGAAGGCTATGCGGTGAATTATCTGCGCGAACCGACCCTGCTGTCGTTCGCCAAGGCCGCGCACCCGAGCCGTGTACACCGTCCGGCTTACCCTGACTACGTTTCGATCCGGCAGATCGATGCGTCGGGCAAGGTCATCAAGGAATGCCGCTTCATGGGCCTGTACACCTCGTCGGTGTATGGCGAAAGCGTGCGGCAGATTCCGTACATCCGTCGCAAGGTCGCGGAAGTCGAGCGTCGTTCCGGCTTCGATGCCAAGGCGCATCTGGGCAAAGAGCTGGCGCAGGTCGTTGAAGTGCTGCCACGCGACGATCTGTTCCAGACGCCGGTGGACGAGCTGTTCAGCACCGTGATGTCCATCGTGCAGATCCAGGAGCGCAACAAGATTCGCGTGTTCCTGCGCAAGGACCCGTATGGCCGTTTCTGCTACTGCCTGGCTTACGTGCCACGCGACGTGTATTCCACCGAAGTGCGCCAGAAGATCCAGCAGGTTCTGATGGAGCGCCTCAAGGCCAGCGACTGCGAATTCTGGACCTTCTTCTCCGAATCGGTTCTGGCCCGTGTGCAGTTGATCCTGCGCGTGGACCCGAAGGTCAATCTGGATATCGATCCGGTACAACTGGAAAACGAAGTCATCCAGGCCTGCCGTTCGTGGAAGGACGATTATTCAAGTCTGGTCGTCGAAAGCTTCGGCGAAGCCCATGGCACCAATGTGCTGGCCGACTTCCCCAAAGGCTTCCCGGCAGGTTACCGCGAGCGTTTCGCCGCGCACTCGGCTGTCGTCGACATGCAGCATGTGCTGAGCCTGAGTGAAACCAATCCGCTGGTCATGAGCTTCTATCAGCCACTGGCCGGTGGTCGCCAGCAACTGCATTGCAAGCTGTACCACGCCGACACGCCGCTGGCGCTCTCGGACGTGTTGCCGATTCTGGAAAACCTCGGCCTGCGCGTGCTGGGTGAGTTCCCGTACCGTCTGCAACACGCCAATGGCCGCGAGTTCTGGATTCATGACTTTGCCTTTACTTACGGCGAAGGCCTGAACCTCGACATCCAGCAACTCAACGATACGCTGCAGGACGCCTTCGTCCATATCGTGAGCGGCGATGCCGAAAACGATGCCTTCAACCGTCTGGTGCTGACTGCCGGTCTGCCATGGCGTGATGTGGCGCTGCTGCGTGCTTATGCCCGTTACCTGAAGCAGATTCGTCTGGGCTTCGACCTGGGGTATATCGCCAGCACCCTGAACAACCATACCGACATCGCCCGTGAACTGACGCGCCTGTTCAAGACCCGTTTCTATCTGGCACGCAAGCTCGGTTCCGACGATCTGGACGACAAGCAACTGCGTCTGGAGCAGGCGATTCTCACGGCTCTGGACAACGTCCAGGTGCTCAACGAAGACCGCATCCTGCGTCGCTACCTTGACCTGATCAAGGCGACCCTGCGCACCAACTTCTACCAGACCGATGCCAACGGCCAGAACAAGAGCTACTTCAGCTTCAAGTTCAACCCGCGTCTGATTCCTGAACTGCCCAAGCCGGTGCCGAAGTTCGAAATCTTCGTCTATTCGCCGCGCGTCGAAGGCGTTCACCTGCGTTTCGGCAATGTGGCCCGTGGCGGCCTGCGCTGGTCGGATCGCGAAGAAGACTTCCGTACCGAAGTGCTGGGTCTGGTAAAAGCCCAGCAGGTGAAGAACTCGGTCATCGTGCCGGTGGGTGCCAAAGGTGGATTCCTGCCGCGTCGCCTGCCGCTGGGTGGCAGCCGCGATGACATCCAGGCTGAGGGCATCGCGTGCTACCGCATTTTCATCTCGGGTCTGCTGGACATCACCGACAATCTCAAGGAAGGCGTGCTGGTGCCGCCGGCCAACGTGGTTCGTCATGATGACGACGACCCGTATCTGGTGGTTGCGGCGGACAAGGGCACTGCGACCTTCTCCGACATCGCCAACGGCATTGCCATCGATTACGGCTTCTGGCTGGGCGATGCCTTTGCTTCCGGTGGCTCTGCCGGTTACGACCACAAGAAGATGGGCATCACTGCCAAGGGCGCGTGGGTGGGTGTGCAGCGTCACTTCCGTGAGCGCGACATCAATGTCCAGCAGGACAGCATCAGTGTGATCGGTATCGGCGACATGGCCGGTGACGTATTCGGCAACGGCCTGTTGATGTCCGACAAGCTGCAACTGGTCGCGGCCTTCAACCACCTGCATATCTTCATCGATCCGAATCCGGATCCTGCCACCAGCTTCGCCGAGCGTCAGCGTCTGTTCAATCTGCCGCGTTCGGCCTGGACCGACTACGACACCAGCATCATGTCCGCTGGCGGCGGGATCTTCCCGCGCAGTGCGAAGAGCATCGCCATCACCGAGCAGATGAAGGCGCGCTTCGACATCAAGGCCGACAAACTGACCCCGACCGAACTGCTGCATGCGCTGCTCAAGGCGCCGGTGGATCTGTTGTGGAACGGTGGTATCGGTACCTACGTCAAGTCCAGCGAAGAGTCCCATGCCGATGTGGGCGACAAGGCCAACGATGCATTGCGCGTCGATGGCAACGAGTTGCGTTGCAAGGTGGTGGGCGAGGGCGGCAACCTGGGCATGACCCAACTGGGCCGTGTCGAGTTCGGCCTCAATGGCGGCGCGACCAACACCGACTTCATCGACAACGCCGGTGGTGTGGACTGCTCCGACCACGAAGTGAACATCAAGATCCTGCTCAACGAAGTGGTGCAGGCCGGCGACATGACCGAGAAGCAACGTAACCAGTTGCTCGAAAGCATGACCGACGAAGTCGGCAACCTGGTGCTTGGCAACAACTACAAGCAGACCCAGGCTCTGTCTCTGGCGGCACGTCGCGCTTACGACCGGATCGCTGAATACAAGCGTCTGATGAACGACCTCGAAGGTCGCGGCAAGCTGGATCGCGCCATCGAGTTCCTGCCGGCCGAAGACCAGATCGCCGAGCGTGTTGCAGCCGGTCAGGGCCTGAGCCGTGCCGAGCTGTCGGTCCTGATCTCCTACAGCAAGATCGACCTCAAGGAAGCCTTGCTGGAATCCCGTGTACCGGACGACGATTACCTGACCCGCGACATGGAGACGGCTTTCCCGCCGTCGCTGAGCGCCAGGTTCTCGACCGCCATGCGTGCTCACCGTCTCAAACGCGAGATCGTCAGCACCCAGATCGCCAACGATCTGGTCAACCACATGGGCATCACCTTCGTGCAGCGGCTCAAGGAGTCCACCGGCATGAGCGCGGCCAACGTGGCGGCTGCCTACGTGACCGTGCGTGACATCTTCCATCTGCCGCACTGGTTCCGCCAGATCGAGGCGCTGGACTACAAGGTCCCGGCTGAAATCCAGCTGTCGCTGATGGACGAGCTGATGCGTCTGGGGCGTCGTGCCACACGCTGGTTCCTGCGCAGCCGTCGCAACGAACTGGATGCCGGTCGTGACGTGGCTCACTTCGGTCCGCACCTGGCGGCATTGGGTCTCAAGCTCGATGAACTGCTGGAAGGACAGACCCGTGAGGTCTGGCAGTCGCGTTACAAGGCTTACGTGGAAGCGGGTGTGCCCGAGTTGCTGGCCCGCATGGTTGCAGGCACCAACCACCTGTACACCCTGCTGCCGATCATCGAAGCTTCCGACGTCACCGGGCACAACGCTGCCGACGTGGCCAAGGTGTACTTCGCAGTAGGTAGCGCTCTGGACGTGACCTGGTACCTGCAACAGATCAGCAATCTGCCAGTGGAAAACAACTGGCAGGCGCTGGCCCGTGAAGCGTTCCGTGACGATGTCGACTGGCAGCAGCGAGCTATCACCATCTCTGTGTTGCAGATTCCGGAAGGTCCCGAGGATCTGGAAGAGCGTCTGGCCCTGTGGCTGGAGCAACACGCCCCGATGGTCGAGCGCTGGCGCGCCATGCTGGTCGAGTTGCGTGCGGCCAGTGGCACGGACTACGCCATGTATGCGGTCGCCAACCGCGAGTTGCTGGATCTGGCAATGAGCGGGCAAGCCGTCGCGGTCTGATGGTCTAGCCCGGTTGTAACGAAAAGCCCTGCATCGTCGTGATGCGGGGCTTTTTGTTTTCGGGTGCTGGATCAGGGGCGCTTGCGAGACAGATAGACCGCATGCAGACCGTTGCCTGTCGCATCGACGCCGCCTGCCGACAGCGGCTCCGGCACGGTGACCAGTCCATCTTCGTAGCCTTCGGGACTTGTACACTGCCAGTGCCAGGCATCGCGCAGCATGGTTTCCAGGTCATATCGGGCGACCCAGCCCAGTTCGCGGCGCGCCCGTGAGGGATCGGCCCAGCATTGTGCGACATCGCCGGGACGTCGTTCACGCATCTGCACCGGCACCTTCACGCCTGTGACCCGCTCGAACGTCTTCACCACTTGCAGCACCGAATAATCGAGGCCCGTTCCCAGGTTCCAGGCGCGAATTCCGCTGTGGGTGCGCAGGTAGTGCAGCGCATCGAGATGTCCGGCGACCAGGTCCTGGACGTGGATGTAATCCCGCACGCCGCTGCCGTCCACAGTCGGATAGTCACTGCCATAGACCGGCAGCACCGGTAACTGTCCGTCAGCGACGCGCAGCAGGTAGGGCAGCAGGTTGTTGGGGATCGCGTTGGGCGATTCGCCGATCAGGCCCGAGGGATGAGCACCCACCGGATTGAAGTAGCGCAGCAGTGCGATACGCCAGCGTTGATCGGCCCGCGCCAGACTGCCCAGCACCTGTTCGGCCATGAGCTTCGATTGCCCGTAGGGATTGGTGGGCCGGCCACTGCGAGCCTGCTCGGCGATGGGCATCTTGCGGCAACTGCCATAGACGGTGGCGGATGAACTGAACACCAGTGTGAAAACACCGGCGGTGGCCATTGTCTGACACAGGTTGATGGTGCCGCTGACATTGGTGTTGTAGTAGTGCAGTGGCTTGCGCACACTTTCGCCCACGGCCTTGAGGCCGGCGAAATGCAGCACTGCCCGGATCGGGTAGCGTGAAAACAGCCTGGCAAGTACTTCCCGATTACGCACATCGCCCCGTATCAGGACAGGACGACGGCCACAGATCTGTTCGATCCGTGTCAGGGCATGGGGGCTGCTGTTGCAGAAATTGTCCAGAACCAGCACCTCTTCGCCTACCTCCAGAAGGGCGAGTACCGCGTGGGCTCCGATGTAACCAGCACCACCGGTCACAAGGATCATAGAGTCACCTTCGCATGAAAAAAGTGGGGTGCGATCGCTGTTGCGCTATTGCGAAGGTCCGCGCGAATGGAGTGGATCGCTTACTTCATAACGAAAGGCAGTTCCGATCCGCGGTTCCGGGAATTGGCCGGGCGGTCATGTCACTGGTCGGCCATCGAGGTGTGCCGACTGAACGCTCGGCGCGGTGAACTCGTCCATAACTCTGTGTCGTGCGTCTTGCTCATCGCCACGACATCACTTGCTCTGGAGAGAACCTCATGATTCCAACCCCGGCTGCATACCCCGTCGCAGAGCATTTGGCCGAAGGCCATGAAGTTGTTGTCAGCATGCGTCCCCTGCTTGTCTGCCTTTCACATTTACGCTGGGGGTTCGTCTACCAGCGTCCTCAACACCTGATGACGCGCATGGCGCGGCGTTACGATGTACTGTTTTTCGAGGAGCCGCTGACGGCCGAGGGTCAGCAGGCTCATCTGCAACTGTTTCTTCAGGAGAACGGTGTCACGGTAGCGACGCCGTATCTGCCTGCGGGGCTGAACGCCGAACAGACCGAAGAGAAACTTCGCCAATTGCTCGATGACCATCTGCTGCGCAACCCACGGGAGGTTTTGCTGCGCTGGTATTTCACCCCCATGAGCCTGGGCTTCAGCGAGCATCTGTCGGCCCGTGGCACTGTCTATGACTGCATGGACGAACTCTCGGCGTTCAAGGGCGCGCCGCCGCAGTTGCTTGAACGCGAGCAGCGTCTGCTGGCGCTGGCGGATGTGGTGTTCACGGGCGGGGTCAGCCTGTGGGAAGCCAAGCGTGCCCAGCACGACAATGTGCATGCGATGCCCAGCAGTGTCGATATCGAACATTTCGCCAATGCCCGGCTGGCATTGCCCGAGCCTGCCGATCAGGCCGCTATCGCTCATCCGCGACTGGGTTTTTTCGGGGTAGTGGACGAGCGTCTCGATCTCGCCTTGCTGGAAGGACTGGCCCGACAGCGACCTGACTGGCAACTGGTAATCATCGGCCCGGTGGTCAAGATCGACCAGGCCAGTCTGCCGAGGCTGCCCAACATTCATTACCTGGGTGGCAGAGCCTACAGCGAGCTGCCCGCTTACCTGAGTGGCTGGGACGTGGCGCTGATGCCTTTTGCGCTCAATGAAGCCACGCGCTTCATCAGCCCGACCAAGACACCTGAATACCTTGCAGGCGGCTGTCCGGTGGTGAGTACCCCGATCCGCGATGTCGTTCGTACCTATGGCGAGTGCCCGGTGGTGCACATTGCCGAGGATGTCCCCGGTTTCGTCACTGCCATCGAAGCCGCGCTGATCCAGCGCCAGGACCGTGATGCGATGTTTCATCTGGCCGATCAGGCCCTGGCCGGTATGAGCTGGGATCGAACCTGGAACGCCATGATGGAGCACATCGCATGCCTCGCCTGACTCTCGAACAGGCCCGCTACCGTGCCGGGCAATTACAAGGGGAGGGCGGTGCGCCCTTCTACGACTATCTTATCGTCGGTGCCGGTTTCGCGGGCAGCGTGCTGGCCGAGCGACTGGCCTGCGGGCTTGGACTGAAAGTATTGCTGATCGACCGCCGCGAACATATCGGCGGCAACGCTTACGATCACCTGGACGAAGCCGGGATTCTGGTGCATCGCTATGGGCCGCATATCTTTCATACCAATGCGCAACGGATTGTCGATTACCTGTCGCGCTTCACCGAATGGCGGCCCTATGAGCATCGGGTGCTGGCTCGTGTACGCGGGCAGCAGGTGCCGGTGCCGATCAACCTGACCACGCTCAATCGACTCTACGGCCTGGAACTGGACGAGGCCGGTGCCGAGCGTTTTCTTGCCGAGCGCGCCGAGCCGGTCGATCCGGTACGCAGTGCCGAGGATGTGGTGGTCGGTCAGGTGGGGCGCGAGCTGTACGAGCTGTTCTTTCGCGGCTACACCCGCAAGCAATGGGGGCTCGATCCGGCGCAGCTCGATCGTTCGGTCACTGCCCGTGTACCGGCGAGAACCAACGCCGATGATCGCTATTTCACCGACAGCTTCCAGATGATGCCCCGGCAGGGTTACACCGCCATGTTCGAGCGCATGCTGGATCATCCGGGGATCGACATTCTGCTGGGTGTGGACTTCGCCGGGATCGACCGTTTACTGCCCCGAGGCCATCTGGTGTATTGCGGGCCGGTGGACGAGTATTTCGGCTATTCCCTCGGGCGTCTGCCTTACCGTTCCCTGCGTTTCGAGCACCGGACCCTGGTGCAGCAACGTTTTCAGGATGTCGCGGTGGTCAACTATCCCGACGAAACCGTGCCCTATACCCGCATCACCGAGTACAAGCACCTGACCGGCCAGGAGCACGCGCAAACCAGTGTGACCTACGAATACCCCTGCGCCGAAGGTGATCCCTATTACCCGGTGCCGGCTGCGGAAAATGCCGCGCTGTATCAGCGCTACAAGGTTCTGGCCGAGTCCACCGAAGGCGTGACCTTTCTCGGTCGGCTGGGGACTTACAAGTACTACAACATGGATCAGGTAGTGGGGCAGGCGTTGGCGCTTTATCAACGTATTGCCCAGACCCGCGGCGCAACGGCCGAGGGCGCGTCCCATGAGTGGGCTTGAACCGTTTGCCAGTTTTCTAATGGGGGGATTTGAATGCACCAGCAGTCGTCGCGGTGACGGGAAGCGTCTGGACCTGATCGCCTCAACCGGCCATGACCGCTGGGCCGAGCAGGATTATCGTCGCCTGGCCGGGTATGGGCTGCGCACAGTGCGTGATGGAGTACGCTGGCACCTGATCGAGCCGCGTCCCGGCCATTACGACTTCAGCAGTCTGGAGCCGCTGTTGCAGGCCGCAGCCAGAACCGGCACTCAGGTGATCTGGGATCTGGGGCATTACGGATATCCCGATGATCTGGATATCTGGCGACCGGTCTTCGTCGAGCGTTTCGCCCGTATGGCACAGGCGGTGGCCAGGCGGGTGCGTGAATTCAGCGATGATGTGCCGTTCTACTGCCCGATCAACGAGCCGTCTTTCTGGGCCTGGGGCGGTGGCGAGGTGGGTTATTTCTATCCGTTGGGGCATCGGCGCGGCACCGAACTCAAACACCAGTTGGTGCGGGCGAGCATTGCTGCCATGACCGCTATCCGTGAGGTCGATCCCCGGGCGCGTTTCATCCATGCCGATCCGCTGATTCATGTGCGGGCTGCCCGGCAGCGACCGGGTGATGTCGAGGCGGCCGAGGCTTATCGTCTGGCCCAGTACGAAAGCTGGGATCTGATCAGTGGCCGAAGCTGGCCGGGCCTGGGTGGACAGAAGGATTTTCTGGATATCCTCGGGGTGAATTTCTATCCGCATAACCAGTGGTATCACGGCGGACCGACGATCCTGCTTGGCGAGCCGCACTTTCGACCTCTGGTCGGCATGCTGGTGGAGGTCCATGCCCGTTATGGATGTCCGCTGGTGATCAGCGAAACCGGAGCCGAAGGTGCCGGGCGCGGGCCGTGGCTGGATTATGTCGGTGAGCAGGCCATCCTGGCGCTGAGCAAAGGGGTCGACCTGCGTGGCCTGTGTCTGTACCCGGTGCTCGATTATCCCGGCTGGGATGACGACCGACACTGTGACAGCGGTCTGCTCGGCTATGCCGATGCCAGTGGCTTTCGTCCCGAAGACCCGTCGACCCGTGATGCTCTGGCCCGGTTTGCGTTGCGCCTGGCCGAGGCTCAGGTGCGTATTGCCAAGAGGCCGTCAGCATGAACATTGCGCAGAGTGTGCCGCCCAACCCCACTGCCGGGAGCTTTCTGTGGAGCTACGTCAGGCGTCGTGCATGGGCCTATGGCGGTATGGTCACGCTGGTGATTGCCGCCGCCAGTTGCGCGGTGGCCGTACAGTACGGCATGAAGTTGCTGGTCGACAGTATGGGAGACGAGGGCAATCGCTCCGGGGTCTGGTTCGCCTTCGGCTTTTTCATTTTTCTGATCGCCATCGAGAACCTGTTCTGGCGCCTGGGCGGCTGGTTGGGCTGTCGCACGGTGGTAGCCAGTTGTGCGGACATGCGGGTGGACCTGTTCAGCCATCTGACCGGGCACCCGATGCGCTACTTTGCCGAGCACTACGCCGGAGCCCTGGGCAGTCGCATTTCGGCTACCGGTGCGGCGGCGGGGCAGATTTACAGTGCGCTGCTGTGGAAAATCATTCCGCCCTGCGTCGACTTTCTGGGGGCTGTGGTGGTGCTGGCCACAGTGCGTATCCAGATGGCGCTGGCACTGGTGGCGTTCGTGCTGCTGGTGGCGGCGATCATCACCTTCTTCGGCATTCGCGGGCGCAGTCGTCATCAGCTTTATGCGGCGCAGGCGGCCAGTGTGGGCGGTGAGCTTGTGGATCTGGTCAACAATGTCTGGACGATCAAGGCCTTCACGGCGCGGGAGCGAGAGCGCCAGCGGCTGGATGCGAAAATCCGCACCGAGGCACGGGCTCAGAGCCGGAGCTGGATGTATGTGGAAAAGGCCCGGGTGCTGCATGACCTGTGTCTGGCGAGCATGGCGGGGACCATGCTCGCCTGGTCCATTCTGCTCTGGACTCGCGGGGCAGTGAGCGTTGGCGACGTGGTGATGGTCAGCGCACTGACGTTTCGTATCCTGCACGGCTCACGGGATCTGGCGCTGGCCCTGGTCGAGACCAGCCAGCATCTGGGCGCTGTCGGCGATACCCTGTCGGTGATCGCCAAACCTTATGAACTCAGCGACACCGAGCAGGACTGGGTTGCGCCATCCGGCACCATCGAGTTGCAGGATGTCGGCTATGCCTATCCCGGCGGACGCAAAGTGCTGTGCGGATTGAGCCTGCGCATCGAGCCGGGACAGCGGGTTGGTATTGTCGGTCCGTCCGGTGCAGGCAAGACCACTCTGCTGGGGCTGTTGCAACGTCTGGATGACGTCAGCTCGGGAAGCATTCGCATCGATGGTCGCGATCTGCGGCAGATCAGTCAGGACAGCCTGCGTCGTCAGATAGCGGTGGTGCCCCAGGAACCGACCCTGTTCAACCGCAGCATCTACGAGAACATTGCCTACGGTCGTCCCGAGGCTACCCGCGAGGAAGTGATCGCCGCCGCTCGCAGTGCTTATTGTCACGAGTTCGTCGACCAGTTGCCCAAGGGCTATGAAACCCTGGTGGGCGAGCGGGGCGTGATGCTTTCCGGCGGCCAGCGCCAACGCCTCGGCATCGCCCGGGCCTTTCTCAAGAACGCGCCGATCCTGTTGCTCGATGAAGCCACTGCTGCTCTGGATTCAAGCTCCGAAGCCATCATCCAGTCGGCGCTCGGCAGCCTGATGCGCGGTCGCACGGTACTGGCCATCGCCCATCGGCTCACCACACTCAGCGCATTCGACCGGGTGCTGGTGATGCAGCAGGGCTGTATCGTCGAAGACGGCCCGCCCGAGCGGTTGCGCAGCGCGGGCGGACTGTTCCAGGCATTCTGGCAGGCTCAGGAAATGGGCCGCCAGGATTGATGGGGTTCAAGGCGAGATCGGATCGCTGGCCGGGAATGTCTCTTCGACGGCGTGATCGATCTTTTCCTCGTCCGGTTGTTCAGGCTCGTTCTGAGTGGGATCGTCGTCCAGATCACCTTCGGTTCCGGATTGATCGGGCGCGCTTGGGGTATTGGGCAGGGACGTTTTCATCGGTTCACCTCGGGTCGGGTTCTACCTGAGTTGAGGAGGGTGCCGGGGGAATGTTCAGTGGAAATGACGGATGGGAGCTGGCTTCATCGGTTGCGCTGATAGTGACTATCAGAAACCAGAGATTCTATTCCCTGCAATAAATATGGAAAATGGCGCGCATTGGACATACGGCTCGATGAGCCGTTTTTTTATTTCAGGACTTCCACCGATGCGTCTTTCACTTTTTCCGGCCATTACCGTTGTTTTTGCGTTGTTGAGTGGCTGTGCTTCTGCACCGAATCAACCGACGCTCATCTTGCAGACCAGCAAGGCTCCTGATGAGTACGTGCAGTGCGTAATGCCCAAACTGCAGGAACATTCGCTGAACCCGGTGCTGTCGCAATCCCAGCGGCACTACAAGATCATCGTGTCCAGCCCGGTCACGGCCGACAATGTCATCGAGGCCTACAAGGCTCCGACAGGCGGAAAAGTGTTTCTGTATGAGCGCCAGCTATTGGCATCGACGCTCATCACTTCCCGATTCGAGCGGGCGGCGCAGGAGTGTCTGTGACTGTCAGGCCACAAATCTTGCTCCGCCATGCCATCAGCGCACCAATGTTGAATCGATGAAAGCCGACAGGTCGCGATTGAAGCGTTCTGTTTCTTCAATGAAAGGAGCATGGCCGGAGTTTTCGTAGAGCGTGCTTTTCACCCGCGGATTCAGCTGCGTGGCGCGTGCAATCGAAGGTTTGACCTGCACCAGGGCATCACGCGCGCCATACAGCAGCAACACCGGCACCCTTGCATTGCCCAGGCCTTTGGCCGCTTCGACGGTCATGGACTGAACGGCCTTTTGCATGTCCCAGGACGCCATCGCCGCATGGGCAAACAATCGCTCGAAGGTCTGGGTGTCTGGCCGGGTATGGAAGCACAGGGCAAGGAATTCACGCACGGTATCGAGGTGGGTCTTCAGATCGCTGGAGTTCAGATCCCGGTAAATCTCTGGATGCGCCACGATCTGTTCGGGCTTCAGTTCGATGACGCCATTGATGTACAGCGCGCCTGAAATGCGGCTGTCACCGTATCTGGCCAGATAATTGGAAATGACCACACCGCCCAGCGACCATCCCGCCAATACAGGTCTTTTGGCGTCCGAAGCCTTGATGACAGCGTCCAGATCTTCTGCCCAGCGGTTCCCGTCCGTATACGCCCGGGCATCCGAAGGCTTGCCCGAGAGACCATGGCCGCGCAGGTCATAGGTGATCATCCGGTAGCGTTGCAGCAGCGGACTGTTGACCTGTGCGTCCCAGTTGATGTGGCTGCCGAGCAGGCCATGAATGAAAACGATGGCCGGGCCGTCGGGGTTGCCGGCTTCCTGGACCGCCAGGGTAACGCCGTCTGGCGCTGTAACCGTATAGCTTTTTTGAGCCTGGGCGAGTGCCGAAGCGGCCAGCAGGATTGCTGAGAAGAGTAGTGTGCAGACGCGACGCAATGCAGATTGAAGGGACACGATATGACTCCGGGTTCAAGGGTTGCCCGCAGTCTCGACCCTCACGCAAGTGTGAGGGTCAAGCAAAAAAACGTGCTACCTTTTCTTCCCGGTCTCAGGTCTGCACCCATGAACGATTCCACTCCCAAAAGCGCCATGAGCATTGGCGAGCTGGCACGGGAAACCGGCGCCAGTGTGCGTTCGATCCGTCATTACGATGAGAACGGGCTGCTCAAGTCCATGCGTGCCGACAATGGCTATCGCACATTTCCCGCGATAGCCGTCACGCAAGTCAGGCAGATCCAGAGGATGATCGCGACTGGCTTCAGTCTGGCCGAGATTCGCAGCTTTCCCGACTGCATGCGCATGATAGAAGGCGCTGCAGCGTGCCCGGATACCACCGCTGCCCAGCGTGAACGACTGGCTTCCATCGAACAGCAGATCAATGACCTCGAACGTCGCCGGGCGCGGCTGCTCAAGATGCTGTCCGAAGGCGTGGTTCCGCCTCTGGATCGAGGCGTATCCGAGGTCTGAGTCTTCAGCGTTTGCTCAAGGCCAGTCGGGCTGCAAACATGAGAAAGATCATGCCGGTCGTGCGGTCCAGCCACTTGATGACTTTTTCACGACGTAGAATGCCTGCCAGTGGTTGAGTCGCACCAATCAGCATGACTGACCAGATGAACCCGATCAGCACATGAATGCTGACCAGACCGAATGTCCAGGCGATCAGGGGTTGGCCCTGGGGAATGAATTGCGGAAGAAAGGAAACGTAGAAAATACCGATCTTGGGGTTGAGCACGTTTCCTGCCATACCCTTCAGGAACCAGTTGGTACCAGGCTTGCCGTTCGTTTCGACGGGTGACAATGAAGCGCGCGGACGCAACAGCATGTTCAATCCAAGCCATGCCAGATAAGCCGCGCCGCAGTATTTCAAAATATTGAATGCCAGCTCCGAGACGGCGATCAGAGCACCCAGACCAAAAGCGACGGCGGCACCCCATAGCAGACAACCGGCATTGATACCCAGGGCGGCGCGCAGTGCCTGCTGTCTGCCCTCTACAGTAGCAGTCCTCAGTACAAGGGCCGTATCGAGGCCGGGTGTCAGTGTCAGCAGGGTGGCTGCCAGGGTAAAGGCGAGAAGGTTGTCAGTCATTGACATGGGCGAACGGCTTCAAGTTGATAATACGGGCACGTTAGCATAAGGCAGCCGATGATTATGAGTGGTTTGAAGGTTTCGGATTCCGCTCCCTGCGGTTGTGAACACAAGCGTGAACCGATTGGTATCTACGTGATAATGCCGATAGGCCAAGACGTCGGCTGGGGCTGTATTTGTGGGATGACTCGATGTTCGAGCTGACAAGCTATCTGGGCTTATTTGCGGTGGCGTTCGGTGCTGCCACGCTGTTACCGCTGCAATCGGAAGCCGTGCTGGTCGGGATGCTGCTTTCGGAGCGCTATGCGACGATTCTGCTCCTGCTGGTTGCCACCTCGGGAAATGTCCTGGGTTCCGCCGTGAACTGGTATCTGGGCCGTTCCATCGAGCACTTTCGACATCGGCGCTGGTTTCCGGTCAGCGAGCGTCATCTGGACAAGGCCCAGCACACTTACAGACGCTACGGGCGCTGGGCACTGCTGTTCAGCTGGGTGCCGATCATCGGCGACCCCATCACCATGATCGCAGGTGTCATGCGTGAACCGTTCTGGAGTTTTCTGCTGATCGTCACGCTGGCGAAAGGGCTGCGCTACCTGGTGCTGACGGCGATGACGCTGGGGTGGATGGCATAGGTGCCAGAACGATGATCTGCATTGCGAGCCAGATCATCATGGCCTCTGAAACCTCTCACCCCTTGGCAGCTTCCGGAATTCTCGCAATCACCTTGATCTCGAATTCAAATCCATAGAGCCAGGTCACACCCACTGCCGTCAGTGTCGGATGGGGGGCCTGGCCCCAGAATTCCGGCACCACTTTCCAGACCCTTTCGAATTTCGATTCGGGGTCGACCATGAAAATGGTGACATCGACCACATCATCGAAAGTGCAGCCTGCTTCTTTGAGGATGGCGTTCAGGTTGTTGAAGGCTGTCCTGACCTGTACCTCCAGATCCTGTTCGGGCGAGCCGTCTTCCTTGCTGCCGACCTGGCCGGAAACGAACAGGAAACCATTGGAGCGGATCGCAGGCGAATAGCGATTGCGCTCGTAGAGTTCGAGGCGTCCGGCTGGGAAAACTACATCACGCTTTGTCATGGTCGATCTCCATCGGGACAGCCAGGGCGGCTGTCATTAACGATGGAAGAACTCTAAAAGCTTGTATTACTGCGATAAACGAGCAACTGTAGCTATCACTGTTTGTAAAAACCAAACAATCCAGCAGCTATCCGGGGTGGAAATGGACCGTTTCGATGCAATGCAGGCATTTGCACGGGTGGTAGAAGCGGGCAGTTTCACCAGGGCAGCCGAAACCCTGCACATGAGCAAGACCACGGTTACGCAACTGGTGCAGCAACTGGAGGCCCGGCTGCGGGTCAAGTTGCTGAACCGAACGACGCGCAAGGTCAATGTCACGGCCGATGGCGCAGCTTATTACGAGCGGGTGGTCAGGCTGCTGGCGGATCTGGACGATGCCGAGACCAGCCTGTCCAGCGCCTCGGCCTTGCCCAGAGGGCGGCTGCGGGTGGATGTGCCCAGCCCGTTTGCCAGTACGATCCTGGTGCCCGCTCTGCCCGAATTTCACGCTCGATACCCGGACATCCAGATCGACATGGGCGTCAGCGATCGTATCGTGGATGTGATCGGTGAGAATGTGGATTGCGTGGTACGCGGCGGCGATCTGACTGATCAATCCTTGATGGCCCGGCGTGTGGGGGACCTCAGGCTTGGTGTGTATGCGGCCCCGAGTTATCTGGACCGGCTCGGCATACCTTTGCATCCGCGAGAGCTGGAAGATACCCATCACCGCATTGTCGGCTTTCTGTGGGCGCGTACCGGCAAGGCCTTGCCTTATGCCATGCAACGTGACGGTGAGAGTCTTCATGTACACGGCCGGTATGTGCTGGCGGTGGACGATGGCAATGCCTACCTTGCTGCAGGCCTGGCCGGCATGGGCATCTTGTGGGTGCCGGACTACATGGCCAAACCTCATCTTGAGCGCGGAGACCTGATGCCGTTGTTCAAGGATTGGCGCATGGACACGATGCCGATGTACGTGGCATTTGCGCCGAACCGGCATCTCAGTCTCAAGCTGCGCGTGTTCATCGACTGGGTCGCTGAACTGATGGCGCAGCATGCGCCTGTCATTGACCCGCGTAGAGGGTGAACCGGACTGTCACTGGCTGCGATCCCTGACAGCCGCCAGCCATCTGGAGACAATCTCCATTTCCTCGTCGCTGAACGCTTGTGTCAGCTTTTCATTCAAGGGGGCCAGTTCACCGCTAGCCTGCAGAATTGCTGTCCGGCCTGCCTCTGTCAGCCACAGGCGATAGCTGCGTTTGTCATGTTCATCGACACGGCGCTCGATCAGCCCTGACTTGACCATCCGGTCTGCCAGCCCGGTCATGGCCGAGGGCGCAATATCCAGCGCCAGCGCGACCTCGCCACTGAGCGCACCGTCCTGTCCATTGAGCACAAAGAGTGCGCCAGCCTGAGTGGCACTGATGCCGGCTCGATTCGAGATATGTCGTTCGATGTATCTGGACAGGCTTTTTTGAGCAGCATTGAGTAAGTAGACGTAGCGACGGTCATGCGCCATTCGGATTATCCGGCAACTGAGTTTCCAGCCATCTTGCCACTACTGGCCATAGCGTGTCGGCATGTTGTTGACGGAAAAAGCCCAGATGCCCGATGGGTAAGCCATTGCTGTCTGCCCGACCAAGCTGGCGGCGTTCTATGGAGCAGCCCGTCAAATGCTTCGTCATCAGATCGATGGCTTCGGCAGGGCCCCATGGATCATCCTCGACACCCACGGCCAGAATCGGCAGCGTTGGCCGGGCGAAGCGGGCAGGGGCGTTGACCGAAGGATCGTCAAAGAAATACTGGCGCAGGCTGGTCCAGCGTGACCACTCGCGCATGACATCTGCTGGCAGATCCTCGCCAACCCCCAGCCTGCGCCCTGGAAAATAACCCAGTAATTTCGCGCTGACAGGTCCGAGGAGTTTCAGCAGGATCGCCACCTTCAAACGTTCCTGCCAAGGCCTTATGAATCGCAGGCAGCCCGCGTGGGAGCACAGGGTTACTGCGGCGTTGAGTCTGCTGCTGCTTTCGCACAGGCCTATGGCATGCCCGCCGAAGCTGTGGCCCACCGCAAGGTGAGGAACCCCGTTGTACTGCCCGGAAACCCAGTGGGTGACAGCCTCGATATCGTTGTCAGCCCACGAAATGAAACCCGCCTGAACGGTTTTCGGATGAGGGCCTTTCCTGCTGACGCCCCGATAGTTGTAGGTGATGACCGTGAAACCGTTGCTGACCAGATACTGTGCGAACGGGTAGTACATACGTTCGGTGACACCCGTCGCCGGGTTGATTTGGACCACCGCCCTGGCAGGAGCTGTAGCGTCATGGATCGTGACCTCGACCTTTTGGCCATTGCTGCAGGGTATGGAGTGGGTTGTCGTCTTCATGGGGTTTACTTCGCATGTGAAATAAATTAATTAACATGCGAAATAAATATCGGCAAGCCCTTTCAGGGAATGCAGAAGAATCAGGGAGCAATGGACAGGCAATAAAAAACCCCATCACAAGGATGGGGTTCTTTTAACGCTGTGTTTCGTGCTTAGGCTTGAACGACCGGGATATTGGCGTTCGCAGCGGCTTCGCGGAACTCGGCGATCTGATCGAAGCTCAGGTAGCGGTATACGTCCGCTGCCATGGTGTCGATCTGGTTCGCGTAGCTCATGTACTCCTCGACGGTCGGCAGGCGACCCAGGATCGAAGCGACGGACGCCAGCTCGGCCGAGGCCAGGTAGACGTTCGCGCCGTCACCCAGACGGTTCGGGAAGTTACGGGTCGAAGTCGAAACCACGGTGGAGTTCGGTTCTACGCGAGCCTGGTTACCCATGCACAGCGAGCAGCCCGGCATTTCCATGCGCGCGCCAGCCTTGCCGTAGATGCCGTAGTAGCCTTCTTCGGTCAACTGGTGAGCGTCCATCTTGGTCGGAGGCGACAGCCACAGACGAGTCGGCAACTGGCCTTTGACCTGATCCAGCAACTTGCCCGCAGCGCGGAAGTGGCCGATGTTGGTCATGCAGGAACCGATGAACACTTCGTCGATCTTCTCGCCCTGTACCGAAGACAGCAGGCGGGCATCGTCCGGATCGTTCGGCGCGCAGAGCACAGGCTCCTTGACGTCGGCCAGGTCGATTTCGATGATTTCGGCGTACTCGGCGTCCTTGTCGGCTTCCAGCAGCTCAGGATTGGCAATCCAGGCTTCCATCGCCTTGGCGCGGCGCTCCAGGGTACGTGGGTCACCGTAGCCTTGCTCGATCATCCAGCGCAGCAGGGTGATGTTGGAGTTCAGGTACTCGATGATCGGCTCTTTGGCCAGTTTGATGGTGCAACCGGCAGCCGAACGTTCGGCCGAGGCGTCGGACAGCTCGAAAGCCTGTTCGATGCTGAGGTTTTCCAGACCTTCGATCTCCAGGATGCGACCGGAGAAGGCGTTCTTCTTGCCTTTCTTCTCTACGGTCAGCAGGCCAGCCTGGATCGCGTAGTAAGGAATGGCGTGAACCAGGTCGCGCAGGGTGATGCCAGGTTGCAGCTTGCCCTTGAAGCGGACCAGGATCGACTCGGGCATGTCCAGCGGCATGACGCCGGTGGCTGCGGCGAAAGCGACCAGACCGGAACCGGCCGGGAAGGAGATACCGATCGGGAAGCGGGTGTGCGAGTCGCCACCGGTGCCGACGGTGTCCGGCAGCAGCATGCGGTTCAGCCAGCTGTGGATGATGCCGTCGCCTGGACGCAGGGAAACACCGCCACGGGTCATGATGAAATCAGGCAGCGTGTGGTGAGTCTTGACGTCGATCGGCTTTGGATAAGCAGCGGTGTGGCAGAAGGACTGCATGACCAGATCGGTGGAGAAGCCCAGGCAAGCCAGGTCTTTCAGCTCGTCGCGGGTCATCGGGCCAGTGGTGTCCTGGGAACCGACGGTGGTCATCTTCGGTTCGCAGTAGGTGCCCGGACGGATACCTTCTACGCCGCATGCCTTGCCGACCATTTTCTGCGCCAGGGTGAAACCCTTGGTGCTGGCAGCAGGCTGATCCGGGGTCTTGAACAGATCCGATGGTGGCAGACCCAGCTCGGCACGAGCCTTGCCGGTCAGACCGCGACCGATGATCAACGGGATACGGCCACCGGCACGTACTTCGTCGAGCAGGACCGGGGTCTTCATTTCGAAGGTGGCCAGGACTTCGTCGCTGTTGTGCTTGGTGACTTTGCCTTCATGCGGGTACAGGTCGATCACGTCGCCCATGTGCATGTTGGAAACGTCGAATTCGATTGGCAGTGCGCCAGCATCTTCCATGGTGTTATAGAAGATCGGAGCGATCTTGCTGCCGAAGCAGAAACCGCCGGCACGCTTGTTCGGCACATAGGGAACGTCGTCGCCGAAGAACCACAGAACCGAGTTGGTTGCCGATTTACGCGAGGAACCTGTACCGACCACGTCACCGACGTAGGCGATAGGGAAGCCCTGGCCGCGCATTTCTTCGATCTGCTTCATCGGGCCGATGGAGCCTTGGACGTCAGGCACGATTCCTTCACGGGCCATTTTCAGCATGGCCAGGGCGTGCAGCGGGATATCCGGACGGGACCAGGCATCGGGTGCCGGGGACAGGTCGTCGGTGTTGGTTTCGCCGGTGACCTTGAAGACGCGCAGGCTGATCTTGTCGGCCAGTACAGGGCGCTTCTTGAACCACTCGCCGTCAGCCCAGGATTGCAGAACGGCCTTGGCGTGTTCATTGCCGCTCTTGGCTTTTTCTGCAACGTCGTGGAAGGCGTCGAACATCAGCAGTGTGTGCTTGAGCTGTTCGGCAGCGACCGCGGCCAGCTCGGTATCGTCGAGCAGGGCAACCAGGGTTGCGATGTTGTAGCCACCTTGCATGGTGCCCAACAGTTCGGTGGCGCGCTTCTTGTCGATCAGCGGCGAAGTGGCTTCGCCCTTGGCCACGGCAGACAGGAAACCGGCCTTGACGTAGGCCGCTTCGTCCACGCCTGGCGGAATGCGGTTGGTGATCAGGTCGACAAGGAAATCTTCTTCGCCAGCGGGAGGATTCTTCAGCAGCTCGACAAGGCTGGCAGTTTGTTCGGCGTTAAGCGGCTGGGGCACGATACCCTGGGCGGCACGCTCTTCGATGTGTTTACGGTAGGCTTCAAGCACAGTATTACCCTCATCAGTGGTCCCAAATGGGTGTCCGGGACGCTCATCCAGAAATTGTCCGTACCCACGCAAGGCTTTCGAGCCTTGTTGGCAGGGTATCGGCAATTCCTAACGAAGCTGTTTTCAAAGTTTTACGCCTGCAGGACGGGGGGATGGTAGGTCGACACGGCCATTCGTGATGAGGGAACGGCCTGTCGACACCGTACTGCGGGATTAACTTGACTGTGCTCGTGACGCTTTGAAAACAGCTTCTAACGGACATTGGCGCCTTCTAAGGCACGACGATTCTACGGCAAAACTTCGCCGAAGGTAAGTTAGACCCTACATCTTCGGGGGTGACCCCTGTTAGACAAAGGGCTAACATGCCCCCTCGTTTCGCCTGTCCTTGTCCTGCCAGCCATGCCTGATCAAATCATCAAAACGCCTTGCGTCGGCCTTTGCTCCACTGTTTACGGGGACCTGGTGTGCCGTGGCTGCAAGCGTTTCCACCATGAAGTGGTCAACTGGAATGGCTACAACGAAGACGAGAAAAGGGCGGTCTGGCTGCGCCTGGAGCAACTGCTGGTCCAGGTGATGGCGGCCAAGCTCGAAATCTTCGATGTCGAGAAGCTGCGCATGCAGCTCGTCCAGCGCAAGATCCGTTTTGTGGCACACCAGTCCGAATATTGCTGGGCCTACCAGTTGATCGCTCGCGGGGCGCGGGTCATCAATCAGGTCGAGGCCTATGGCTTCGTCCTGCTGCCGGAATTTCGCGACTGGGCGCTGCCGGAGTTGCGCGATGCCATCGACCGTGAGTTTTTCCTGCTGTCAGAAGCCCATTACCAGCGATATATCGCGCCGGGCTTTCTGAAGGATGCGTTCGGGGTCTGATGTTTCCGCGATAAATGGGCACCCTCCGGTCGAAGCGAACTCATTCGCGAAAAGGCTCAGGCATCAAACATCTCTTCCAGATGCCGGATGATCTCCTCGGTCTTGAGCACCAGCACATCGCTTTCCAGCGAATCGAGCACCACTTCGGCGGTGTTGCCGATCAATGCGCCTGAAAGACCGGTACGCGCCACGGTCCCGATAATGGTGACGGCTGCATCGAGTTGATGGGCGGTAAAGGGGATCAGCACATCCGCCGGGCCTTCGGCGATATGCAGGTGGCTGTCGTCGATATCGAATTCGGACTGGAACGCCCGACACTGATCACGATAGCGCGCCTCGATGCTTTCCTTGAGCTGGTAGACCGGATCGGCAGCCGACAGCATCGGCGAGGGGTGAGCCGTTATGACGTGCAACTGCCCTTTGGCCAGGGCCGCAATGTCATATCCGTGATCGACGATGCTGAAATGCAGTGCCTTGTGTTCTCCATCCGCATTACCGACATCCACGGCGGCGAGTATCACGCCGCCGGTCCAGGGACGGGAAGTCTTGACCATCAATACCGGGCTTGGGCAGTAACGCAGCAGTTTCCAGTCGTCTGGAGTGAGCAGGGCCTTTTTCAGCGGGTTATCGGGCAGATGCTGTTTGATGACCAGACCGCAGCCCTCGGTCTGTTGCACCGTGCAGATAGTCTTGTAGGTGGAGTCTTCCCAGTGTTGTTCGGCGGTTGCAGTGAAGCCCTCTTGCAGAAGACTGCTCTTCAGTTCATGAAGCTGTTGCGTGTGAGGATGATCCTTGTCACAAATCAGCAGATGAAGATGCGCCTGAGTGACTCCGGCAATCAGTTTTGCACGGTTGAGGGCCAGGCTATCGGTGTGGGCGGGATCGATGACCACCAGGATGCTGCGAACAGACTGCATGGGGCTAACCTCCACAAGGCGAATTGTGCTCCACAACTATAGTTGCCGCGCATGGGACCGTCGCTTGATCTGGATCACAGCATTTCTGTCGCCCCGGGCGCGTACCCCTCGTATAATGCGCGACCTTGCAAACCCGTCATCTGTGAGCTTATGTATCCGATCCCCGAAATCGAAGCCTTTCTGCTGTGCCGCACGCCCGACAGCTGGGTTCAGGCCGCGTTGCGCAATCTGGACATTCTGTTGATCGACCATGCGAACAACGAGAAAAAGGCCGCCGGGGCGGCGTTCCAGTTCATGTTCCAGTACAACGACAAATTCGATCTGCTGAGCAAGATGTCGCGTCTGGCCCGTGAAGAGCTGCGGCACTTCGAGCAGGTGCTGAGCATTATCCGCAAGCGCGAAATCCCCATGGCCAACGTCAGTTCGGCGCGCTATGCGGGGGCCTTGCGCAAACGGGTGCGCAACCATAATCCTTACCGGCTGACCGATGCCCTGATCGTCGGGGCCATCGTCGAAGCCCGTTCCTGCGAGCGCTTCGCCGCGCTGGTCCCGCATCTGGACGAAGAACTTGCCAAGTTCTATGGCGGGCTGCTGAAGTCCGAAGCCCGGCATTTTCAGGATTACCTGAAGCTGGCCTACACCTACGGCGACAAAGCCGATGTCGACGCCAAGATCGAAGAGATTCGTCACGCCGAACGTGAATTGATCGAAAGCCCTGACGAGGAATTCCGCTTCCATAGCGGTGTGCCTGTCGCGGCCTGATTGTCGGCCTGCTTTCCCGGAAACGACCGTCTGTTGCCAGCGGTCGTTTTTTTATGAGGTTATTGTTAGCCAGCTAACAAATGTTTTGACATTAGCTGCTTAGGCAGTAATATCGCCATATCACTGCCTAAGCAGCTTTTATGGTGATCTCTTGAAACATTTCACGTCCGATAATTTCGATTCCAGCCTGATAGGCCTGTTGGTCGGTCGCACCAATGCGCTCAAGGACCGCATGCTGGACAAGTATTTGCTGCCTTATGACGTCACCTTCTCGCAGTTCAAGGTGCTGATCATCATTTCCCAGTTCGCCCTCGATACCCCTGTCGAATTGTGTCGGCACCTGTCTCTGGACAGCGGTTCGATGACGCGAATGCTCGATCGTCTGGAGCAAAAGGGATTGATCGTGCGCACCCGTTCAGCCGCCGACCGGCGTCAGGTGCATGTGGCCTTGAGTGAGCAGGGGCAGAAACTTTCGGACCTGCTGCCGCAGATCGGCGCCGATGCGATGAACGACACCTTTGCCGCACTGGACACGGAGGAAGTCGCGACCCTTGAGCGAATCCTGACCAAGGTGCTGGTGGCCGCCGACGATCACATCACTCTCACGCGCCTGAGCTTCAAGTCCACGGGGGCGAAATGAGCGGCCACGGCCGACATCCCCGGTAGAACCTCGTTATTACGCAATTACTGCTTCACCGACTACAGGTACTCGTCATGGCTACTGCCGCTACTGAAAAACCATCTGCCAGCTCGCCCGAAGATGCCAATCCGGGCAAGCGCAAATTCATGCTGCTGGTGCTCGCACTGATCGTCATCCTTGGCGGTGCGGCTGTGTGGGCCTGGCATGAGTTTTATGGCCGCTGGAGCGAAAGTACCGACGACGCCTATGTGAATGGCAACGTCGTCGAAATCACGCCGCTGACCACCGGTACGGTGATCAGCATCGGTGCCGATGACGGTGATCTGGTGCGTGAAGGCCAGGTCCTGATCAAGTTCGATCCCAGCGATGCCGAAGTCAGCCTGCAAAGCGCCGAGGCCAATCTGGCCAAGGTGGTTCGCCAGGTACGCGGGCTTTATAGCAATGTCGATGGCATGAAGGCGCAACTGGCTGCGCAGCGTGCCGAAGTGCAGAAGGCTCAGGACAACTACAACCGTCGTCGCAGCCTGGCCGCGAGCGGGGCGATTTCCCAGGAAGAGCTGTCCCACGCCAAGGATGACCTGACCAGCGCGCAAAGCTCGTTGAGCAATGTCCAGCAACAACTGGCCAGCAGCGTTGCGCTGGTGGATGACACCGTGGTTTCTTCCCACCCGGACGTGAAAGCTGCGGCTGCGCAATTGCGTCAGGCGTATCTGGCCGATGCCCGCACCACTGTGGTGTCGCCGGTGACCGGTTACGTGGCCAAGCGCACTGTGCAACTTGGGCAACGGATTCAACCGGGCACTGCAACCATGGCCGTTATCCCGCTGGATCAGTTGTGGATCGATGCCAACTTCAAGGAAACCCAACTGGGCAAGATGCGCATCGGCCAGCCGGTCGAGATCACCTCGGACCTGTACGGCAGCGAGGTGAAATACAGCGGCACCATCGACAGCCTGGGAGCCGGGACCGGCAGTGCCTTCGCTCTGTTGCCAGCCCAGAATGCAACCGGCAACTGGATCAAGATCGTCCAGCGCGTGCCGGTGCGGATTCACATCAACCCCGATGAGCTTGCCAACAACCCGCTGCGGATCGGCCTGTCGACCACGGTCGATGTCAATCTGCATGACCAGAGCGGTCCGGTACTGGCTCAGCAGCCGCCGAAGAAAGCGAGCTTCAGCACCGATATCTACGCCGAGCAACTGGCCGATGCCGACGCCATGATTGCGCGTCTGATCCATGACAACAGTGCCGCCGGCAATAAAGCCACTGCGCAGCGCTGATCCGCCAATCCGCACGCCCCGACCTTCGGGCCGGGGCAACGTCTCCGTTTCAAGGGATTTGCGATGAGCAACAATGCCCCGGCCTCATTTACGCCGCCCAGCCTGTTGATGTGCACCATCGGCCTGTCGCTGGCGACCTTCATGCAAGTGCTCGATACCACGATTGCCAACGTGGCCTTGCCGACCATTTCCGGGAACCTGGGGGTGAGTTCGGAGCAGGGCACCTGGGTTATCACCTCGTTTGCGGTCAGTAACGCGATTGCGTTGCCGCTGACCGGCTGGCTCAGCCGCCGCTTCGGTGAGGTCAAGCTGTTCCTGTGGGCGACCCTGCTGTTCGTGCTGGCTTCGTTCCTCTGCGGGATTTCCCAGTCGATGCCGGAGCTGGTGGGTTTCCGGGTGCTGCAGGGCGTGGTTGCCGGGCCGCTGTATCCCATGACCCAGACCCTGTTGATCGCGGTTTATCCGCCCGCCAAAAGGGGGATGGCATTGGCATTGCTGGCCATGGTCACGGTGGTGGCACCGATTGCCGGGCCGATTCTGGGCGGCTGGATCACCGACAGTTACAGCTGGCCGTGGATTTTCTTCATCAACGTTCCCATTGGCCTGTTCGCGGTGTGGGTGGTGCGTACGCAAATGGCCAGGCGCCCCGTGAGCACCAGTCGTCAGCCCATGGATTACGTCGGATTGCTGACCCTGATCATTGGCGTCGGGGCATTGCAGATCGTTCTGGACAAGGGCAATGACATGGACTGGTTCGAGTCGAACTTCATTGTCATCGGTTCGGTGATTTCGGTTATTGCACTGTCGGTGTTCGTGATCTGGGAGATGACCGACAAGCATCCCATCGTCAACCTGCGGCTGTTTGCCTACCGCAACTTCCGGATCGGCACTCTGGTGCTGATCGGCGGCTATTCCGGTTTCTTCGGCATCAACCTGCTGCTGCCCCAATGGTTGCAGACCCAGATGGGTTACACCGCGACCTGGGCCGGGTTGGCGGTGGCGCCTATCGGTATCCTGCCGGTGTTGATGTCGCCCTTCGTCGGCAAATATGCCCACAAGTTCGACCTGCGCCTGCTGGCTGGTCTGGCCTTCCTGGCCATGGGCCTGAGTTGCTTCATGCGCGCCGGCTTCACCAACGAGGTGGATTTCGAGCATGTGGCGCTGGTGCAGTTGTTCATGGGGATTGGTGTGGCGCTGTTCTTCATGCCGACCTTGAGCATTCTGCTTTCGGACCTGCCGCCCCAGCAGATCGCCGACGGCTCGGGTCTTGCCACTTTCCTGAGAACACTGGGCGGCAGCTTTGCGGCGTCGCTGACCACCTGGATATGGATTCGCCGCGCCGATCAGCATCACGCTTACCTGAGCGAAAACATCAGCACCTTCGACCCGGCCACCCGTGATGCACTCAACAGCCTGGGAGGCGCGAGCCCACAGGCTTATGCGCAACTGGAGCAGACCCTCAACAGCCAGGCCTACATGATGTCCACGGTGGATTACTTCTACATGCTGGGCTGGGTGTTCGCGGGGTTGATTCTGCTGGTGTGGCTGGCCAGGCCACCGTTTGCCGCCAAGGCCGGACCGGGCGGGCATTAAATACCCGGTTGGACACGGTCCTGAACTGCCCCCAAGATGTTGGACACCAATCCAACCCTTGGGGGACGTTCATCCCTGTGGGAGCGACCTTGGTCGCGAAGAGGGCCTGGAAGGCGATGCATTTCTTTCACACTTCACACGGTCCGTCGCGAGCAAGCTCCCCCACGGGGTGGATTCAGTTCAGCAGGGCCATCTGCTCTGGCGGAAAGTCGAACGCGCTGAGCGAAAAGCCCTGTTCGTCCACCTGCAAGGCCCAGCCCTGGCGGTCCCAGTCACCCAGCACGATGCGCTGTGCGGTCTGTTCGCCAATCTGTAGCTTGTGAATCGCCGGGCGGTGGGTGTGCCCGTGAATCAGGGTGTGGACGCCATATTGCGCCATCACCTGAGGAATGAAATCGGGAGTGACATCGACAATGTCATTGGCTTTCATGCGGGTCTGGACGCGGCTTTCATTGCGCAGCTTGCGTGCCAGCTTGTGTCGGGTCTTCAGAGGCAGATGCCGCAGGATCCACAGGCTCAGCGGATTGCGCAGGTAGCGGCGCATCTTTATATAGCCTTCGTCCCGGGTGCAGAGGCTGTCGCCGTGCATCAACAGCACCGGCTCACCGTTGAGCGCAACCACGCTCGGATCGTTCAGCAGGGTGCAACCCGCTGCCTGACAGAACGCCTTGCCGATCATGAAATCCCGGTTGCCGTGCATCAGGAAAACCTGGGTGCCACTGTCGCTCAGTTCGCGCAGGGCCTTACAGATCGAGCTCTGGAACGGCGACATGGCATCGTCGCCGACCCAGACCTCGAAGAAATCCCCGAGGATATACAGCGCCGTGGCCTCGCGAGCCCGGCCAGAGAGTAGATCCAGAAACGCCCGGGTGATGTCCGGGCGCTTTTCCTCAAGATGCAGGTCGGAGATCAGCAGTATCACTCAACGATCTCTGCTTTCTCGATGATGACGTCTTCGGACGGTACGTCCTGGTGGCCGGCTTTACCGGTGGTTGCAACACCTTTGATCTTGTCGACCACTTCGGTGCCTTCGATCACTTCGCCGAACACGGCATAGCCCCAGCCTTGAACGGTCGGTGCGCTGTGGTTCAGGAAGCTGTTGTCAGCCACGTTGATGAAGAACTGGGCGGATGCCGAATGCGGCTCCATGGTGCGGGCCATGGCAACGCTGTACTTCTTGTTCTGCAGGCCGTTGTTGGCTTCGTTCTGGATGCTTGGACGCTTGTCTTTCTTCTCTTTCATGCCAGGCTCGAAACCGCCGCCCTGGATCATGAAGTTACCGATGACACGGTGGAAAATGGTGTTGCTGTAGTGGCCGGCTTTCACGTATTCGATGAAGTTGGCAACGGTGATCGGAGCCTTCTCTGCATTCAGTTGCAGAACGATGTCGCCGTGGTTGGTTGTCAATTTTACTTTGGACATTCTCATTCGCTCTTTTGGCATTCATGAAGGGGCGCAGTATCACCCTGACGCGCAGTTTACAGGGGAGGTTACATATTTCGGGTATTTTGCTGCTTTTATCCACCTCAAATGCGCACTCTGTTGTCAGGGGCTTGACAGCTTCGGCTATGATAAGCGCTTTGATTTAGTCGGCCTACCCTGGCCGCGCACCTGTATGTCCAAGGATCCTATGAGCAAGCCCACTCCAGAACCCGCTGCGAATTCAAAGGCAGGCCCTGTCGTCCCTACCAATTTCCTGCGTCCGATCGTGCAGGCAGACCTGGATTCAGGCAAGCACACCAAAATCGTGACCCGCTTTCCGCCGGAGCCTAATGGCTATCTGCACATCGGTCACGCCAAGTCGATCTGTGTGAACTTCGGTCTGGCCAACGAGTTCGGTGGCGCGACGCACCTGCGTTTCGATGACACCAACCCGGCCAAGGAAGACCAGGAATACATCGACGCCATCATGAGTGACGTCAAGTGGCTGGGTTTCGAATGGGCGGGCGAAGTGCGCTATGCCTCGCAGTATTTCGACCAACTGCACGACTGGGCTGTGGAACTGATCAAGTCGGGCAAGGCCTATGTCGACGACCTGACTCCCGAGCAGGCTCGCGAATATCGCGGCAGCCTGACCGAGCCGGGCAAGAACAGTCCGTTCCGTGAGCGCAGCGTCGAGGAAAACCTGGATCTGTTCGCCCGCATGAAGGCCGGCGAGTTCGAGGACGGTGCCCGTGTACTGCGCGCCAGAATCGACATGGCTTCGCCGAACATGAACCTGCGCGACCCGATCCTGTACCGCATTCGTCATGCCCATCACCACCAGACCGGCGACAAGTGGTGCATCTACCCCAACTATGACTTCACTCATGGCCAGTCCGATGCCATCGAAGGCATCACGCATTCGATCTGCACCCTGGAGTTCGAGGGCCATCGCCCGCTGTACGACTGGTTCCTGGACAACCTGCCAGTACCGTGCAAGCCGCGTCAGTACGAATTCTCGCGTCTGAACCTGAGCTACACCGTCACCAGCAAGCGAAAGCTCAAGCAACTGGTCGATGAAAAGCACGTCAATGGCTGGGACGATCCGCGCATGTCGACCCTGTCGGGTTTCCGTCGCCGTGGCTACACCCCGGCTTCGATCCGCAACTTCTGCGAAATGGTCGGCACCAACCGTTCCGACGGCGTCGTGGATTTCGCGATGCTCGAATTCAGCATCCGCGACGACCTGGACCGCAACGCGCCGCGTGCCATGTGCGTGCTGCGTCCGTTGAAAGTCGTGATCACCAACTACCCGGAAGATCAGGTCGAGAAGCTCGAACTGCCACGCCACCCCAAGGAAGACCTGGGTGTGCGCGAGCTGCCGTTCGCCCGCGAGATCTACATCGATCGCGACGATTACATGGAAGAGCCGCCAAAAGGCTACAAGCGCCTGGAGCCAGCCGGTGAAGTGCGTCTGCGCGGCAGCTATGTGATCCGCGCCGACGAGGCCATCAAGGACGCCGACGGCAATATCGTCGAGCTGCGTTGCTCCTACGACCCGGACACCCTGGGCAAGAACCCCGAAGGCCGCAAGGTCAAGGGCGTGATTCACTGGGTTCCGGCAGAGGCGAGCGTCGAGTGCGAAGTTCGTCTGTACGACCGCCTGTTCCGCTCCCCGACCCCGGACAAGGCCGAAGATGGTGCCACCTTCCTGGAAAACATCAATCCAGACTCCCTGCAAGTGCTGACCGGTTGTCGTGCCGAACCTTCATTGGGGCAAGCGCAACCGGAAGACCGTTTCCAGTTCGAGCGCGAAGGTTATTTCTGCGCGGACATCAAGGACTCGAAACCAGGTCGTCCGGTATTCAACCGCACAGTGACACTGCGGGATTCCTGGAGCTGAGGTTAGGACAGTGCTTTCGATCTACAACACGCTCACCAAGAGCAAAGAAGTCTTCAAGCCGCTGGATGGCAACAAGGTGCGGATGTACGTCTGCGGGATGACCGTGTACGACTTCTGCCACCTGGGCCACGGGCGCAGTATGGTGGCCTTCGATCTGGTCACCCGCTGGTTGCGATTCAGCGGTTATGACCTGACTTATGTGCGCAACATTACCGATATCGATGACAAGATCATCAATCGTGCCCGTGAAAACGGCGAGTCGTTCGACGCTCTGACGGCGCGCATGATCGATGCCATGCACGAAGACGAAGCGCGGCTGAACATCCTCAAGCCGGACATGGAGCCGCGTGCCACCGATCATATCGACGGCATGCACGCCATGATCCAGACCCTGATCGACAAGGGTTATGCCTATGCGCCGGGCAATGGCGACGTGTACTACCGCGTCGGCAAGTTCCTGGGTTACGGCAAGCTGTCGCGCAAGAAGATCGAAGACCTGCGCATCGGTGCGCGGATCGAAGTGGACGAGTCCAAGGACGATCCGCTGGACTTCGTGCTCTGGAAAGGCGTCAAGCCCGGCGAGCCGAGCTGGGAATCGCCATGGGGACCGGGGCGTCCGGGCTGGCATATCGAGTGCTCGGTGATGTCCACCTGCTGCCTGGGTGAGACTTTCGACATTCATGGCGGCGGCAGCGATCTGGAGTTTCCGCACCATGAAAACGAGATCGCCCAGAGCGAGGCCGCGACCGGCAAGACCTACGCCAATGCCTGGATGCACTGCGGCATGATCCGCATCAATGGCGAGAAGATGTCCAAGTCCTTGAACAACTTCTTCACCATTCGCGATGTGCTGGCCAAATACCACCCGGAAGTGGTGCGTTATCTGCTGGTATCGAGCCACTACCGCAGCGCGATCAACTACTCCGAAGACAGCCTGAAAGAGTCCAAGAGTGCGCTGGAGCGTTTCTATCATGCGCTCAAGGGCTTGCCGGTGGCCGAGCCTGCGGGTGGCGAAGCGTTCGTCGAGCGTTTCACCGCAGCCATGAACGATGACTTCGGTACGCCTGAAGCCTGTGCCGTGCTGTTCGAGATGGTGCGTGAGATCAACCGTCTGCGTGATAGCGATCAGGTGGCTGCGGCCGGTCTGGCTGCACGTCTGAAGCAACTGGCCAGTGTACTGGGCGTGTTGCAGCTCGAAGCGGAGGATTTCCTGCGTGCCGGTGCCGAAGGGCGTGTCGATGCAGCTGAAGTCGAAGCGCTGATCCAGGCTCGCCTGGATGCCCGCAGCGCCAAGAACTGGGCCGAGTCCGACCGGATCCGCGACCAGATCACCGCCATGGGCGTGATCCTGGAAGACGGCAAGGGCGGCACGACCTGGCGTCTGGCGGACTGACCTGTCTGTTCTTTCGCGTGTTGCCGAACTTGGTTCGGTGTCCTGTGGGAGATCACCCGCTGCCTTGGCGCCGCGCTGTCGCGCAGCAAACAGGTGCGGTGTGGTTGCCGATCAAGGGTTCGGCTTAAGGCCGCCTTGCGCCTTTACGGCGCGTCACTTTGGTTTCGGCCAAAGTAACCAAAGCCATTGCTCCGGGTTCGGCCCCGCCTGACGGCGGGGTTCCTTCGTTCCGGCACTGATCCGGCGGTCGCCGCAATGGGCCATCCATGGCCCGGTGCGGCTAACTCTGCATCCATGCAGAGTTACCACCGGATCAGTGCCTCCACTCAGCCTTCACCAACGTCGCGTTCTGCGGTGCTCTCACGACCG
>JAAIGF010298755.1_pt1 | contig 111658 bp, 103 predicted proteins | sample 6487441 | NCBI WGS metagenome assembly JAAIGF01 (sample SAMN13974129, study PRJNA590717) | phyllosphere metagenome | biome: pepper field; feature: multiple bacterial spot infested pepper fields; material: pepper leaves; isolation source: leaves from pepper fields | host: Capsicum annuum ... | reverse complement strand
ATCTGAATTGTAAGTAACGTCCTACATCTTGGGCGCAGTTACTACTCACATAGTTTGTTTAACAAAAAACTATCTCTGCTTATTCTTCGGGCAGTCCTCACTTTCGTCCTGCACGCGGTTCGAAACCGGGTAACTCGATGATCTCGGCGCTACGCCGTTGTATTCCGCCATTGCTGCCAATAAACCTGAGAAGAAAATGCAATGCCTAGCCAATCTGACTTGCGCTACAGCTTCCAGCCTTTAGTTGGAAAAGCTGAGTTCGAAGTGGTGTCGTTCGAACTTCGAGAAGGGATAAGCATGCCCTTCGAGTTGGAGCTGAAATTGATCAGCTTTGAAAACGACATCGACTTCGGCCATTTGCTCGACAAGCCCATTCTCTTCACCCTCTGGAAGGGGGAACAAGCGCTATCGCTACGACCGGTTTGGCCGCTTAAGTGAGAAGCGAATCGGTAGCCATCGGTTGCAGCGTTTCGAGTATGACGCCGAACATAGGCTGGTGTGCCTGGAGCAGGAGATATATGGTGAGGTCGAACGCATTGTGTTCGCCTACGACCCGCTGGGGCGACGGGTCAGTAAGGCGATCTACAAGCCAGGCGAAGCCGAGCCATTGTGCCGGACGCTATTTCACTGGCAGGGATTACGCTTGCTACAGGAAGTACAGAGCTCACTGCCCACCCTTTATGTCTATGCGAGCCCGAACAGCTATGAGCCAATGGCACGGATAGACGGGAAACCGGGTCAGGAAGACATACAGTATTTCCACTCCAACTTGGCCGGGCTGCCCGAACAGTTAACGGATGAATATGACCATACGTTGTGGCGCATCGATTATCACGGTTGGGGAGCCGCACGAGATGAATGGCGCAGTCCACAGCAAGAGCGCGAGCAGAATTTGCGATACCAAGGTCAGTACATTGACCGAGAGACGGGGCTGCACTACAACACATTCAGATTTTATGATCCAGATGTGGCAATAAACTTTCGCCTATGTCGCATACTCAAGGTGGACGACAGACAGGGACTGGCATTGAGCTTAGAGAGACATACTTAAAGCCTCTGCCTGGAGGACTAGGTCGGAAGGGAGGTTCATATACAGACATGACATTCACTGATGCCAAGGGCCGAACTGTATACATTCAAACAGTGGACAAAGGCAAAATCAACGGAATGTCGCAACGCGAATGGGATAATGCCATCCGAATCACGAAACAAGACCCTAGCGCTATCATAATCACCATCGTCAAGGGGAAAGTTACTAGCCCAGGATCTTTAGATACTACCAGTATGCCAGTCGGGCAAATCATAATAAGGTAATCAATAATGGCCAACAAAACACCAACGCTCCTAATATTTATGACGAGAGTCGATGAGCTTGATTTTTCCAAAAAGCTGCTATCTCAACTTTCCGAGATAACATTTATCGAGACGGGAGAGTGGGAGGAGCGATCACCCAAAACAATGCCTACATTAAATGAGTGCCACAATGACAGCCCACAGCATTCCATATGGAGCAAACTAATACTACCAGAGCACATGTACAGCAAAAATTATATATTCCCCAGCGAGAATGGACATACCTACTTCGGGGCGACGGTCGGCCCTGGTCTCATTCAGTACATCAGGCCCAACATAGCGGACTACGATCCCACTTGCCTTCGAAATGGAAGGCTATCTGCTTCATACGACCCCAAGAAAGACCCGGCAACCGATTTGTTTGTAAAAACAGTATTTAAGATAGCTAGGAAGGGAGCGATGCAACTTTTTTCAATTGACCGCAAAAGCGGTAACATTTCCGAAAAGCCAGAAGCTAATTTCTTTGCATGGCCAGACGCTGCCAGGTATTACAACGGACAAAATGGAAAGTACCTCACGAATAACGCTTTTGCGTATTTCCTTGCAAGTAAGAAGTAACCCGATATCAAATCACCCTCACGAGTCCAGGAAAAGCATCTCGTGACGACAACAGTTGTCACCTCGCCAGATTTAGGGGAACTCCGATCAAGTTGCCCCAAGCGCACCTCTCCCGCAGCGCTCAATAATTGCCGGCGCACCATCCACAGGTTCGACAGCGCAAACAACGTGGCCAGTTGTGCTGCGTTTTTGTACAAATCACGAAAGCGAGTATTCTCATAACCAAAGTAGCGCTTGATCACCCGGAACGGGTGCTCCACTTTCGCACGTACCTATGCCTTGGCCTTCTCGATCTTGCGCTTGGCTTTGTAGAGATTGCTTTTGCCTGGAAATCCTATTTTCACCCTCAAGGCCGAATTTCGATCAACGTCCCATCCCGCACCAGGTCCCACACCTCCTGCATGTCACGGTTACGCATGGCAATGCAGCCGTCCGTCCAGTCCAGGGTGTGGAAGTACCACTCCGGGTATTCATCATTAACCGGTGTGCCATGGATCATGATCATGCTGCCGGCACTTACCCCTTCGCGCGTGGCACGTGCCGCATCACTGATGTTCGGGTAGTTGATGTGCATGGCCAGGTTGAAGCGGTCGCTCTGCTTGCGCCAATCGAGCCAGTACAGGCCCTCTGGGGTCTTCTTGTCGCCCTCGCGCTCCTTTGCGCCTTTGGGCTGCTTGCCCAGCGAGATGCGGTAAGTTTTCAGTGGCTCGCCACGGCTGATCAGTTGCAGGCGGCGTTCAGACTTGATGACCAGCACTTTGTCGATCAGCGGCTGCATGGCCTGTTGCGATTGCGTAGGCGTTTGCGCGGGCGACAGGGGCTTGCGGACGATGGTCTCGGTGAAAGCCGCCTGGGACACCGAGGTAACGCAAAGGCAGAAAAGGGCAAGCAACCAGCGCATGTAACGGTATCCCTGAAGGCTTTTAGGTGTTTGGCGAAACGTTCATCGGCGGCAGGTATTCATGGCCAATGGGGTAGTGCTGCCCGATGCGGTCGCGATAGTAGCATTCTAGTGTGCGCGTGACCGTGCGGAAAGCCAGCTCGCCCCACGGGATCTCATGTTCCTCGAACAACCGCACCTCCAGGCTTTCGACACCGATATCAAATTCAAGGTCCGCCAGTTCGGCGCGGAAGAACACATGCACCTGGTTTATGTGCGGCAAATCGAACAGTTGGTACAGGCTGGTCGGCCCGACACGGGCGCAGGCTTCCTCGACGGTTTCGCGACGGGCAGCCTGGTCGAGGGTTTCGCCGTTCTCCATGAACCCGGCGGGCAGGGTCCAGAAACCGCGGCGTGGCTCGATGGCGCGGCGGCACAGCAGTACCTGGCTACCCCAGGTGGGCAGCACACCGGCGACGATATTGGGGTTCTGGTAGTGAATGGTCTGGCAAGACTCGCAGACATACCGCAGGCGGCTGTCGCCTTCGGGGATCCGCTGGGTGACCGGCTGGCCGCATGCGCTGCAGAATTTCATGTGGGGTTCCTTGTGTTCAGGGCTATCTTGGCGCGGCCACCGTGTTGCCGCAAGCGCTGGGGCTTGGGTGCTTCGCGGCTTTGGTGCATCATGCAAGGCAGGCCTTGGATACGAGTGTGCACAATGCTGGACGAGCTACTTCGCCGAATGAGCAACCACCAACCCGCGTCACTGGAAACCGACCGACGGTTCCCCGAAGCGGCGGTCCTCTTGCCCATTACCCGCAGCGAAGCGCCCGAACTGGTTTTGACCCTGCGCGCCAAGGGCCTGTCCACCCACGGCGGCGAAGTCGCTTTTCCCGGCGGCCGCCGGGACCCGGAAGACCCGGACCTGGTGTTTACCGCGTTGCGGGAAGCCGAAGAAGAAATTGGCTTGCCGCCTGGCCTGGTCGAGGTGATCGGCCCGCTCAGCCCGCTGATTTCGCTGCATGGCCTTAAAGTGACGCCATTCGTCGGGGTAATTCCCGACTTCGTCGAATACCGCGCCAACGACGCCGAGATCGCGGCAGTATTCACCGTGCCACTGGAGTTCTTTCGCCAGGACCCGCGCGACCATACCCACCGTATCGATTACCAGGGGCGCAGTTGGTATGTACCCAGCTATCGCTACGGTGAATACAAGATCTGGGGGTTGTCGGCGATCATGATCGTCGAGCTGGTCAACTTGCTGTTCGATGCCGGCATCAGCCTGCACCAGCCCCCTGAGCGTCATATCGAAAACTGAGCGGGGCCAACCCCGCCGTCGCAGCCTGAGGAGCAATGATGAAATACCGCCTGGGCGACCTGCGGGTCGAGAGCCATCCCACCAGTTGGGCCGCACCCAACGCCACGCTGATCGGCAACGTACGCCTGCAGGCCAACGCCAGCGTGTGGTTCGGCGCGGTGCTGCGCGGGGACAACGAGCTGATCGACATTGGCGAAGGCAGCAACGTGCAGGATGGCACGGTGATGCACACCGACATGGGTTCGCCGCTGACCCTGGGCAAGGGCGTGACCGTAGGCCACAACGCCATGCTGCATGGTTGCACGGTGGGTGACTACAGCCTGGTCGGTATCAATGCGGTCATCCTCAACGGTGCGCGTATTGGCAAGCACTGCATCATCGGCGCCAATGCGTTGATTGCCGAGGGCAAGGAAATCCCCGACGGTTCGCTGGTGATGGGCTCCCCGGGCAAGGTCGTGCGCGAGCTGACCGAACAACAGAAGCGTATGCTGGAAGCCAGCGCCGCGCATTACGTGCACAATGCCCAGCGTTATGCGAAAGAGTTGGTAGTTGACGATGAGTGAGAATGTGGAGCGGCCAGTGGCCTCGCCGTGCGTGAGCATTTGCGCGCTGGACGAGCAGGATATCTGCACCGGGTGCCAGCGTACCGTAGCGGAGATTGGCCGTTGGGGGCGAATGAACAATGACGAGCGCCGGGCGGTGCTCAAGCTTTGCCATGAAAGGGCAGTAGAGGCCGGCCTCATCCTCTAGGCTCCTGCAGGGCGTACCGTTGCCTGTCGAAGAAGCCAACGGTACTCTGTAGGGCTTGCCCACAGACTACCCGCCATGTTCTATCTGATTGCCTATATCAGCAGCGTAGTGCTGATCAACTACGCGTTCTCCAGTGCCCCGCACCTGGACATCATCTGGTCCGCCTGGGGTGGCCTGGTGTTCATCCTGCGCGACATGGTGCAAACCCGCTTCGGCCATGGGGCTCTGGTCGCCATGCTGGTGGCGCTGGTGCTGTCCTACGTCACCTCGGAGCCGGCCATCGCCCTGGCCAGCGCCACGGCGTTCTTCGTCTCCGAGCTGATCGACTGGCTGGTATTCAGTATCACTCGCCGGCCGCTTCGCGACCGCCTGTGGCTCAGTTCCGCGTTGAGTATCCCGGTGGATACCTTCATTTTCTTCGGCATGATCGGCGCCCTGACCCCGGCCGTGATCGGCACCGCCATGGCGTCGAAATTTGCCGGCGTCACCGCCGTGTGGCTGGCCATGGCATTTCGCGCCCGGCGGGCTGCCGTCGCCGGTTGATGGTGTAGAATAGCGGTCCTTTTTCAGCGGGTGGCGCCAAGCCAGGCGCAGCCCCGGATGCCTTCGAGGACCTGAAATGACCCGTATCGGAACCCCATTGTCGCCTACCGCGACCCGTGTACTGCTCTGCGGCTGTGGTGAGCTGGGCAAGGAAGTGGTGATCGAGCTGCAGCGCCTGGGCGTCGAAGTGATCGCCGTCGACCGTTACGCCAATGCCCCGGCCATGCAAGTGGCGCACCGCAGCCACGTGGTCAACATGCTCGATGGCGTGGCCCTGCGTGCGGTGATCGAGGCCGAGAAACCGCACTATATCGTTCCGGAAATCGAAGCCATCGCCACCGCTACCCTGGTCGAGCTGGAAAACGAAGGCTTCAATGTGGTGCCCACTGCCCGCGCCACCCAGTTGACCATGAACCGCGAAGGCATCCGCCGCCTGGCCGCCGAAGAGCTGGAGCTGCCAACGTCGCCTTACCACTTTGCCGACACGTATGAAGACTTCGCCAAGGGCGTGGCCGATGTCGGTTACCCGTGCGTGGTCAAGCCGGTAATGAGCTCGTCTGGCAAGGGCCAGAGCCTGCTGCGCAGCGATGCCGACCTGCAGAAAGCGTGGGACTACGCCCAGGAAGGCGGCCGCGCTGGCAAGGGCCGGGTGATCGTCGAGGGCTTCATCGACTTCGAATACGAAATCACTCTGCTGACCGTACGCCACGTGGGGGGCACCACGTTCCTCGAGCCGGTCGGCCACCGCCAGGAGAAGGGCGACTACCAGGAATCCTGGCAGCCGCAGGCCATGACCCCGAAGGCGCTGGCCGAATCGCAGCGCGTGGCCAAGGCGGTCACCGATGCGCTGGGCGGCCGTGGCCTGTTTGGCGTGGAGCTGTTCGTGAAGGGCGACCAGGTGTGGTTCAGCGAAGTGTCGCCGCGCCCACATGATACCGGCCTGGTCACCCTGATTTCTCAGGACCTGTCGCAGTTCGCCCTGCACGCCCGTGCCATTCTCGGCCTGCCGATCCCGGTGGTACGCCAGTTTGGTCCTTCGGCTTCGGCGGTGATCTTGCCGGAAGGGCAATCGCAGCAGACCAGCTTCGCCAACCTCGGTGCGGCGCTGAGCGAGCCAGACACCGCCATCCGCCTGTTTGGCAAACCGGAAATCAACGGCACCCGCCGCATGGGCGTGTGCCTGGCGCGTGACGAGTCGGTTGAAGCGGCGCGGGCCAAGGCGACCCGTGGATCGCAGGCGGTCAAGGTCGAGTTCTGATCTGAGGTCGTAGGGGCCGCGTTGCGGCCCTTCGCGGGCAAGCCCGCTCCTACAGCGATGGGCTGCAAAGCAGCCCCGACTTTCTCAAAGCTCGGTATTGCGGGTCTCTTTCAGGCACAGCACGGCAATCAGGCTGATCAACGCCGCCGCCGACACATAACCCCCCACCCAGCTCAGCCCACCCATGCTCACCAGCTTCTGGGCAAAGAACGGTGCCGCCGATGCACCGACGATGCCACCCAGGTTGTAGGCCGCCGAAGCACCGGTATAACGCACGTGAGTCGGGAACAGCTCAGGCAGCAATGCCCCCATCGGCGCAAAAGTCACGCCCATCAGGAACAGCTCGATGGCCAGGAACAGCGCCACGCCAGCAGTCGAGCCCGAGGTCAGCAGCGGTTCCATGGTAAAGCCCGAAGCCACCGCCAGCAGGCCGCCGACGATCAGCACCGGCTTGCGCCCGTAACGGTCGCTGAGCCAGGCCGACAGGGGGGTGGCCAAGGCCATGAACACTACCGCAAAGCACAGCAGGCCAAGGAATGTCTCGCGGCTGTAACCCAGCGTGGTCACGCCATAGCTCAGCGAGAATACCGTCGAAATGTAGAACAGCGCGTAGCACACCACCATCGCCGCTGCGCCCAGCAGGGTGGGCTGCCAGTGCTTGGCAAACAGGTCCACCACCGGCAGTTTCACCCGTTCCTGGCGGGCAACGGCCTTGGCGAACACTGGGCTTTCCTCGAGCTTGAGGCGCACATACAACCCCACCAGTACCAGCGCGGCGCTAAGCAGGAACGGTATGCGCCAGCCCCAGTCACGGAACTGCTCGTCGCTCAGGGTAAGGGCCAGGGAAAGGAACAGGCCGTTGGCCGCCAGGAAGCCAATCGACGGGCCCAATTGCGGGAACATGCCGAACCAGGCGCGTTTGCCTTCCGGAGCGTTTTCGGTGGCCAACAGCGCCGCGCCACCCCATTCGCCACCCAGGCCCAGGCCTTGGCCAAACCGTAACAGACAGAGAATGATTGGCGCCCAGACGCCAATACTGTCATAGCCTGGCAGCACGCCGATGGCCGTGGTGGACACACCCATCAGCAGCAGCGAGGCGACCAGGGTCGACTTGCGGCCGATGCGGTCGCCAAAGTGGCCGAACAACGCCGAGCCCAGCGGGCGGGCGAGGAAGGCAATGCCAAAGGTAAGGAAGGCTGCCAGCATCTGTGCAGTGCCCGACCCGGACGGGAAGAACACCGGGCCGATGACCAGGGCGGCGGCAGTGGCGTACACGTAGAAATCATAGAACTCGATGGCGGTGCCAATGAAGCTGGCAGTGGCTACCCGCGCAGGCGAGTTGACCGGCGCGGCAGGCGCTTCGGCATAGGTGCTGCTTGTCATTAAGTAGGTCCCTGACAGTCTGGTCCGGCTCCATGGGCGTGGCCTGCGACGGCATGCATGCAACAGGGCAGGCGCAGCCGGGCGGGCGCCGGAGCGTTTGTTGTTGTGTGCGCCCGACTGACGATAGCCCAAGGGGGATAGGGGCGGGGCAGGCACTGTTCGGGGTGTTGAAGCAGGACCGCGGGGCGTGTCAGTGAAGCGGACTGGCCGTGGAACGCCGGGTGCGGGTAGCAGGCGTGACGGCGGGGCTGGGTAAGCGTGACCCGAGTATAGCTAGCGGGTCACGGTCCACACCAGTACCTTGCTGGCACAATTGTCCTCTGTTTCGAGGATTTCCAGGCGGTAGCGGCCAATCTTCAGGCATACGGCGCTTTCCGGGATACTTTCCAGCGCTTCGGTAACCAGCCCGTTCAGGGTTTTCGGCCCGCCGTCGCAGGGCAGGTGCCAGCCCAGGGTGCGGTTGATCTCACGAAGCGAAGCAGTGCCATCAATGACGGAAGTGCCATCGGGCTGCGGGTGCACGTGTGGGTTGTCCAGACTCTGCTCGTCTTCAAACTCGCCAACGATCTCTTCGAGGATGTCTTCCAGGGTAACAATGCCCAGCACCTCACCGTACTCGTCCACCACCACGCCCAGCCGGCGTTGCTGCTTGTGGAAGTTCAGCAGCTGCATCTGCAGCGGTGTGCTTTCGGGCACGAAATAGGGCTCGTAACAGGCACTGTGCAGCGCCTCTAGGGTCAATTCAGCCTTGGGCAGCAGGTGGCTGATCAGCTTGGTGTTGAGGATCGCTTCGACCTGGTTGATGTCGTTGTGGTAGACCGGCAGGCGGGTGTGACGGCTGACGATCAACTGTTCGACGATGCGCTCGATCGGCTCGTCGAGGTTGATGCCGTCCACTTCGTTGCGTGGCACCAGGATGTCGTTGACGGTGATCTTGTCCAGCGATTGCAGGCCGTCGAGCAGGCCGTGACGGGGCGCTTCGTGCACCTCATCTTCATCAAGGTCGTCATCCTCCTGCGGATGCAGCGCTACAGCTGCAGGCTGCGCGCGGAACGGGCGCAAGATCAGCTTGGCGCAGCCGTCCAGCAGGCAGGCCAAGGGTTGCAGCAGTGTCAGCGGTGCTTTCAGCAGGCTCACACCGAGGCTGGCCAGTGCCTGCGGGTTGCGCCTGGCCAGGCGCCGCGGCAGGAACTCGGCAAAGATCAGCAGCGCTAAGGCAGCCCCCAGGCCGGCCAGCCAGAACCCGTGTTCACCGCTGTAGCGCTGGCCAATCAGGCACGCCAGGCCGAGTACCAGCAGCTTGCCCAGGCTGGCGCAAAGCACCAGCGCCTGCGCGGGCAGCGCCGGCTGGCCGTCATCGCCATTGCGCAGTGAACCGTTGAGTTGCAGGCGGGCAGCATCCACGGCGGTGAACAGCGCCGCCCAGAGCAGCGCCAGTGCCAGAGTGACTAATAGCGGTGCGTACGGCAGGGTGTCCATGGGCGGCCGTCAGATGTGCAGGATGAATTCGCGAACCAGCTTACTGCCGAAATAGGCCAGCATCAGCAGGCAGAAACCGGCCAGCGTCCAGCGAATTGCCTTGTGGCCACGCCAGCCCAGACGGGTGCGGCCCCATAGCAGCACGCTGAACACCACCCAGGCAACGCAGGCCAGCAAGGTTTTGTGCACCAGGTGCTGGGCGAACAGGTTGTCGAGGAATAGCCAGCCGGAGATCAGCGACAGTGACAGCAGGCACCAGCCGGCCCAGAGGAAGCCGAACAGCAGGCTTTCCATGGTTTGCAGCGGTGGGAAGTTGCGAATCAGCCCGGACGGGTGCTTGTTCTTGAGCTGGCGGTCCTGCAGCAGCAACAGCAGCGACTGGAACACCGCGATGGTGAACAGCCCGTAGGCCAGGATCGACAACAGGATGTGCGCGAGAATGCCCGGTTCTTCGTTGATCAGCGGTACCGTGCCAGGTGGTGCGAACTGCGCCAGCAGCGCCGTTACCGCACCCAGCGGGAACAGTAGCACCAGCAGGTTTTCCACCGGTATGCGCAGGCAGGCCAGCAACGTCAGGGCAATGACCGCCACGGCAATCAGGCTGGCAGCGCTGAAGAAGTCCAGGCTCAGGCCCAGCGGGGTGATCAGCTGGAAGAACAGGGCGCCGGCCTGGGCCAGCACCGCAACGGCACCCAGCAGGCCAAGCAGGCGCTTGTCGGCCTTGCGGCCCTGGGCGAGGTGCGAGCCCTGGTAGATGGCTGCGGCTAGATAGAGGCCAGCGGCGATCAGGTTGGGGATGAGGCTGGGTGAGGAGACCATAAGTCCTGGTTGGCGAGCCTTAAAGAGACGGAGTTTGGCATAGTTCCCGCTGCTCTAGGAAGACTGGTAGGCCGCGTTGCGGCATTCGCGGGTGAACCTGCTCCCACAGGTACGGTGCAAGCCTTGGGGGGTGGGGCTCTGTAGAAGCGGGTTTACCCGTGAACAGGCCGGCACAGCCACCGAACATCTCCCAAGGTGTGCGCCGCGCCCGCACTTCGCTATAATCGCCGCCTTGCTGTGCCCGGCGGGTGTGCATTTCCCCGCGGGCGCCTGACAACCCTCGGCTTTTACTGGGCCTGTAAGGATCACCATGTTCGAAAACCTGACCGACCGCCTGTCACAGACGCTGCGCCATGTCACCGGCAAGGCCAAGCTGACCGAAGACAACATCAAGGACACGCTGCGCGAAGTGCGCATGGCCCTGCTCGAGGCCGACGTTGCCCTGCCGGTGGTCAAGGATTTCGTCAACAGCGTCAAGGACCGCGCAGTCGGCACCGAGGTCTCGCGCAGCCTGACCCCGGGCCAGGCATTCGTGAAGATTGTCCAGGCCGAGCTGGAAAGCCTGATGGGCGCGGCCAACGAAGACCTCGCACTGAACGCCGCCCCGCCTGCCGTCGTGCTGATGGCTGGCTTGCAAGGTGCCGGTAAGACCACCACCGCTGGCAAGCTGGCGCGCTTCCTTAAAGAGCGCAAGAAAAAGAGCGTGATGGTGGTGTCTGCCGACGTCTATCGCCCGGCGGCTATCAAACAGCTGGAAACCCTGGCCAACGACATCGGTGTCACCTTCTTCCCGTCCGACATCAGCCAGAAGCCGGTGGCCATTGCCGAAGCGGCGATCCGCGAAGCCAAGCTGAAGTTCATCGACGTGGTCATCGTCGACACCGCCGGCCGTCTGCACATCGACGCCGACATGATGGACGAGATCAAGGCGCTGCACGCTGCGGTCAAGCCGATCGAGACCCTGTTCGTGGTCGACGCCATGACCGGCCAGGACGCCGCCAACACCGCCAAGGCCTTCGGCGAAGCGCTGCCGCTGACCGGCGTGGTGCTGACCAAGGTCGATGGCGACGCCCGTGGCGGTGCTGCCCTGTCGGTGCGTGCCATTACCGGCAAGCCGATCAAGTTCATCGGTATGGGTGAGAAGAGCGAGGCGCTCGAGCCGTTCCACCCTGACCGCGTCGCTTCGCGCATCCTCGGCATGGGTGACGTACTCAGCCTGATCGAGCAGGCCGAGCAGACCATCGACAAGGCCAAGGCCGACAAGCTGGCCAAGAAACTGAAGAAGGGCAAGGGCTTCGACCTCGAAGACTTCCGCGACCAGTTGCAACAAATGAAGAACATGGGCGGCCTCGGCGGCCTGATGGACAAGCTGCCGAGCATCGGTGGGGTCAACCTTTCGCAGATGGGCAACGCCCAGGGCGCTGCCGAAAAGCAATTCAAGCAGATGGAGGCGATCATCAACTCCATGACCCCGGCCGAGCGTCGCGACCCTGACCTGATCAGCGGTTCGCGCAAGCGCCGTATCGCCCTCGGTTCCGGCACTCAGGTGCAGGACATTGGCCGGCTGATCAAGCAACACAAGCAAATGCAGAAGATGATGAAGAAGTTTTCTGCCAAAGGCGGCATGGCCAAGATGATGCGCGGCCTGGGCGGCATGCTGCCCGGCGGCGGTATGCCGAAGCTGTAACCCCTATTCCGGGTGCCTGCCTTTTGTCGGGCAGGTGCCCAGAACCCCCGCAATGGCGGGGCAACGGCCGCGGGTTTCGCGGCGCAACCGGCAAATCTGGACGGTGGGGCAGCGCCTTGCCGAAAAAGTCATTTGCAAATGTCCGTGTATTCCTCGAGAATATGCGGCCTTTTGGGCACCCGTGTGCCTATTTGGCATTCAGATTTGCAGTACCAGCTGCTGTATCAACTGCAGCACCGACTATAGGAACGATGTTCACATGGTAACCATTCGTCTGGCCCGTGGCGGCTCGAAAAAGCGCCCATTCTACCACCTGACCGTGACCAACTCGCGTAACGCCCGTGACGGCCGTTTCGTTGAGCGCGTAGGTTTCTTCAACCCGATCGCTGCTGGCGCCGAAGTCAAGCTGTCGGTCAACCAAGAGCGCGTCACCTACTGGCTGAGCCAGGGTGCACAGCCGTCTGAGCGTGTTGCTCAGCTGCTGAAGGAAGCTGCCAAGGCCGCTGCCTGAATAGTATGAACGCGACGCCAGAAAAGGCTGACGACCTCATCGTCGTTGGCAAGATTTTTTCGGTACACGGCGTTCGCGGCGAGGTGAAGGTGTATTCCTTTACCGATCCGATTGAAAACCTGTTGGATTATCCGCGCTGGACGCTTCGGCACGAAGGCAAGGTAAAGCAGGTCGAGCTGGTCAGCGGTCGTGGCTCCCAGAAGGGCCTGGTCGTGAAACTGAAAGGCCTCGATGATCGTGATGAAGCCCGTCTTCTAAGCGGTTACGAAATCTGCATTGCGCGGAGCCTTTTGCCCAACCTGGCTGCCGACGAGTACTACTGGTACCAGTTGGTGGGTCTGAAGGTCATCAACCAGGACGAACAGCTGTTCGGCAAGGTCGATCACCTGTTGGAGACCGGTGCGAACGATGTAATGGTGGTCAAGCCCTGCGCAGGCAGCCTGGATGATCGCGAGCGTCTGTTGCCCTATACGGAGCAATGCGTGCTGGCCATCGACCTGGAAGCAGGCACGATGCGGGTTGAATGGGACGCGGACTTCTAAACGATGGGTAACCTTCGCGTAGACGTCATCACGCTGTTCCCCGAGATGTTCTCGGCCATCACTGAGTACGGCATTACCAGCCGCGCGGTGAAACAGGGGTTGCTTCAGGTGACTTGCTGGAACCCGCGGGACTACACCACAGATCGTCACCACACGGTAGATGATCGGCCGTTTGGCGGTGGTCCGGGCATGGTGATGAAAATCAAGCCTCTGGAAGACGCACTGGTTAGCGCCAGGCAAGCGACCGGAGCAGCGGCGAAGGTGATCTACCTTTCGCCACAAGGCCGCAAGCTGACTCAGCAGGCGGTCAAAGGCCTGGCCGAACAGGAATCGTTGATCCTGATCGCCGGTCGTTATGAAGGCATCGACGAGCGCTTTATCGAGGCTCATGTCGATGAGGAGTGGTCGATTGGTGACTATGTGCTTTCCGGTGGCGAGCTGCCGGCCATGGTACTGATCGATGCGGTTACACGGCTGCTGCCCGGAGCTTTAGGGCATGTGGACTCGGCGGAGGAAGACTCCTTCACCGATGGTCTGCTCGATTGCCCGCACTACACCCGACCTGAGGTGTATGCGGATCAGCGTGTTCCCGACGTGTTGCTAAGTGGCAACCATGCACATATCCGGCGTTGGAGGATGAAGCAGTCCCTTGGTAGGACCTTCGAACGACGCGCCGATCTTCTGGAAAGTCGCTCGCTTTCTGGAGAAGAGAAGAAGCTGCTCGAGGAATATCTCCGCGAGCGGGACGATAGTTAAACGTATCGATGGTGGATCGCGTATCCATCTTAGGAGCACAGCATGACCAACAAGATCATCCAGCAGCTCGAAGCCGAGCAGATGAGCAAGGAAATCCCGACCTTCGCACCAGGCGACACCGTTGTCGTTCAGGTTAAAGTGAAGGAAGGTGAGCGTTCCCGTCTGCAGGCGTTCGAAGGCGTTGTTATCGCCAAGCGTAACCGCGGTCTGAACAGCGCCTTCACCGTGCGCAAGATCTCCAGCGGCGTTGGCGTAGAGCGTACCTTCCAGACCTACAGCCCGCAAATCGACAGCCTGGCCGTGAAACGTCGTGGTGACGTGCGTAAAGCCAAGCTGTACTACCTGCGCGACCTGTCCGGCAAAGCCGCTCGCATCAAGGAAAAACTGTCCTGAGTACAGTTTGCCTGGTGGCCTAGGCCGCCTAGCGAGAAAAAAGCAGCCTTCGGGCTGCTTTTTTTGTGGGAGCGGTTTTGCCCGCGAAGGGCGCGCATTGGCCCGCCCGCTTTACGATGGAGTAGCTCATGAGCACTACCCGAGACCAGGAAATCCAGCGCCGCACCGAGCTGTCGGTGACCCGCGTGACCAAGGCGGTGTTCCCCAACACCACCAACCATCACAACACGCTGTTCGGCGGTACCGCCCTGGCCTGGATGGACGAAGTCTCGTTCATTGCCGCCACGCGCTTCTGCCGCCTGCCGCTGGTGACCGTGTCCACCGACCGCATCGACTTCAAGCACCCGATCCCGGCGGGTTCGATCGTCGAACTGGTGGGGTCGGTGATCAAGGTCGGCAATACCAGCCTGCAGGTACAGGTGGATGTGTTTGTCGAGAACATGTACCTGGACGGCCGCGAGCGGGCGATTCATGGGGTGTTCAGCTTTGTCGCCATCGACGAAGACAAGCGCCCGGTGCCGGTGTTGCCAGGCGCCTGATTATCAGGCTTCCGGCGCTGGCTCGATCAGTGCCACCAATGTCCACCCCGGTTGAGGCTGCAACGGGTTGTCGGGGCTGGCTACATGCACCCAGCCATGCCCGTCGCGCGCGAACAGCAGGTGTGCGCGCTCGCCATGCAGGGCCTGATAGGCGTCCCAGCCAAAGCCTTCGGTCAGGTTGGTGCTGTACAGTTCCGCGCCCTGATGCAGGCGGTTGGCCAGTTGCAGATAGGTCATCGGGCTGGCCCCCAGCAGATGCCCACGATGCTCCTCGGCCGCCCGGTGCTTGTCGCTACGTTGTTTCTCCAGGCCGCTGGCCAGTACGAACAGCCGGCCATGCCCGAAGTCATGACGGAACCTTGCGCAGGCCAGTGCATTGATTTCGCCAGCGGGAGAAAGGCCCAGCAAGTGGCCGAGGCCAACCAGGTCCAAGTGAGCGTCTGCATGCTGCGAAGCGGGGTTGCCAAAGTAAGTCGGTAGCCCGTCCATGCGCGCGGCGCGGATGTTTTCCCAGCTGGAGTCTGTCAGCAAAACCCGACAGCCCAGTTGCTGCAAGGCTTTGGCGATGGTCCGTGCCGGCTCGTTTGCCCCGACGATGAGAAACCCGCTGGGTGCTGGTTCGGCGACCTTGAGCAGGCGTGCCAGCGGCCTGGCCGTGGCGCTTTGCAGTACCACTGTGCCGATGATTACCGCAAAGGTCAGCGGTACCAGCAACAAGGCGTCCTGGTGACCGGCCTGGTGCAGGCGAATGGCGAAAATGGCTGAAACAGCGGCTGCAACGATACCGCGGGGCGCAATCCAGGCCAGCAGTGCGCGCTCCCGCCAGCTGAGAGTTGAACCCAAGGTGGCCAGCCACACGTTGAGCGGGCGTGCCAGCAGTTGAATCACCAGTAACAATGCCAGTACCGCTGGGCCAAGGCCAAGCAGGGCATGCAGGTCAAGGCGCGCAGCCAGCAAGATGAACAGGCCGGAAATGAGCAGTACGCTGAGGTTTTCCTTGAAGTGCAGGATTTGCCGAACATCAACCCCACGCATGTTGGCCAGCCACATCCCCATCACGGTAACCGCCAGCAGCCCGGACTCGTGCATGATCTGGTTGGCAGCGATGAAAATACCCAGCACTGCCGCCAGTGAGGCAAGGTTGTGCAGGTACTCCGGTAGCCACTGCTCGCGCATGATCTGACCCAGCAGCCACCCACCGGCCGCCCCCAGGGCCGTACCGCAAAAAATGACCCCGGCAAAGGTGGTCAGGCTCTGGCTCAGGCCGTTGCCGTCGGCGCTGGCGATGATGAAGCTGTAAACGACCACGGCGAGCAGTGCGCCGATCGGGTCGATCATGATCCCTTCCCAGCGCAGGATATTGGCGATGGTCGCCTTTGGCCGCACGACGCGCAGCATGGGCACGATTACCGTGGGGCCCGTGACCAGGGTCAGGGTGCCGAACAGGATCGCCAGCGGCCAGTCGAACCCCAGCAGCCAGTGGGTCGCCAGGGCGATCACCAGCCAGGTGACCAGTGCACCCACGGTGACCAGGCGATGCACCACGCTGCCGATTTCACGCCACTGCGACAGGTGCAGGGTCAGGCTGCCTTCGAACAGAATCAGCGCCACCGCCAGAGACACCAGCGGCATCAGCAGCGGGCCGAACAGCGCCTCGGGGTCGAGCCAGCCCAGTGCCGGGCCAGCGACGATCCCGGCCAGCAGCAGAAACAGGATTGCCGGTAGTTTCAGGCGCCAGGCCAGCCATTGGCAGGCAAGCGCAGCGGCGCCGATACCGCCGACGCTGAGAAGAATCTGTTCTTCGCTCATGTGGGCTCCCTATGCCTGCAGTGTTATGAAAGACTAAGCGCCAATTCGCCGTTTGCCACCGAGTTTTCATGCCCGCCCTCGACCACCCCCTGATCGACCAGTTCCTTGATGCCCTGTGGCTGGAAAAAGGTCTGTCCGACAACACTCGCGTGTCCTACCGCAGCGACCTGGCCCTGTTCAACGGCTGGTTGCAGGCGCATTCGGTTTCCCTGCCCGATGCCGGCCGCGACCTGATCCTCGACCACTTGGCCTGGCGCCTTGATCAAGGCTACAAGCCGCGCTCAACGGCCCGTTTCCTTTCCGGTCTGCGTGGCTTCTTCCGCTACTTGCTGCGGGAAAAACTGGTAGCCATCGACCCGACCTTGCAGGTCGACATGCCGCAACTGGGCAAGCCGTTGCCCAAGTCGCTGTCCGAAGCTGATGTCGAAGCCTTGCTGCAAGCCCCGGACCTGGGCGAAGCCATTGGTCAGCGTGACCGCGCCATGCTGGAAGTGCTGTACGCCTGCGGCTTGCGCGTCACTGAGTTGGTCAGCCTGGCGCTCGACCAGGTCAACCTGCGCCAAGGCGTGCTGCGGGTAATGGGCAAGGGCAGCAAGGAGCGCCTGGTGCCCATGGGCGAAGAGGCGGTGGTGTGGCTGGAGCGCTACCTGCGCGATGGCCGTGCCGAGCTGCTCAACGGCCGCCCCAGTGACGTGCTGTTCCCCAGCCTGCGCGGCGAGCAGATGACCCGGCAGACCTTCTGGCACCGTATCAAGCATCATGCCCGCGTGGCAGGCATCGACAAGCCGCTGTCGCCGCATACCCTGCGCCATGCTTTCGCTACCCACTTGCTCAACCACGGCGCCGACCTGCGGGTGGTGCAGATGTTGCTGGGCCACAGTGACCTGTCGACCACACAGATCTATACCCATGTGGCCAAGGCCCGCCTGCAGCAGCTGCACGCCCAGCACCACCCGCGTGGATGAATGTTTTTCATGTTCCGCCGACCGGTCCTTGCAAGCTCCTTCACCGGCTGCGCGATGTGGTAGGCTTGGGCGGTTTGCACCAAGGGCCGCACGGCTACCGCGTATTTTCCGCAGGTAGCGCCCTCCGGTCCCTGTCCGCCTTCAGGAGTTCCCATGCGCGTGACCCAGTTTTTCGCCGCCGCCGCGTTGGCGCTGGCCAGTACCTTTGCCGTTGCTGCGGCAACCGACAGCAATGCCGGTGCCGAGCAGGCCATCCGTAAATCGCTGCAAAACCTTGAGTTGGAAGTACCTGTGGAAAGCGTGGCCAGCAGCCCGCTGAACGGCCTGTACGAAGTCAAGCTGCAGGGCGGCCGTGTGCTGTACGCCAGTGCTGACGGCCAGTTCGTGATGCAGGGCTACCTGTTCCAGATCCAGGACGGCAAGCCGGTCAACCTCACCGAAAAAACCGAGCGTCAGGGCATCGCCAAGCTCATCAACGGCATTCCAGCCGCCGAAATGGTGGTTTATCCTGCCAAGGGCGAGACCAAGTCGCACATCACCGTGTTCACCGACACCACCTGCCCGTACTGCCACAAGCTGCACGCCGAAGTGCCTGAGCTGAACCGCCGCGGTATCGAAGTGCGCTACGTCGCCTTCCCGCGCCAGGGCCTCGGTTCGCCGGGGGATCAGCAGTTGCAGGCCGTGTGGTGCTCCAGCGACCGCCGTGGGGCGATGGACAAAATGGTCGAAGGCGAAGAAATCAAGGCTGCCAAGTGCGCCAACCCGGTCGGCAAGCAGTTCCAGCTGGGGCAGTCGATCGGCGTCAATGGCACGCCGGCCATCGTGCTTGAAAGCGGCCAGGTCATTCCGGGCTACCAGCCGGCACCACAGGTTGCCAAGCTGGCACTGGCCAAGTAATTCAATTCAGTACGCCGTCGTCATGGGGTGACGGCATGTTTCACGGTCGGCAAAGGTGCCGGCCGTTCAATGGGGAGTTCACAGTGAAACCGGTCAAAGTAGGCATCTGTGGGTTGGGGACCGTCGGTGGCGGAACCTTCAATGTACTTCAGCGCAACGCCGAGGAGATTGCCCGCCGTGCCGGGCGCGGTATTGAAGTGGCACAGATCGCCATGCGCTCGCAGAACCCGAACTGCCAGATTACCGGTACCCCCATTACCGCTGATGTGTTCGAAGTTGCGAGCAACCCGGAGATTGACATTGTCATCGAGCTGATCGGTGGCTACACCATCGCCCGCGACCTGGTGCTCAAGGCTATTGAAAACGGCAAGCACGTGGTCACCGCCAACAAGGCGCTGATCGCCGTGCACGGCAACGAGATCTTCGCCAAGGCCCGCGAGAAGGGCGTCATCGTAGCCTTCGAAGCCGCCGTGGCCGGTGGCATCCCGGTGATCAAGGCCATCCGTGAAGGCCTGTCGGCCAACCGTATCAACTGGTTGGCCGGCATCATCAACGGCACCGGCAACTTCATCCTCACCGAAATGCGTGAGAAGGGCCGTGCCTTCCCGGACGTGCTGGCCGAAGCCCAGGCGCTGGGTTACGCCGAAGCCGACCCGACCTTCGACGTCGAAGGCATCGACGCCGCGCATAAACTGACCATCCTGGCGTCCATCGCCTTCGGTATCCCGCTGCAGTTCGACAAGGCCTACACCGAGGGCATCACCCAGCTGACCACGGCAGACGTGAACTACGCCGAGGCTCTGGGCTACCGCATCAAGCACCTGGGTGTTGCCCGTCGCACTGCCGAAGGTATCGAGCTGCGCGTGCACCCGACGCTGATCCCGGCCGACCGCCTGATTGCCAACGTCAATGGTGTGATGAATGCCGTCATGGTCAACGGCGACGCTGCCGGTTCGACCCTGTACTACGGTGCGGGTGCCGGCATGGAGCCTACCGCTTCGTCGGTGGTCGGCGACCTGGTCGATGTGGTGCGTGCGATGACCTCCGACCCGGAAAACCGCGTGCCGCACCTGGCCTTCCAGCCGGATTCGCTGTCGGCACATCCGATCCTGCCGATCGAAGCCTGTGAAAGCGCCTACTACCTGCGCATCCAGGCCAAGGATCACCCGGGCGTACTGGCCCAGGTGGCCAGCATCCTCTCGGAGCGTGGCATCAACATCGAGTCGATCATGCAGAAGGAAGCCGAGGAGCAGGACGGCCTGGTGCCGATGATCCTGGTGACCCATGGTGTGGTCGAGCAGCGCATCAACGATGCCATCGTCGCCCTGGAAGCCCTGCAGGACGTAGTCGGCCAGGTTGTGCGCATCCGCGTCGAACAGCTCAACTAATTTTGTTCTCGGGCCGCCTGCGCGGCCCGGGCCTCAGCCTCGAAGGTTTGCACCCATGCGCTATATCAGTACCCGCGGCCAGGCACCGGCCCTGAATTTCGAAGATGTGCTGCTGGCTGGCCTGGCCAGCGACGGCGGCCTCTACGTGCCAGAAAACCTGCCACGCTTCACCCAGGAAGAAATAGCCTCGTGGGCCGGCCTGCCGTATCACGAACTGGCTTTCCGGGTAATGCGCCCGTTCGTCGAAGGCAGCATTGCCGACGCCGATTTCAAGAAGATCCTCGAAGAAACCTACGGTGAGTTTGCCCACGCGGCAGTCGCCCCGTTGCGTCAACTGAACAGCAACGAGTGGGTGCTGGAGCTGTTCCACGGCCCGACCCTGGCGTTCAAGGACTTCGCCCTGCAACTGCTCGGCCGCCTGCTCGACCACGTACTGGCCAAGCGTAACGAGCGCGTGGTGATTGTCGGCGCCACCAGTGGTGATACCGGTTCGGCCGCCATCGAAGGCTGCCGCCGTTGCGACAACGTCGACATCTTCATCCTGCACCCGCACCAGCGCGTTTCGGAAGTACAGCGCCGGCAGATGACCACCATCTTTGGTGACAACATCCACAACATTGCCATCGAAGGCAACTTCGACGACTGCCAGGAAATGGTCAAGGCCAGCTTCGCTGACCAGTCGTTCCTCAAGGGCACCCGCCTGGTAGCAGTCAACTCGATCAACTGGGCACGCATCATGGCCCAGATCGTCTACTACTTCCATGCTGCCCTGCAGCTGGGCGGCCCGGCGCGCTCGGTGGCGTTCTCGGTGCCTACCGGCAACTTCGGCGACATCTTCGCCGGCTACCTGGCGCGCAACATGGGCCTGCCGGTCAGCCAGCTGATCGTCGCCACCAACCGCAACGACATCCTGCACCGCTTCATGAGCGGCAACCAGTACGTCAAAGAAACCCTGCACGCGACCCTGTCGCCGTCGATGGACATCATGGTTTCGTCCAACTTCGAGCGCCTGCTGTTCGACCTGCACGGCCGCAACGGTGGTGCTATTGCAGAGCTGATGGCCAACTTCAAGCAAGGTGGCGGCTTCAGCGTCGAGCAAGACCGCTGGACCGAAGCGCGCAAGTTGTTCGACTCGCTGGCTGTCAGCGACGAGCAAACCTGCGAGACCATTGCCGAGGTGTTTGCCGCTACCGGTGAAGTGCTCGACCCGCACACTGCAATTGGCGTCAAGGCCGCCCGCGAATGCCGCCGCAGCCTGGACACGCCGATGGTGGTGCTGGGTACCGCGCACCCGGTCAAGTTCCCGGAAGCGGTGGAGAAGGCCGGTGTAGGCAAGGCACTTGAGCTGCCAGCGCACCTCAGCGACCTGTTCAGCCGTGATGAGCGCTGCACAGTGCTGGCCAATGACCTGAAAGCGGTACAGGACTTTGTCAGCCAGCACGGCAACCGCGGCAAGCCGCTGTAATCGCGTTGCTATCCGGGGCTGCAGAGCGGCCTCGGAATCTCAGCCTTTTCCCTTTGCTTTTTCAGAAATATCCTATCGGGTCCGCCAGCCGCGAAGCCTAGATTAGTCGGTCCTCTTACCAGGAGCGGCTCATGTACCAGACCTCCGTGTTGATCCACCAGGCGCGCCCGTCGCACCAGATCCTTCTGCACCAGGCGCTCAATGGGCAGGGTGTCTTCAATGTGCGCATCAGCGCAAACGCCGCTGACCTCGACGCTTGCCTTGGCAATGAGCGTTGCCCCGACTTGCTGATCCTCGACCACGCCATGCCAACGCAGGCGGGCCTCGCCTTGCTCGCCCAGCAGCAACGAGCGCGCGCGGTGATGTTTGTCGGCCAGCCCACGCCAAGGCGCCACAACCTTGCCCAGGAAGCGCGAAAGAAAGGCCATTGGGTGCTGGCCGAGCTGCCCTGGCCACTGTCGATGCCGCGCCTGCAGCATGCCCTGCAAACCCTGCAGGTTCGCCCGGAGCGGCGTATTCAAACTGTCACGTGAGCCCAGCATGCTCCACTGAAGCAGGTGCGGCATGGCGAACTTTCCGCTGCGCCTGCTGGTCAGTTCCTGTATATCCCACCACACAGCGAGTGAACCGGATGGAAAGAATCTGCAGCCTGCTCAACGATGCCCTAAGCCCCTATCAGACCCACCTCGGCATCGTGGATGCCAGTGGTAACCGCCAGTTGACCGTTCACGATCGCCTCACCGGCATTACCTTGCGGCGAACAGTCAGCGAGCGCCAGTTGCAGGAGCAACGCCTGTTGATCGACCTGGTAGATGGCCTGCACCGTGACCTGCAGATCGCCGAAGGGCGTTTGCAGCCTTGTGTGGTCGCGGCAATGCAGCAGCGTCAGCAACCGCAGGGAACCTTTGCCTGAGTGGTTTATCAGACACTGTAGGGGCAGCCAGCCAATGCTTTGCTCCGGCGGTGGCAAGGCTGTCACGGGAAGTCCCCAAGGGCTTTCGCTTGGCCCCGGGCGTCTTCCCCAGCGCCCGGGGTTTCTTTTTGTGAGCATGCACAAATCCCTGTATGAGCGGCCTTATGTCGCTATGGGCCAGCTATTGGGCTTCGAAGAAGCGCTTGCTGTCCTCCAGGTAGCCTTCCTGCAATGTCGGATCCAGCCAGCGCGCATACAACGGCGGTAACACATCCCTGCGCAAGGCCTGCAATAGTTGATCGATATGCGCAATCGCTTCTCGTCCCAACGGGCTGTCCGAACAGCCCACATGCAGAAACTGATAGCGTTCCACCCCTTGCACTGGATGAAACTGGTAGTCAGTCAGCACCCCGCCTTGCTGCTGAATCAGGTAACGCACTTCAGGCCAGTAGCCGAGCACCATGCGCAGGCGCCCCAGTTGCTGCATCTGCAGCAGGTTGGCGGTGGCGTCGTTGCCGTAGTGTCGGCTGAGCGCGCTGTCGGGCAACTGGCGCAGGATACTGTCGATCTGCGTGCCGTAGCTGCGTTCGGCGACGATCCCCAGTTTCAGCGGGTTTTTGCTCAGCAGGCCATGCAGGTCCACCTGCTGGCCATCCAGGTACGGCGCCACCAGCGCCTGGTTTTCCTTGCGCAACACCAGGCCGCCGCTGAGCACGCCCAGTGATGGCATGGAGAAACGCACATATTCCGCACGCTCCGGTGTCCACAGCAGGGTCGGATCGCAGGTAAAGGTGTTGCGGTCCTGCAGCATTTGTATGCCGCGAGCGCGATTGACCCGCACGATGCTGTGATCGTACTCGGGCATCTGCCCGATCAGCATCGGTAACAGTTGGTCAACCACCCCTTGGCCTTTTTCCGAGCCTTCGAAAATGGTGAACGGCGGCAGGTCACGCACCAGCCAGAACAGGCGCTCTTTGGCACTGGCAGGCTGCAGCAGCAAGGCGGGCAACAGCCCGCACAGCAGGGCCAGGTGGCGAAGGCAGCAGCGGGCAGCGCGCATTGAACCGGGCAGTGCCAGGGTCAAACCGTGCCTGCTGCGCGCAGGCTGGCGATGGTTGTCGCGTCGTAGCCGAGGCCGGCGAGCAATGCGTCGGTGTGCTCGCCCAGCGCCGGGCCGACCCATTCGGTAGAACCAGGGGTGTCCGACAGCTTGGGTACGATGCCGGGCATCTTGAAGGGCTTGCCGTCCGGCAGTTTGGCCTGCAGGAACATCTCCCGCGCCAGGTACTGCGGGTCGCTGAACATGTCTTCGGCAGAGTAGATCCGGCTGGCCGGCACTTCGGCGCCAGTCAGCACCTGCATCAGTTGCTCAAGCGGCAGGCTCTTGGCCCAGCGGTCGATCACCCCGTACAACTCATCGCGGCGCAGGTCACGGCCGTCGTTGCTGGCCAGGCTCGGGTCGTTGGCCAGGTCGTCGCGCCCAATGGCCTGCATGAAGCGCTTGAAGATCGCATCGCCGTTGGCGCCGATCTGCACATGCTTGCCATCGGCGCTGGTGTGGATGGAGGAGGGGGTGATGCCGGGCATGATGTTGCCGGTACGTTCGCGGATAAAACCGAACACGTCAAATTCCGGGACCATGCTCTCCATCATGGCGAAAATCGCCTCGTACAGCGCCACGTCCACCACCTGGCCTTGGCCGCCGTTGACTTCCCGGTGACGCAGCGCCATCAGCGCACCAATCACCCCCCACAGGGCGGCAATCGAGTCACCGATGGAAATGCCGGTACGCACCGGTGGGCGGTCGTCGAAGCCGGTGATGTAGCGCAGGCCGCCCATCGACTCGCCCACGGCGCCGAAGCCGGGCTGGTCCTTCATCGGCCCGGTCTGGCCAAAGCCGGAAAGGCGCACCATGACCAGGCGCGGGTTCAGCGCATGTAACACATCCCAACCCAGGCCGAGTTTTTCCAGCACGCCCGGGCGGAAGTTCTCGATCAGGATGTCGGCGTCGGCCAGCAGCTTCTTCAGCACCTCGCGGCCCTCGGGGTGTTTGAGGTTGAGGGTGAGCGACTGCTTGTTGCGTGCCTGCACGAACCACCACAGCGACGTGCCCTCGTACAGCTTGCGCCACTTGCGCAGCGGGTCGCCGCCATCGGGCGATTCGACCTTGACCACGTCGGCGCCGAATTCGGCGCAGATGCGCGAGGCGAACGGCCCGGCAATCAGGGTGCCGAGTTCGACAACTTTGAGGCCGGCGAGGGGTTTGCTGGGCGTCGACATGGGGCATCCGTGGCAGCTGGGCAGAGCCGTGGTTTTATCACACGTCGGTTACGCCGGGTACTGCTGCGGCGCATGGAGGGTGCGGATGGGTTAGACTGTGCCACTTTTCTTTTGCACGAAGCCCGTCGACCATGGCCCAGCCGTCCACCACCTACAAGTTCGAACTGAATCTCACCGACCTTGACCGCAACGTCTACGAAAGCGTCAAGCAGACCATCGCGCGTCACCCTTCGGAAACCGAAGAGCGCATGGCAGTTCGGCTGCTGGCGTACGCGCTCTGGTACAACGAGAACTTGTCGTTTGGCCGTGGGCTGTCGGATGTCGATGAGCCAGCACTGTGGGAAAAGAGCCTGGACGACCGTGTGCTGCACTGGATCGAAGTCGGTCAACCCGATGCCGACCGCCTGACCTGGTGCTCGCGTCGTACCGAACGCACCAGTTTGCTGGCTTACGGCAGCCTGCGGGTGTGGGAAGGCAAGGTGGTGAGCGCGGTCAAGAACCTGAAGAACCTGAGCATTGCCGCGGTGCCGCAAGAGGTGCTGGAAACCCTGGCTACCGATATGCCCCGCAGCATCAAGTGGGACGTGATGATCAGCGAAGGCACGGTATTCGTCACCGATGACCGTGGGCAGCATGAAGTGCAACTGCAGTGGCTGCTCGGTGAGCGTGGCTGAAGCAACCCATGCGCATCGAACCTCGCCCCCTGCCGTCGACCCTGCCATTCCTGGGTAACCTGCCGCCTTTGCTGACCCGCCTGTACGCCGCACGCGGCGTGCAGAGCGAGGCCGAGCTGGACAAAAGCCTGGCACGCCTGCTGCCGTACCAACAGCTCAAAGGCATCAACGCCGGCGTCGACCTGCTGGTCGAGGCCCTCGACCAGCGACAACGCATTCTTATCGTCGGCGACTTCGATGCCGACGGCGCCACCGCCAGCACCGTCGGGGTGCTGGGCCTGCGCCTGTTGGGGGCGGCGCATGTCGATTACCTGGTACCCAACCGTTTCGAGTACGGCTACGGGCTGACCCCGGAAATTGTCGAGGTGGCGCTGCAACGCCAGCCGCAGTTGCTGATCACCGTGGATAACGGCATTTCCAGCGTCGAAGGTGTAGCGGCAGCCAAGGCCGCCGGGCTCAAGGTGTTGGTCACCGACCACCACCTGCCTGGCCAGCAACTGCCCGATGCCGACGCGATCATCAACCCCAACCAGCCGGGCTGTACGTTCCCGAGCAAGGCGCTGGCCGGGGTAGGGGTGATCTTCTACGTGCTGATGGCCCTGCGCGCGCGCCTGCGCAGCCTGGGGCGCTACGAAACGCAGCCGCAGCCGAACATCGGCGAACTGCTCGACCTGGTTGCCCTGGGCAGCGTCGCCGACGTGGTGCCGCTGGATGCCAACAACCGCATCCTGGTGCATCAAGGCCTTGAGCGCATCCGCGCGGGCCGTGCCCGGCCAGGCTTGAAAGCCATTCTTGAAGTAGCCCGCCGCGATCACCGGCGCATCACTTCGACCGATCTCGGTTTCATCCTCGGGCCACGGCTGAACGCCGCCGGGCGCCTCGACGACATGAGCCTGGGTATCGAATGCCTGCTGTGCGAAGACGCGGCACTGGCCCAGGACATGGCCCAGCAACTGGACGACCTCAACCAGGACCGCAAGTCCATCGAGCAGGGCATGCAGCGCGAGGCCCTGGCCCAGCTCAAGGACCTGCCAGTCGAGTCGATGCCGTATGGGTTGTGCCTGTTCGATGCCGATTGGCACCAAGGCGTAATCGGTATTCTGGCTTCGCGCCTGAAAGAACGTTATCACCGACCGACCATCGCTTTTGCTGATGCTGGCGAGGGTATGCTCAAGGGGTCGGCGCGCTCGGTTCCCGGTTTCCATATCCGCGACGCGCTCGATGCCGTGGCGGCCCGCCATCCCGACCTGATCAGCAAATTTGGCGGCCACGCCATGGCTGCAGGGTTGTCGTTGCCCGAGGGCAATTTCCCCGCATTTGCCGAAGCATTCGACGAAGAAGTTCGTCGCCAGTTGCGTGAAGAAGACCTCACCGGCCGGTTGCTGTCCGATGGCAGCCTGGCCGTGGAGGAGTTCCACCTCGAACTGGCCAAGGCCTTGCGCCATGCCGGGCCTTGGGGCCAGCATTTTCCTGAGCCGCTGTTCCATGGCGTGTTCCAGTTGGTGGAGCAGCGGGTGGTCGGCGAGCGGCACCTGAAGGTGGTGCTAAAGAGCGAGTGCGGCGCGGTGCGGCTGGATGGCATTGCCTTCGGCATTGACCGCGAAGTGTGGCCGAACCCGACGGTGCGCTGGGTCGAACTGGCGTACAAGCTGGACGTGAACGAGTTTCGTGGCAATGAAAGTGTGCAGTTGATGATTGCCCACATGGAGCCGCGCTGATCGCACCGACAAAATCCGAGGGAACCTCCCCCCCACCCATTCTGGTCTAGTCTGAAGTTATGACCGGACCTGGGCCAGGGACGTGCAATTGAGTGTCCGGGCCGGATCACCATTGGAGTCCTTGGGAGGTGCCCTCATGAGCCTGCTGCTCGAGCCTTACACCCTGCGTCAGCTGACCCTGCCCAACCGCATCGCCGTGTCGCCGATGTGTCAGTATTCTGCCGTCGATGGGTTGGCCAACGACTGGCACCTTGTCCATTTAGGCAGCCGTGCTGTGGGTGGCGCCGGCCTGGTGATCACTGAAGCCGTGGCGGTTACCGCCGATGGCCGTATAACCGCCGAAGACCTCGGCCTGTGGGACGACGCACAGATCGCGCCGCTGCAACGCATCACCCGCTTTATCACCGCCCAGGGTGCCGTGCCTGGCATCCAGCTTGCCCATGCCGGGCGCAAAGCCAGTACCTACCGCCCTTGGTTGGGCAAGCAAGGCAGCGTCAAACTGGAAGACGGCGGCTGGCAGCCAGTTGGTCCGTCGAAGATCGCTTTCGACCCACAACACACACCGCCGCACGAGCTGACCCAGGGTGAGATCCAGGGTGTGATCGCGGCCTTCGTCGCCTCGACCGAGCGCGCCTTGAAGGCCGGTTTCAAGGTGGTGGAAATACATGCCGCCCATGGCTACCTGTTGCACCAGTTCCTGTCACCGCTGAGCAATCAGCGCCGTGACGAGTACGGCAGTTGCTTCGAAAACCGCATCCGCCTGACCCTGCAAGTGGTCGAGGCCGTGCGCAAGGCTTGGCCTGCCGAATTGCCGCTGTTGGTGCGGGTATCGGCAACCGACTGGGTCGAGGACGGCTGGAACCCGGATGAAACCGTTGAATTGGCCCGCCGCCTGCGAGGGTTGGGTGTGGACCTGATCGACGTGTCCTCTGGTGGTACCTCGGTTAACGCCGAGATCCCCACCGGCCCAGGCTACCAGACCCGCTTCGCCGAGCGCGTGCGCAAGGAGTCGGAAATTGCCACCGGCACCGTGGGCATGATCACCGAACCGGCCCAGGCCGAGCACATCCTGCGCACTGGCCAGGCCGACATCATCTTCCTTGCCCGCGAACTGCTGCGAGACCCGTACTGGCCACTGCATGCCGACGACGACCTGGGCGGCAACAAGGCCACCTGGCCTGCGCAATACCAGCGCGCAACCAGCCGGGCCAACCCGATTCACGAGTCGGATCTGCGCGATTAGGTTTTACCTGTGCCGGCCTCTTCGCGGGCAAGCCCGCTCCTACCACAGCCCTGTAGGAGCGGGCTTGCCCGCGAAGAGACCGGTAGATTAACCTCGGGCTAGTGCTTGATCATCACATGCCGCACACAGGTGTAGTCCTCCAGCCCATACATCGACATGTCCTTGCCATACCCCGAATGCTTCTGCCCGCCATGGGGCATTTCGCTGACCAGCATGAAGTGGGTGTTCACCCAGGTGCAGCCATACTGCAAGCGCGCCGCCAGGCGGTGTGCGCGGCCGGTGTCGCGGGTCCATACCGATGAGGCCAGGCCGTAGTTGGAGTCGTTGGCCCACTCCAGTGCCTGCGCTTCGTCGGTGAAGCGGGTGACCGAGACCACCGGGCCGAACACTTCGTTGCGCACGATTTCATCATCCTGCAGCGCGTCGGCCAGCACGGTCGGCTCGAAGAAGAAACCGTCGCCCTCGATGGCTTTGCCGCCGGTCACCAGGCGAATGTGGGGCTGGGCGATGGCGCGCTGTACCAGGCCGGCCACCTTGTCGCGGTGCTGGGCACTGATCAGCGGCCCCAGCTCGGTGTCCTCGGCCTCCTGCACGCCCGCCTTGAGGCTGGCCACTGCTGCCCCCAGTCGTTCGACGAATTGCTCGTAAATGCCGTCCTGCACGTACAGGCGACAGGCGGCGGTGCAGTCTTGGCCTGCGTTGTAGAAGCCGAAAGTGCGGATACCGTCGATGGCCGCATCGATGTCGGCATCGTCGAACACCAGCACCGGCGCTTTGCCGCCCAGTTCCATGTGCATGCGCTTCACACTGTCGGCGGTGGCGCTGATGATGTGCGCGCCGGTGGGGATCGAGCCGGTCAGCGATACCATGCGCACCTTGGGGTGGGTGACCAGCGGGTTGCCGACCGTCTGGCCACGGCCAAAGAGAATGTTCAGTACGCCCGGTGGCAGCAGGCCCTGAGCCAGTCCGCCCAGGCGCAGGGCAGTCAGCGGGGTCAGCTCGGACGGCTTGATCACCACCGTGTTGCCAGCGGCCAGGGCCGGGGCGACCTTCCACGCCAGCATCATCAAGGGGTAGTTCCACGGCGCGATCGAGGCCACTACACCCAGCGGGTCGCGGCGGATCATCGAGGTGTGGCCCGGCAAGTATTCACCCGCCGCCGAACCGCCCAGGCAGCGCGCCGCACCGGCGAAAAAGCGGAACACGTCGGCAATTGCCGGGATCTCGTCATTCAGCGCGGCGCCCAGCGGCTTGCCGCAGTTCAGCGACTCCAGCCGGGCCAGTTCATCGCCATGTGCTTCGATGGTGTCGGCCAGGGCCAGCAAGGCCTGCGCGCGCTCCTTGGGGCTGGTTTGCGACCAGCTGTCGAAGGCCTGGTCGGCAGCGCGTACGGCGCTGTCCACCTGGGCCTCGGTGGCTTCGTTGATCTGCGCCAGGGCAGTGCCCAGCGCCGGGTTGAGCACAGTCCAGGCCGGGCCTTGGCCGGCGACCAGTTGGCCATTGATCAGCATCTGCGTTTGCATCGGGGACTCCTCCAGGGTCATTTGCCACTGCCCGCGACGCTTTCGCCGCCACGGGTCAGGTAATAGGCGCCAAGGATCGGCAGCATGGTCACCAGCATCACCAGCATGGCGACCACGTTGGTCACTGGCACGTCGCGTGGCCGGCTGAGCTGGTTGAGCAGCCAGATCGGCAGGGTGCGTTCGTGGCCGGCAGTAAAGGTGGTGACGATGATCTCATCGAACGACAGGGCAAAGGCCAGCATGCCGCCGGCCAGCAGCGCCGAACCCAGATTGGGCAGGATGATGTAGCGGAAGGTTTGCCAGCCATCGGCGCCCAGGTCCATCGAGGCCTCTATCAGGCTTTGCGAGGTCCGCCGCAGGCGGGCGATCACGTTGTTGTAGACGATCACCACGCAGAAGGTGGCATGACCGACCACGATGGTGAACACCCCGGGCTCGATGCCCAGGGTCTTGAATGCCGAAAGCAAGGCGATGCCGGTGATGATGCCGGGCAGGGCGATGGGCAGGATCAGCATCAGCGAAATGCTTTCCTTGCCAAAAAAACTGCGCCGGTAGAGCGCCGCCGAAGCCAGCGTGCCAAGCACCAGGGCGATCAGCGTGGCCAGGCAGGCCACCTGCAGCGACAGTTTGATCGCCTCCAGTACATCGGGCCGGGCGAAGGCCACGGCGAACCACTTCAGGGTAAAACCTTTGGGCGGGAAGCTGAATGCGGCGTCTTCGGTGTTGAAGGCGTACAGGAAGATGATCAGGATTGGGAAGTGCAGAAACACCAGCCCGCCCCAGGCCGCCAGGCGCAGCCCTGTAGATGCTTTTTCAGAGTGCATCGAAGGCCCCCAGGCGCTTGACGATGGACAGGTACACGGCGATCAGCACGATGGGCACCAAGGTGAATGCGGCGGCCATCGGCATGTTGCCGATGGCCCCTTGCTGGGCGTAGACCATGCTGCCGATGAAGTAGCCGGGCGGGCCGACCAGTTGCGGCACGATGAAGTCGCCCAGGGTCAGCGAGAAGGTGAAGATCGAGCCGGCGGCGATGCCGGGGATCGACAACGGCAGGACCACCTGCATGAAGGTCTGGCCGGGCCGCGCCCCCAGGTCCGCCGAGGCCTGCAGCAGTGACGGTGGCAAGCGCTCCAGCGAGGCCTGGATCGGCAGGATCATGAACGGCAGCCAGATGTACACGAACACCATGAAGCGCCCCAGGTGCGAAGTCGACAGCGTGCTGCCGCCCACCCCCGGCACCGCCAGCACCGCTTGCAACAGGGCATCCAGGTGCAGTTGCTGGACGAACCACTGGGCGACCCCACCCTTGGCCAGCAGCAGCGTCCAGGCGTAGGTCTTGACGATGTAGCTGGCCCACATCGGCATCATCACCGCAATGTAGAAAAACGCCTTGGTCTTGCCGCTGGTGTAGCGCGCCATGTAATACGCGATGGGGAAGGCCAGTACCGCGCTGGCCAGCGACACCGCCACCGCCATGCCCAAGGTGCGCAGGATGATGTCGAAGTTCGAGGGGTTGAACAGCGCGGCGAAGTTGCCCAGGGTCAGGTCCGGGGTGACTGCCATGGTGAAATCGTCGAACGTGTAGAAACCCTGCCACAGCAGGTTCAGCAGCGAGCCCAGGTAGATCGCGCCGAACCAGGTCAGTGGCGGGATCAGCAGCAGTGCCAGGTACAGGTTGGGGCGCCGGTACAGCAGGTTGGACAGGCTGCGCAGCATGCTCATGGCAACGGCCCTTCGGTGTCATGCAGCACGGTCATCGCCTCGCGCGGCCAGTGCGCCTGTACCCGTTGCCCGGGTTGCCAGGCCTGTACCTGCGCCTGCCAGCGGTCGTTGGCCTGGCTGACTGCAAGCAGTTGGCCGTTGTCCAGCTGCAGCTCGTAGCGGGTGGCGCTGCCCTGGTACTGCACATCGCGCAGCAAGCCGCTGACCTGCACCTCATGGCTGGTTACCACCGGGTCGCCCAGGCGAATGTGCTCGGGGCGGATGGAGAAGGGCGCCGAACTGCCGTTCAGCGCCATGGCCAGCTCGCCACGCAGCACATTGGAGGTGCCGACAAATTCGGCGACGAAGGTGGTGGCAGGCTTCATGTACAGGTTGCGCGGCGTGTCGACCTGCTCGATACGGCCACGGTTGAACACGGCCACCCGGTCGGACATCGACAGTGCCTCGGTCTGGTCGTGGGTGACGAAGATGAAGGTGATGCCCAGCTGGCGCTGCAGCTTCTTCAATTCGCCCTGCATTTGCTCGCGCAGCTTCAGGTCCAGTGCACCTAGCGGCTCGTCCAGCAGCAGTACCCGTGGCCGGTTGACCAGCGCCCGGGCCAGGGCCACGCGTTGGCGCTGGCCGCCGGACAACTGTGCCGGCTTGCGTGCGCCGTAGCCGGCCAGGGCAACCATCACCAAGGCTTCTTCTGCACGGCTTTGCCGCTCGGCCTTGGCCACGCCTTTTACCTTCAGGCCATAGGCGATGTTGTCGAGCACGTTCATGTGCGGGAACAGTGCGTAGTCCTGGAACACGGTGTTGACGTCACGCTGGTAGGGCGGCACACCAGCGGCCTCGGCACCGTGGATGCGGATCGATCCGCTGGTGGGCTGCTCGAAGCCGGCGATCAGGCGCAGGCAGGTGGTTTTGCCCGAGCCGGAAGGGCCGAGCATGGAGAAGAACTCGCCATCGATGATGTCGATGCTGACCTGATCGACAGCCTTGACCTCGCCGAAGGTGCGGGAAACCTGGGTGAACTGGACGGCTAGCGGCATGCGCGGGCTCCGGGCATCAGTGTTCTCCTGTGCCGGCCTCTTCGCGGGCAAGCCCGCTCCTGCAGGTTGGCGCTCTACCTGTGGGAGCGGGCGTGCCCGCGAAGAGGCCGGCACCGGCATTCAGGCAATTTCAGCGCCCACCCATGATCGCAATGTAATCCTGGGTCCAACGGCTATAGGGCACAAACTTGCCGCCCTGGGCCTGCGGGGTTTTCCAGAAGGCAATCTTGTCGAAGTTGTCGAAGCCGTTGGTCTTGCAGCCTTCGGCGCCCAGCAGCTCGCTGCCGGTGCATGCCGCCGGTACTGCCGGCAACGAACCGAACCAGGCGGCGACGTCACCCTGCACCTTCGGTTGCAGCGACCAGTCCATCCACTTGTAGGCACAGTTGGGGTGCTTGGCCTCGGCGTGCAGCATGGTGGTATCGGCCCAGCCGGTTGCCCCCTCTTTGGGAATGGTAGACGCCACCGGCTGGTTCTCGGCCTTCAGGCCATTGACCATGTAGCCCCAGGAGCTGGAGGCGACCACGCCTTCGTTCTTCACGTCGCTCATCTGCACGGTGGCGTCATGCCAGTAGCGGTGGATCAGTGGCTGCTGCTGGCGCAGCAGTTCCAGTACGGCCTTGTATTGTTCCTCGTTCAGATCGTACGGGTCCTTGATGCCCAGTTCGGGCTTGGCCGACTTCAGGTACAGCGCCGCGTCGGCCATGTAGATCGGCCCGTCGTAAGCCTGCACACGGCCCTTGTTCGGTTTGCCATCGGGCAGGTCCTGCGGCTGGAACACCACGCCCCAGCTGGTTGGCGCCTGCTTGAAGGTATTGGTGTTATAGAGCAGCACGTTCGGCCCCCACTGGTACGGGGTGCCATAGACCTGCTTGTCGACCACGTACCAGCCGCCGTTCTGCAGGCGCGGGTCGATGTTCTTCCAGTTGGGGATCAGCGCGGTGTTGATCGGTTGTACCCGCTTGCCGACGATCAGCCGCAGCGAGGCATCGCCCGAGGCAGTGACCAGGTCGTAGCCGCCCTTGGTCATCAGGCTGACCATCTCGTCCGAGGTGGCAGCGGTTTTCACGCTGACCTTGCAGCCGGTTTCCTTTTCGAAGCCGGTTACCCAGTCGTAGGCCTTGTCGCTTTCACCACGCTCGATGTAGCCGGGCCAGGCGACGATGTCCAGGCGCCCCTCGCCGGGCCCCAGGGCCTTGGGTGGTTCGGCGGCCTGCAGGCTGGCGCTGGCCAGCAGCGCGCAGGTGGTGGCGCCGAGCAATGCGGTCTTGTGCACTGACATGTTGTTCCCTCTTTATTTGACGATCTTGTTCGGGGCAGTCATCAAGCAAGCAGTGAAGCAATTGTTATAAGCGTAGTGCGCGGGTGCGAGGTATTGGCGATATCGAGTCTAGTTGGCTTTTTGCCAGCTAATGCAACATCCGGAAGCAAATCCCTGCATGGCGTGTGCTGTGCCAAGCCTTACTCTGGCGCTTGAATCTTCTTACGTGGAGACACGCGCATGAATACCCGGGGTTTGCTTGATCAACTGCTCAAATCCGGCCAGCAACTGCTCGAAAAGCAGGGGGGCAGTTCCAGACCTGGCAGTGCTTCAGGCGGGCTTGGCGGGCTGTTGTCCGGAGCAGGCGGCGGCCTGTTGGGCGGGGGCGCCCTGGGCTTGTTGCTGGGGAGCAAGAAGGCTCGCAAGTACGGCGGCAAGGCCCTGACTTACGGCGGCCTGGCCGCACTGGGTGTGCTGGCGTACAAAGCCTACGGCAATTGGCAGGCCAGTCAGCGGGGGACCGCGGCCGAGCCGCAAACCGTCGACCGCCTGCCGCCTGCCCAGGTTGAACAGCACAGCCAGGCGGTGCTGCGGGCGCTGGTGGCGGCGGCCAAGTCCGATGGCCATATCGACGAACGCGAGCGCGCGCTGATCGAGGGGGAGTTCACCCGCCTGGACAGTGACCGTGAACTGCAGCACTGGCTGCATGCCGAACTGAACAAGCCGCTGGACCCGGCCGAGGTGGCCCGCGCCGCGCAAACGCCGGAGATGGCCGCCGAGATGTACCTGGCCAGCGTGATGATGGTCGACCAGGAAAACTTCATGGAGCGCGCCTACCTGGATGAGCTGGCTCGCCAGTTGCGCCTGGAGCCGGGCCTGCGCCAGGAACTGGAGAGCCAGGTGCGGCTGGCAGCCGGTTGATGATCGGGGCCGCACAGCGGCCCCGATTGCCACTGCACAAATGGCATGTCCATCAGCACGGATGCCTGTTTACCCTTCATTTCACCCGCAAAAGCGTAAGGCCTCTAGGCTATACTTCGGCGATTTTTCCCGCTCGTTGTGAATTCCTGAGGGCTGAATGTGAAGAACTGGACCTTGCGCCAACGGATCCTGGCAAGTTTCGCCGTGATCATCGCCATCATGCTGCTGATGATCGTGGCCGCCTACTCGCGGTTGGTGACCATCGAAACCGCCGAAGAGGCGGTAGGGACCGACAGCATTCCCGGGGTCTACTACAGCTCGATGATCCGCAGCGCCTGGGTCGACAGTTATGTCACCAGCCAGCAGTTGGTGGGCCTGTCCAACCGCCGCGAAATCACCTCGGCCGACATGGAGCTGTTCAAAAGCTTCGAAGACCGGTTGAAACAGCACATGGCCAGCTATCAGGCCACCATCCAGGACAAGGGCGACCAGGCTCGTTTCGACGACTTCGTCAAACTGGAAGAAAACTACGTCAAGATCGTCGGCCAGGTGCTGGATACCTACCGCCAGCACAACTACGACGAAGCCCAGCGCCTGATCACTGAAGTGCTTACGCCCGCCTGGGTCGATGGCCGCAAGCACCTGAACGAAGTGATCGAAAACAACCGTGCCTCCGCTGATGCGGCCACCAACGATATTGTCAGCGCCGTGAACACGGCCAAGGGCAGTATGGTCGTCTCGCTGTTGCTGGCAATCGTCGCCGCCGGCATTTGCGGCCTGTTGCTGATGCGCGCCATCACTGCGCCCATGCAGCGCATCGTGCACGCCCTCGACAAGCTGCGTTCGGGGGACCTGAGCATGCGCCTGAGCCTGGAGCGCAAGGACGAGTTCGGCGCCATCGAAAGCGGCTTCAACGAAATGGCCGAGGCATTGGCCAACCTGGTGGCCCAGGCCCAGCGCTCGTCGGTGCAGGTGACCACGTCGGTGACCGAAATTGCCGCCACGTCCAAGCAGCAACAGGCTACCGCCACCGAGACCGCTGCCACCACCACGGAAATTGGCGCCACCTCGCGGGAAATCGCCGCCACATCGCGTGACCTGGTGCGTACCATGACCGAAGTCACCTCCGCCGCAGACCAGGCCTCCAGCCTGGCAGGCTCCGGCCAGCAGGGCCTGGCGCGCATGGAAGAAACCATGCACCAGGTAATGGGCGCGGCCGACCTGGTCAACGCCAAGCTTGGCATCCTCAACGAAAAAGCCAGCAACATCACCCAGATGGTGGTGACCATCGTCAAGGTTGCCGACCAGACCAACCTGCTGTCGCTCAATGCCGCCATCGAGGCGGAAAAGGCCGGCGAGTACGGCCGCGGCTTTGCCGTGGTGGCCACCGAAGTGCGCCGCCTGGCCGACCAGACTGCCGTGGCCACCTACGACATCGAGCAGATGGTGCGCGAGATCCAGTCGGCGGTCTCGGCCGGGGTCATGGGCATGGACAAGTTCTCTGAAGAAGTGCGCCGCGGCATGTTCGAAGTGCAGCAGGTGGGCGAGCAACTGAGCCAGATCATTCACCAGGTGCAGGCCCTGGCGCCGCGCGTGCTGATGGTCAACGAAGGCATGCAGGCCCAGGCCACGGGTGCCGAGCAGATCAACCAGGCGCTGGCCCAGCTCAGCGATGCCAGCACGCAGACCGTCGAGTCGCTGCGCCAGGCCAGTTTTGCCATCGATGAGCTGAGCCAGGTGGCTGCGGGCCTGCGCGGCGGCGTATCGCGCTTCAAAGTCTGACGGCGATGAACGACTTGCAACCGCACGGCGCGCGGGCGGAAAACACCAAGGGGGCGCTGTACCTGCAGTTTCGCATCAAGAACCAGCGCTTTGCCCTGAGCGTGCACGAAGTGATCGAGGTGCTGCCGCGCCAGCCGCTGAAGCCCGTTGCCCAGGCCCCGGCCTGGGTCGCGGGCATTCTTGCCCACCGCGGCTTGCTGGTACCGGTCATCGACCTTGCCGCGCTGAGCTTTGGCACGCCAGCGGCGCACCGCACCAGTACCCGCCTGGTGCTGGTGCATTACCGTGGCGGCCTGCAGCTTGGCCTGATCCTGGAGCAGGCCACCGAAACCCTGCGTTGCCACCCCGACGAGTTCCAGCCCTATGGCGTGGACACCGGCGAAGCGCCGTACCTGGGCCCGGTGCGCCAGGATGCCCAAGGCCTGTTGCAGCGTATCGAGGTCGACGACTTGCTGCCTGACGCCGTGCACGAATTGTTGTACACGCAAGCCCCGACAGGGATGCCGACATGAACGAGCAGCGTTTTTTCCGTTTCTTGCGCGAGCGCATTGGCCTGGACGTGGAGTCGGTCGGCGCGCCCATGGTCGAGCGTGCGTTGCGTCAGCGATGCGTGGCCGCGGGCGCCACCGACCTGGATGATTACTGGCTGCGCCTGCAGCAGTCGAACGACGAGCAACAGGCACTGATCGAAGCGGTGATCGTTCCGGAAACCTGGTTCTTCCGTTACCCCGAATCCTTCACCGCCCTGGCCAGCCTGGCGCACAAGCGCCAGGCCGAACTGGCCGGGGCACGCCCGCTGCGCCTGCTCAGCCTGCCATGCTCGACCGGCGAGGAACCCTATTCGCTGGCCATGGCGTTGCTCGACGCCGGCATGGCGCCCGGTGCGTTCCTGATCGACGGCATGGACATCAGCCCCAGTTCGGTGGCCAAGGCCGGGCAGGCCATTTATGGGCGTAATGCCTTTCGTGGCAGCGACCTGGGTTTTCGCGAACGCTATTTCGAGGCCCTCGACGAAGGCCACCGCCTGCAAGGGCGGGTGCGGCAGCAAGTCAGCCTGCAAGTGGGCAATGTGCTCGACCCTGCATTGACCAGCCGTGATGGCCTGTACGACTTCGTCTTTTGCCGCAACCTGTTGATCTACTTCGACGTGCCAACCCAGCACCGTGTGTTTGAGGTGCTCAAGCGCCTGCTGCACCCACAGGGTGTGTTGTTCATCGGCCCGGCCGAAGGCAGCTTGCTGGCACGCCTGGGCATGCGCCCGTTGGGGATCGCCCAGTCGTTTGCCTATGTGCGTCAGGAAGGCGGCAGCGCCCCGTTGGCACCCGCACCGGTGGCAACCGCCAGGCGCACGATGCCAGCGCCGCCCACGCCGGCGTATTCGTCGCCTGACGCGTCATTGCCGCGCCCACAGCGTGTGCTGCCGGCCGCGGCCAGGCCAGCGCCGGCCCGGGAGCACAAGCACGAAGGTGCCAGCGAGCTGCTGGCCGGCATTGCCCGCCTGGCCAATGCCGGCGCCAGCGAGCAGGCCCGGGCCGAATGCCAGCGTTACCTCAGCCAGTACCCGCCATCGGCGCAGGTTTACTACTGGCTGGGACTGCTCAGCGATACCGAAGGCGATGCACAGCAGGCGCTGACGCACTACCGCAAAACCCTGTACCTGGAGCCACAACACCCGGAAGCGTTGGTACACCTGGCCGCCCTGCTTGCGGCCCAGGGTGACCTGGCCGGCGCCCGGCGCCTGCAGGAACGGGCGGCGCGTGCCGGGCGGGAGTCTGAACGATGAACGGTGAAACCGCGATGCAGTTGCTGGCCGAGGATGATGCGCACATCGATGACTGCTGGAACCGTATTGGCGTGCATGGCGACAAGCAATGCCCACTGCTGGAGCGGCATGTGCACTGTCGCAATTGTGAGGTATATGCCGCAGCGGCTACCCGTCTGCTCGACCGCTATGCGCTGATGCAGGATCACCCGGCCGCCGCGGCGCAACCGGTCGAGGAACACATCGGTCGCTCCATGCTGCTGTTCCGCCTGGGCGAAGAATGGCTGGCCCTGGCGACTGCCTGCCTGGCCGAAATCGCCCCGTTGCAGGCCGTGCATTCTCTACCGCACCAGCGCTCACGGTTGTTGCAAGGGGTTGCCAACGTTCGGGGCGCGCTGGTGCCGTGCCTGTCATTGGCGGACTTGCTGGGGGTGCAGGCTGGCGCTGCCGAGCAACGAAGCGGCCGGGCGATGCCGCGCATGCTGATCCTGGCCAGCGAAGGCGGGCCGGTGGTAATGGCCGTTGAGGAGATCGACGGCATTCACCGGCTCGACCCGCAGTTGCTGGGCAGTGGCCAGGATGCCACACGCTTTACCGCCGGCGTTCTGCAATGGCGCGGGCGCAGCGTGCGGGTGCTGGACGATCAACACTTACTGTCTGCCGTGCAGCGGAGCCTGTCATGACCCCAGAGCAAATGCGCGACGCATCGTTGCTCGAACTGTTCAGCCTGGAGGCCGAGGCGCAGACCCAGGTACTTAGCGCCGGCCTGATGGCACTTGAGCGCAACCCTACCCAGGCCGATCAGCTTGAGGCTTGCATGCGCGCCGCCCACTCGCTAAAGGGTGCTGCGCGTATCGTTGGCGTGGATGCTGGCGTCAGCGTCGCCCACGTCATGGAAGATTGCCTGGTGGCTGCCCAGGAGGGTCGCTTGCGGTTGAGCGCCGAGCATATCGACGCCCTGTTGCAGGGTACCGACTTGCTGATGCGCATCGCCACACCCGGTGATAGCGCTGCGCAAGCGACCTTGCCGGTGTTCCTTGCGCAAATGGCCAGCCTGCTTGACCCGGATGCTGCCGCTATTACTGCGCCGCCGCCCGCTGCAGTGGTGCCATCGGCGCCCCCGCAAGCCACCTTGCCGCCTGAGCCGCTGGTGTTGCCCGGCGAGCCGCAGGAGCCTGAACCAGAGCCTGAGCCGGCCCTGCGGCGCAAGGCTGGCAAGCGCGTTGGCGAGGGTGGCGAGCGGGTGCTGCGGGTTACCGCCGACCGCCTCAACAGCCTGCTCGATCTGTCCAGCAAGTCGCTGGTGGAAACCCAGCGTCTCAAGCCTTACCTGGGCACGCTGCAGCGCCTCAAGCGCATGCACGGCCAGGGCATGCAGGCACTCGACGGCTTGCGCATGCAGCTGGAAGACATCGGCCAGAGCAGCGAAGTGCTCGAAGCCTTGGCGCAAACCCAGCGTCTGCTGGCGGAGACCCAACAGATCCTGCAGCAGCAGGCTGCCGACCTCGACGAGTTCGGCTGGCAGGCCAGCCAGCGTGCACAGTTACTGTATGACACGGCCCTGGCCTGCAGGATGCGGCCGTTTGCCGATGTGCTGGCCGGGCAGAGCCGCATGGTCCGTGACCTTGGCCGCTCGCTGGGCAAGCCGGTGCGGCTGGTGGTTGAAGGGGAAAAGACCCAGGTCGACCGCGATGTGCTGGAAAAGCTCGAAGCGCCGTTGACGCACCTGTTGCGCAACGCCGTCGACCACGGCATCGAAACACCTGAACGGCGCCTGCTCGCAGGCAAGCCAGACGAAGGGGTGGTCCGCCTGCGCGCCTCGCACCAGGCCGGCATGCTCAGCCTGGAGCTGATCGACGATGGCGGTGGTATCGACCTGGAACGCCTGCGCAGCAGCATCGTCGAGCGGGCCATGTCGCCCGCCGACACCGTTGCGCGAATGAGCGAGGCAGAGCTGCTGACGTTCCTGTTCCTGCCCGGTTTCAGCCTGCGCGACAAGGTGACTGAAGTGTCCGGGCGCGGCGTCGGGCTGGATGCGGTGCAACACATGATCCGCGAGCTGCGCGGCTCGATCGAGCTGACCCAGGAGGCGGGGCAGGGCTGTCGCTTCCATCTGCAGGTACCGTTGACCTTGTCGGTGGTCCGCAGCCTGGTGGTCGAGGTGGGCGGTGAGGCTTACGCCTTCCCGCTGGCCCATATCGAACGCACCCTGGAAGTGACTGCCGAACAGATCGTGCAGATCGAAGGGCGGCAGCACTTCTGGCATGAAGGCCGGCATATCGGCCTGGTGGCGGCCAGCCAGTTGCTTAACCGCCCACTGGGGCAAAGCGACGAAGCCAGCCTTCGTGTGGTGGTGATCCGTGAGCGAGAGCAACTGTACGGTGTGGCCGTGGAGCGGCTGATAGGCGAACGGGTGCTGGTGGTGATGCCGCTCGACCCTCGGCTGGGCAAAGTGCAGGATATTTCCTCCGGCGCGTTGCTGGATGATGGCTCGGTGGTGCTGATTGTCGATGTCGAAGACTTGCTGCGCTCGGTGGAAAAACTCCTCAGCACAGGCAGCCTGGAGCGCATCGAACGCGGTAACAGCGGGGCCCGCGGTGTGGCCCGCAAACGCATCCTGGTCGTCGACGATTCGCTGACGGTGCGCGAACTGCAACGCAAGCTGCTGGGCCACCGTGGCTACGAAGTGGCAGTGGCGGTGGATGGCATGGACGGCTGGAACGCCTTGCGCAGCGAAGACTTCGACTTGCTGATTACCGATATCGACATGCCGCGCATGGACGGTATCGAGCTGGTTACCCTGGTACGCCGCGACCAGCGCCTGCAATCGCTGCCGGTGATGGTGGTGTCCTATAAAGACCGTGAGGAAGACCGACGGCGTGGTCTGGATGCTGGCGCCGACTACTATTTGGCAAAGGCCAGTTTCCACGACGATGCGTTGCTGGATGCTGTGGTGGAGCTGATCGGAGGTGCTCAGGGATGAAGATCGCCATCGTCAATGACATGCCCATGGCTGTCGAGGCACTGCGCCGGGCGCTCGCCTTCGAGCCCGCACACCAGGTGGTGTGGGTGGCCAGCAATGGCGCCGAGGCGGTGCAACGTTGTGCCGAGCAAACACCGGACCTGATCCTCATGGACCTGATCATGCCGGTGATGGATGGCGTCGAGGCGACGCGGCGGATCATGGCTGAAACCCCGTGCGCCATCGTCATTGTCACGGTCGACCGCAAGCAGAACATGCACCGGGTATTCGAAGCCATGGGTCATGGTGCACTCGATGTGGTCGATACCCCGGCGCTGGGCGCTGGCGATCCCCGCGAAGCGGCGGCGCCATTGCTGCGCAAGATCCTCAATATCGGCTGGCTGATCGGCCAGCAGCGTGCACCGGCTGCGCGCCCGGTTGCCGCGCCGTTGCGCGAGGCTTCCCAGCGTCGCGGCCTGGTGGCTATTGGCTCTTCGGCCGGTGGCCCGGCCGCCCTGGAAGTGCTGCTCAAGGCCCTGCCGCCGGCGTTCCCGGCGGCCATCGTGCTGGTCCAGCATGTTGACCAGGTGTTTGCCGCAGGCATGGCCGAATGGCTCAGCAGCGCTGCGGGCCTGCCGGTGCGCCTGGCCCGTGAAGGCGAGCCTCCGCAACCGGGCCAGGTGCTGCTGGCCGGTACCAACCACCACATTCGCCTGCTACAGAACGGCCAACTGGCCTACACTGCCGAGCCTGTGAATGAAATCTACCGGCCCTCGATCGATGTGTTCTTCGAAAGTGTGGCGCGTTATTGGGGCGGTGAAGCGGTGGGGGTTCTGCTTACCGGCATGGGCCGAGATGGTGCCCAAGGCCTGAAGCAGATGCGTCAGCAAGGCTTTCTGACCATTGCCCAGGACCAGGCCAGCAGTGCGGTGTACGGCATGCCCAAGGCCGCTGCAGCCATCGATGCTGCAGTGGAGATTCGCCCGCTGGAACGCATAGCCGGGCGCTTGACGGAAATTTTCGGAAAATGACGACATGTATTGAATCACGCCGCCAAGCCGGTAGTGATCGGGTGAACAGGTATGAGTGATTTACCGATCGAAGGTTTCGCGACCACCAACGAGAACTCGGCGATGGTGTTGCTGGTCGACGATCAGGCAATGATCGGCGAAGCAGTGCGACGCGGCCTGGCCAATGAAGAGAACATCGACTTTCACTTTTGTGCCGACCCGCACCAGGCGGTGACGCAGGCCATGCGCATCAAGCCCACGGTCATCCTCCAGGACCTGATCATGCCGGGCCTGGACGGCCTGACCCTGGTGCGCGAGTACCGCAACAACCCGGTGACCCAGGACATCCCGATCATCGTCCTGTCGACCAAGGAAGACCCGCTGGTCAAGAGTGCGGCGTTTGCTGCCGGGGCCAACGACTACCTGGTCAAGCTGCCGGATACCATCGAGCTGGTGGCGCGTATTCGCTACCACTCGCGCTCCTACCTGACGCTGTTGCAGCGCGACGAGGCCTACCGTGCCCTGCGCGTCAGCCAGCAGCAGTTGCTCGACTCCAACCTGATGCTGCAGCGGTTGATGAACTCTGACGGCCTGACCGGGCTGTCCAACCGCCGCCATTTCGACGAATACCTTGAGCTGGAATGGCGCCGGGCCATGCGTGAGCAGCAGCAGCTGTCGTTGCTGATGATCGACGTGGACTACTTCAAGGCCTACAACGACAGTTTTGGTCACCTGGCGGGCGACGAGGCCCTGCGCCAAGTGGCCGAGTCCATTCGTGGCTCGTGCTCGCGGCCGACCGACCTGCCGGCGCGCTATGGTGGCGAGGAGTTCGCCCTGGTGTTGCCCAATACCTCGCCCGGCGGGGCGCGGCTGGTGGCCGAGAAGCTGCGTCAGACCGTGCTGGGCCTGGGCATCCCCCACACCGCACCGGTGGCCGACTCGTTCCTGACCGTGAGCATCGGCCTGGCCACCCAGACCCCGACTATCGGCAGCCATTGCCGGCAGCTCATCTCGGCTGCCGACAAAGGCCTGTACCAGGCCAAGAATGGCGGACGCAATCAGGTGGGCATTGCCTGAGCCAAGCCGACCGGGCCATGGCCTAGCGCAATACGGACTGGTCAGCGGCGTTGTAGTTGAAAGGGGCGCCGTTTACCAGGTTCAAGTTGAGCCCAACGATGGGTACCCAGAGATTGGTGCGTTCTTTGTACTTGCGTTGGAATGCCTGGGCGTCGGTGAGTGATGAGTTATTACCCGTGCGGTAAAAGAAGGCTTCAATGGGTAAGCGAGTGCCGATCACTTGCGATTGGGCTGGGGTAAGTGGCAGGTTTTCATTGGCATTGAGCCAGATGTTGGCAATCAACTCGTTCCACTTGGCCGTTTGCAGTTTCGGGAAAGTGCCTGCGGGGACGCGGCGAACTACAATGCTCAGGGCGAACTGGGCAGCGTCGTTAGTGCTGAGTGAGCACTGATAGGAAATGTGCGGTATCCCACGGGTGAAATTCACCCACCCGGTATAGGTCGTTGCGCCAACCGCATCGCAGGAACTGTTGTCGTTGGGGCCCAAGGCACGGGTTCTCCGCCCGCAGCCATGTTGCTGACGAGCGCCTGTGAATGTCCATGCATCGTGTGCATAGATGCACTGGAAATCGACAGATCTGCCTTGGTCCAGCGCTTCACGCTGGGGGAAAAAGATAAATCCGGCGTTGTTATAGAAACTGGTTACCTGCGCATCCCGCCTGAAGTAGGAGAACGAAATACCTTGCAACGCGACGGCGCTTGGGCTTGGCAACCACGGGTCGAAGTCGCCGTTGTTAACTGACCGGATGATGATGCCATTGCAGTAGTAGGCGGGATAACCAGGTTTTTGGAAATAAGTGCAACTGGAGGCGGTATTGGCATAACGTGCATTGAGCCTTGCGGCAACATCACGGCCGCTGGTCACGGTGATTGCGACGGTTCTGGGGCGGGAGAAGCGAAGGGGATTGCGCCCTCGGCCGATGGCAACGGTGAGGTCCGTCGAGTTTCCGATGTAGTTCGCGAGTTCCCGAACTGGAATTACCAATGTCAAAGGTCCGGGAGACTGCACCGTAACAGACTTTGAGATATAAGTCGTCTGCCTGGAACCCACGGGCGCTAGGCTGATGGAGACCGTGTCACCGCTGCGCAGGCGAGGGTTTCGATAATTGATAGGTACCACTACTCCACTTCTCGTCAGATTGATCCTGTTGCCACCGGGTATCGTCAACCGCCTGAGTTCGGCGAATGCTCGGGTTTCGTCGGGTGTGTCGGGCGAGGCAACCAGCGGGTTGGTCGCGCTTTCGTCTTCGAGGATGTCGACGATCGGATCCGCAGGTTCGGCTGCCGGCTCGCTCATGTCACTGTCAATGCTAATGTCGCTGTCAATTCCATTGTCATTGGTCGATGGCATGATGATTGTCAGTGGGCTTTCGCCTTGAGGTGATTTGGTCGCATCCAGTGCGGATGCCGAAACCATCCAGCCCATGCCCAAGGCAACCAGCAATGCCAGCGACGTGTGAAGCGGCGAAGGTGAAGCAGCCAGCCATGAACAGGATGATCGATACATATTAGTTGCCTCCTGACGGGTAGAGGCTTAAGTAAGTCGCAAATCGTCTACTGCCGAAACTGGCATTTTTATCAGGCCCTGTCCTGTGCTTTTGCAACGGGATGCTGCCCGGCGGGTCTGCCGCCCGGCACTGGACTCGGTTATACTCGCAGGCTTTTCACCGAATTCGTGCGAGTAGCCAGCCCATGGAAATCCAACCGATCCTGAACACCATCAAGGACCTCACCGAGCGTTCCCAGTCAATTCGGGGGTATCTTTGACTACGATCACAAGCATGACCGCCTGATCGAAGTCAACCGCGAGCTGGAAGACCCCAACGTCTGGAACAAGCCCGAGTACGCCCAGGCCCTGGGCCGCGAGCGTGCCATGCTGGCGCAGGTGGTCGAGACCCTGGACAAACTGTCCAACGGCCTGGGTGACTGCCAGGACCTGCTCGACATGGCTGTCGAGGAAAATGACGAAAGCGCCGTCGGCGATGTCGTGACCGAGCTGGAAGGCCTGGAAGAAAACCTGGCCCAGCTTGAGTTCCGTCGCATGTTCAGCGGCGAGATGGACATGAACAACGCCTACCTGGACATCCAGGCCGGTTCCGGTGGTACCGAAGCGCAGGACTGGGCCAACATCCTGCTGCGCATGTACCTGCGCTGGGCCGACAAGCGTGGTTTCGACGCCACCATCATCGAGCTTTCCGAAGGTGAAGTGGCCGGTATCAAGGGCGCCACCGTGCACATCAAGGGCGAGTACGCCTTTGGCTGGCTGCGTACTGAAATCGGCGTTCACCGCCTGGTACGCAAGAGCCCGTTCGACTCCGGCGCCCGTCGTCACACCTCGTTCTCGGCGGTGTTCGTCTCGCCCGAAATCGACGACAAGGTCGAAATCGAGATCAACCCGTCCGACCTGCGCATCGACACCTACCGCTCCTCCGGTGCCGGTGGTCAGCACGTCAACACCACCGACTCAGCCGTACGTATCACCCACGTACCGACCAACACCGTGGTGGCTTGCCAGAACGAGCGTTCGCAGCACGCCAACAAGGACACCGCCATGAAAATGCTGCGGGCCAAGTTGTACGAGCTGGAAATGCAGAAGCGCAACGCTGCCTCGCAAGCGCTTGAAGACAGCAAGTCGGACATCGGCTGGGGCCACCAGATCCGCTCTTACGTGCTGGATGACTCGCGCATCAAAGACCTGCGTACCGGCGTCGAGCGCAGTGACTGCCAGAAGGTTCTGGACGGCGACCTCGACCAGTACCTGGAAGCGAGCCTCAAGCAGGGCCTGTAAGCCGCACACCACTGCCGCGCTTTCGGCCACCTGCCGTTAGCGCGTGCCCTGCCCGGAACGGGCAACGAATACCTGATGGAAAGAATGACGACATGAGCGACCTCAAGACCGAATCGCAAGACCTGCAACAGGAAGAAAATGCCCTGATCGCACTGCGCAAGGAAAAGCTTGCTGCCGAGCGCGCCAAAGGCAATGCCTTCCCCAATGACTTCCGTCGCGACAGCTACTGCAACGACCTGCAGAAGCAGTACGCGGACAAGACCAAGGAAGAGCTGGAAGCAGCCGCGATTCCGGTCAAGGTAGCCGGCCGTATCATGCTCAACCGTGGCTCGTTCATGGTGATCCAGGACATGACCGGCCGCATCCAGGTCTACGTCAACCGCAAGACCCTGCCGGAAGAAACCCTGGCGGCGGTCAAGACCTGGGACCTGGGCGACATCATCAGCGCCGAAGGTACCCTGGCCCGTTCCGGCAAGGGCGACCTGTACGTCGAAATGACCAACGTGCGCCTGCTGACCAAGTCGCTGCGCCCGCTGCCCGACAAGCACCACGGCCTGACCGACACCGAGCAGCGCTACCGTCAGCGTTATGTCGACCTGATGGTCAACGAGGAAACCCGCCACACTTTCCGTGTGCGTTCGCAGGTGATCTCGCACATTCGCAAGTTCCTCATCGAGCGCGACTTCCTTGAAGTCGAGACACCGATGCTGCAGACCATCCCGGGCGGTGCAGCGGCCAAGCCATTCGAAACCCACCACAATGCCCTGGACATGGCCATGTTCCTGCGTATCGCGCCGGAGCTGTACCTCAAGCGCCTGGTTGTGGGTGGCTTCGAGAAAGTGTTCGAGATCAACCGCAACTTCCGTAACGAAGGTGTGTCGACGCGTCACAACCCTGAATTCACCATGCTCGAGTTCTACCAGGCCTACGCCGACTACCGCGACAACATGGACCTCACCGAGGAACTGTTCCGCGAGCTGGCGCAGCTGGTGCTGGGCAGCACCGACGTGCCATACGGCGACAAGGTGTTCCACTTCGGCGAGCCGTTTGTGCGCCTGTCGGTGTTCGATTCGATCCTCAAGTACAACCCGGAGCTGACCGCCGCCGACCTGCAGGACGTCGATCGCGCCCGCGACATCGCCAAAAAGGCCGGTGCCAAGGTGCTGGGCCACGAGGGCCTGGGCAAGCTGCAGGTCATGATTTTCGAAGAGCTGGTCGAGCACAAGCTGGAGCAGCCGCACTTCATTACCGAGTACCCGTTCGAGGTGTCGCCGCTGGCCCGTCGCAACGATGACAACCCGGCTGTTACCGACCGTTTCGAGCTGTTCATCGGTGGCCGCGAAATCGCCAACGCCTACTCCGAGCTCAACGATGCCGAAGACCAGGCCGAGCGCTTCCTGGCCCAGGTGGCCGAGAAGGACGCCGGTGACGACGAAGCCATGCACTACGATGCCGACTTTGTTCGCGCGCTGGAGTACGGCATGCCGCCGACTGCCGGTGAAGGCATCGGCATCGACCGCCTGGTGATGCTGCTGACCAACTCGCCGTCGATCCGCGACGTGATCCTGTTCCCGCACATGCGTCCGCAGGCCTGAGTGAATTGAACGAGCCGCCTTTTGAGGCGGCTTTTTCTTGCCTGAAGCTTTATGTTGTCAGTGCCGGCCTCTTCGCGGGTAAACCCGCTCCTACAAGGGCCGCACCAGCCTGAGGGTAGTGCAGCCCTAGTAGGAGCGGCTTTAGCCGCGAAAGGGCCGGCACTGACGAAACACTGTCCATGAGGTACCCCCTGTGACACCCGCCATGCCTCACCAGGGCGCCGCCGGCATCGCCACCGCCGTCGCCGAAAGCGTGCAATACCAAGGCCGCAAGACTGCCCGCCAAGGCAGTGAACAGCGCCGCCAACTGATCCTCGACGCCGCCATGCGCATCGTCGTACGCGATGGCGTGCGTGGTGTGCGCCACCGCGCGGTTGCCGCCGAGGCGGGTGTGCCATTGTCGGCCACCACCTACTACTTCAAGGACATCGAGGACCTGCTCACCGATACCTTCGCCCAGTATGTCGAGCGCAGTGCCGCCTACATGGCCAAGCTGTGGGCCAACACCGAGGTGGTGTTGCGCCAGTTGCTGGCCCAGGGCGACGGCAGCCCGCAGGCACGGGCGCGGCTGGCTGACGAAGTGGCGCGCATGACCGCTGATTACGTCCAGCGCCAGTTGCTCAACCGCCGGGACTTCCTGATGGCTGAGCAGGCCTTCCGCCAGGAGGCGCTGCTGTGCCCGCGCCTGGCCGAGCTGGTGTGCGCCCATGAGCAGATCCTGTTGCACGGCACCCGCCAATTGCTGCAGGTGGTGGGTTCGCGGCAACCGGAACAGGACGCTCAAATGTTGACGGCGATTATCGAGCAGATGGAATATCAGGGCCTGCTCAAGGATGCCGACGCGCAAGCCGATGGGCAGATGCTCGCTATGCTTACCCGATACTTGCAACTGGTGCTGGCATCGAACTGAGCGAGACCGACTTATCAAGGAGAACCTGATGAAAGCCTGGCGTGTGGTGTTGTTGACTCTGTCATTCCTGCTGCTGGGCGGTTGTCTGGTGACCTTCCATGAGCCACTGCCCAGCAACCAGGCGGCGCCCAAGGCCTTGCTCGGCAAGTGGAGCAGCAAGGACGCCTGGGGCGAGCCGTTGAAACTTACGATCAGCCGCAGCGGCGGTGATGCCTACAAGGCGGTGGCCACGGCCAAGGGCAAGGCCCCTGAAGAATACGTGTTCACCGTGTCGCGTCACGGCAACCGCTGGTACCTGTCAGCTGGCGTGCCCAAGCGCCTGGGCGGCAATTTCCTGATCGGCGGCTTCGACATCGTCGATGGCAAGGAACTGGTGGTGTACAACCTGGATGTCGAGCAGGTGCAACAGGCGGTGGACAAGAAGGAACTGACCGGGCGCAGCATCGAGGTGCCGGAAGACAACGGCGACGGCGTACTGATCGACAGCCCGTCGGCGCGGGTACTGGCCTACCTGGACGACCCGGCCAACTCCGACTTGTTCGTCGAAGTGGCGCGGTTCCAGCGTTCCGGCAAGTAGTTGCCAGTACCGGCCTCTTCGCGGCTAAAGCCGCTTCTATAGGTACTGCATCAGGTTTGAGGCCTGTGCGGTCGCTGTAGAAGCGGTTTTAGCCGCGAAGAGGCCAGCACAGGCATCACAAGGCTTGGCCCATTGTTCCAATAAGGAGTCCCCGGTGGACGAATACCAGCAAACCATCCGCGCCCTGTCCGACCGCATCGTCGCGGCGCAAACCCCGATTCGGGTGCTGGACGCGGTGAAGTGGGACGACAACATCCGCCAGGGCTTCCTCAAGGCCAAGGGCAAGGAGCCTCCGGCGGTCGACCGCGCGTATTACCAGTCGCGCCCGCTGTCGTTCGACTCCAGCGCGGTCAAGGCCGAGTTCCAGGGCATCGAGCGCGACATCATTCGCCAGCTCGGCCAGTTCAACCCGGTCGGGCAGATCATGAAGCGCATGTGCCGCGAGTACCGCATGGTAGTGCGCATGCTCGAGGCGCGGGGTACCGAAGATTTCGGCCTGATCTCCCAGGAACTGTATGGCGCCGCTTCCGATGCCTTCCATGCCGGTGACCCGACCCTGGCCGACCTCGGCTTGATGCTGTCGGACTACCTGAACAACATCGATGGCCGTGGCGACCTGAAAGACGAACCGAAGAACCTTACCGCCAAGGAAACCGTGGACATCCTCCAGCGTCGCCTGAACAAGGTGTTCGGCGAGGCAGAGGAAACCATCCGCGTGTTCGAGTCCGACGGCATCGTTGCCGATGCAGCAGCCGGTGCCGACTACATCAAGGTGCGCGCCGATGCCATGTTCAACGCCCGTGACGTGCGCGCTCTGGAAGTGCACGAAGGGCTGGTTCACGTCGGTACCACGCTCAATGGCCTGAACCAGCCGATCTGTACCTTCCTGGCCAAAGGGCCACCCTCGTCGACGGTAACCCAGGAAGGCCTGGCCATCCTCATGGAGGTGATTGCCTTTGCCTCCTACCCCAGCCGCCTGCGCAAGCTCACCAACCGCACCCGCGCCATCCACATGGTCGAGGAGGGCGCCGACTTCATGCAGGTCTACAACTTCTTCCGAGAGCAGGGCTTCGAGATGGCGCAGAGCTACAGCAACGCCAGCCGGGTGTTCCGCGGCTCGGTGCCCAATGGCCTGCCATTTACCAAGGACTTGTCCTACCTCAAGGGCTTCATCATGGTTTACAACTACATTCAGTTGGCCGTGAAGAAGGGCAAGCTTGAGCAGATTCCGTTGCTGTTCTGTGGCAAGACCACGCTGGAAGACATGCGCACCCTCCGTCAGCTGGTCGAGGAAGGTCTGGTCGAGCCGCCCAAGTACCTGCCCGAACAGTTCCGCGACCTGAATGCGCTGTCGGCCTGGATGTGCTTCTCCAACTTCCTCAACCACCTGAGCCTGGATCGCATTGAAGCCGACTACGCGAACATTCTCTGAGTTCTGCCGCCTGCTGGTACTGGGCCTGGTCCTGTTGGGCCTGGGCGGCTGCAGCAGCCTGCTGTTCTACCCTGAGCGCGGCCAGGCCTTCACCCCAGAGCGGGCCAAGCTGCAATACCGTGATGTCACCCTTGTCACCGCGGACGGCTTGCGCCTGCACGGCTGGTGGCTGCCGGCCAAGGCGGGGGTCGAGGTCAAGGGCACGGTGCTGCACCTGCATGGCAATGGCGGCAACCTGCCAGGGCACCTGGGTGCCAGCTACTGGTTGCCAGAGCAGGGTTATCAGGTGCTGATGATCGATTACCGCGGCTACGGCCTGTCTCAGGGCCAACCGAGCCTGCCAGAGGTGTACCAGGACATCGATGCGGCCATGGCCTGGTTGGGCCAGGCGCCCGAGGTCAAGGGCAAGCCGCTGGTGCTGCTGGGCCAGAGCCTGGGCGGCGCCATGGCTATTCACTACCTGGCGGCCAACCCCGAGCAGCGCCAGCGCTTCAGCGCCCTGGTGTTCGATGGCGTGCCGGCCAGTTACCGCGCGGTGGGGCGTTATGCCCTCGGCACCTCGTGGCTGACCTGGCCGTTGCAGGTGCCGTTGTCGTGGCTGGTGCCGGACGGCGACAGCGCAATCCGCTCGATCGAGCAACTGAGCAGCCCGCCCAAACTGTTCTTCCACAGCATCGACGATAACCTGGTGCCAATGGACAACGGCATTCGGCTGTACCAGCACGCACCGCCACCGCGGGTGCTGCAACTGACCCGAGGCGGCCACGTGCAGACCTTCGCCGACCCGACCTGGCGCCAGGTGATGTTGCGTTTCCTCGAAGACCCCTCACATTTCAACGGCCTGCGGCGTTTGGCCGAAGTGCCCAATTACCCTGACGAGAAGAACAAGCAATGAGTGAAGAACGCAACGCCATCCCGCTGATCCTGACCGGCGTGGGCAGTATCATCGTGACGGTGGGGGCCTTGTGGTACTACGGTTACCTGCATTTCGCCAAACCCGAGGATGCCCTGTTGTTGCAGGACTTCACCATGCTCAAGACCGTCCCTGGGGAGGACTACAAGGTATCGCTGGACCCGGCGCCGCAGGTGGCCCAGTGCGTCGATGGTGTGCTGGTGCTGTTCGATACCCAGCAGAAAGGCCTGACCGGCGTGCTGGTGGACAACCGCAAACGTGCGGTGCGCTGCATGGGCGAGGAAACCCCGCAGCAGGTGCAGTGAGCCCTTTTCTCTACTGCCAGTGCTGGCCCTTTCGCGGCTAAAGCCAATGCATTGAAACGAATGCGGTCCCTGTTGTAACGGCTTTAGCCGCGAAAGGGCCGGCACAGGCAAAAGAAAGCCCCGCCTGGATAGCGGGGCTCGTCATTTCAGCTAGCCAGCCTTACTGCTGAACCTGGCTCACCGAACGCGGTGCCACCGGCTGATTGTCGTTGGAAATGGTGACTTCCACCCGACGGTTCTGCGCACGGCCCGAGTTGCTGCTGTTATCCGCTACCGGATACTCCTTGCCGTAACCCTGGGAGACGACACGCGCGGGGTCGACGCCGGCTCGTACCAGCGCCATGCGCACGCTGTTGGCGCGGCGTTCGGACAGGGTCTGGTTGTAGTTGGCCGAGCCGACGCTGTCGGTGTAACCCTCGACAATCACCTTGCGCTCCGGGTTTTCCTGAAGGAACTGCGCCAGCTTGGTGATGTTCGGGTAGGCGTTGCTCTTGAGTTCGGCCTTGTTGAAGTCGAACAGCACATCGCCGAAGGTGACCAGCGTACCGCGATCGGTCTGCTTGGCGTTGAGGCTGTTCTGCAGCTTGGCGATCTGCGCATCGCGAGCGTCCAGTTTGGCTTGGGCGCGCTGTGCCGAGGCGTTTTTCAGCTCGCCTTCGGCAGTGCGCAGGGCGATGGTCTGCTTGGCCACCTCGACGCGCTGGTTGGTCAGGTAGGCCAGCTGGTCGACCTTCTTCTGGTCTTCACGGTCCATGTAGGCCTTGTCGGCCTTGTTCAGCCAGTCCTGGGCGTCCTTGGTCTCCAGCGCCGCCACCTTGCTCGATTGCGGGTCGCTCTGCAGCGACGAGAAGTTGGTGCGGGCCGCTTCCAGGTTGGCGTTAGGGTCGTGCGAGCAGGCAGCAAGGCCGACGCTCAGGGCCAGCAGGGCGGGAATCATGACGAAATTGCGCATAGTGTTCATCCTTTGATCGTGTGCGAAGGCTAAGGTTGGCAGGGCAGGGCTCACTGAGCGCTGCGCAGGCCTTCCTCACGTACGTCCTGAACGCCCTGGCGGGCATCCTGCACGGCCTTCTGGGCCTTGGCCGCCTGGGCCTTGCGTTCGGCAAGGCGTGCGTCCCATTCGGCTTGTTGGGCCAGCAGTTTCGCTTCGTCATACTTTTTGTCGTGCATGGCGATTTCAGCCTGCTTGAACTTGTCCTGGGCCGCTTTCATTTCCACGGCGGCAAACTCGGTGCCGCCAGCGCTGACGGCGGCGTTCACGGCGGACTGGGTAACGGCATACTGCTCGGTAGGCGGGTTGCCTGCACAGCCGGCCAGAACCAGGCTACTGCCCAGGGCCAGCGCGGCCAGCTTGAACCCGCGCACATGGGTGGATGACGGTTTGCTAATGCGGGTTTTCATGGTGGTCAGCTCCATTGGATCACTCCTGATTACGACGATGTCCGTAGCAGTCCATCGCTCATTCCCTGACAGAACCGCGCGCTTCAGCTGAACGTTGCACGAGGGCAGGTGTGCAGGGTTTTAGCGTGATGGCTATTGGCTCCGACTCGATCGTTTTTCCAATGGTTCAGAAAAAAATGCTGTGGATGGACATTTTTTTCTGACTGATTGGTCAGTGTGATTTTGTTGGAACTTCCGTGGGCTGGCGTGGTATTCCGGGCCATGCCGAGGCCCGGAACATCGGGGCGGGGTGTTATTTTTCGCTATCGGCGGCGGTGTTGCTCAGGGCGTGCAGGTGATGGCGTGACAAGGACAGAAAGCGCGGTGTCGGGCCAATGTCTTCATACAGCGGGTCGCCTTCTTCATCGGTAGCGATGACCTGGCGGCCCTGTACATAAGGGAAGCTGGCTTCCACTTCTTCCAGAGCGGCAGCTACCAGTTCGCCAAGCAATTCCTCGGCGGTGCGCTTGGGGTACATGTCGATCAGCGCGGCCAGGCGCGCTTCGGACTCCAGGTCCAGGTGCAAGACATGGCCCGTGCGGCTGAGGGGGCCGGCGGCATTCTGTTCCCAGTGCTGGGCGAGTTCACGGATTTTCATGATGACCTCTGGTTACGCCTGCTAAGGCTGCATGGCATGGGAGTGCTGTGCTTTCACTTTAGTTTGCTTTGGCCGATCACGGCTTGCCATTGCGGCTCGGCTGGGGGCACTCTTGAGCCATGTACCGCACGCCCCTGCGGGAGCGGGGTCACCCGCGAAGAAGCCAACGCGTTGTCGGGCACCGGTTGTGCCGGTGTTCGCGGGTAAACCGGCGCCTCCAGGGATCGTGTGAAGGCTGAAAGGTTTGCAGTGCGCCAGAAGCGTGCCTAAGTGAGGGCCAATGACCGATATCGATGTGCGTTTGCGTGAAGATGTCCATGTGTTGGGTGAGCTGCTGGGCGAAACCATCCGCCAGCAGCACGGCGATGCATTCCTGCAGAAGATCGAGGCCATCCGCCACAGTGCCAAGGCCGACCGCCGCGGCCCCGGTGAGCAGTTGAGCTCGACCCTGGCAGACCTGGCCGAAGAAGACCTGCTGCCTGTGGCCAGGGCCTTCAACCAGTTTCTCAACCTGGCCAACATGGCTGAGCAGTATCAGTTGATCCGCCGCCGCGACGCCGACCAGCCCGAGCCGTTCGAGGCGCGGGTGTTGCCTGAACTGCTGGCGCGCCTGAAGCAGGCCGGCCACAGCAACGATGCCCTGGCTCGGCAACTGGCCAAACTCGATATCCAGCTGGTGCTCACCGCGCACCCTACCGAGGTGGCCCGGCGCACGCTGATCCAGAAATACGACGCCATCGCCGGCCAACTGGCCGCTCAGGACCACCGTGACCTTACCCCGGCCGAACGCCAGCAGGTGCGCGATCGCCTGCGCCGGTTGATCGCCGAAGCCTGGCACACCGAGGAAATCCGCCGCACTCGGCCAACCCCGGTCGACGAAGCCAAGTGGGGCTTTGCGGTGATCGAGCACTCGCTGTGGCACGCCATCCCCAGCCACTTGCGCAAGGTCGACAAGGCTTTGCTCGAGGCCACCGGCCTGCGCCTGCCGCTGGAGGCCGCACCCATTCGGTTTGCCTCGTGGATGGGCGGCGACCGAGATGGCAACCCCAACGTGACTGCCGTGGTCACCCGTGAGGTACTGTTGCTGGCACGCTGGATGGCCGCCGACCTGTTCCTGCGCGATATCGATGCACTGGCGGCCGAGTTGTCCATGCAGCAGGCCAACGACGCTTTGCGCGAGCGGGCCGGCAACAGCGCCGAACCTTACCGCGCCGTGCTCAAGCAGTTGCGCGACCGCCTGCGCGCAACGCGCGCCTGGGCGCATTCGGCATTGTCCAGCAACCAGCCGGCCGGCGCTGATGTACTGGTCGACAACCGCGACCTGATTGCGCCGCTGGAGCTGTGCTACCACTCGCTGCACGAATGCGGCATGGGCGTGATTGCCGAGGGCCCTTTGCTCGATTGCCTGCGTCGGGCAGTCACTTTCGGCCTGTTCCTTGGCCGCCTGGACGTGCGCCAGGATGCCGCCCGCCACCGCGACGCGTTGACCGAGATTACCGATTACCTGGGCCTGGGGCGCTATGCCGACTGGGATGAAGAACAGCGTATCGAATTCCTCCAGGCCGAGCTGAAAAACCGCCGGCCCCTGTTGCCGGCGCACTTCAAACCGCAGGCGGATACCGCCGAAGTGCTGGCGACATGCCGGGAAGTGGCGGCAGCACCGGCTGCCTCGCTGGGCTCCTATGTCATCTCCATGGCCGGTGCCGCCTCAGACGTACTGGCGGTGCAACTGCTGCTCAAAGAAGCCGGCCTGACCCGGCCCATGCGCGTGGTGCCGCTGTTCGAGACCCTGGCCGATCTCGACAACGCCGGCCCGGTGATGCAGCGCCTGCTTGGCCTGCCAGGCTACCGTGCCGGCCTGCGCGGCCCGCAGGAAGTGATGATTGGCTACTCCGATTCGGCGAAGGACGCTGGCACCACGGCAGCGGCCTGGGCGCAGTACCGGGCCCAGGAAAACCTGGTGCGCATTTGCGCCGAGCACCAGGTCGAGCTGTTGCTGTTCCATGGTCGTGGTGGCACGGTGGGCCGCGGCGGCGGCCCGGCCCATGCTGCGATCCTGTCACAGCCGCCAGGCTCGGTGGCAGGCCGCTTCCGTACCACCGAACAGGGCGAGATGATCCGCTTCAAGTTCGGTTTGCCGGGCATCGCCGAGCAAAACCTCAACCTGTACCTGGCTGCCGTGCTTGAAGCCACGCTGCTGCCACCACCGCCACCACAGCCAGCCTGGCGAGAGGTCATGGACCAACTGGCCGCCGATGGCGTCAAGGCCTACCGCAGCGTGGTACGGGAGAACCCTGATTTTGTCGAGTACTTCCGCCAGTCGACGCCGGAGCAGGAACTGGGGCGCCTGCCGCTGGGCAGCCGCCCGGCCAAGCGCCGTGCGGGTGGCATCGAAAGCCTGCGGGCCATTCCGTGGATCTTTGGCTGGACCCAGACCCGCCTGATGCTGCCAGCCTGGCTGGGTTGGGAAACCGCGTTGAGCAATGCCTTGGCGCGGGGGCAGGGTGAGTTGCTGGCGCAGATGCGCGAGCAATGGCCATTTTTCCGTACCCGCATCGACATGCTGGAAATGGTGTTGGCCAAGGCGGATGCGCAAATTGCCGAGGCCTACGACGAACGTCTGGTGCAACCGCACTTGCTTCCTTTGGGTGCGCACCTGCGCGACCTATTGTCGCAGTCGTGCCAGGTGGTGCTGGGCCTGACCGGGCAGCAGGTGCTACTGGCGCACAGCCCCGAAACGCTGGAATTCATCAGTTTGCGTAACACCTACCTGGACCCGCTACACCGCCTGCAGGCCGAGTTGCTGGCCCGCTCGCGCAGCCGCGAAGCCGCTCTGGACAGCCCGTTGGAGCAGGCCTTGCTGGTGACCGTGGCCGGTATTGCCGCAGGTTTGCGTAACACCGGCTGACTGCACGCGCAGGCTGCCCTGAATGAGTGCCGTGCGGGCCATCCTGGGGCAAGGGGAGGGAGGTTGCGCCGGGCGCAACCGCCTGCCCGGTCAGCCTCAAGTGGCGCATTCCTGCAACTTTGGGACGCTTGTCTGGCTGCCGGGCGCTGTGTATCTTGAGCAGCCTTCTGACCGATTTATGGTCATACCCGATTTTCCGGACTTGGCCCTGGTCGCCGAATCCATTGAATTTCATAAAAAAATTTGAGGAGCACGAGATGCGCGTAATTCTGCTGGGAGCTCCCGGGGCCGGTAAAGGTACTCAGGCAAAGTTCATCACCGAAAAGTTCGGTATCCCCCAGATTTCCACCGGTGACATGCTGCGTGCCGCCGTCAAGGCCGGCACCCCGCTGGGCCTGGAACTGAAGAAAGTCATGGATGCCGGCCAGCTGGTCTCCGACGAGCTGATCATCAGCCTGGTCAAGGAGCGCATCGCCCAGCCTGATTGCGCCAACGGCTGCCTGTTCGACGGCTTCCCACGCACCATCCCGCAAGCCGAAGCCATGGTCGCTGCCGGGGTCGACATCGACGCCGTGGTTGAAATTGCCGTGGACGACGAAGAAATTGTCGGCCGCATGGCTGGTCGCCGCGTGCACCTGGCTTCGGGCCGCACCTACCACATTCAATACAACCCGCCAAAAGTGGAAGGCAAGGACGACGTCACTGGTGAAGACCTGATCCAGCGCGACGACGACAAGGAAGAAACCGTTCGCCATCGCCTGTCGGTTTACCACAGCCAGACCAAGCCACTGGTGGACTTCTACCAGAAGCTGTCGGCTGCCAATGCCGGCAAGCCGAAGTACAGCCACATCGAAGGCGTTGGCTCGGTTGAAGCCATCACTGCCAAGGTGCTGGCAGCCCTGAGCTGATCCAGCGCCTGACGCCCATCGACAACGGCCCGCTTGCGGGCCGTTGTCGTTTATACTGCCGCTCTTTTTCATTCGCACCTGGATACCCGTTCGATGACCACCCTGCTGGCCCTGGATACCGCCACCGAAGCCTGTTCCGTCGCGCTGCTGCATGACGGCAAGGTAACCAGCCATTACGAGGTGATCCCGCGCATGCACGCCCAGAAGCTGCTGCCGATGATCAAGCAACTGCTGGCCGACTCTGGCGTGGCGCTGAGTGCGTTGGACGCTATCGCGTTCGGTCGTGGCCCCGGCGCGTTCACTGGCGTACGTATTGCCATCGGCGTGGTACAGGGCCTGGCCTTTGCCCTGGAGCGCCCGGTGCTGCCGGTGTCCAACCTGGCCGCGCTGGCCCAGGGCGCATTGCGTGAGCACGGTGTGCAACAGGTGGCGGCCGCCATCGATGCGCGCATGGATGAGGTGTACTGGGGCTGCTACCAGGCAACGGCAGGTGAAATGCGGCTTATTGGCCGTGAGGCCGTATTGCCGCCAGAGCAGGTGGCGCTGCCGGCAGGCAGCACCGGCGAGTGGTTCGGCGCCGGCACCGGTTGGGGTTATGCCGAGCGCCTGGCGGTGCAGGTAGCGGCCAGCAATGCCAGTGCCTTGCCCAACGCCCTCGACGTACTTGGCCTGGCCAGCTTTGCCTGGGCCCGTGGTGAGGCAATCGTCGCCGAGCAGGCGCAACCGGTATATCTGCGCGATAATGTAGCTACGCCAAAGAAGCCCTGAGTGCTGTTCGTCGGTTATCGCCGATCACACTAAAACCTTTTGCGCGATCTGTGGTCCAGTTATCACTCAAGCATTAGCGACGGAACTCTGATGCTGCTAAATTGCCATCATTGGTTCTGAGTGCTCATGCCATGCGTATCGACGGTTTTTCATCGCAGTCCTACCCGGTCAAGCGCACCCCGCGCAAGGCACCGGTGCGCGACGAGGCCATCGACGATGCCGAGGTGATCGAAGAGGCCGACGCCGCCCCGCAGGAAGCCACCGCACGCCGCCGCAGCGGTGGCCTGCCAGCCCGCCAGCAGGACATGGTCTTCCCCCGCGCCCGAGACCGGCGTACCGCCAACGCATTGGCCAGTTACCTGAGCACGGCCGGTTTTACCGACTGGGACATGGAAGTACTGGGGCTTGACCTGTACATTTGATGGATGAGTCCATCACCACTGCCTTACTTTCTCGGTTGCCCGTCATGGAGTGAAAACGCCTGGCGTGACTACCTGTACCCTGCCGACGCCACCACCAGTCAGATGCTTGGCTTCTACAGCCAGGTGTTCAACACGGTTGAGGGCAACACCACGTTCTATGCTCGTCCCGCGCCCGGCACCATTGCCCGCTGGGCGCAGGTGATGCCTGAGCACTTTCGTTTCACCGCCAAATTCCCCCGCGACGTCAGCCACGAAGGCGACCTGCGTGATCAGCTTGAGCCTGCTTTCGACTTCACCCGCCTGATGGCTCCGCTGGGCCAGCGCGTGTCACCCTACTGGCTGCAGTTGCCCGCGCAGTTCGGCCCCGCGCGGCTGGGTGAGCTTTGCCATTTCCTTGATGAGATCGCCGTGCCGGTGGCCGTGGAAGTGCGCAACCAGGCGTTTTTCGCCAAAGGTGAAGAAGAGCGGCTGCTCAACCGTTTGCTGCATGAGCGCGGCGTGGAGCGCATCTGCCTCGACCCGCGCGCGCTGTTCAGTTGCACCTCACGCGAACCTGCCGTGCTGCATGCACAGTCGAAAAAGCCCAAGGTGCCGCCCCGCCCCGCGGCCTTCAGCCAGCACCCTCAGGTGCGCTTTATTGGCCACCCGGAACTGGACGCCAATGAGGCGTTTCTCACCCCCTGGGTAGAAAAAGTCGCCGCCTGGATCGAAGAGGGCCGCAGCCCCTACATCTTCCTGCACACCTCGGACAACCGCCTGGCCGCAGCGTTGGCCCAACGTTTCCATCAACGGCTGATGGCACGCCTGCCGGGCCTTGCACCTCTGCCGGAATTGCCGCGCGCGCCCGAGGTCGAACAACTGGGGCTACTCTGACCACTCCCTGACTGCCGGAGGTTCAACCATGGATGTGCAAACCCTGCGAGCCGAAGCCTTCAAGGCGTTGCACGAGCGTGAGGGTGCGTTCGTCATCCCCAACCCGTGGGATGCCGGCTCTGCCAAACTGCTGGCCAGTGTGGGCTTCGAAGCACTGGCTACCACCAGCGCCGGCCTTGCGTTCAGCCTGGGGCGCCCGGACGCCGAAGGCGCCTTGAGCCTGGAAGATGCCCTGGACAATGCCGGGGAAATTGTCGACGCCACCGCCTTGCCGGTGGCAGCGGACCTTGAAAACGGCTTTGGTGACCTGCCCGAGGATTGTGCCAGTACCATTTTGCGTGCCGCTGAAGCAGGCTTGGTGGGGGGCTCCATCGAGGATGCCAGTGGCCGTAGCGACACACCAATCTATGACTTTGGCATGGCTGTGGAGCGCGTACGTGCCGCCGTGCAGGCTGCCCGAAGCCTGCCTTTCCCGTTCACGTTGTGCGCCCGGGCAGAAAACCTGCTGCACGGCCGCATGGACCTCGACGACACCATCCTGCGCCTGCAAGCCTATGCCGAAGCCGGCGCTGACGTGTTGTATGCCCCAGGGCTGCGCACTGTCGAGGAAGTCCGTGCGGTGGTGCAGGCGGTGGCACCGCACCCGGTGAATGTATTGATGGGCATGGCCGGTGTGCCGCTGAGCGTTAACCAGTTGCAGGACCTGGGCGTGCGCCGCATCAGCGTCGGCTCGTCGTTGGCCCGCGCCGCGTTGGGGGCCATGCACCGGGCCGCGCTGGAAATTCGCAACGAGGGCACGTTCGCCTACGGCGAGCAGGCGCTACCATTCGCCCAGCTCAACGACCTGTTCCGCCGCTGATGCGTGGTGCGCTGGCGCTGCTGGCCAGCCTGCTGTTACTGGCTGGCCTGGCCTGGCAGCTTGGCTGGCATCTGCCTGCGCCGTGGAACCCTTGGGCACCCTTGGACGTGCGTCAACCGCCCAACTGGCTGACTTCTTACAAACTGTCACGCCTGCGCGATGACCCGACGCTGTGCCGCCAGGCACTGGACACCAGCCAGCTGCGCTACCGTGCACAAGCCGACAGCCCGGCTTCAGCCAACTGCCCGCTGCAGAATGTGTGGCGTATCGAAGGCGGCCACGCGCGGCTCAGTAGCAGCTTTCTGGCCAGTTGCCCGCTGGCTGTGGCCTATGCACTGTTCGAAATTCACGGCCTGCAGCGGGCTGCGCAACAGGTGCTGGGCCAGCCAGTGACGCAGGTCGATCACTTGGGCAGCTTTGCCTGCCGCAACGTTTACCACCGCAAGCAGGGCCGTTTAAGCCAGCACGCTACTGCCAATGCCCTGGACATCAGCGGTTTTCGCCTGCAGGACGGCCAGCGCATTGTGCTGGCGCGTGACTGGCAGGCGGGCGGGCAGAAGGCGGAGTTCTTGCATCAGGTGCAGCAGGCGGCTTGCGAGCGCTTCAGCACGGTACTGGGGCCGGACTACAACGCCGCGCACCACAACCACTTTCACCTGGACATGGGGCGCTGGCAGGTCTGTCGCTAGGCGCTGTGTGACAAGCCTTGATACTCGGTGATGCTGCGTTGAAAACAGCCTCGGAATGCTCATTTACAACCCGTAAAGTCGGGCGCGACCCCGGCCGTTCCTCGGCTGTTTTCGCCTTGCCTGACCTTCGTCTCAAGACTTTTCACACAGAGCCTGGCCTCAGGCGTAGGCGCGGACATTGTTCAGCACGACCGGGCGTGCCCAGTGTATGTCGAACTCCAGGTCGTTCTGCTGCTGGGCCAGGGTGGCGTCGTCGTAGGGTTCGGGGGCCGGGTCCAGCAGGTTACGTTCGAGCTCGGCGATCGGCAGGAACAGTGAGCGCGGGGCAGGGCCCGGGCCCGGTTCGGCAACAGGCTGGCCCTGGCTCATCACCACCGGGCGCATCCAGCTGTTGCTGATGTCGAGCTGGCGCTGTTGCTCGATCAGCTCCATGGCGCTGAACGGCTCAGGGGCCGGCGGCAGCAGCTTGGCTTCGAGTTCTGCCTTGGGCAGGAACAATGGTTCAGGCGGTGCCACCACGGTATCTTGCACGGGGCAGGTGCGCTGGGCATCGATCATGGCCAGCGCACGCGCGCCGCCAATCGGCTCGCCGCTGTCCTGGTCGTACTGCACGAACGACTGGCTGACGCTGTCTACCGGCTCTTCCTGCTGTTCGGCCATGGCCCGGGCAAAGAAATCCTGCCACAGGTGGCTGACGCCCCCGAGGGCCTGGGTGTTGTGCTGACTGTAGTTGCCGACAGGCGACAAATAGGTCAAGCCGATGGGAAGAGTATCTGACATGGCAGTCGCGCGCGTTGTGCTCTGGCAGAATGGCGGGATATTGCCTGTATCGGCTGTGAGGGCCGATACATTAATGGCGGCGTTCAATTTCTAGGTGTGAATGATGGAAGAGCAGGGCACAGGTATCCGGGTCGAGGCGCTCTCGGCTGAATTCGAGGCGCAAGCTGCGGCGTGGGCAGAGCGCCTGGCGCTACCGCTGCAGGACGAGGCTGCCGGGTTTGCCGTGCAGGTGGGCGTTGATGGCTTGCAGATCCAGCAGTTGGGCCCGCAGGCACCGGGGCCGGTACGGGTGGACTTCGTTGAGGGCCAGGCTGCGCACCGGCGTCAGTTTGGCGGTGGCAACGGGCAGATGATCGCCAAGGCGGTGGGTATTGCCCAAGGCGTCCGCCCGCAAGTGCTGGATGCCACGGCAGGTCTGGGCAAGGATGCGTTCGTGCTGGCCAGCCTGGGCTGCCAGATGACCCTGATCGAGCGCCAGCCGCTGATTGCCGCGCTGCTGGAAGACGGCCTGGCGCGGGCCCGGGTGGATGAAGAGGTAGGGCCGATTGTCGGGCGCATGCGTCTGCTGACCGGCAATGCCATCGAGCGCATGCGCAGTTGGGAAGGCGAGGCACCGCAGGTGATCTACCTCGACCCGATGTTTCCGCACCGGGACAAGAGTGCGCTGGTGAAAAAGGAAATGCGGGTGTTCCGGCCTTTGGTGGGTGACGACCTGGATGCCCCGGCCCTGCTCGAAGCCGCCTTGGCGCTGGCCAGCCACCGGGTGGTGGTGAAGCGGCCGCGCAAGGCGCCGATCATTGACGGACCTAAGCCAAGCCATAGTCTTGAGGGCAAGTCGAGCCGGTATGACATTTATCCGAAAAAGGCGCTGAAGGCCTGATGATGTTGCGCCTGTGCGGGCCTCTTCGCGGCTAAAGCCGCTCCTGCACCGGGCTGTGGAGATGCCCCGATCCGTGTAGGAGCGGGTTTACCCGCGAAGAGGCCGGCACAGGCGCCCGATTATCAGGGCTGGAACGCCCGCATAAACACCCCCACCACCTCGCGCACATGCGCCTCGGCCTCATCCCCCTCCAACGGCCCCGCACACCCCAGCAGCAGCCGGTAATCCGGTGCCCCCTTGACCAAACAGAAGAAGTGTTCAGCCGCCCGTAGCGGGTTGTCGATGTGCAGGAGCCCGCGCTCATGCGCCCCGCGCAGCAGCGCTTCCATCCCCGCCAGCACACGCTTGGGCCCTGCCTCGTAGAAGTACTCGCCAAAACTCGGATCCAGGCTGCCCTGGGCCATGATCAGGCGGCTGAGCTTGACCGCCTCGTCACTGCTGATCAGTGCCTGGAAGCCGCGGGCAATGGTCAACAGTACCTCTTCTATCGGCGCCCCTTCGGGGTATTCGAACAGCAGGTCGGGCAGTTGCAATTGACAAGTGGCCATGACCGCCGAGCAGAACAGCGTCTGCTTGTCGGTGAAATGGCTGTACACGGTAAGTTTTGAAACACCTGCCGCCGTAGCGACCGCATCCATGCTGGTGTTGGCGTAGCCAAGGCTGAGGAACAGCGCCTTGGCCGCTTCAAGGATCGCCTCGCGCTTGGCCAGGTCCTTTGGCCGGCCTGGGCCGATGGGTGCGTCGTTGGGCATTGTCGTCTGCATCTGGTTGAAGAACCACCATCTTAACGGGTCAGGCGCCATCCGGCTAAAACCAGGTCACATTGCCTGCTGTCTGCCTGCGAACAGTTGGCAGACAGTGATGTCGTCGTTCAGGCACCAGTCCTGTCGTTTCGATTCATATCTATATGATTTATAACGATTATTTTGTTGGCACGAATCGTGTTGATACAGCTGCAAGGGTACCTGACGAGGGTGCCGAGCCTATCGAACAGGAGTCCCCATGCCACGTGAAATTCGTTTGAACGCCTTCGAGATGAACTGTGTCGGCCACCAGTCGCCCGGCCTGTGGCGGCACCCCAAGGACCGTGCCTGGCAGTACAAGGACCTGGACTACTGGACCGACCTGGCCAGGCTGCTGGAGCGCGGCAAGTTCGATGGCATCTTCATCGCCGACGTGATTGGTATCTACGATGTGCTGGGCGGCAATGGTGACGCGGCCATACGTCAGGCAGCCCAGGTGCCGGTGAATGACCCGCTGGCACTTATCACACCCATGGCACTGGTCACCGAGCACCTCGGTTTCGGCCTGACTGCTTCCCTGACCTTCGAGCACCCGTACCCGTTTGCCCGCCGCCTGTCGACCCTGGATCACCTGACCAAAGGGCGTATCGGCTGGAACATTGTCACCTCTTACCTCGACAGCGGTGCACGCAACCTTGGGCAGAAGGCGCTGAGCGACCATGACGCCCGCTACGACTACGCCGACGAGTACCTGGAGGTGCTGTACAAACTGTTCGAAGGCAGTTGGGAAGACGGCGCGGTGGTGCGCGACCGCGAAACCGGCCTGTTTACCGACCCGCGCAAAGTGCACGAGATCCGCCACCACGGCAAACACTTCCAGGTCCCGGGTATCCATCTGTGCGAACCGTCGCCGCAGCGCACACCCGTGTTGTACCAGGCCGGGGCGTCCAGCCGTGGCAAGGACTTCGCCGCCGGCCATGCCGAATGCGTGTTCGTTGCTGCGCCGTCCAAGGTCATCCTGAAAAAGACCGTGGCCGATATTCGTCGCCGCGCCGCCGAGGCCGGGCGCGACCCGCGCAAGGTGCTGATCTTCAACATGCAGACGGTGATCGTCGACGAAACCGACGCCAAGGCCCAGGCCAAATGGCAGGAGCTGAAAAGCTATGCCAGCTACGAAGGCGCCCTGGCGCTGATTTCCGGCTGGACCGGCATCGACTTCAGCAAGTACCAGCCCGACCAGGTGCTGGAGCATATCCACACCAATGCCATCCAGTCGGCCGTGGAGGCGTTTTCCACCGCCGACCCGAACAAACGCTGGACTGTGCAAGAGCTGGCCGACTGGGTCGGCATCGGCGGTTTTGGCCCGCTGATCGTCGGCAGTGCGCAGACTGTGGCGGACGAGCTGCAGGCCTGGGTTGAGGAAACCGATGTCGACGGCTTCAACCTGACCTATGCCCTGGCCCACGAAACCTTCCGTGATGTGGTCGAGCTGCTGGTGCCCGAACTGCAGCAACGCGGCGCCTACAAAACCGAATACCGCCCCGGCACCTTGCGCGAAAAGCTGTTTGGCGACGGCCCTCGGTTGCCAGCCAGCCACCCGGCTGCCGGTTATCGCAACCTTAGCCGCCAGCCCGCCCCGGCCAGCATTACCGAGCCGGCCTGAGCCGCCAGGGAGCCATGCGATGAATGTGCATGAATTTACCCCGCCGCAGGCTGATGCCGTGGCCGACAGCCACTTGCAGGCCCTGCAGCGCTGGGCGCGGGAGCGCCCAACCCGGGTCGCCCTGCGCCATCGTCGGCTGGGCGTGTGGAAGGCCTGGCGCTGGATCGACGTACAGCGAGAGGTCGAACGCCTGGCCGATGGTTTGAGCCAGCAGGGCTTCGTGGCTGGCTCACGGCTTGCCTTGAGCGGTGCCTACGAGCCCAGCCTCGTGTTGCTGGCGCTGGCTGCGCGACGCCTGAATGGCCACACCCTGCTGATCCCCGCCAATAGCCGTGGCGAGGTGTTGCAACGCCAGTTGCGCTTGGCCCACCCGGGTTTCGCTTTCGTCCAGCGCCGTGAACACGTGGCGCAATGGTTGCAGGCAGGCTTGCACGCGCATTGGCCGCTGCACTTGTTTACGCCGCAAGCCGATGCCGTGCTCACCGGCCAATGGCAGGTGCAGCCACTGTCGGTGCTGCTTGTGGGCGATGTACCTGCGCCGCAGCGCCACGGCTGGTCGCAGGTTGCCCGGGACGAGGTACTGTGGGTTGATGAAGGCAGCGAATGGCGCGAAGGCCTGACACACCTGCTTGATCGCTGGCTCGGACAGGGCGAAGGTTTGGCGTTTCCGGAAACGGCCGAATCGGCCAGCCGGGACCGCCGTGAAATCGCTCCGACGGCGTTGCTGCTGTCTGCCGAACGAGTGCAGAGCCTTGCCCAGGAGATCGAAGCGCGACTGCCGCCGCCAGGCAGATGGCAACGGCGGCTGTGCGACTGGGTACAGCAAGACCCGCAGCGCGGCCTGCGCCGCTGGCTGAGAGCCCGTGTACGGCACCTGCTCGGCTTCCAGCGTCTGCAACGCATCGAAGTGCCCAGCGCCCCTGCCACTTCGAGCGTGGCACGGCCAGCCTGGCTGCGTGATTACCTGGAGCGTGCGGCATGAGCGCCTTGCTGGAGGTGCGTAACGTGTCGCTGTCGTTCAAGGGCGTCAAGGCGATATCAGACCTGTCATTCAGCGTAAGGCGCGGGGAGATCTGCGCCCTGATCGGGCCCAATGGCGCGGGTAAAAGCTCGCTGCTGAACATTCTGAACGGCGTCTACCGCGCCGATGCCGGCCAGCTGTTCTTTGCCGAACAACCGCTGCGCCGCCCGCACCCGTTGACCGCCGCACGGCTGGGTATTGGCCGCACATTCCAGAACAACGCGTTGTTCAAGAAGATGAGCGTGCTCGACAACCTGCTGACCGGGTTATCGCGCTTTCAGCGCAGTTTCTTCCTGGAGCAGGCGCTGGGCTTGCCACGCGCCCGACGCGAGGCGCGGGCATTCGCCGAACGCGCCGAGCAGGTGCTGGAGTTTCTCGAACTGCAGGCTTGGCGCGATGTGGCTGTTGGTAGCCTGCCTTATGGCCTGCAGAAGCGCGTGGAGCTGGGCCGGGCGTTGATTGCCCAGCCGACGCTATTGCTGCTCGACGAGCCGATGGCCGGGATGAACGCCGAGGAAAAACAGGAGATGAGCCGCTTCATTGCTGACATCAACCGCGATCTCGGCACTACGGTGATCCTGATCGAGCACGACATAAAAGTGGTGATGGGCCTGTCCAGCCATGTGGTGGTGCTGGACTACGGGCGCAAGGTGGGTGACGGCTCGCCGGCCGACGTACAGGCCAACCCTGATGTGATAGCCGCGTACCTGGGGGCAGCGCACTGATGAATTTCTTCCTCGAAACCCTGATCGGTGGCCTGCTCGCCGGCACCATGTATTCGCTGGTAGCGATTGGCTTCGTGCTGATCTACAAGGCCAGCGGCGTGTTCAACTTCGCCCAGGGCGCCATGCTGCTGTTCGCTGCGCTGACCTTCGTCAGCCTGCACCAGCAAGGCCTGCCGTTTGCCGTGGCGCTGGCCATTACCGTGGTAGTAATGATCATCGGCGCGCTGCTGATCGAACGGCTGGTGCTACGGCCACTGGTCAACCGCTCCCAGATCACCTTGTTCATGGCCACGCTGGGCCTGTCATTCATCATCGAAGGGCTCGCCCAGGGGCTGATGGGTGCGCAAGTGCGTGCACTGGACTTGGGTATCGAAGACGTGCCGCTGTTCGTCGGCGACATCATGATCAGCCAGTTCGACCTGGTGGCCGCTGGCGTTTCGGCCGCACTGGTGGCGCTACTGGCGCTGCTGTTCAACCGCACCCGCATCGGTCTGGCCCTGCGGGCGGTGGCCGATGATACCCGCGCCGCGTTGTCGCTGGGCATCAACCTCAACCGTATCTGGCAGGTGGTGTGGGCCGTGGCTGGCGTGGTCGGGCTGGTGGCCGGCCTGCTGTGGGGGGCACGCCAGGGGGTGCAGTTTTCGCTGTCACTGGTGGTGCTCAAGGCCTTGCCGGTATTGATCATCGGCGGTTTCACCTCGATTGGCGGGGCGATAGTCGGCGGCCTGATCGTGGGAGCGGCAGAGAACCTGGCCGAGGCCTACATCGGGCCTTTGATCGGCGGAGGCATCACCCCTTGGTTCGCCTACTTCCTGGCGCTGATCTTCCTCTACATTCGCCCCGCCGGCCTGTTCGGCGACCGGGCCATCGAACGGGTATGACCGCATGACCACGACTGCCGCGCGCCTGACAGCGCGTTTTGACGATGCACCGCTGACCCTGGTGGCCCGCCACCGCCCGTTGGGCCTGGCCCTGTTGTTGCTGGTGGCCTTTGTCGTGTTGCCCTGGCTGGGCAGCGATTACTGGCTTAATGCGATCCTTATTCCGTTCCTGGTGCTGTCGCTGGCCGGCCTTGGCCTGAACCTGCTGACCGGCTACACCGGGCAGACCTCGGTGGGGGCGGCAGGCTTCATGGCGGTGGGGGCCTTTGCCACCTATGGCCTGCTGCTACGTGTGCCGGGGCTGCCGTTGCCGCTAGCACTGCTGGGCGGCGGCCTGATTGCCGGGCTGGTGGGGCTGTTGTTCGGCCTGCCGAGTTCGCGCATCAAGGGCTTCTACCTGATGGTCACTACCCTGGCTGCGCAGTTCTTCCTGGAGTGGGTATTCGCCAAGTTTCCGTGGTTTTACAACTATGCCTCGTCTGGCACCATCAGCGCCCCGCGCCTGGAGCTATTCGGCCATAGCCTGGCCACGCCGGTGGGGCGCTACCTGCTGACCCTCAGTTGCGTGGTGGTGCTGACCTGGGTGGCGCTGAACCTGGTGCGCAGCCAGGTGGGCCGCAACTGGATGGCGATCCGTGACATGGATACCGCCGCTGCAGTCATCGGCATCCAGGTGGAGCGGTACAAGCGCCTGGCCTTTGCTGTCAGCGCGTTCTACCTGGGCATCGCCGGGGCGCTGTGGGCCTTTGCCTACCTGGGCACGGCCAGTGCCGGCAGCTTCGACATCAACCGTTCGTTCCAGATTCTGTTCATCATCATTATCGGCGGCATGGGCAGCATTGCCGGCAACTTCATTGGCGCGGCCTTCATCAGCCTTACGCCGATCCTGCTCAGCCATGCCGGGCAGTGGCTGTTCAACGGCCATGTTGATGCCGGGCAATTGCAGAACCTGCAGAAGATCCTGTTTGGCAGCCTGATCATCTGGTTCCTGGTCAAGGAACCGGAGGGCCTGGTGCGCCTGCTGGGCAACCTGCGTGAACGCATTCGTGTCTGGCCGCTGCGCTTCTGACCCCAAACCAACACCCTCAGGCGCCTTGACCCGGCCACGGGAAAGGAGGTTTCAAACCCTTCACTCAAAAGAACCGAACATGCGTAAAACCTTGCGTCGCCACCTGCTCGCCAGCCTTCTCCTGCTGGGCGCGCCTACCTTGCTGCCGGCTGTTGCCGCAACTGCCGACAACCAGCAATTCGTGCCCATGGCCACTTACCGGGTGGGCGCATACGCCTCCAGCGGTATCCCGTGGTGGGCCGGTGAAATCGACTACTTCCGCTACATCAACGAGGTGGAGGGCGGCATCAACGGCGTCAAGCTCACCTGGCAGGAATGCGAGACCGAATGGAACGTCGACCGCATCGTCGAGTGCTACGAGCGCTACAAGAACGGCCAGGACGGGGCGCCCACGGCGTTCTTCTTCACCCACAGCACGCCAGGCTCGTATGCCTTGATGGAGAAGGGTGCGGCCGACCGCATTCCGCTGATCGACGGCGCGGGCGGGCGTACCGAGTCCACTGACGGCAGCGTGTTCCCCTATGCCTTCCCGCTGTTGCTGAACTACTACGGCCAGGCGTCGGTGGGCATCAACTACATCGCTGAACGCGAGGGTGGTTTCGACAAGCTCAAGGGCAAGAAGATCGTCACCGTCTACCACGACTCGGCCTATGGCCGCGAAACTCAGGCGCCCATGCAACTGCTGGCGCAGAAGTACGGTTTCGAGAATATCCAGATCCCGGTGGCCGACCCGGGCAACGAGCAGTCGGCGCAGTGGCGACAGGTGCGCCAGCTGAAACCAGACTGGGTGTTCCTGCGCACCTGGGGCGTATCGACGCCGGTCGGCATCAAGACGGCAGCGCGCTTTGGTATCCCGGTCGACCACATCATCGGCGACGTATGGGCCGGCTCCGAGGCCGATGTGATCCCGGCCGGCACTGCGGCCAAGGGCTACCAGGCGCTGGCACCCTTCCCGGGCGGCAGCGACTTTGCCATTCACCAGCGCCTGCGCCAGTACATCCTCGACACCGGCAAGAGCGACCTCAAGGACCCGAGCTACTTTGGCAAGGTGTACTACAACATCGGCCTTATCAACGCCGCCATCGCCGTCGAGGCGCTGCGTACCGCCCAAGGCAAGTTTGGCAACCGCCCGCTCAACGGCGAAGAAGCGCGCTGGGGCTTCGAGCACCTGAACATCGACGCGGCACGGCTCAAGGCCATCGGTTTTGAAGGCTTGCTGCCGCCACTGAAGCTTTCCTGCTCCGACCACGAAGGCGGCGGCGCGGCACGTGTACAGCAGTGGGATGGCGAGAAATGGGTACTGGTGACCGACTGGGTGCAGGCCGACCGCGCCACCTTGCGCCCGTTGATCGAGGCCAAGTCGGCCGCCTACGCCAAGGAAAAAGGCATCACGCCGCGCGATTGCGCCAGCGAGCAGTGAACACTCAACAGCAGATCAGGGAAATCACCATGTACGTACCTTTCAAACGCTACGGCGCCACCCTCGGGCTTGCCCTTGGCCTTGCCTCGGCATGGCTGCCGGTGGCCCAGGCCGCCAGCAACGAACAGTTTTTTCCGCTGGCCACCTACCGGGTTGGCGCCTACGCCTCCAGCGGCATCCCGGTTTGGGCCGGGATGATCGACTACCTGCGTTACATCAACGAGGTCGAAGGCGGCATCAATGGCGTCAAGCTGGTCTGGCAGGAATGCGAAACCGAATGGACGGCCGAGAAGGGCATCGAGTGTTACGAGCGCTTCAAGAACGGCCTGAACGGCGCGCCGGTGGCCTTGTACCAGCCTAACGGCGCACCGGCCGCCTACGCCCTGGCAGAAAAGGCCGAGGCCGACAAGATCCCGTTGATCACCCTGGGTTATGGCCGCACTGAAGCCACCGATGGCCGGGTGTTTCCCTACAACTTCCCGGTGATGCTGACCTTTTACAGCGAGGCCTCGGCGTTCATCAATTACGTGGCCGAGCGCGAAGGCGGGTTGGACAAGCTCAAGGGCAAGAAGATTGCCACCGTCTACCACGACTCCGCCTACGGCCGCGAAACCCAAGGGCCGATGGCGTTGCTGGCGCAGAAATACGGCTTCGAGAACATCCAGATCCCGGTAGCCGACCCGGGCAACGAACAGGCTGGGCAATGGCGCCAGGTGCGCCAGCAGAAGCCGGACTGGGTGTTCCTGCGCACCTGGGGTGTGTCCACACCTGTGGCGATCAAGACGGCGGCGCGTTTCGGCTTCCCGGTGGACCGCATTGTCGGTGACATCTGGGCCAGCTCCAACGAAGACGTGTTGCCGGCGGGCGAAGCCGGCAAGGGCTACCTGGCGCTGACGCCGTACCCGGGCGGCGCCGATTTCGACATTCATCAACGCATCCGCAAGTACATCGTCGACACCGGCAAGAGCGACCTCAAAGACCCGAAGAGCTTTGGCAGCGTGTACTACAACTCTGGCCTGGTAAACGCGGCCATCGCCGTCGAGGCGATTCGCGCCGGGCAGAAGAAGTTCGGCAACCGCCCGCTCACGGGCGAGGAAGGGCGTTGGGGCCTGGAACACCTGGACCTGGGCGATGCGCGGCTGAAGGAAATCGGCTTCCTCGGCCTGATGCAGCCGTTGAAGCTGTCGTGCAGCGACCACGAAGGCGGGGGCGCGGCCAAAGTGCAGCAGTGGGATGGCCAGAAGTGGACGCTGGTGACCGACTGGGTACAGGCCGACCGCGCCACCCTGCGCCCATTGATTAATGCCAAGGCAGGTGAGTTTGCCCGCGAGAAAGGCGTTACCCCCCGCGAATGCGCCAAAGACGAGGCCACCCCATGACCCACGCCCCGCTTGCCGCCGAGCACGCCAATGAGTTGCTGGGCGTACAGGATATCGAAGTGATCTACGACAGCGCGATTTTGGCCGTGACCGGGGTTTCACTGCGGGTCGGGCAGGGCGACATTGTCGCCTTGCTGGGCGCCAACGGGGCTGGCAAAAGCACCACGCTCAAGGCCATTTCCGGGTTGCTGCAAGCCGACCGTGCGCGGGTGAGCCGTGGGCGTATCCGCTTCCAGGGCCAGGACACCGCCGGCATCGCGGCCAACCGCCTGGCGGCCCAAGGCATTGTGCATGTGCTGGAGGGGCGACACGTGTTCGCCCACCTCACCATCGAGGAGAACCTGCGCACTGGTGGCTTTCTGCGCAAACCGGCTCGGCACGAACTGGAGCAGGCGCTGGAGCGTATCTACGGCTGGTTTCCACGCCTGAAGACCAAGCGCAAGACCCCGGCCGGGCTGACCTCGGGCGGCGAGCAGCAGATGCTGGCCATCGGTCGAGCGCTCATGACCCAGCCAAAGCTGGTGTTGCTGGACGAGCCATCGATGGGGCTGGCGCCGATCATCGTCGAGGAGATCTTCGATATCGTCGCCCAACTCAATGCCAAGGAAGGCATGAGCTTTCTGGTGGCCGAGCAGAACATCAACGTTGCCCTGCGCCATGCCGACTATGCCTACATTCTGGAGAACGGACGGGTGGCGGGTGAGGGGGCTGCTGACGAGCTGGCTGCGCGCGAAGACCTGCGGCACTTCTATCTGGGGGGCAAAGCTGACTAAGCACCCTGCAGCTGGACACGATCTTTTTCAGGAGCGGCCTTGTGTCGCGAAAGGGCGCTCCTGCACACGCCTTGTGCAACCTTCTGTATGAAGTGCAACAGCAACTGAACAATTTGCCTGCAAGGCACAATTCTCTGGACTGAAAAATATTTATAACTATATGAAATATATAGATTTTATGAGTGGCATGGTTATTGGAGTAGCAGGGCGTCCCCGCCCCGGCGGGGTTATCCAACTCATAAGGACGTTCCGCCATGCGCTCGCGCAATTACCCACCCGTCACCCTTGCCCTGGCCATCGGCCTGACCACTCCAGCCTTCGCCGAAGACGATGGTTTCCTCGACGGCACTCAACTGCAAATCATCAACCGCAACTATTTCTTCAGCCAGGATTACCGCAACGGCGATTTCACCCGTAACCCCAACACCGGCGAACGTCAGAGCCAGCACCGCGAATGGGGCCACGGCATCATCGCCAACCTGCAGTCGGGTTTCACTCAGGGCACGGTCGGCGTGGGCTTGGATGTGCAAGGCCTGGTTGGCCTGAAGCTCGACGGTGGCAATGGCACGGTGGGTAATGGCGTGGGCGTACCAGGCATCGTCTCGCGCTCGGGCAGCAACTTTGATGGTGAGCCCAAGGATGCCTACGGCAAGGTCGGTGTTGCGCTGAAGGCACGCGTGCTGGATACCGAATTGCGCTACGGCGATGTCAGCCCAACCAGCCCGGTGCTGCATGCCAGCGACATCCGCCTGCTGCCGCAGACCCTGCGCGGCTTCATGTTCAACGACCACTCGCTGCAAGGCCTGAGCCTGCAGGGTGGCAAGCTGGAGTCCAGCAGCGACCGTAACGCCAGCAACCATCGGGGCGACCTCGGCACCGTGTACGCTGGGCGGCTGAAGGGCGCCAATGATGTGGTGTACCTGGGCGGCGACTACCGCTTCAACGAGCAGTGGAACCTGCGCCTGCACGCCAGCCGCCTGGACGATGTGTGGAACCAGCAGTTTTTCAACGTCGACTACGTGCAGCCATTGGGCGACAGCCTGGCCCTGAAGGCCGGCCTGGATTACTACCGCACCCGCGACAGCGGCCAGGCGCTGGCCGGCAAGATCGACAACGATTCATGGAGCGTGCATGCCGGCATCAACGCAGGCGGGCATGGCTTCAAGCTGTCGTATACGCGCATCGATGGCGATACGCCGTTCGACTATGTGTGGAACACCTATGACATCCAGCTGGACGCGGCATCGCAGGTATCCGACTTCAATAACCCCAACGAACGGGCCTGGGAAGCGCGCTACGACTACAACTTTGCCGTGCTCGGCCTGCCTGGGTTGTCGCTCACCGCACGCTACGTGCGCGGCAGCGATATCGACGGCACCCGCGCCGGTGGCGCCTACAGCTACTTCAACGGCATCGAGGATGGCCGCCACTGGGAGCGCAACCTGTGGGTGCGCTACGTGGTGCAGGGTGGGCCGGCCAAGAACCTGTCGTTCAACGTGATGCAGGCCACCCACCGGGTGGGCGGGGGGCATACCGCTGAGGCCAACGTCGACGAGCTGCGGGTGATCGTCGAGTACCCGATGGATATCAGCCTTTGAGTGGTCCTGGCGAACTGTTGGCCGGGCAACAGGCAATCTGCAGTTTGTCGGCCTCAAGGCTTTCCGAATGATCAATGTTTTTATCTAACAGACTGAATTTAAAGGTTTTATCAGATTGGCACAGGTTCTGCTGAACTGCTGTGGAACCTGTATTGCATGGAGCTGCACATGACGACTCTTTCACCCATATCCAGCTTGCCCCCGCAGGCCCGTTCGGCGCCACGGCGCGTCGCCCATATCATCCGCAGCGATGCCGAAGCCATCGAAGTCGCCCAGCGTCTGGCCGAGGATTTTGCCCAGGAAGCGGCCTTGCGCGACCGTGAGCGGCGTTTGCCATGGGACGAGCTTGATCGCTTTTCCGACAGTGGCCTGTGGGCGATCACCGTGCCCAAGGAGTTCGGCGGCGCGGGCGTGTCCTACGCCACCCTCAGCGAAGTGATTGCGACCATTTCGGCGGCCGATTCGTCACTCGGTCAGTTGCCACAAAACCACTTTGGCGTGCTCAGCAACCTGCGCCTGACCGGCAGCGAAACGCAGAAGCGCAACTACTTCGCCAAGGTGCTGCAGGGCTACCGTTTCGGTAATGCCTTTTCCGAATCGCGCGGCCAGTATGTGACCACCTTCCAGACGCAAATCCGCGTCACCGGCGACAACGCCGTGATCGACGGCGAGAAGGCGTACTGCACCGGTGCCCTGTTTGCCCATATCGTTCCTGTTGCCGGCGTCGATGAAGCGGGGCGACCGCATATTGCTTTTGTCCCTCGCGATGCAGCAGGCCTGACCGTGATCGACAGTTGGGACGGCTTCGGCCAGCGCATTACCGCCAGCGGCCAGGTGCGCCTCGACGGCGTGCAGGTGCCGGCGGCCGATGTTATACCGGCCTGGAAGGCCTACGACCAGCCCACTGCCGATGGCCCGATCTCGCAGATTATCCAGGCCGCAGTGGATACCGGTATCGCCCGTGGCGCCTTCGCAGCAACCTTGCAGGTGGCCCGCCAGGCACGACCGTGGGCCGACAGCGGCCTGCAGCATGGCTGGCAGGACCCGCTGAGCCAGGCGCTGATTGGCGAACTGGCCTGGCGCCTGCAAGCGGCCGAAGCCATCCTGCGCCGTGCTGCGCAGGCCGTGGACCTGGCTGTAGCCCAGCCTGACGAAGAGCACGTGGCTCAGGCCTCGGTGGTCGTCGGCCAGGCCAAGGTGCTGTCCACGGCCATTTCGCTGGAGGCTTCCAGCCGCCTGCTGGAACTGGGTGGCACGCGCAGTGTATCGGCCAGCCAAGGGCTGGACCGCTTCTGGCGCAATGCCCGCACCCACACCCTGCACGATCCGGTGCGCTGGAAGTACCACTTGGTCGGCAATCAACTGCTCAACGGCATCAAGCCGCAACGTCACGCCTGGAACTGAGGAGGTGCACATGTCCAATACCCATTCCCATGGCAGGGGCGACCTGGCTCATGCCCGCGAGGTCGAAGCGGCCTTGCTTGAGTACTTGCGTGGGCACAGTGCCCGCCATGAAACCCTGGTAATTGCCACGGTGGGCGAGGTGCGCATTGCTATTGATGCCGCCGATGCATTGCTGGAGCGGGCAGATGATTCGCAGGCGTCAGCGATTGCTTTTCGGTTGGCAGCTGCCGAAGGCGCTCGGCTAGCTGGCCAGGCGTATTTCGAGTTGGCCGGTCGTAGCTTGGCACGGCCTGAGGTGAGCGGTGGTGAGCCTGTGCTGGCAACCCAACGGCGGTTGCTGGGGGATCACTACCTCAATGGTGCGGCGTTGGCTGATGGATTGGGGTAGCCGCTGATAGTGCCGGGGCTGCTTTGCAGCCTCTGTGGGAGCGGGTTCACCCGCGAAGAATACGACGCGGTGCATGGCACCGGCTTTGCCGGTGTTCGCGGGTGAACCCGCTCCCACAATGTGCGCGCTGCGCTTGCGATCACTGTTTCATGACCGCCAGCACAGCGCTGGTTTCAGGACTGCTTGGCACCCCCTCCAATCTGCCACACATACGGCGGTTCAGTACCGTTCACATGCCAGTCACCGACAATACGCTCCTTGTAGATCACCGGGTTGTGCGAAGCCGCCGTGCGGGCATTGCGCCAGTGGCGGTCTAGCTGCCGGCTGGTGCTGGTGGTGGAAGCACCCAAGGCATTGAACAGGTCGCTGGTGGCGCGCAGTACCAGATCGATAGCCGCCACCTGGGCCTGGGCCGACTCCAGCTCTGCAACCACATTGGCCTGTTGTTCAGCCGCCGGGTCATTGGCAAAGCGCGCCAGGTAAGCCTGTTGGCTAGCCTCGGCAGCGCGCAGGGTTGCGGCTTCGGCGGCATACACCTGGCCAGAGGCCTTGCCGATCACTTGCAGCACCTGCGGGTCCTCGCTGACGGCCGCGCCGCTACCATGGCTGAACACTCGGGTGCGCTTGCGGGTTTCGTGGCTGAAATCCCGCACGGCGGCGCGCCCGGAGCCGGCGATGACGGCCAGCAGCACCAGTTGGTAAAACGCTGTCTGATATTTGAAGCGGGTGGCGAAGTCGATGATGTTCTCTTCCTCGACCACGGCATTCTCGAATACCGAGGTACCGCTGCCAGTGGTGCGCTGGCCGAACCCGTCCCAATCATCGCTTTGGCGGATGCCTGGCTGTTGGGTGCGGATGGCCGCAATCACGTCGGCACCGGTGTCGTCGCGGCGGGCGAACAGGTCGATCCAGTCGGAGAACAGGCTGCCAGTGCTGTAGTACTTGGTGCCGTTGACCACCCACTGCTCACCCTGGCGCGAAACGCGGGTGATCACATCGCCAATCTTCACCGCGCCGATTTCGGTCCACGCGCAGCCCACCAGGTCGCCTGCAACAAAGCGTTTGAACCACACATCCTGTGGCGCGCTGGCGTGGGCGTTGAGGCGGTCTTCAACGAAGGCGAAATGGCCGCGCAGGGCTTGCGGCACATTGGAGTCGGCTTCGGCCAGCTCGATCAGCAACTGGAACAACTGCGGCAAGGACGCACCGGCGCCGCCGTGTTCGACGGGCACGCGCACGGCGCCGAAGCCGGCTTCTTTCAGCCACTGGATGGGCTCGTAGGGCAGGGTGCGGTTGCGCTCGCGCTCCACACTGGTTTCGGCGATGCGGACGAAGATCGGCCGGAAACGGGCGGCGAGGGTGGCGTAGTCGGTGCCTTTGACGGGGTTGGGCAAGTGCGATTGGTGAGCGGTCATTGGAAATCTCCGGGTACGTGAAGGGCAGCGTGATGTACCGGTGATTGCACAGGTCGTGCCGGGCTATGGAAGGCCCGTGGTGCGGGGCTGCAGCGCTATTGCGGGCTTTTTGCCGGTGTGGTGGCGCAGGGCAGATTGTTGAAGGGATGTAGGCTGGGCAACAGTTGCAAGCCTGCGGTACGCCGGCAAGAGCTGCATGGATTTCTTTGTAACGCCAGCTTCCCGCCATCGCTTGCCTGACTTAATATACCCGCCAGTACAAATATTCGAAGTGCCCTCCGCGAAAGGATTCATCATGTTGCGCCATGCCTTGTCCATCGCTTTGCCCGCCGCCGCCGCCCTGCTTCTGGCGGCCTGTGGCCAGGAAGCCGCCCCGCCTGCCGCGCCACGCCCGGCGCTAGTGGTGCAGCCGCAGCCGGCCGAAGCCTCTGCCGACAGTTACCCCGGTGAAGTGCGGGCGCGCTTCGAGCCGGAACTGGCTTTCCGCATTGGCGGCAAGGTCAGCAAACGCCTGGTCGAGGAGGGGCAAAGGGTCAAGGCCGACCAGCCGCTGGCCGAGCTGGACCCGCAGGACGTGCGCCTGCAACTGGAGGCCAACCGTGCCCAACTGGCGGCCGCCGAGGCCAACCTGTCGCTGGTGCGCGCCGAGCGCGACCGCTATCAGAAGCTGCTGGACCGGCAGATGGTCAGCCACTCCCAGTACGACAATGCTGAAAACCTCTACCGCGCAGGCCAGGCCCGCCTGAAGCAGGCCAAGGCCGAATTCGATGTGGCTGGCAACCAGGCCGAATACGCCGTGCTGCGTGCGCCACAGGCCGGGGTAATTGCCAAGCGCCAGGTGGAAGTGGGCCAGGTGGTCGCCGCCGGGCAGACCGTGTTCACCCTCGCCGCCGATGGCGAGCGGGAGGTGGCCATCAGCTTGCCGGAGCAGCAGTTCGCCCGCTTCGCCGTGGGCCAGGCGGTAAGTGTGGAGCTGTGGTCGCACCCGCAGGAGCGCTTCCAGGGGCGCATCCGCGAGCTGTCGCCGGCCGCCGACCCGCGCTCGCGCACGTTCGCGGCGCGCATCGCCTTCACCACAGCGGCAACACCGGCCGAGTTGGGCCAGAGTGCACGGGTGTTCATCGCCCATGAAGGGCTGATCCCACTGGCGGTGCCGTTGTCGGCCGTTACTGCAGAAAACGGCCAGGCCTATGTCTGGCGGGTGAACAAGGACAGCCGACTGGAGCGGGCAGTGGTGCGCCTGGGGGCGTATGGCAGCGAAAGTGTGCCGGTGCTGGAAGGCATTGCCCCGGGTGACTGGGTGGTTGCCGCTGGCGGCCATGTACTGCGCGAGGGCCAGGAGGTACGCCCCGTGGACCGCAGCAACCGCGTCGTGAACCTGACGGCCAAGGAGTAAGTCCCGATGGGTTTCAACCTTTCTGCCTGGGCGCTGCGCAACCGCCAGATCGTCCTGTTCCTGATGATCCTGCTGGCAGCCATTGGCGCCATGTCTTACACCAAGCTCGGCCAGAGCGAGGACCCGCCGTTCACCTTCAAGGCCATGGTCATTCGCACCTTGTGGCCGGGTGCCACAGCCGAAGAAGTGTCGCGTCAGGTGACCGAGCGCATCGAGAAGAAGCTGATGGAAACCGGTGAGTACGAGAAGATTGTCTCGTTCTCCCGCCCCGGTGAATCGCAGGTTACCTTCATGGCCCGCGACTCGCTGCATTCCAAGGACATTCCCGAGCTGTGGTACCAGATCCGCAAGAAGGTCGCGGACATTCGCCACACCTTGCCACCAGAAATCCAGGGGCCGTTCTTCAACGACGAGTTCGGCACTACCTTCGGCAACATTTATGCGCTGACTGGCGAAGGTTTTGACTATGCCGTGCTCAAGGACTACGCCGACCGCATCCAGATCCAGCTGCAACGGGTCAAGGACGTGGGCAAGGTCGAGCTGATCGGCCTGCAGGACGAGAAGGTCTGGATCGAACTGTCCAACCTCAAGCTGGCCACCCTCGGTGTGCCCCTGGAAGCCGTGCAGCAGGCCCTGCAGGAACAGAACGCGGTCAGCACTGCCGGTTTCTTCGAAACCCCCAGCGAGCGCCTGCAACTGCGCGTGAGCGGGCGCTTCGACAGTGTCGAGCAGATTCGTCAGTTCCCGATTCGCGTGGGTGACCGTACCTTCCGCATCGGTGATGTCGCCGAAGTGCACCGTGGCTTCAATGACCCGCCCGCACCGCGCATGCGCTTCATGGGCGAGGATGCCATTGGCCTGGCGGTGTCGATGAAGGACGGCGGCGACATCCTGGTACTGGGCAAGGCCCTGGAAGGCGAGTTCGAACGGCTGGCGCACAACCTGCCGGCCGGCATGGAGCTGCGCAAGGTCTCGGACCAGCCGGCGGCGGTCAAGGCGGGTGTGGGCGAGTTCGTCCAGGTGCTGGTCGAGGCGCTGGTCATCGTGTTGCTGGTGAGCTTCTTCTCGCTGGGCCTGCGTACCGGCCTGGTAGTGGCACTGGCCATTCCGCTGGTGCTGGCCATGACCTTTGCCGCCATGCATTACTTTGGCATCGGCCTGCACAAGATCTCCCTCGGCGCACTGGTACTGGCCCTGGGCTTGCTGGTGGACGACGCGATCATCGCCGTGGAAATGATGGCGATCAAGATGGAGCAGGGCTACGACCGCCTGAAGGCGGCCAGCTATGCCTGGACCAGCACGGCCTTCCCGATGCTCACTGGCACCCTGATTACGGCAGCAGGCTTTTTGCCGATTGCCACTGCGGCCTCCAGTACTGGCGAATACACCCGTTCGATCTTCCAGGTGGTGACCATTGCCTTGCTGACCTCGTGGGTAGCGGCCGTGGTGTTCGTGCCTTATCTGGGCGAGCGACTGCTGCCGGACCTGGCCAAGCTGCATGCTGCCCGCCATGGCAAGGACGGCCACGCACCAGACCCGTATGCCACGCCGTTCTACCAGCGCGTGCGGCGGGTTGTGGAATGGTGCGTACGGCACCGCAAGACGGTGATCCTGCTGACCATTGCCGCTTTTGTCGGCAGCATCCTGTTATTCCGCTTCGTGCCTCAGCAGTTCTTCCCGGCCTCGGGGCGCCCAGAGCTGATGGTCGACCTGAAGCTGGCCGAAGGTGCTTCGCTGGCAAACACCGCCGAGCGGGTCAAACAACTCGAAGCGCTGCTCAAGCAGCAGGACGGCATCGATAACTATGTGGCCTACGTGGGCACCGGTTCGCCGCGCTTCTACCTGCCGCTGGACCAGCAACTGCCGGCCGCCAGCTTTGCCCAGTTCGTGGTGCTGGCCAAGTCGATGGAAGACCGCGAGCGCCTGCGCAGTTGGCTGATCAGCACTGTTGACCAGCAGTTCCCCGACCTGCGTGCCCGGGTTACCCGCCTGGAAAACGGCCCGCCCGTGGGTTACCCGGTACAGTTCCGGGTAACCGGCGAGCACATCGAGAAGGCCCGTGCGCTGGCCCGTGAAGTGGCTGACAAGGTGCGCGAGAACCCCCATGTGGTGAACGTGCACCTGGACTGGGAAGAGCCGAGCAAGGCAGTGTTCCTGGAGATCGACCAGGACCGTGCCCGCGCCCTGGGCGTGAGCACTGCGCACTTGTCCAGCTTCCTGCAAAGCTCGTTGACCGGCACCACGGTCAGCCAGTACCGCGAGGACAACGAGCTGATCGAGATACTGCTGCGTGGTACCCAGCAGGAGCGCGGCGATCTGGGTAACCTCGGCAGCCTGGCACTGCCCACCGACAATGGCCAGAGCGTGGCGCTGTCGCAGGTGGCGACCCTGGAGTATGGCTTCGAGGAAGGCATCATCTGGCACCGCAACCGCTTGCCGACCGTGACCGTGCGCGCCGATATCTACGACAAGGAGCAACCGGCCACGCTAGTGAAACAGATCGAACCGACCTTGCGGGAGATACGCGCCAAATTGCCGGATGGCTACCTGCTGGAGGTGGGTGGCACGGTGGAGGATTCCGAGCGCGGGCAGAAGTCGGTGAATGCCGGCATGCCGTTGTTCATCGTGGTGGTGCTGAGCTTGCTGATGATCCAACTGCGCAGCTTCTCGCGCACGGTGATGGTGTTCCTCACCGCGCCGCTGGGCCTGATTGGCGTGACCCTGTTCCTGCTGGTATTCCGCCAGCCGTTCGGCTTTGTTGCGATGCTTGGCACCATTGCCCTGGCGGGCATGATCATGCGCAACTCGGTGATTCTGGTAGACCAGATCGAACAGGACATCGCGGCGGGGATGGAGCGTTGGCAGGCGATCATCGAGGCCACGGTACGGCGCTTCCGGCCGATCGTGCTGACCGCGCTGGCGGCGGTGCTGGCGATGATCCCGTTGTCGCGAAGCGTGTTCTACGGGCCGATGGCGGTGGCGATCATGGGGGGCTTGATCGTGGCCACCGTGCTGACCTTGCTGTTCCTGCCAGCGTTGTATGCGGCGTGGTTCAGGGTGAAGAAGGGCTGACGGCCGGCGGGGAGGGCTTTTGCCCTCCATTCGCGGGCAAGCCCGCTCCTACACAGCGAATGGGCCGCCAAGCGGCCCCGGTTGAATCACAGGGCGCCGAAGACCTTCTTGGCCAGGCTGGTAGCCGCTGCCGCCGGGTTCTGGCGAATGCTTTGCTCCTGCTTGCCGATCATCTCGAACAGGCCATCCAGCGCCTTTTCGGTCACGTAGTTCTCGATATTGGCGTCATCCTTGACCAGCCCCAGGCCTTTGGCCTGAGCGGCAAAGGCATTGTACTGCTGGGCCACGCCAACCTTGTCGGTGGCCTGCTTGACGATTGGCAGGAACTTGGCGCGGATCTGCTCGCGGCTGCTTTTGTTCAGGTACTGGGTGGCCGAGTCGTCACCGCCGCTGAGAATGCCCTTGGCATCGGTTACGCTCATGTTCTTCACGGCATCGACCAGAATGGCCTGGGCCTGTGGTACGGCGGCCTCTGCGGCCTTGTTCATGCTGGTCTCCAGGGCTTCGACCTGTTCACCCTTGCCGAACATTTTCATCGCCTTGGCCGCCTTGCCCAGGTTACCCGGCAGTTCGATGCGCACGTCCGGGTTGTTGCTGAAGCCGCCCGGGGTGCTCAGTTGCTTGACGGCCAGTTGCGCACCTTGGGTCAGGGCGTCTTTCAGGCCACCGGTGGCGTCCTTCTGGCTCAGGTCGCCCAGCGACAGGGCCAGGGCGCTGGCCGACAGCAGCAGGCCGGCGCACAGGGTGGTGAAGCGCAGGGAAGTGCGGATCATGAAGCTTTCCTTGTAAACAGATGAATACGGGTATCAGCGAACCTGATCGACCTTGACGCGTACGGGCTGCGGGTCACTGCCGTCGAGCATGACACCGTGGTGTTCGGTATTGATGAACAGCAGCTTGCCGTCCAGCTCGATGCGCGCGCTTACCGCATAGCGGTGGCCGGGCTTGACCTGGCTCGGGTCGTAGGTGAGGTGGAACGGTAGCGGCACGTTACCTTTGACCGGGCCGGCTTGGCGGGCCAAGGTCACTGCCGGTGCGTCCATCAGCGACACGTCCTGCAATTCCACGCTCAGGGTGGCGGCAGGCGGCAGGGCAATGCGCTGCAGGTAGAAGACTTCGCCATCCAGGCTGGCCTGGTTGGACGGGGTTTGGCTGGAACAGGCTGCAAGCAGGGATGCGCAACACAGCATAAAGAGCTTTTTCATGGAATCTCCGGTGTCCTTGGAGCTGGCTTGTGGCCAACCCCAGGGACTTTAGCGGATTTTCCCGCTTGGGTGGTCAAACCATGCGGTTGCCACCGTGTATGCCAGCAGTACTTGTCCTCACGTCCTCCACGGTGACACGCTCGGTCCCCGGCAGCTCATTCAGGTTGATCAGGTACTGGTTGGTATTGATGTAAAGCAGCCGGTCGCCATCCTCGATACGTGCGGCAAGTGCGTAGAAATGCCCTTGCTTGACCTGCCTGCTGTCGAAGCTCAACTGCACGTTGATTGGCATCACGCCGCCACAGCGCAGTTGCATTTCGGCAATGGATATTGCGGGTGCATCCTGCAGTGAGACGTCGAGAAGGCGCAGTTTTACCAGGCCCGACGCTGGCAGTGTATTGTTGCCGGAGGATGTGATTTCGACATTGAACGACTTGATCTGACTCATAGCTGAAACTCCTGAAGAAGGGGGGGATGATGTGGCTGTTCATCGTGAGCCTTCTCCAGGCGTTGACGCAGGCTGAAGCCTTTGCCTCAGTGCCATGCACGATGCTTACCCCTGGGCGGTATCCACGGGTTCATCGCGGTGCAGTGCCACTTGGCGGATCGACAGGCGCAACTCGGCTGACAGCACACGCTTGGCCACGCCTTCGGCCAGTTCCCCGAGCTTGTCGTGGTAACCCAGCTTGCCTTGCGCATCGGCCTGCAGCACGCCTTGCTGCAGCAGGGTCTGGATGAAGTGGCGGAACAGCGTCTTGTCGAAGAATTCCGGGGCGTTCAGGCCGTGCAGGATCGACAGGCGCTGGGCCATCATCACGCACAGGTCTTCCAACTCTTCGGCGCTCAGGCTGTTCTGGCCGCTGTTGAGCAATAGCGAGGTGGCCATGTAGAAGCGCTGCAGGGTCTGGGTGATGGTGCGGGCAAGCAGGGTCAGCAGCACGAACTGGCGCGAGCTGGGTGCCGGGCGCACGTAAACGTCGTTGTCCTGACGCAGCAGGCCTTGCTCGACCAGCGCCGCCAGCCATTGGTCGATTACCTCGTCCAGCTGCTCTGGCGACCAGCGCAGGAACAGCTCGGCCTGCAGGTACGGGTACAGCGCGTGCACGTACTGGCCCAGCAGTTCACGGCTCATGCGTGAGCTGCTGAGGAAGAAGCTGGCCAGCAGTGCCGGCAGGGCAAAGATGTGCAGCACATTGTTGCGGTAGTAGGTCATCAGCACCGCGTTGCCTTCATCCAGGTACAGGATGCGGCCCAGGGCGTCCTTCTGCTCAGCGACCAGGTTCATGCTGCGTACATGTTCGATCAGCGCTTTGCCGTCGCCCTCGGGCAGGGTGGTGTGCGGTGAGTACGGCACCTGGCGCAACAGGGCCAGGTACAGGTCGAGCACCCGGGTCAGGGCGCGTTCGTCCAACGCCATGCGGCTGGTAGACAGCAGGGCCAGGCCTACCAGGTTGACCGGGTTGATTGCGGCTGCCTCATTGAGGTGGCGGGCGACGGTCTCGCCCAGGCGGGCAGTGGTAGCGTTGAGCCAGTCGGGGCGGTACTGCGGGCCGTGGTCCTGTTCACGCCAGCCGGGCTGCTGCTGGTCGAGGAAACCGGCCAGGCGGATTGGCTCGCCAAAGTTGACGTAGACCTGGCCAAAGCGCTGCTTGAGCGCGCCGAACACCTTGAAAATGTCGAGCACCGACTCTTTCTTCTTGCTGGCACCGCGCAGTTCGCCGAGGTAGGTACGGCCTTCGAGCACGCGTTCGTAGCCGATGTACACCGGCACGAACACGATCGGTGTGCGCGACGAGCGCAGGAAGCTGCGCAGGGTGATGGCCAGCATCCCGGTGCGAGGTTGCAGCATGCGCCCGGTGCGCGAGCGGCCACCTTCGACGAAGTATTCGACCGGGAACCCCTTGGTGTACAGGGTGTGCAGGTACTCGTTGAATACTGCGGTGTACAGCGGGTTGCCCTTGAACGTGCGGCGCATGAAAAACGCGCCGCCGCGCCGAAGCAGGTTGCCCACCACTGGCATGTTGAGGTTGATGCCCGCCGCCACGTGTGGCGGGGTGAGGCCGTTGCGGAACAGCAGGTACGACAGCAGCAGGTAGTCGATGTGGCTGCGGTGGCACGGTACGTAGATCACTTCGTGGCCGGGGGCGATGCCTTGCACCTGCTCGATGTGGTTGACCTTGATGCCGTCGTAGATCTTGTTCCAGAACCAGCTGAGCACCACTTCGAGGAAGCGGATGGCGGTGTAGGTGTAATCCGAGGCGATCTCGTTGCCGTAGCGCAGTGCCTGGGCTTCGGCCTTGGCCAATGGCAGGTTCTCGCGTTGCGCCTCGTCGGCGATGGCCTGGCGGACCTGCGGGGCGTGGATCAAGCCCTTGACCAAGTTGCGCCGGTGCGAGATGTCCGGGCCGATGACAGCCGTCTTGAGGTTGCGAAAATGCACGCGCATCAGGCGCTGGGCCATGCGCACCGTGCGTTCGTGGCCCTTGTTGTGCTGCACCAGTTCGCGCAGGTGGATAGGGGCGGAGAACTGCACCCGCGTCTTGCGCCCCAGGATCAGTACGGTCAACAGGCGACGCAGGCGCCCGGTAACCGCCCAGCTGTCGGCAAACAGCAGTTTCCAGGGGCTGGACTCACTGGCCGGGGTCTGGCCCCAGAACACGCTGACCGGAATGATCTGGGCATCTTCTTCGGCGTGCTGGGTGACGGCAGCCACCAGGCGTTCCAGTGTGGGCGGGGCGCCGCTCTTGTCCAGGCGGCCAAGCCAGTCCGGGTCGGGGGTCAGGTAGAAGAATGCAGCCGGTTCCTGCAACGGCCCGACCGCTACAGGCAGGACCGGGCGCGGCAGCCCTGCCTTGGTGCACTCGTGGTCGAGTACGGCCAGGTCGGTGAGCGCCGGTGATGGCAAGGCATAGAACACTGGCCGGCTACGGTCCAGGTTCAACGACATGGAGGACTGGTTGATGGTCTCGGAGCGCACCCACAGGTACAACAGGCGACGCAGGGCGCCGAAAATCAGGCGGCGCAGGGGGGAACGGGTCATGGGGTGTGTGCCCTGGGTGTGATGTTCAGGTGAGTATCCAGCTATTTAGTCTGCCGTATGTGCGGAAGTTCAGCAAAAATCGGCCAACTGCAGGACCGTCATCAATTTTTTTTGTTCTGTGTCATATACTCGGCCTGCCACTTGCAGGATATTTCGGCAAGCGGCGTTGGCACGGGGCAGGTGAGCCCATGCCTGCAAGGCGATCTTCACAATAAAAATCCGGAGTAGTTCAGATGTCGTCTCGTGAGACTGGGAATGTAAAGTGGTTCAACGATGCCAAGGGTTATGGCTTCATTCAGCGCGAAGGTGGTGCGGATGTGTTCGTCCACTATCGGGCGATCCGCGGTGAGGGGCATCGTACCCTGGTCGAAGGGCAGCGGGTGGAATACGCCTGCGTGCAAGGCCAGAAAGGCCTGCAAGCCGAAGACGTAGTGGGCCTCTGAGCCTCTAGTTTCAAGCCGTAGGAGCGGGCTTGCCCGCGAAGCAGCCACCACGGTGCCCGGCACGGGCATAGCCCGTGTTCGCGGGTAAACCCGCTCCTACAGAAACGAACAACGCCTCAGTTTCATGAGGTACGCCAGGTGATTTCCTCCTCACCGTCGGCGCTGATGCGCACCCAGCGGTCGGCATCTTCTTCCCCATCTTCCTCCACCCAGCCACCCGGCGCGCAGCGCACTTCCACACCCAGTGCGGCGAATGCGGCGCGGGCGCAAGCCACGTCATCGGCCCACGGCGTCTGGTCGCTTTCCAGGTACAGGCTGTTCCATTTCCCTACAGCCTTCGGTAACCAAGTGACCGGAATGTTACCGGCCTGGCATTTGAAGGTATGGCCTTTCTGCTTCCATTCGCTGCACGGGCCGATTGCCTGGGCAAGCCAGTCGGCAATCTGCTTGTGGTCGACGTCGGCGTCCTTCAGGTAGATCTCGATATCAGGTTGGCGCATAAGGGCTCCGGGTGTGCTCAGTCTTGGCGCACGAAATAGTCATAACGCATGGAAACCGTCACCTCGAACGGCTCGGGCTGGTCGATCACCCGCGCACGTTTTTCAGCGCTGGCGCGCCAGCCGTGCGGGGTCATGGCCAGCAGGTCGGCGCGGGCCTTGGGCTCGGCCAGGCTCAGGCGGAACTCGAGGGTTTCGCTGTGGGCATGGGCCATGCCTTCGGGCACCAGGGCCAGGTGTTTGTCATCGGCATAAGGGCGCACTTCATCGTAGAGCACTTCGCGCAGTTCCATCAGGTGGCCGCTGGTCGGGCCAACCCGCATCAGGCCACCGCCAGGGCTGAGCAAGCGCTTGGCTTCGGCCCAGTCCAGCGGGCTGAATACGCTGGCGATGAACTGGCAGCTGGCGTCGGCCAGCGGCACGCGGGCCATGCTGGCAACCATCCAGGTAACCGCCGGGGCGCGGCGGCAGGCACGCTTGACCGCCTCGCGGGAAATATCCAGGGCGTAGCCGTCGGCGGCGGGCAGGGCCTGGGCGAGCTGCGCGGTGTAGTAACCCTCGCCGCAGCCGATGTCCAGCCAGGCACCGGGCTGGCGCTCGGCGGCCAGCTCGGCCAGGCGACGGGCCACAGGTGCATAGTGGCCGCCGTCGAGAAAGTCGCGGCGGGCCTCGACCATGGCCTGGTTGTCACCCGGGTCGCGGCTGTTCTTGTGCTGCACCGGCAGCAGGTTCAGGTAACCCTGGCGGGCGCGGTCGAAGCGGTGGCCTGCGGGGCAGGCGACGCCGTTTTCGAGCCGGCTCAGTGGTGCCTGGCAAAGAGGGCAGGCGAGCATCAGGCGAGCAACCGGACCAGGGTCTGGTAGTAGACTTCAGTCAGCAGGTCGAGGTCGCTGGCCAGAATCCGCTCGTCCACCTGGTGGATGGTGGCGTTGACCGGGCCCAGTTCAACCACCTGGGTGCCCATGGTGGCGATGAAGCGGCCATCGGAAGTGCCGCCGCTGGTCGATGGCTGCGTATCGCGGCCGGTGACGCCCTTGATACTGGCCGCCACTGCGTCCAGCAGTTCGCCCGGTTCGGTGAGGAACGGCAGGCCCGACAGCGCCCAGTCGATCGACCAGTCCAGTTCATGCTTGTCGAGAATCGCCGACACCCGCGCCTGCAGGCCTTCGACGGTGGACTCGGTAGAGAAGCGGAAGTTGAACAGCGCGCTCAGCTCGCCCGGGACCACGTTGGTGGCGCCGGTGCCGGAGTTGAGGTTGGAGATCTGGAAGCTTGTCGGCGGGAAGAACGCATTGCCTTCGTCCCAGTGCTCGGCGGCCAGTTCGGCCAGCGCTGGTGCAGCCAGGTGGATCGGGTTGCGCGCCAGGTGCGGGTAGGCCACATGGCCTTGCTTGCCGCGCACGGTCAGTTTGGCGCCCAGCGAGCCACGGCGGCCGTTCTTGACCACATCACCCAGCAGGTTGGTGCTGGACGGCTCACCGACGATGCACCAGTCCAGGCGCTCGTTGCGTGCTTTCAGGCGTTCGACCACTGCCTTGGTGCCGTGGTGGGCCGGGCCTTCCTCGTCGCTGGTGATCAGGAAGGCGACCTTGCCGCGGTGGTTCGGGTAGTCCTGCACGAAGCGCTCGCTGGCGATCACCATGGACGCCAGGCTACCTTTCATGTCGGCGGCGCCGCGACCGCAGAGCATCCCATCGGCGTCGATCAGCGCCTCGAACGGCTCATGCTGCCACTGCTGTACCGGGCCGGTGGGCACCACGTCGGTGTGGCCGGCGAAGCACAGCACAGGGCCATCCTGGGTGCCGTGAGTCGCCCAGAAGTTATCGACGTCTTCAATGCGCATTGGCTCCAGCTGGAAGCCCACGGCGCCCAGACGGTTCATCATCTGTGCCTGGCAGTCGGCGTCGACGGGGGTGACCGAGGGACGACGGATCAGGTCGCAGGCCAGTTTAAGGGTAGGCGAGAGCTCGGCAGGGGCCGTCATGGGGAACTCCGGGGCAAGGCAAGGCGGGGAAATCTGAGGGGCGTTATCTTATATCAAACTGAAGGGCCAATGGGGCCGCTTTGCGGCCCTGTCGCACTGTAGGAGCGGGCTTGCCCGCGAACACCGGCAGAGCCGGTGCCATGCACTGTGTTGTGCCATTCGCGGGCAAGCCCGCTCCTACAGTGCGACAGGGGCGCAAAGCGCCCCCGGCAATCTCAGGCCTGCTGCGGTTCAGCGGCCTTTTCTGCCGGCTTGGGCAGCGAAGACAGCAACGCCATCACCAGCGCCGCAACGTACGGCAGCGACTGCACCAGCAACATCGCCACCCAGAAGCGCATGTCCGAGCTCGGCAGCCCCTGCACCAGGTAGATGCCCAGTGCCGCGCCCCACAGCAGCAGCATGATGAACAGCTCCTCTCGCGCTTCGGAGATCGCGACCAGCAAGCCATGGCTGTCGGCATGCTTGGGCGTACGGATGAACGGCATGCTGCTGGTGAAGAACCCGTACAGCACCGCCTTGGCGATAGTATGCGACAGCGCCAGCCCCGCCAGTGCCGCGGCGAAGGCATCCTTCATGTTCACCCCTACCGCACGGCGGTAGAGGAAGATGATCTTGCCGACCTTAAAGAAGAACAGTGCCAACGGCGGGATGGCAAAGATCATCAGCGGCGGATCGACCCGGTGCGGCACGATGATCATCGCCGCCGACCACAGCAATGCGCCAATGGTGAAGAAGATGTTCATGCCATCGGCGATCCACGGCAGCCAGCCAGCCAGGAAGTGGTAGCGCTGGCCTCGGGTCAGTTCGCTTCCCTTGCCGCGCAGCAGGGCGCTGGCGTGGTGCTTGATGATCTGGATGGCGCCATAGGCCCAGCGGAAACGCTGCTTCTTGAAGTCGATGAAGGTGTCGGGCATCAGGCCCTTGCCATAGCTGTTGTGGGCGTAGGCCGCCGACAGGCCCTTTTCGAACACGCGCAGGCCCAGCTCGGCGTCTTCGCAGATGCACCATTCAGCCCAGCCCAGCTCTTGCAGCACGCTGCGCCGGGTCATGGTCATGGTGCCGTGCTGGATGATCGCGTCCCGGTCGTTACGGGTGACCATGCCGATGTGGAAGAAACCTTTGTACTCGCTGTAGCACAGTTTCTTGAACGCACTTTCGTGCTGGTCACGGTAGTCCTGCGGCGACTGCACCACGGCAATTTTCGGGTCGGCGAAGTGCGGCACCATGTGCTTGAGCCAGTTGCGATCGACGCAGTAGTCCGAGTCGATGACTGCAATCACTTCGGCGTCCTGGGCGGTGTGCGGGATCAGGTAGTTCAGCGCGCCACCCTTGAAACCGGCCAGGGGCGCGACGTGGAAGAACTTGAAACGCTCGCCAAGCTTCTCGCAGTGGGCCTTGAGTGGCTCCCACACGGCCGGGTCCTTGGTGTTGTTGTCGATCACCAGCACTTCGTAATCGGGGTAGTCCAGCGCGGCCAGGGCATCGAGGGTCTGCTTCACCATCTCTGGCGGTTCGTTGTAGCACGGCACATGCACTGACACCTTGGGGCGGTAGGCACTGTCGGCCTGCACCGGCAGGAATTCTCGGCGGCGCTTGTGTATCCAGACGGCCTCGGCCAGCTCATGTGCTTCGGTGAGCAGCACGATGAACACGCCCAGCGCACCGAGCGCCAGCAACACCCCCACGGTCAGGCTGAACCAGGTGCTGTATTGCTGGCTGTAGTCGTAGGCGATCCACACCAGTACCGACCCGCACAGGAATGTGATGAACGTCAGGAACGTACGGCCACGCTGGCGCAGGGCCGAGCCGTCGATGAACAGCACCATCAGGGCAATCAACGCCAGCACTACCGAGGCGACCGCCAGGGCACGCCACTGGGGGATTGCCACCACTGGTCCCTCGAAATTGAACTTCTGCTGGCGCTCGGCATTGTATACGCCCCAGTAAGCCCCCACCGACCCCTCGTCGTTGGCTTTCCATGGCTGGTCGTAGGCTTCGATGACGAAGTAGTTATAGCCACGGCGGTTAAGGGTGTTGACCAAGGTGCGCAGGTAAATGGCCTGGTCGGCCTGGGTGGCGTCGGCGCCGCCGCGCATGCGGCCGTTGCTTGGCCAGCCGACTTCCGACAGCAGCAGCGGCTTGCGTGAGAACTGGTGACGCAACTCTCGGGCGCGGTCGAGGACGAACTGCACCGAGTCTTTCATCGGCACGAATTCCCAGTAGGGCAGGATGTGCGCGGCGATCAGGTCGACATGCTTGGCCAGTTCCGGGTGTTCCTTCCAGATATGCCACTGTTCACTGGTGGTGACCGGTACCTTGACGGCAGCGCGCACGCGGTCCAGGTAGCCGATCAGTTGCTCGGGCGTGACCTCTTCGCGGAACAGCGCTTCGTTGCCGACCACCACGCGCACCACGCTGCGTGAGTGATTGGCCAGTTCGATGCCTTTTTCTATCTCGCGTTCGTTGCGTTCCTGGTCATTGCTGATCCAGATGCCCAAGGTTACCCGCAGACCTAATTCTTCAGCCAGGCGAGGGATTTCCGCCTGGGTGCCCTCCACGGTGTAGATGCGGATGTTGTCGGTCAGCTTGTTCAACTGCTCCAGGTCCTGGCGGATCTCGTCTTCGCTGGGGTACTGGCCCTTCTGCGGGCTTTCGCCAAGGCGGAACGGCGAGTACGAGAAGCCGGAGATCTGTTCCGGCCAGGCAGGTGCGGATACCGGGCGGTTGATCAGCGCCCAGAAACCGGTGAACAACGCGGCGATGGCCAGGACCACGACCAGGTTCAGGCCGAATTTACGTGAAGACATTGTCGTCCATTTGTGTCGAAGTGATAGGACATTAAAGCAGGGTTGGTAGTCTCTTTCCTAACGGTGCAGGCCAAGGGCCTGCTGGCATATAATGCGCGCCGGTTTTTTGGGGTATGAGCATGAGCACAGAAGATCCACGCTTCGCCGGCATTGCCCGGCTTTATGGCGACCAGGGGCTGCAACGCCTGGGCCAGGCCCATGTGGCCGTGGTCGGGATTGGCGGGGTGGGCTCGTGGGTGGCCGAAGCGCTGGCCCGCAGTGGCGTGGGTGAGATTACCCTGTTCGACCTGGACGATGTCTGTGTCAGCAACACCAACCGCCAGGCGCACGCCCTGGAAGGCCAGGTAGGGCGGCCCAAGGTCGAGGTCATGGCCGAGCGCCTGCGGGCGATCAACCCGGCGTGCACGGTGCATGCGGTGGCTGACTTCGTCACGCGCGAAACCATGGTCGAGTACATCACCGAAAACCTGGATTGCGTGATCGACTGCATTGACAGTGTCATGGCCAAGGCGGCGTTGATTGCCTGGTGCCGACGGCGCAAGATCGCCATCGTCACCACCGGTGGCGCCGGCGGCCAGATCGACCCCACGCAGATCCAGATCGCCGACCTGAACAAGACGTTCAACGACCCGCTGGCCTCGCGGGTACGTTCTACCCTGCGCCGCGACTACAACTTCTCGCGCAATGTCAGCCGCAACTATGGCGTGCCGTGCGTGTTCTCCAGCGAACAGCTGCGCTACCCCAAGGGTGATGGCAGCGTTTGCCTGCAGAAGAGCTTCGTCGGTGAAGGTGTGCGCCTGGACTGTTCGGGTGGCTTTGGCGCGGTAATGATGGTGACCGCGACCTTTGGCATGGTGGCGGCGAGCAAGGCAATAGAAAAACTGGTGGCTGGTGCGCGGCGGCCTTCGGAACGGGTCAAGCCTGAGTAACCACTCTCAGGCCTGTTCGGTCTTTGTAGGTGCTTACGCCTTGGATTCAATGGCCGGACGCCAACTCCGCCATCCGCTGCAACACTGCATGCAGCCCATTGCTGCGCGACGGCGACAGCTGACGCTCCAACCCCAGCTGGGTGAACCACTCGCGCAGATCAAGCCCGGCCAATTCGTCACTGGCCACGCCTTGAACCCTTACCAGCAACAACGCCAGCAGCCCGCGCAGTAAGCGGGCATCGCTACTGGCCTTGAACCGCCACACACCCTCGCCCTGCTCGGCCACCAGCCACACCAGGCTTTCGCAGCCGTGTACCCGGTTGGCATCGGTCTTTTCGGTGTCAGTCAGCGGCTCAAGCCGGTCGCCCCACTGCATCAGTAGCCGCGCACGCTGTTCCCAGCCTTTGCCCTGTTGAAATGATTCCAGCGCCTGAAGCGCCTGCTCCGGCAGGCTCATCGCAGTAACTCCAGGCCTTGGTCCAGGGCCGTGAAGAAACGTTGCAGGTCATCGCTATCGTTGTACAAACCCAGCGATACCCGTATCGCGCCTTCCAGCCCCAGCCCCTTCAGCAGTGGCATGGCACAGTGATGCCCGGCACGCACGGCAATGCCCTGCTCGGTGAGCAGGTGGGCGATATCGGCATTGTGCACACCCTCGATGATGAAACTGGCCAAGGCCGTCTGCGGCGCACCCAGCACCCGTACCCCCTCGCGGTCGGCCAGGCCGCGCAGCAGGTGCTGGTGCAGGCTGGTTTCATGGGCTTCGACTGCCAGGCTATCGAGGCTGGCCAGGTAATCCAGGGTTGCGCCCAGGCCGATCACGCCGGCGATTGGCGGCGTACCCGCCTCGAACCCCAACGGGGCCGGGCGGAAGCTGGCGGTATGGTAGTCGGCCAGTTGCACCATCTCGCCGCCGAACTGCCAGTGGCGCAGCAGCCCCAGTGCCTGGTGGCGGCCGTACAGCACGCCGACGCCGTCCGGGCCATACAGCTTGTGGCTGGAGAAGACATAGAAGTCGCAACCCAGTTGTTGCATGTCATGGCGGCCATGTACCACACCCTGGGCGCCGTCGACCACGGTCACTGCGCCTTGCGCGCGGGCGTGTGCCAGCAGGGCGGGCAGTGGCTGCCAGGTGCCCAGTACGTTGGACAACTGGCTGACCGCGAGTACCCGGGTGCGCGGGCCGATCAGTTGCAGGGCCTGGTCCAGGTCGATGCGCCCGTGAATATCCAGCGGCAGCACCACCAGGCGCAGGTTGCGCCGGTGTGCCAGCTGTTGCCAGGGCAGCAGGTTGGCATGGTGCTCCAGGGCGCTGATGGCAAGTTCGTCACCGGGCTCGAAGCGATGCTCCAGGCCATAGGCCAGCAGGTTCAGCGCCGACGTGGCGCCATGGGTGAACATGACCTGCCGTGAATCGGCGGCATTGAGCCAGGCGGCGACCTTGTCGCGGCTGGTTTCGAAGGCCTGGGTCGCCAGTGCGCCGGGCAAGTGCTGGGCACGGTGTACATTGGCCGCGCCATGCCCGTAATAATGGCTCAGGGCATCGAGCAGGGCTTGCGGCTTCTGGGTGGTGGCGGCGCTGTCCAGATAGGTCTGGTGCTGCCGTTGCAGGGCGGCGATGGCGGGGAAGTCGGCACGCCAGGGGGAGGGCTGGAACATGTTCGCGGGGGCCTGAAATAAAAATCGGGTCTGGCGTTACAGCGCCAGACCCGATTTTAACACCTCAAACCTGGATAGGTTCTCAGTTGTGTGCGTGCAGTGCTTCGTTCAGCTCGATGGCCGACTTGTGGGTCTTGCACTCCACCGCGCCGTTCAGCGAGTTACGGCGGAACAGCAGGTCGGTCTGGCCGGCCAGGTCGCGGGCCTTGACCACTTTGACCAGCTCGTTGTTCTCGTCCAGCAGGTTCACCTTGGTGCCCGCGGTGATGTACAGGCCGGCTTCGACGGTGTTGCGGTCACCCAGCGGGATGCCGATACCGGCGTTAGCGCCGATCAGGCAGCCTTCGCCGACCTTGATGACGATGTTGCCGCCACCGGACAGGGTGCCCATGGTCGAGCAGCCGCCGCCCAGGTCCGAGCCTTTGCCGACGAATACGCCAGCGGAAACGCGGCCTTCGATCATGCCAGGGCCTTCGGTGCCCGCGTTAAAGTTGACGAAACCTTCGTGCATGATGGTGGTGCCTTCGCCGATGTAGGCGCCCAGGCGCACACGGGCGGTGTCGGCGATACGCACGCCGGCAGGTACCACGTAGTCGGTCATTTTAGGGAACTTGTCCACCGAGAACACTTCCAGCAGCTCACCTTTCAGGCGCGCTTCCAGTTGCAGCTCGGCCAGTTCGCTCAGGTCTACCGCGCCCTGGTTGGTCCAGGCCACGTTCGGCAGCAGCGGGAAGATGCCGGCCAGGCTAACACCGTGCGGCTTGACCAGGCGGTGCGACAGCAGGTGCAACTTGAGGTAGGCCTCTGGGGTCGAGGTCAGCGCGGCGTCTTCGGCCAGCAGGGTGGCGACCAGTGGCTTGTGGCTTTCGGCCAGGCGGGTCAGCAGTGCGGCCTGGGCGGCATCCACGCCTTTCAGGGCTTCAGCCAGCTGTGCGGCCTGGGCGTTGCTGAAGGCGATGGCCTGGTTGCCACCTTCATAACCGAGAACAGGGGCTACGGCAGCAACCAGTTCGGCGCTCGGGTTGAGCAGTGGTTGTGCGTAGAACACTTCCAGCCAGGCGCCCTGGCGGTTCTGGGAGCCGACACCGAAGGCCAGGCTGAACAGGGTATTGGACATGTGATTACCTCGTGCGAAATAGGGTAGGGGCGTCAGGCCAGGGCAGCGGCATACAGGTCGGGCTTGAAGCCGACCAAGGTACGCGCGCCAAGGTCGAGCACCGGGCGTTTGATCATCGACGGCTGCGCCAGCATCAGCTCGACGGCCTTGGCCTGGTCGAGGTCTGCCTTGCTGGCGTCGTCCAGCTTGCGGAAGGTGGTGCCGGCACGGTTGAGGATGACTTCCCAGCCGTGTTCGTCGCACCAGCGGTTCAGGCTGTCACGGTCGATGCCTTGGGTCTTGTAGTCGTGGAATTCGTAGGCGATGGCTTTGTCTTCCAGCCAGGTACGCGCCTTTTTCATGGTGTCACAGGCTTTGATGCCGTAGAGCGTGTAGGTCATTGTGTGCATCGGGGTCACAGGTTGCCCCAATCTCTCCGTTTTCCGAATGTCAGTCGCGGGATTATGCGGGAACGAACACCGTGGCGCCACGCCGGTGGCACCCATGTCTGTTGAACAAGGTGTGTTCAAGCGACCAGGCGCTGTACCGACCCGATGATCTCATCGCCGTGTTGCTGTTCGGCTGTGCGCAGGTCGAAGGCGGTCTGCAGGTTGAGCCAGAACTCGGGGGTGGTATCCAGGCAGATGGCCAGGCGCAGCGCCATGTCGGCGGAAATACCGCCCCGCTCACGCAGAACATTGTTGACCGTTGGTGTGGCAACGCCCAATGCCCTAGCCAGCGCTGCGGCACTGAAACCCATTTCTTTCTGGAAGTCCTCACGCAGGACCTCACCGGGATGAATGGGACGCATACTGTTCTTGAGCATGGTGTACCTCAGTGGTAATCGATAATTTCAACGTTAACCGGCCCATTGTCGGTCCACGTGAAGCACAGGCGCCATTGGTCATTAATACGAATACTGTGCTGGCCGGCACGGTTGTCCAGGCGGTTGCCCGGTGGCGACCGAAGGTCTCGTAGCTCTGATGCGGCATCGAGCATCGCCAGTTTACGTTCCGCTACCGACTTGATATCTGACCAGCGCCTTGTCTTTCCAGTCGTGAAGAGTGCTTCCGTGTCGCTGCAGCTGAAGCTTCGAATCATGAGTCTGAATGCTTAACGTTATTCGTTAAGGCCAATTATATGGCTGGATCCCAACAAATCAAGTCTTGAGCAAGCGCATTAAACCGCTTCCTCAGTCATGAGTATCATCATGTTACACATTCCCTGGCCGCCTGCGACTATCGTGCAGCGGCCCCAGCCGGGTGATCGCCGTTAACATATTGTTTCAATGGCGATGTTTCGCCCTGCTATTGTTTCTGGTTCACAAAGGAAGCTTTCCCGGATGCAGTCCGCCTATACCGTCCTCATCCTGCTGACGCTGGTCAGCCTGTCGAAGCTGGTCGGCCGTATGATTCCGCTGCCCTTGCCGCTGGTGCAGATCGCTGCCGGTGCCTTGCTGGCCTTGCCGACACTGGGCCTGCATGTGGCGCTGGACCCCGAACTGTTCCTGTTCCTGTTCTTGCCGCCCCTGCTGTTCGCCGACGGCTGGCGTATCCCCAAGCGTGAGTTGTGGCGTATTCGCGGGCCTGTGGTTGCACTGGCCGTTGGGCTGGTGCTCTTCACTGTGGTCGGGGCCGGCTACTTCATTCACTGGTTGCTGCCGAGCATACCGCTGCCCGTGGCCTTTGCACTGGCGGCGGTACTCTCGCCGACCGACGCCGTGGCGGTTTCGGCCATTGCCCAGGACCGCCTGCCCACGCCGTTGATGCACATGCTGCAAGGGGAGGCCCTGATGAATGATGCATCGGGCCTGGTAACCTTCAAGTTTGCCTTGGCAGCCGCGATCACCGGGGTGTTCTCGCTGACCGATGCAAGCTTCAGTTTCGTCCTGGTCGCGCTGGGCGGCCTCGCGGTGGGGGTGGGCCTTAGTTGGTTGGTCGGCCGCCTGCGCGCGTGGATGATTGCCCGCGGCTGGGACGACCCGGCCACTCATGTGGTGTTCATGTTGCTGTTGCCCTTTGCTGCCTATGTGCTGGCCGAGCGGCTTGGCGTATCGGGCATCCTCTCGGCGGTGGCAGCGGGCATGATGCAAAGCTGGCTCGACCTGCTGCCGCGTCAGACCAGTACGCGCTTGCTTAACCGTAGCGTCTGGTCGTTGCTGGAATTCGCCTTCAACGGCCTGATCTTCCTGCTGCTGGGCCTGCAGTTGCCGGACATCATCAAGGCGGTGGTCAGCCACGAAGCCACCGTGTGGCCGACCCTGGCCTACCGCTGCCTGGATGTGGTGGCGATCTTTGCCGCACTGATCCTGTTGCGGTTCGTGTGGGTACAGAGCATCTGGCGTTCGATCGGTGTGGTGCGCCGCTGGCGCGGCAAGCCGGCGCTGGTGCTGATGCCCACTGCGCGCTCCTGCTGGCTGCTGACCTTGGGTGGGGTGCGCGGTGCAGTGACCCTTGCCGGTGTGATGTCGGTGCCCTTGCTGATGGGCGCGGGTAAGGCCTTTCCGGAGCGGGACCTGCTGATCTTCATTGCTGCCGGGGTGATCCTGCTGTCGTTGATCAGTGCATGTATCGCCCTGCCGTTGTTGCTGCGCGGGGTGACCAAGAGCCCGGACGAGCGCTTGCACCAAGAGGTGCAGGAAGCCTGGCGGCGCACGGCCGAGGCGGCGATCCATGCGCTGGAGGCGGAGGAAGTGATCGACAGCAACGCCCCGCAGGATGCTGCGCAGGCTACCCTGGCGACCGAGCTGAAAGCACGGTTGATGGCTGAATACCGGGATGAGCTGGACAGTTACAACGACAGTGCCGAAGCCAAGGCCCTGGCCGAGCAGATGGACTTGCTGGAGCGGCGCTTGCGCCTGCGTGCGCTGAGGGCGCAGCGGCTGGAGCTGTACAACCTGCATCGCCAGCACGAGGTGGGTGATGAAGTGGTGCGGCAGGTGCTGGGAGAGCTGGATATGAGCGAGGCGAACCTGGGGCAAGTCAGATAGACCGATAGGGGCGCAAAGCGCCCCCCCGATCCAATCAGCGGCTTTGCAGGAATGCGCGAATCCGCTCCGCCGCTTCGATGCACTCGGCCAGCGGTGCAACCAGCGCCATGCGCACGCGCCCGGCACCCGGGTTTACGCCATCTACCTCGCGTGACAGGTACGACCCCGGCACCACCGTCACATGCTGGGCCTCGAACAGGTCGCGGGTGAACTCGGCATCGCCGCCCGGCACTTTTGCCCACAGGTAGAAGCTGCCGTCCGGGCGCTGCACGTCCAGCACTGGCTGCAGGATATCCAACACGGCATCGTACTTGGCGCGGTACTGGTCGCGGTTTTCGCGCACATGCGCTTCGTCCTGCCAGGCGGCGATGCTGGCCAGTTGGGTTTGCACCGGCATGGCGCAGCCGTGGTAGGTGCGGTAAAGCAGGAACGGCTTGATGATCTCGGCATCGCCGGCGACAAAGCCCGAGCGCAGGCCTGGCAGGTTGGAACGCTTGGACAGGCTGTGGAACACCACACAGCGCTTGAAGTCACTGCGGCCCAGCTCGGCGCAGGCGGTCAGCAGGCCCGGTGGCGGCGCGTCTTCGTTGAAGTACAGCTCGCTGTAGCACTCGTCGGCAGCAATCACGAAGTCGTGCTCGTCGGCCAGGGCGATCAGCTTTTTCAGGGTATCCATCGGCACCAGCGCACCAGTCGGGTTGCCTGGCGAGCACAGGAACAGGATCTGGCAACGCTGCCACACCTCGGCCGGCACGGCGTCGAAGTCGGGGTTGAAGCCGTTGCTTTCCAGGCACGGCAGGTAGTGCGGGGTGGCACCGGCCAGCAGTGCTGCGCCTTCGTAGATCTGGTAGAACGGGTTGGGGCTGACCACCAGGCCGTCATCGGCCCGGTTGACCACGGCCTGGGTGAAGGCGAACAGGGCTTCACGGGTGCCATTGACCGGCAGGATGTGGCGGTCGGCGTCCAGCCAGCCAGCCGGCACGCCAAAACGCCGCTCGCACCACTGGCCGATGGCCTGGCGCAGGGCCGGCAGGCCGATGGTGCTGGGGTACACTGCCAGCTTGTCGAGATTGTCGGCCATGGCCTGGGCGACGAACGCCGGCGATTCGTGCTTCGGCTCACCGATCGACAAGGCGATGGCGCGTTTGTCTGCCGCTGGCTTCACCGTGCCCAGCAGGGCGCGGAGCTTTTCGAACGGGTAGGGCTGAAGCTGGGTCAAGGCATGGTTCATCGGCGCAAGGTCTCGTCAATCGTCTAATCGTTAAAAGGTCACGCGGGTCGGGCTGGTGTCGCTACCTTGGCCGGCCTGCAATTGCTGCACAATGGCCTCCTGCAGGCGGCTGCACAGTTGCGGGTCGGACAGCGGCTGGTTATCGGCATCGGTGATGAAGAACACGTCTTCAACCCGTTCGCCGAGGGTGGCGATCTTGGCGTTCTGCAGTGACAGGTCGAACTCCAGGAAGATCCGCCCCAGCCGTGCCAGCAAGCCGGGGCGGTCCGGGGCGGTGATTTCGAGGATGGTCACTGGCCGCTGGGCATCGTTGAGGATGGTCACCTGCGGTGGGAAGTCGAAGTGCTTGAGCTGGCGCGGTACCCGGCGCTGGATGATGGTCGGGTAGTCCTCGGGGTTGCGCAGCGCTTCGGTCAGGCCGTCGCGAATCTGCCTGACACGCTGCGGGTTGTCGCCGATCGAGCCGCCGTCGTTGTCCAGCACGATGTAGGTGTCGAGGGTGAACTGGCTGCTCGATGTGATGATCCGCGCGTCATGAATGTTCAGGTTCAGTTGCGACATGGCCGCCACCGTCACGGCGAAGAAGTCGTGTTGGTCGGGGGCGTAGATGAAGATCTGCGTGCCACCTTCGAACTCGCGCTGGGTGGTTTCCTTGATCAGCACCAGCGGCCCGCCATCTGCCGGCTGCTGCAGGATTGCGTCACTGTGCCAGGCCACGTCGGCGGCGGTGTGCTTGAGGAAGTAGTCATCGCCCAGTTGCGACCACAATTGCTCGACATCGTCCGGGTCGGTGCCCTCGCGTACCAGGATATCCAGTGCTGCAGACTGGGTCTGGCGAATCTGTTCTTCGCGGTCCAGCGGGTTTTCCAGGCCACGGCGCAGGGCACGCTTGGTCTCGGTGTAGAGCTGGCGCAGCAGGCTGGCGCGCCATGAGTTCCACAGGCTGGGGTTGGTGGCATTGATATCGGCAACGGTCAGCACGTACAGGTAGTCCAGGCGCGTTTCGTCGCCCACATGCAGGGCAAAGTCGTTGATCACCTGCGGGTCGGACAGGTCCTTGCGCTGGGCTGTGGTCGACATCACCAGGTGGTTCAGGACCAGCCACACGATCAGGCGGCTGTCCCAGGCTGGCAGCTGGTGGCGTTCGCAGAACTTCTGCGCATCGACTGCACCGATCTCCGAGTGGTCGCCCTGGCGGCCCTTGCCGATATCGTGGTACAGGCCGGCCAGGTAGATCAGCTCGGGCTTGGGCAGGCGCCCCATGAGCTTGCTGGCCAGCGGGAATTTCTCGGACACCGGCGTGTATTGCAGCTTGCGCAGGTGCTTGATGAGGTTGAGGGTGTGCGCATCGACCGTATAGATGTGGAACAGGTCGTGCTGCATCTGCCCGACGATCAGGCCGAACTCCGGCAGGTAACGACCCAGTATGCCGTAGCGGTTCATCCGCCGCAGGTTGCGGTGGATGCCGATTTCGCACTTGAACAGCTCGATGAACAGGCTCGTGTTGCGGATATCGGTGCGGAAGGTGTCGTCGATCAGGTGCCGATGCTCGCGCAGCAGGCGAACGGTATCGGCGCGCACACCTTTGATCTCCGGGTGCTGGGCCATCAGCACGAAAATTTCCAGCATGGCGAACGGCGTGCGCTTGAACACGTTCGGCCTGGTGGCTTCTATATAACCGTCATGCAGGCGGAAGCGCGCGTTCAGCGGCTGGGTGCTGCCACTGTCCTCGTCGGCGAGGATCACTTCTTCGAAGTGTTGAATGATCAGGTCGCACAACTGGCTGATGCTCATCACCACCCGGTAGTACTGGGTCATGAACTGCTCGATCGCCCGCTTGGGGTTTTCGTCGCTGTAGCCCAGCAGTGCGGCCAGGCTGCGCTGGTGGTCGAACAGCAAGCGGTCTTCAGCGCGGCCGGCCAGCATGTGCAGGGCGTAGCGCACCTTCCACAGGAAGTCCTGGGACGAAGCCAGCAGCTCGTTCTCGCTTTCCAGCAGGAAGCCTTCACCGGCCAGTGCGTGCAGGTTCAGCGTGCCATATTGACGGCGAGCCACCCACAGTACGGTCTGGATGTCGCGCAGGCCGCCTGGCGAGCCCTTGACGTTGGGTTCGAGGTTGTATTCGGTGTCGTTGTACTTGTGGTGGCGGGCCTTGAGCTCGGCGCGCTTGGCCAGGAAGAACTCCTTGCTCGGCCACATGTGCGTGGTGCTGGTCACTTCCAGCATGCGCTGGCGCAAGGTTTCGGGGCCGGCAATGGTGCGGCTTTCCATCAGGTTGGTGATGACCGTCAGGTCGGCACGGGCCTGTTCGGCGCACTCGTCGACGGTGCGCACGCTCTGGCCCACTTCCAGGCCGATGTCCCACAACAGGGTCAGAAAACGCTCGATGGCGTCGCGGTACTGCTCGTGCTCGGCAGCGCCCAGCAGGATCAGCAGGTCGATGTCCGAATGCGGGTGCAGCTCACCGCGCCCGTAGCCGCCAACCGCGACCAGGGCGATGCCGCTCTGGTCGCCCCAGTCGAACTGGTTCCATGCCTGTTGCAGGATATTGTCGACGAGCCAGGCGCGGGCTTCGATCAGCGGGCGGATCTCGCTACCTGCGCGAAAACGCCTGTCGAGCACCTCGCCGGCCAGGCGGATGGCTTTCTTGAAAGCGGCGATGGGGCTCGCCTTGAGGGCCAGTTCCGCCTGGAACTGGCCGCGGTCAAACAGCTCGGGGTCCACCTGGGGCATCGCGTCACGTTCCTGTCGTGGGGTGGCCTGTGGGGGGCGGTCAGGCCGAAGTGCGCGGGATGGTGTCGTCCTTGCGCAGGGTGAAGATTTCGTAGCCGGTCGCGGTCACCACCAGGGTGTGCTCCCACTGGGCCGAGAGCTTGCGGTCCTTGGTGATGGCGGTCCAGCCGTCGCCCAGCACCTTGGTGTCGGCTTTGCCCTGGTTGATCATTGGCTCGATGGTGAAGGTCATGCCTTCTTTCAGCTCCATGCCGGTGCCGGCGCGGCCGTAGTGGAGAATCTGCGGTTCTTCGTGGAATACCTTGCCGATGCCGTGGCCGCAGAACTCGCGTACCACCGAGAAACCGTTCTTCTCGGCGTGCTTCTGGATCACTTCGCCGATGTCGCCCAGGCGGCAGCCCGGTTTGACCAGTTCGATGGCCTTGTACATGCACTCCTGGGTCACCTTGGACAGGCGTTCGGCCCAGACCGGCACGTTGCCGACGTGGAACATGCGGCTGGTATCGCCGTGGTAACCGTCCTTGATCACGGTGACGTCGATGTTGAGCGTGTCACCGTCCTTGAGCGGCTTGTCGTTGGGGATGCCGTGGCAGACCACATGGTTGATCGAGGTGCAGATCGACTTCGGGTAGCCCTTGTAGTTGAGCGGTGCCGGGATGGCCTGCTGGACATTGACGATATAGTCGTGGCACAGGCGGTCGAGCTCTTCGGTGGTGACGCCGGGCTTGACGTGTTCTTCGATCATTTCCAGCACGTCGGCGGCCAGGCGGCCAGCGATGCGCATCTTTTCGATGTCTTCTGCAGTCTTGATGGTGACGGTCATTACAGGCTCTCTACGGCGCCGTGCACGGCGCGAACAAACGGGAAAGGCCGGATTCTAGCAGAGCAGGGCGCCGATCGGTCGGGATAAAGGCGGCCATGCTGCGGTCTATAGCTGGCATTCTGGCGCGAAAGCCGGGGTGCTGCAAAAGCCGCTGACGGACGCAACAGGATCCGGGTTCCGTTCGGCCGCGGTCTGTGGTATAAAATGCGCCGCTTTCGGGGACGACCCCGTCAGCACTTAACCCACACACGTGTCGACACGATGACCTGGGTGCCCCGAGTTGCAGAATTCGCGGGTTGGTCATTGGGATACGTGGAGGCCCAACCCGACTTATCAAGGAACTATCATGTCCCAAGTCAACATGCGCGATATGCTGAAGGCCGGTGTGCACTTCGGCCACCAGACCCGTTACTGGAACCCGAAAATGGGCAAGTACATTTTCGGCGCGCGTAACAAGATCCACATCGTCAACCTGGAAAAAACCCTGCCAATGTTCAACGACGCTCTGTCGTTCGTAGAGCGCCTGGCTCAGGGCAAGAACAAGATCCTGTTCGTCGGCACCAAGCGTTCCGCCGGCAAGATCGTCGCCGAGCAAGCTGCTCGTTGCGGTTCGCCATACGTTGACCACCGTTGGTTGGGCGGCATGCTGACCAACTACAAGACCATCCGCGCTTCGATCAAGCGTCTGCGCGACCTGGAAACCCAGGCCGAAGACGGCACTTTCGCCAAGCTGACCAAGAAAGAAGCCCTGATGCGCTCCCGCGACCTGGAAAAACTGGATCGCAGCCTGGGCGGCATCAAGGACATGGGTGGTCTGCCAGACGCTCTGTTCGTTATCGACGTTGATCACGAGCGCATCGCGATCACCGAAGCCAACAAGCTGGGCATCCCGGTTATCGGCGTTGTCGATACCAACAGCAGCCCGGAAGGTGTTGACTACATCATCCCAGGTAACGATGACGCCATCCGCGCTATCGAGCTGTACATGACTTCGATGGCTGACGCAGTCATCCGCGGCCGCAACAACGTTGCCGGCGGCACCGAAGTATACGCTGAAGAAGCGGCTGCACCTGCTGCTGAGTAATAGGCGCTAGCGTCTACTTGGCACGCAAAAAGGGGGCTCTGCCCCCTTTTTGCCACCTTGAAATCCTGCTGTCAGCATCGGCCCCGCATCATGGGCCTGCTGAGATGAAAGCAGCGGATTAGCAGAATTGAACGCCCGTGATCAACGGGTGGAATGGTTGAAAAACTTTCCAAGAGGATTTTGAAATGGCAGCAATTACTGCAGCGCTGGTCAAAGAACTGCGCGAGCGTACCGGCGAAGGCATGATGGATTGCAAAAAGGCCCTGGAAAAGGCCGGCGGCGACATCGAGAAAGCCATTGACGACATGCGTGCCTCGGGCGCCATCAAGGCCGCCAAAAAGGCTGGCAACGTCGCTGCTGAAGGCGCTATCGCCGTCAAGACCGACGGTAAATCCGCCGTCCTGCTGGAAGTGAACTCGCAGACCGACTTCCTGGCCCTGCAAGACGACTTCAAGACCTTCGTTGCCGAAAGCCTCGAAGAAGCCTTCGCCCAGAAGCTGACCGACGCTGCTCCGCTGATCGCTTCGCGTGAAGCTGCTCGTGAAGCCCTGGTCGCCAAGTGCGGCGAGAACGTCAACATCCGTCGCCTGGCGCGCGTTGAAGGCGACGTTGTCGGTGCCTACCTGCACGGCAACAAGATCGGTGCCGTTGTTGTCCTGAAAGGCGGCGATGTCGAGCTGGCCAAGAACATCGCCATGCACGTTGCCGCTTCGAACCCGGAGTTCCTGGATTCGTCGGAAATCTCCGCCGAGGCCATCGAGCGTGAGAAGGGTGTCTTCCTGCAGCTGAACGCCGACAAGATCGCCGGCAAGCCGGAAAACATCGTTGAGAACATGATCAACGGCCGTATCACCAAGTTCAAGGCCGAAGCCTCGCTGAAAGAGCAAGCCTTCGTCATGAACCCGGAAGTCAAAGTTGGCGAGCTGGCCAAGAAAGCCGGTGCTGAAATCGTTTCCTTCACCTACTTCAAGGTTGGCGAAGGCATCGAGAAGCCAGTCGACGACTTCGCTGCTGAAGTTGCCGCTCAGGTAGCTGCTGCCAAGCAGTAAGACAGCCCCGTCTGTCGCCCCAAAGAGGCTGCCCGCTCACGCGCGCAGCCTCTTTGTCAAAACGGAGAGGGGTTTATCCGACTCCCTCTTCGCTGGCACCAAAGCGGTGCCACGCTACAGTTAGCAGGCTGTAAACAGCCCGCACGAATTTTCTAAAAGTACGCCGCAGGAGAGACTCGCAATGGCTCAGCAGGTGAGTGGTCGCCAACCTCGCTATAAACGCATTTTGCTCAAACTTAGCGGCGAGGCTCTGATGGGCTCGGAAGACTTCGGGATCGACCCGAAAGTGCTGGATCGCATGGCCCTTGAAGTTGGCCAGTTGGTAGGGATCGGTGTCCAGGTCGGCCTGGTGATCGGCGGTGGTAACCTGTTCCGCGGCGCCGCGCTCAGCGCAGCCGGCATGGACCGCGTCACCGGTGACCACATGGGTATGCTGGCCACTGTAATGAACGGCCTGGCCATGCGCGATGCGCTGGAGCGCTCGAACATCCCGGCCCTGGTCATGTCGGCCATTTCCATGGTCGGTGTCACCGATCATTACGATCGCCGTAAAGCTATTCGCCACCTCAACTCCGGGGATGTGGTAATTTTCTCCGCCGGTACCGGCAACCCGTTCTTCACCACCGATTCCGCAGCCTGCCTGCGCGGCATCGAAATCGATGCAGATGTGGTGCTGAAGGCTACCAAGGTTGACGGCGTGTACACTGCCGATCCATTCAAGGACCCGCATGCCGAGAAGTTCGATCACCTGACCTACGATGAGGTCCTGGATCGCAAGCTCGGTGTCATGGACTTGACCGCAATCTGCCTGTGCCGTGACCACAATATGCCGTTGCGGGTATTCAACATGAACAAGCCTGGCTCCCTGCTGAACATCGTAGTGGGTGGCGCCGAAGGCACTTTGATCGAGGAAGGCCAAGCATGATCAACGACATCAAGAAAGACGCGCAGGAGCGCATGACCAAGTCCCTCGAAGCCCTGGGTCGCAACCTGGCGGCAATTCGCACGGGTCGCGCTCACCCAAGCATCCTGGATACCGTCAAGGTCACTGCCTGGGGCAGCGAGATGCCGCTGAACCAGGTGGCTGCGATCACCGTCGAAGATGCACGTACCCTGAAGATCGTCGCTCACGACAAGAACCTCAGCGCTGCCATCGAGAAGGCCATTCTCACCTCCGACCTGGGCCTGAACCCGTCCAGCGCCGGCACCACCATCCGTGTGCCGATGCCTGCCCTGACCGAGGAAACCCGCAAGGGTTACACCAAGCAGGCCAGCGGTGTTGCCGAAGACGCCAAGGTAGCCGTGCGCAACGTGCGCCGTGACGCCCTGGCCGACCTGAAGAAGCTGACCAAGGACAAGGAAATCAGCGAAGACGAAGAACGTCGCGCCGCTGACGAGATCCAGAAGCTGACCGACAAGTTCGTTGCCGAAGTCGATGCTGCTTTCAAAGCCAAGGAAAAGGACCTGATGGCCGTTTAAGGTCGGGGTTTTTTAATGGAAAAGACCAAGCCAGCGGCCCCGTCCTCGGTGCCGCGTCATGTCGCGATCATCATGGATGGCAACAACCGCTGGGCGAAAAAGCGCCTGCTGCCCGGCGTTGCCGGGCACAAGGCGGGTGTTGATGCCGTACGCGCGGTCATCGAAGTCTGTGCCCAGTCCGGGGTCGAGGTGCTGACCCTGTTCGCCTTCTCCAGTGAAAACTGGCAGCGCCCGGCCGAAGAGGTTGGTGCCCTGATGGAGCTGTTCTTCTCGGCCCTGCGCCGTGAGGCCAAACGCCTCAACGAGAACAAGATCAGCCTGCGCATCATCGGTGACCGTTCGCGGTTCCATCCTGAACTGCAGGCTGCCATGCGCGAGGCCGAGGCACTTACTGCCGGCAACAACCGCTTCATCTTGCAGATCGCTGCCAATTACGGCGGCCAGTGGGACATCGCCCAGGCCGCCCAGCGGCTGGCGCGGGAAGTGCAAGCCGGGCACCTGCGCCCGGAAGACATCACCCCGGGTCTGCTGCAGACCTGCCTGGCAACCGGCGAGCTGCCGTTGCCGGACCTGTGCATCCGTACCGGCGGCGAGCACCGCATCAGCAATTTCCTGCTGTGGCAGTTGGCCTATGCCGAGCTGTATTTCTCCGACCTGTACTGGCCGGACTTCAAACACGAGGCCATGCGTAATGCGCTGGCCGATTTCGCTTCGCGCCAGCGCCGCTTCGGTAAGACCAGCGAGCAGGTCGAGGCTGGAGCTCGTGCTTAATGCTTAAACAACGCATCATTACCGCGCTGATCCTGCTGCCGATTGCACTGGGCGGTTTCTTCCTGCTCAACGGTGGGGATTTTGCCCTGTTCATCGGGTTTGTGGTGACCCTCGGTGCCTGGGAGTGGGCGCGCCTGGCCGGGCTGATGGCCCAGCCGCTGCGCATTGCCTATGCCTTGGTGGTCGCCGGGGCGCTGATGCTGCTGTACATCCTCCCCGAGCTGGCGCCCTGGGTGCTCGGCGCTGCAGTGATCTGGTGGGGGTTGGCCACCTGGCTGGTGCTTACCTATCCGCGCAGCAGCGAGCTGTGGTCCAGTGCCGCCTGTCGGCTGCTGATCGGCCTGCTGGTGTTGCTGCCTGCCTGGCAAGGGCTGGTGCTGCTCAAGCACTGGCCGCTGGGCAACTGGCTGATCCTCTCGGTCATGGTGCTGGTGTGGGCTGCTGATATCGGTGCGTACTTTTCTGGCCGGGCTTTCGGCAAGCGCAAATTGGCGCCTCAGGTCAGCCCGGGCAAAAGCTGGGAGGGCGTGTATGGCGGCCTTGCGGTCAGCTTGCTGATTACCCTGGGGGTCGGCATCAGCCGCGACTGGGGCTTTGGCCAGATCCTGCTGGGGCTGCTGGGCGCTGCGCTGCTGGTAATGGCCTCGGTGGTCGGTGACCTGACCGAGAGCATGTTCAAGCGCCGTTCAGGTATCAAGGACAGCAGCAACCTGCTGCCCGGTCATGGTGGCGTGCTCGATCGCATCGACAGCCTGACTGCCGCGATCCCGATCTTTGCTGTTCTGTTGTGGGCTGCTGAATGGGGTGTGATGTGAGTCGCCAGCAGCGTATTACCGTGCTCGGCGCAACCGGCTCCATCGGCCTGAGCACGCTGGACGTGATTGCGCGACACCCTGATCGCTACCAGGCGTTCGCCCTCAGTGGCTATTCGCGTATCGACGAACTGCTGGCCCTGTGTGTGCGCCATCGCCCGGCGTTCGCCGTGGTGCCGAGCAGCGAGGCGGCCATGAGGCTGCGCGCCGACCTGGCGGCGGCCGGTTGTGCCACCGAAGTGCTGGAAGGTGAGGCCGGGCTGTGTCAGGTAGCGTCGGCCGGGGAAGTGGACGCAGTGATGGCGGCAATTGTCGGTGCCGCCGGGTTGCGTCCTACCTTGGCAGCCGTCCAGGCGGGCAAGAAGGTGTTGCTGGCCAACAAGGAAGCGCTGGTGATGTCGGGTGCGCTGTTCATGGAGGCAGTGCGGCGCCATGGTGCCGTGCTGTTGCCGATCGACAGCGAGCACAACGCAATCTTCCAGTGCATGCCGGGTGATTACGCCCGCGGCCTGAGTGCTGTTGGTGTGCGGCGGATCCTGCTTACCGCCTCGGGTGGGCCGTTCCGCGAGACGCCGGTAGAGGCGCTGCTGGACGTGACCCCGGAGCAAGCCTGTGCGCACCCCAACTGGTCGATGGGTCGCAAGATTTCCGTGGATTCTGCCAGCATGATGAACAAGGGGCTGGAGCTGATCGAAGCCTGCTGGCTGTTCGACGCTGCGCCGGCCAAGGTCGAAGTGGTGGTGCACCCGCAGAGCGTGATCCACTCGCTGGTCGACTACGTGGACGGTTCGGTGCTGGCGCAGTTGGGCAACCCGGACATGCGTACTCCCATCGCCAATGCGTTGGCCTGGCCTGAGCGGATCGATTCCGGGGTGGCGCCGCTGGACCTGTTCGCCATCGCCCGTCTGGATTTCCAGGCGCCCGACGAACAACGCTTCCCTTGTCTGCGTCTGGCGCGGCAGGCTGCCGAGGCCGGCAACAGTGCGCCCGCAGTGCTCAATGCAGCCAACGAAGTGGCCGTCGAGGCATTTCTCGAGCGGCGTATTCGCTTCCCCGAGATCGCGGGTATGATCGAACAAGTGCTCGACCAAGAGCCCGTCGTGCCCCTGCCATCGCTGGATGCGGTGTTCGCCGCTGACCAGCGTGCCCGGGAGCTTTCCCGTGAGTGGCTACGGCGCCACGGTCGCTGATGCAGGCTAGCCACGGTTCGTGAGGGGGCTGGGCATGACGCCGGCCCGCTGAACATCATTCGGAGATGGACATGACAGCGCTCTACATGATTATCGGCACCCTCGTGGCCTTGGGTGTGCTGGTTACCTTCCACGAATTCGGCCACTTCTGGGTGGCGCGCCGCTGCGGTGTCAAGGTGCTGCGCTTCTCGGTGGGCTTCGGCACGCCACTGCTGCGCTGGCATGACCGCCACGGCACCGAGTTCGTGGTGGCGGCTATTCCATTGGGCGGCTACGTGAAGATGCTCGACGAGCGTGAAGGCGATGTGCTGCCCGCGTTGGCGGAGCAGTCGTTCAACCGCAAGTCGGTGCGCCAGCGTATTGCGATTGTGGCGGCGGGCCCGATCGCCAACTTCCTGCTGGCGATCCTGTTCTTCTGGGTGCTGGCGATGCTGGGTACCCAGCAAGTCCGTCCAGTGATCGGTGCAGTCGACAGTGGCAGCCTGGCTGCATCGGCCGGGCTGGCCGCAGGTCAGGAAATCGTCTCTGTGGACGGCAAGCCGACCAGCGGTTGGGCGGCGGTCAACCTGCAACTGGTGCGTCGCCTCGGCGAGAGCGGCACGTTGCAGGTTGGCGTGCGCGACGAAGGTGCTAGCGCCGAGCGCCAGCTCCAGGTAAAGCTCGACAGTTGGCTCAAGGGGGCCGATGAACCGGACCCGATCCAGTCTCTCGGGCTGCACCCATGGCGCCCGGCAATTGCGCCAGTGCTGGCTGAAATCGATCCGAAAGGGCCTGCCGCCGCTGCGGGCCTGAAAACCGGTGACAAGCTGTTGGCGGTCGACGGCGTGGCCGTGACCGAATGGCAGCAGGTTGTCGACAGCGTGCGTGCTCGCCCGGATGCCAAGGTACTGGTGCGTGTGGAGCGTGATGGTGCGGCCCTGGATGTACCGGTGACCCTGGCCCATAAAGGCGAGGGCAAGGCCCTTGGAGGCTACCTTGGTGCGGGGGTAAAAGGTGGCGAATGGCCTGCCAGCATGCTCCGCGAAATCAGCTACGGCCCGCTGGATGCGGTGGGTGAGGGCCTGTCGCGTACCTGGAACATGAGTGTCCTGACCCTTGAATCGCTGAAGAAAATGCTGTTCGGGGAGCTCTCGGTAAAAAACTTGAGTGGACCGATAACCATTGCTAAAGTGGCGGGCGCTTCAGCCCAGTCCGGCGTCGGGGATTTCCTGAATTTCCTGGCCTACCTGAGCATAAGCCTGGGGGTTCTTAACCTGCTGCCCATCCCGGTACTGGATGGGGGGCATTTGCTGTTTTATCTGGTCGAGTGGGCGCGCGGTCGTCCGCTGTCGGATCGGGTGCAAGGTTGGGGGGTCCAGATCGGTATCAGTTTGGTCATAGGGGTGATGTTGCTCGCCCTGATCAACGATCTGGGTCGACTATAAAGCTTCGCTCAATTGCGAACCCGCCGCTTTTTTGTCGCGGTGGGTTGTTTATTGCCAGTTGGAATAAAAGGACTTCATGAAACGTCTGCTGCTAACTGCGGTCATGTCCGCACTGATGATCGCTGAAGTTCACGCCGAGTCCTTCACCATCTCCGATATTCGCGTCAACGGCCTGCAGCGGGTTTCCGCCGGCAGCGTGTTCGGTGCCTTGCCGCTGAACGTCGGCGACCAGGCCGATGACCGCCGCCTGGTGGACTCGACCCGTTCCCTGTTCAAGACCGGGTTCTTCCAGGACATCCAGTTGAACCGCGATGGCAATGTGCTGATCATCAACGTGGTCGAACGCCCGTCGGTGTCGAGCATCGAGATCGAAGGCAACAAGGCGATCAGCACCGAAGACCTGATGAAGGGCCTGAAGCAATCGGGCCTGGCCGAAGGTGAGATCTTCCAGCGTGCCACCCTCGAAGGCGTGCGTAACGAACTGCAGCGCCAGTACGTGGCCCAGGGCCGCTACTCGGCCGAGGTCGACGCCGAGGTGGTGCCGCAGCCGCGCAACCGCGTGGCGCTGAAGATCAAGATCAACGAAGGCACCGTCGCTGCCATCCAGCACATCAACATCGTTGGCAACAACGTGTTCGACGAT